>Ga0181536_10001405_pt1 | contig 28329 bp, 30 predicted proteins | sample PEATcosm2014_Bin_41_FD_121105 | JGI IMG/M metagenome (GOLD analysis project Ga0181536, IMG submission 121105) | Peatland microbial communities from MTU Mesocosm Facility, Houghton, MI, USA - PEATcosm2014_Bin17_60_metaG | ecosystem: Environmental > Terrestrial > Soil > Wetlands > Peat | place...
CAAGGAATTCTACGAACAGAGGTATCGACAGATTCAGTTGCGCATGCTGCACAGAAAAGCAGCGGAGCTTGGCCTGCAAGTCATTGAAGCTGCGTAATCGCGGCAGTGGGTTTCTGGAGAGCGCGAACGACCCTGCGGGCCGTCACCAATGTCAGAGAACTTGACTCCGGTACGTGGCGCACGCTTTAGCGTGCAGTGGCGAACTTCAGTTCGCCCCTGCGGGACGTTAGTCCCGCTAGATCAGTGACTTGCGCAGCGGTTCTCTGGAGAGAGCGTGCCGCGTAATTTTCCGTAACCGGGTATCTGCATTCGTGGGGCAGGAACTCCAGTCCTGCGGCCGCCCGCCACTGGCGTCTCGCCGTGGCGCCGCCGCTGGCTACCGCTGGCGGTAGCCGAAGAGTCTCCCGTAGTCCCCGGCGACAAGCTTAAGCGCGATTCCTACGATCCCGGCGTGGACATCGACTGGCCGACGCGGTGCCGCGGCTGCGCTTCGAGCATCGCAAGGTGCGCGCGGTGGTCGTCACGAAAAGTGCCTGGAACGCTGGAATCGGTGATCGCCGGGCATGAGATTCCTTACCGGTTGCGGCTGCCCGACCGGCGCTTACTCAGCGCACCGCTTCGATCCGGCGGGCCGTCGCCTGAGCGTGGAGCAATGGAACGAACGGCACGACGAATTCCTGCCTGGCGAAAAGGACTTTGCCTATGTGCGAAATCTGAATACGCCGGGCCCGAGGGGCACGCCGGAGATCGGCAAGATCGCACACTGGATCTCCAAGCCGACCACCGGGATTCGCGGCATGCCGTTCGAGTTTGAGTATGTGCGGCGGGAGCAATAGCCGAAGACGCTGGAGTAGCTTGGTATGTACGTTCAGGCCGGCCAGGACCGAGCCTGCTCCCCTTTTTGCGCTCCGTATAGTTTAACTGGCGGCAGTGGTCGCGGCGGTGCTCAATTGGCTGTTCGAAGTGCTCCAGATCGAACTGATGCTCGCCCCGGAGCTGATGAATAGCCCCGCGGACGCCAGCGCTACAAACGCCATCAATAACGTATACTCGATCAAATCCTGGCCCTGCTCGTCTTGCCAAAGCCGCTTCATAACGTTCCGCATGGAGATCTCCTGTGAAGTGAATTCCGACACTGGAATCTAAATAGATGCCAGACGATAATCATTCTGGCTCCGGCTCGCCTTACCAGACAAGGCTGCTATCGGATAATGCTAACTTTAGGGTAGACTTAGGAGTTTCGCGCGACCCGCTTCAGGGCGGCTTTCGGCCGCAGCCCGCTCCCACCATGCCTGCAGGGATATGACGCACAACCAGCCGAACCAATCGCCGGAGCGGGTTTCAAGGCGCGGATCGAAGGACGGCCGGATATACAATGACTTTAGGACCCGGAAGGCCAAGTCGACTCGAATGGCAAAGTTATTTCATGACGAGCCCAAAGGGGTAAGGACATGTCGACAGCTTTCTTCCGCGCAGCGCTCGCGGCAGCAGCACTGGCGGGCGCACTAAGCGGAGCGGAGATACTGTTCGTCTGGAAGAACGTCAACATCCAGGGGATGGGATATGTCACCGGACTCGTAGTTCACCCCAAGCAGCCGCACGATATCTACATCCGCACGGACGTCGGCGGCGCAGCGCTGATAGCGGTCATCGCAGATTTCCAGAAAGTCGCGCCGCTCGCTGTCCTTCATGGGCGCCATGGCGAAGTCGTCGAGCACCAGCACATCGGTGCGCGCCAGTTTCGCCGGCAGAGTGCCGATGCTGCCATCTGCGCGCGCCACGGCCAGGTCACGGAACAATTCGGCCATCCTTTTATGGACGGCAAAGAATCCGTCGCGGCAAGCCTTATGGGCCAGCGCGCAGGCCAGCCAGGTTTTGCCAATTCCGGTCGGTCCGATCAGCAGCAAGTTCTGATGCTGCCGGACCCAATCGCTGGAAGCCAGAGTGCGCATGAGCCGGCGGTCCAAGCCGCGGGGATGCTGGTAGTCGATGTCCTCGATCAAGCCACGCTCCTTGAACTTGGCCAACTGCAGCCGTCGCGTCAACGCGCGGTTCTCCTTCCAGGTCCACTGGCAGTCCACCAGCTGAAAACCGTGCCACAGCCGATGGTGGTGCAGTTTGCCCCGCCGGCGTACGTTGTCCCATAGAAGTCCCCATTGGTGGCCTGAATCAGCCCCGCGTCGGGGCCGAAGCCGTCCGAGCACGCACTTTGGGCGCAGAAGCTGTACAGGGTCGTCAGCGTCCCAGCGGGGGTGATTTTGAAGATCGTGCCGCAGCCGGAGGTGAAGAAAAACTCGCCGACAGGGCTGTTACAGTTAGAACTACCGCCGTAGAGGCTGGCTCCGCCAGCCAAGGCGCAAGCTTTAGCTTGCGCCTACCCCGGCTTCAGCCGACAGTCCCCCGCCCCGGTAGTACGCTATACACAGATAGCGCACTACCCCACCCCACAGCCCGATCCCCCAAGTTGTATCCTAGAAAGAGGAGCAGCCGCTCAGTCCCCATCCGCCATGGCCACCACCGCCACTCCCGTGCGCGACATCGAAATGACCAAACTGCCGAACGGCGTGCGGGTGATCACCGAGGCCATGCCGCACGTGCGCTCCATCTCCGTAGGCATCTGGATCGGCACCGGCTCGCGCCGCGAAAGCTCCGAGCAGAACGGCATCTCGCATTTCATCGAGCACATGTTGTTCAAGGGCACCACCAACCGCTCTGCTGAAGATATCGCCCGCTCGGTGGATTCGGTGGGCGGCAATCTGGACGCCTTCACCGCCAAGGAACTGGTCTGCTTCAACACCAAGGTGCTCGACCAACATCTTCCGCTGGCCTTCGATGTGCTCGCCGACCTGGTGCTCAATCCGCTGTTTCGCGACGAAGACATCGACAAGGAAAAAGGCGTCATCCTCGAAGAAATCAAGATGGAGGCGGACAGCCCCGACTACCTGGTCCACGAAATCTTCTCCTCCAACTTCTGGAAAGACCACCCGCTGGGCAAGCCCATCCTGGGCACCCGCGAAACCGTGAAGCGCTTCGACCGGCAGGTGATCGGCGATTATTACCGGGCCGTCTACGCACCCTCCAACCTGCTCATCACCGCGGCGGGCAATCTGACGCACGACGCGCTGGTCAATCTGGTGCGCCAGCACTTCGCGTCCCTTCCGCCCAATGGCGCGCCGCCCGCGGACCAGGCCCCCGCCACGCACGCGCGCATCGCCTTGCGCAATAAGAAATCGCTGGAACAGGTGCATCTGTGCCTGGGCGTGCCTTCGTATCCGCTGCCGCACCAGGAGCGTTTCGCCTGTTACGTGCTGAACACGCTGCTGGGCGGCGGCATGAGCTCGCGCCTCTTTCAGAACATCCGCGAGCGGCAGGGCTTGGCGTATGCCGTCTTCTCGGAGCTGAGTCCTTACCGCGACACGGGCTGCCTGTCGATCTACGCCGGCACATCCATCGAATCCGCCGGCAAAGTGGTCGAGTCCATCGTCAAGGAGTTCCGGCAGCTCAAGCAGGATGGCGTCAGCGCCGAGGAGTTGCGGCGCGCCAAGGATCACCTGAAGGGTTCGCTGATGCTCAGCCTGGAATCCACTTCCAGCCGCATGTCCAACCTGGCGCGCCAGGAGATGTACTTCGGCCGTTTCTTCACTCTCGACGAGCTGGTGGAGAGCATCGAGCAGGTCAGCGCCGGCGACGTCCAGCGCATCGCACAGGCGTTCTTCGATCCGAGACAGATTGCCCTCACGATCCTCGGCAATCTGGACGGGTTCAAGATCGGCCGCGAAGATCTGGTGTGCTGAGCCATGAAGTTTCTGGTGCTGGCTGTGGTGGCCGTGGCCCTGGTCTTTGGGGTCAAGTGCATGACCATCCGCAAAGACCTGGTCTCGGAGCGTCAAGCCATCGACTCCGATTGGGCGGAGGTGGATGCGGCCCTGGAGCGTCGCGCCAGCATCGGGCCGGAGCTGGCAAATATGGTTCAGGCCGAGGCGCCCGCCGAATCGAGCGCCATCCGCGCGGTCAACGATGCGCGCAACGCGCTGAGCGTCGCGCAGGGCCAGCAAGCCAAGATCCAGGCCAACGCGCGGCTCAATGAAGCCCTGGCGCGCCTGATGTTGCTGGTGGAGAACTACCCCAAGCTCGAAAACAGCAAGGAATACGGCGATCTCCTGGAGGCGCTGCAGGGCGCCGACAATAAAGTCGACGTGGCCCGCCGCAGGTACAACGAAGCGGTGGAGCATTACAACGCGCACATCGACGTGTTCCCAAACAACATCGTGGCTTCGGTAGCGCGCCTGGGCAAAATCGACGCCTATTTCCAAACGCCCGCGATCTGACGTTATCATGCGGCTATCATGAGCGACATACCGGTTTTTCCCAACTACATTGATGGCCAGTGGACCGATAGCGGTTCGCATTTCGAAAACCGCAATCCGGCCGATACAAACCACGTGGTGGGCCTGTTCGTAAAAGGCACGGTCGGCGACATCGCAGCCGCCGCCGCGGCCGCCGCCAAGGCGTTGCCCGCGTGGGCGAGTTTGAACGCTCCGGCGCGCGGCGCCATCCTCTTCAAAGCCGCCGAACTCCTGGAATGGCGACTCCAATCGGTCGCGGAGGACATGACCCGCGAGGAAGGCAAGACCATCGCGGAGGCAAAGGGCGAAGTGCGCCGCGCGGTCAACATCTTCCGCTATTTCGGGGGCGAGGGGTCGCGGCTGGAGGGCCTGCTGGTGCCTTCCGAGCGCGATCGCGTGCACATGTTCGCGATTCGCAAGCCGATCGGCGTCGTGGGCCTGGTCACGCCCTGGAATTTTCCCAGCGCGATCCCCGCGTGGAAACTGGCGCCGGCGCTGATCTGCGGCAATACGGTGGTGCTGAAGCCCGCCAGCGCCGCGCCGCTCAGCGCCTGGCGTCTGGTGAAAGCCCTGGAAGAAGCCGGCCTGCCGAAGGGCGTGGTCAATTTCGTGGCGGGCCCCGGCGGCGAACTCGGCCAGGCGCTGGTGGAAGCTCCTCCGCTCAAGGCCATCTCCTTTACAGGCTCCTGCCAGATCGGCAACTGGCTGCATGCCGAAGCCTCCAAGCGCCGCTTGCGTATTCAACTGGAAATGGGCGGCAAGAATCCCACCATCGTGCTGGCCGACGCCGACTTCAACGCCGCCGTCGAGAACACCGTAAATGCCGCGTTCTTCTCCACCGGCCAGAAATGCACGGCCACCAGCCGGGCCATCGTGGAGGATGCCATCTACGACCGCTTCCTGGATGCCGTGGTGGAACGCACGCGCAAACTCGAGATCGGCGACGGGATGGTGTCGGGCACCGATATGGGACCCTGCGTCGATCAGGCGCAACTGGATACCGTGCTGCGCTACATCGAAATCGGCCGGCGCGAGGCGGGCGAGCCCAAAATCGGCGGCCGGCGGCTCACCGGCCAATATTACGGCAAAGGCTATTATGTGGAGCCCACCGTGTTCGCCGATGTGACTCCGGAGATGACCATCGCGCGGGAAGAAATCTTCGGACCCGTGCTGGCGGTGATGCGCGCGCGCGATTTCGAAGATGCCATGCGCATCGCCAACGATATTCCGTTCGGGCTTTCGGCCTCCATCCAGACCACCAACCTCTCGCGCGTCTTCGAGTTCGTTTACCGGATGGAAGCGGGCCTGCTGACCGTGAACCTTCCCAGCGCCGGCGTGGAGTACCAGTTGCCCTTTGGCGGGACCAAGGAGTCCAGCTTCGGGCCCAAGGAACAGGGACCCGCGGCGCTCGATTTTTACAGCGATTACAAAACCGTCTATCTGAAATACTGATGCATCTCGGACAAATTAAAGCCGAAGGCGGCTACCTGGCCGTCGTATTCGAAGGGGACCTGGCCCGCCCGGTTCCAGGCTACACCGTCGCCGACCTGATTCGCCGGTCGGAAGTCCAGGGCGTGTCGCTCGGCAAGACCGCGGCGCGCCTCGCCAGCCACCACGCGGCCGAGCACGTGCCGGCGCTGCCCATCGTGCCTGCGGAGGTGTGGGCCTGCGGCTGCACCTACGAAATGAGCGCGTCGTTCCGCGATGCCGAGCACGGTGCACGCGAAGGCATGTACGCTTACGTCTACCGCGAGCCGCGTCCCGAGATCTTCTTCAAGGGGACGGCGCGCGTGTGCGTGGGTCCCGGCCAGGCCATCGGCATCCGCGCGGATTCGCGCTTCACCGCGCCCGAGCCCGAGCTGGCCCTGGTGCTCGGCAGCAAGGGCGACATCGTCGGATACACGCTGGCGAACGACGTCTCGGCCTGGGATATCGAGCGTGAGAACCCGCTTTACCTGCCGCAATCGAAGTTCTATACGGCGTGCTGCGCGCTGGGTCCAGTGATTCTGACCGCGGACGATCTGACCGATCCCTACAGCCTGGAAATGACTTGCACCGTCACGCGCGACCGCCGGCGGCGCTTCTCGGGAAGCGTATCCACGGCGAAGCTCCACCGCAAGTTCGAAAGCCTGATCGAATACCTGCGGCGCGCCAACCAAACCCCGGCCGGAACCGTGCTGCTCACCGGCACCGGCATCATCGTGCCGGAGGACGCTGCGCTGGCGCCCGGCGACATCGTGACCATCCGCATTCCCGAGATCGGCGAGCTAACCAACCATGCCGTGCTAGTAGGGTAGTTGGAGGGCGGGCAATCTTGCCCTGGGGTCCCCTCTGGGGACGGCTTTTAGCCGGCCTGCAACGAGCTTTTCCCCGATCCCTATGTGCCTTTGGTTTCGCCTCCCAGGCCGCCTCCGGTGCTAGAGTAATGCAATGCTCGATCTGAAGCAGGCGCTCCTGGAGTCCTACGCGGTCAACGAGCGCATCAACCAATACCTGCTCGAAAATCTGCCCGATGCCGCCTGGGACGCCGATCCACCCGGCGGCAAAGGCCGCACCGTCGCCGCCATCGCCGCACACATGCACAACGTGCGTCACATGTGGCTGGTGGCCGCGGCCAAGGGCAAGCCGCTCCCCGACAAGCTCGACCGCGCGACAGTCACGAAGAAGGAAGCCATGCAGGCGCTCGCCGAAAGCGCGAAGTGCTGCGCGGAGCTTCTTGCCGAATCGCTCGACCACCCCGAAGGCAAAGTCAAAGGCTTTCGCCCGGACGTGGTGGGGATGCTCGGCTACCTGATCTCGCACGACGCCCACCACCGCGGACAGATGTGCGCGTTGGCGCGCCAGTTGGGCCATCCACTGCCGAAGCAAGCGACCTTCGGGATGTGGGAGTGGGGCACGCGCTGGAAGGAGTGCGGCTTCGGAGGTTAGTGTTAGTGGAGCGGGAACCCAGCCGTCGACTTGTCCGCCACGAATCGGGAAGACTGGCGCCCTTACGGGCAGGGCCATGTCATGCAGTTATGTTCGGTTTTGACAGATATGTTCCGCGTTGCACACTGACAGCAACTGCGTCGCTTGGGAACGCCGGGTCAGCAGCGACGCCAACGTTCAATGCCCACCTTGGCCGCCTACCCCACGCGCTCGGCGATGGACTTCATCTGCAGGAACAGCAGCATATAATCCGGTCCGCCGCCCTTGGAATCCGTGCCCGACATGTTAAAACCGCCAAACGGGTGCGCGCCGACCATGGCGCCGGTGCACTTGCGGTTCACGTACAGATTGCCCACGAAGAACTGCCGCCTGGCGCGCTCGATGTGCTCGGGCACGTTGGAGAAGATGGCTCCGGTCAGACCGTATTGCGAATCGTTGGCCAGCTCCATGGCGTGGTCGAAGTCGCGTGCCTTGGTTACCGCCAGCACCGGCCCGAAGATCTCCTCCTGGAAGATGCGCGCCTTGGCGTCCACATCCGCGATGACCGTGGGCGGCACGAAGTATCCTTCTGCAGCCGCCGCGGGCGCCGCCACGTTGACCGGCAGCAGCCGCCCTTCTTGCTTGCCGGTCTCGATATATTGCAGAATCGTGCGCCGCGCGCCATCGCTGATCACCGGCCCCATGTAGTTCTCGGTCTTCTCCGACTCGCCCACCTTAATCTTGGAAACGCGCGCTTGCAGCTTTTCCAGGAACGCATCGTACACTTTGGCATCCACAATCGCGCGCGAGCAAGCCGAGCACTTCTGGCCCTGGTATCCGAATGCCGAAACCGCCACGCCTTCCACGGCCTTATCCAGATCGCAATCCGCATCCACTACGATGGCGTCCTTGCCGCCCATCTCCGCGATAACGCGCTTGATCCAGATCTGGCCCGGCTGCGTCCTGGCCGCCAGTTCGTTGATGCGCAGGCCCACCTCGCGCGAGCCCGTGAAGGCCACGAAGCGGGTCTTGGGATGCTCCACAATCACGTCGCCGACCGCCGCGCCGCTGCCGGTGAGCAAACAGAACGACTGGTTCGGGAAACCGGCCTCCAGCAGCACTTCGGCGAATTTGGCGGCGATGGTGGGGGTCTCGCTGGATGGCTTGATAACGGCCGTGTTGCCCGCCACCAGCGATGCCACGCTCATTCCCACCAGGATTGCCAGAGGGAAGTTCCATGGCGGAATGACGACGCCTACGCCCAGCGGCAGGTAGCGCAACTCGCCCCGCTCGCCGGGGAGTTGCACGGCCGGCGGTTGCGGACCGCTGAACCGCTGCATCTCCCGCGCGTAGTACTCGCAGAAATCAATCGCTTCGGAGACGTCCGCGTCCGCTTCCGGCCAAGTCTTGCCGGCCTCCAGGACTAGCCAGGCGTCGAACTCCAGCTTGCGGCGCCGGATGATGTCGGCCGCGCGCACAAGGAGACGAATGCGCTCTTTGGCCGGCGTGGCGGACCATGCCGAGAAATAAGCGTAAGCCGAATCCACCGCGCGCCGTGCCAGTTCGGCGGTGGCCCGATGATGCACGCCGACGACCTCCCGCGGGTTCGACGGGTTGACCGAGCGCAGCAAATCGCCGGTCTTCAGCCGCTCGCCGCCGATCGCCAAGTCGTACTCGCGGCCGAACTGCGCGCGCACATTGGCGAGCGCCTCATCCATGGCCCGCCGGTTGGCAGGTGTCGAGAAATCGGTGTAGGGTTCATTGTGAAATGCCGGCAGTTTTTCCATAGCTCCATGTTACCCAACGGCACGTGGGGCACTCGGGTGGCATTTCAGCCTATCGCTGCGACGGTAACCCCGCGCGGAGCCACCCGCACCGGCAGAACTGTAGCCCCCTCCCGCTGAATGGCCTCGGACACACGCGGTTTCGCGCCGCGCTCGACCAGAAAGAAGACGCATCCGCCACCGCCGGCTCCGCAGACCTTGGCGCCCACCGCGCCCGCCGGCCGCGTCACCTCCACCAGCCGGTCGATCAGGGGCGTGGTAATTCCCGGAGCATTCTTTTTGCGGTTGGCCCACTCCTGCCGCAGCAGGCGTGCGGCTTCGTCCCAATCCGGTTTCTCGAGCGCCTGGCGCATGCCGCGCGCAATCTGCGCGATGCGGTCGAAATTGCGGTGCACGCCGCGGTCGCCATCGATGTGCGCTTTCATGACCTCCCAGTTGTTGATGCCGGAATTGCGCGGCTCGCCTGTATAGGCCAGGACCACGCGTTCGTTGAGATCTTCCAGGTCCACCGCCACGGGCTTGCGCGCGACGCCCGCTTCAGTCAGCTCGATGGCGCTGACCCCGCCGTACATGGCCGGATAATAGTCCTGGCAGCCGGTGGGCACGCGGATGATCTGGGCTTCGATGTTCTGGGCGATCTCCCGCAGCTTTTCGAGCTTATGGCCCGCTTGGGTGAGCTTGTTGAACGCGGCGGCCAGCGCAATGATGAGCGTCGACGATCCGGAGATGCCGGCCCCGGCCGGGGCTTCGGAATGGGTGACCAGGTCGAGTCCGGCGGCCGGCGCGAAGTACCGCACTACATAGGCGGCTAGCGGCAGCTTGTAACGCCTGGCGGCGCGCAACGCGGCCAGCGACTCAAACTCCTCCTGGGCGTGGAGGTCGCGCGACCGCAGTGTGATGCGCGAATCCGCGCGCGTTTCGAGCACGCAACTGGCGTAGCGGTCCACGGCGAAGTTGACGGTGACCGGGGCGGCGTGGAACAGGTAGAGCGGCCAGATGTCGATGGTGCCGCCGGCCATGTCCACGCGGCAGGGAGCCTTGGCTGTTATCTTCATGTGAATGGAAAGGACTACTATATATCGGGGCGCGTTTCGCGGGACGGGGCGGGGGGCCGGAGGCTAGGGGCTGGAGGCTAGGCGCCGGTATTTACGGGGCCCTGGTTGCTGGCCCTCCCAGCCACTTTCACTCGCTGCCGCTTGGTTGGTTGTCAAGAAAAAGGGAACAAATTGCCCGTAGGGAGAGTATCATTTCGATATGAACATCGCGCAGACCGCCGAACAGACTCCGCGGAAGCCGCTCCGGCTGTGGCCCGGCGTGGCCGCCGCGGTGCTGCTGTGTCTGGTCAGGTTTGGCTTACCCATCGTTTGGCCTGACGGCTTCATATACAGCATCCTGGGCGGACTCTTGGGCGCTTTGGCTATCTTCGTGTGGTGGGTGTTCTTCAGCCGGGCGCCCTGGTCCGAGCGCCTGGGCGCGCTCGGTGTGATGATCGTCGCGCTGTTCGCGACATGGCGCGTCATCCACGTGTCGATTGCAACGGGGATGATGGGTATGATGTTCCCCATCTACGCCATCCCGGTCGCGAGCCTCGCCCTCGTCGTCGGGCCGGTGGCTAGCCGGCGCCTCTCTGACGGACCTCGGCGCGCGACAATGGTCGCGACCATCCTGCTCGCGTGCGGAGTGTTGGCGCTCCTGCGGACCAATGGCATTTCCGGCGCCGGTTCGGATTTTGCGTGGCGTTGGTCAAAGACTGCCGAGGAACGGCTCTTGGCCCACGAGCCGGCGGCACTACCGGCAGCTCCGGCAGCACTTCCGGTGGCTCCGGCAGCGGTCCCGGCGGCTCCGGCAGCACACCTTCCGGCTGCGGCAGCACTACCGACGGCTCCGGCGGCGGCTCCGGCGGCTGCGGCGACGCTCCCGACGGTTCCGGCAGCAGCGGAGACGGGCGCCGGCTGGCCCGGCTTTCGCGGACCCCATCGCGACAGCATCATCCCCGGCGTGCGGATCGAGACCGACTGGTCCGCGTCGCCACCGGTCCAGCTTTGGCGCCGGCCGATCGGACCGGGCTGGTCGTCCTTTGCGGTCCGCGGCGATCTGCTCTACACCCAGGAGCAGCGCGGTCCCGACGAGGTCGTCGCCTGCTACAACGCGACCACCGGCAAGCCGGTGTGGGCACACCGCGACGCGGCCCGCTTCTGGGAGTCGAATGCGGGCGCCGGTCCGCGCGCGACGCCGACCCTCCACGACGGCCGCGTGTACACATTTGGGGCGACCGGAATTGTGAACGCGCTCAAGGCCGGCGATGGCGCAGTACTATGGTCGCGGAACGCTGCATCAGACGCGGGCGTGAAGGTTCCAGGCTGGGGGTTCGCGAGCTCGCCATTGGTGGTTGACGACATGGTAATCGTGGCAGCAGCCGGCAAGCTCATCGCCTACGACCTGGCCACCGGTGCTCCGCGCTGGACCGGCCCTGACGGCGGTGATAGCTACAGCTCGCCACATCTGGTGACCATCGGCGGAGTCCCGCAGATTCTGCTGATGAGCGCGGTCGGCGCCACAAGTGTTGCTCCGGCGGACGGCAAGCTGCTTTGGAGATACTTGTGGCGATCCGATACCCGCATTATGCAACCCGCCGTAACGGGGGATGGCGACTTTCTGATGACTGCGGGCGATGCAATGGGTGGAGTCGGGATGCGCCGCATCGCGGTTGCCCAGGGACCCGCCGGTTGGACCGCCGCTGAGCGGTGGACGTCGGCCGGATTGAAGCCCAGCTTTAACGACTCCGTTGTCCACAATGGCTATGCCTACGGCTTCGACGGCAGCATCCTCGCGTGCATCGACCTCACCGACGGCAAGCGCAAGTGGAAGGGCGGACGCTACGGCAACGGCCAGCTCGTCCTGTTGCCCGACCAGGACTTGTTGCTAGTGGTGTCGGATGAAGGCGAATTGGCGTTGGTCGCGGCGGTTCCCGACCAGTTCAGGGAACTCGCGCGGTTTCCGGCAATCGAAGGCAAGACCTGGAACCACCCGGCGCTGGCGGGCGACGTCCTGCTGGTTCGCAACGGCCAGGAGATGGCCGCGTTCCGGCTGTCCCTTGCGCGCCGCTGACAGGGGTTGTCCAACGCGGCCAAGGTGGCGGCTGCGAAGGGGGAGATTCCGGCGTAAGGAGGTGTCGAGCCGAAATCGTCGGATCGAAACACGCCGGCGGCACGCGAGGACCGGTGGCGTGAGCGCGCGGAGCGAAGCAGGAAACGAAGGAAATAGCTGTCCATCTGGCAAGACTGCCCGCCTCGCATACCGGCAAGCCGCGAACGGGCGGCGGAAGGGGCGGCCTGCGAGGCCGCCGCAGACCGGGGGACTGCCCCACAATTCCTCGCGGCGCGCGTAGTACATTGCGAGTCATCGAGTGCCCGCGCAGAACAACGTCTGCCCCACGGTGCCGCAGCGTGATATAAATCGGCTGTTGAGTGAACACGGCGTCTCTTCGCGGGACAGGTTGCGCACCGCCCTGGAACATCGCGAACCGGATCGGATTCCGCTGGATTTTGGCAGCACCGCGGTAACCGGCGTCCACGCAAGCTGCGTGGCGGCGTTGCGCCGCTATTACGGACTATCGCCGGGGCCGGTGAAGGTGCACGAGCCCTACCAGATGCTGGGCCTGGTGGAGGACGATCTGCGCGCGGCGATGGGTCTCGACGTCACCGGCGTGTTCCCGCGCAAGACCATGTTCGGCTCATCCGCGACGGACTGGAAAGAATGGAACTTTCGCGGCCTGGACGTGCTGGTGCCAACGGATTTCCGGATTAGGACAGAGCCGAACGGCGACATCCTGATCTATCCCGAGGGCGATGAAATGGCGGCGCCGAGCGGGCGCATGCCGATGGGCAGCGCCTTCTTCGACACCATCGTCCGGCAGCCCGAAATCGACGACGAGAAACTCGATCCGGCGGACAACCTGGAAGAGTTCGGCCCCATCTCCGCGGAAGACCTGGACCATATCGAACGCTCCGTGCGCACGGCCGGCCGGAGCGGCTACGGTGTGGCGGCGTCGTTCGGCGGCACGGCGTTCGGCGACATCGCGCTGGTGCCCGCGCCGTTTCTCAAAAGCCCGAAAGGCATCCGCGACGTCTCGGAGTGGTACATTTCGACGAGGACGCGGCGCAGCTACATCCATAGTATCTTCGAGCGCCAGTGCGAAATCGGGATCGGGAACCTGGCGCGCATTCACGCCCGGATCGGCGATGCGGTGGCTTGCGTGTTTCTTTGCGGCACGGATTTCGGCACCCAGACTTCGTCGTTCTGCTCCGTGGCTACCTTCCGCGAGCTGTGGTTCCCCTATTACAAGCGCGTCAACGACTGGGTTCACGCCAATACTGCCTGGAAGTGTTTCAAACATTCCTGCGGCAGCGTGGAGCGGTTCTTCGAGAGCTTCATCGAGGCCGGGTTCGACATTATCAACCCGGTGCAGTGTTCGGCCGCGGGTATGGAGCCGGGCGAACTGAAGCGCAAGTACGGCTCGCGCCTGGTATTCTGGGGCGGAGGCGTGGATACCCAGAAGACCCTGCCTTTCGGCACGCCGCGCGAGGTGCGGGCGGAAGTGCTCCGCCGCTGCGAGATCTTCGCGCCCGGCGGCGGATTCGTGTTCAATTCGATTCACAACCTGCAGGCCGGCACGCCGGTGGAAAACATCGCCGCTATGCTGGATGCCGTCCATCAATTCAACGGAGTTTCGCATGTCTGAACTGGAAAAGCTGCACGAAGCCGTAATCGAGGGAGACTGGAAGGCCGCGGCCGCGGCCACCGAGGCCGCCATTGCCGCGGGGGTGGCGCCGCTCACGATCGTGACCGGATGCCTGGTGCCGGCCATGGACGAAGTGGGCCGGCGCTTCGAGTGCGAGGAGTACTTCGTGCCCGAGATGCTGCTCTCGGCGCGCGCCATGAAGGCGTCCATGCAAATCGTCCGGCCGTTGCTGGTGGCGACGGGCGCCCAGCCGATAGGGCGCGTGGTGATCGGGACGGTCAAAGGCGACTTGCACGATATCGGGAAGAACCTGGTGGCGTCGATGCTGGAGGGCGGCGGCTTCGAGGTGATCGACCTGGGCGCGGACGTGGCGCCGGAGCGCTTCATCGAAGCGGCCGCCACGAAAAACGCCAACCTAGTGGCGCTCTCGGCGCTGCTGACGGTAACGATGACGTCGATGAAGACCACCATCGACGCCTTCCAGACGGCGGGACTGCGCGAGAAGGTGAAGATCATGGTGGGCGGCGCGCCTGTCACGCAGCAGTACGCCGACGCGATCGGGGCCGACGGTTACGGCGAAAGCGCCGGGGCAGCGGTGGCGCTGGCGCGCAGACTGGTGGCCGCGTGAGCCGTCTCGGCGAGTGGTTGGCGGGCGGTCTGCTGATCACGGACGGGGCGTGGGGGACGGAGTTGCAGGCGCGCGGCCTGGCCCCCGGCGCGGCGCCGGACACCTGGAACCTGACGCATCCCGAGCGCGTGGAAGCGGTGGCGCGCGCCTATGTGGAGGCGGGCAGCCAGGTCATCCTTACCAATACATTTCGCGCCAACGCGGTGTCCATGGAAGGCGATCTGGAGGCGATCAATCGCGCGGGCGTCGAGATCTCGAAGCGGGCGGCGGCGGGGAAGGCGCTGGTGTTTGCGTCGATCGGTCCGACGGGAAAGATGCTGATGGCGGGCGAGATCGGCCCGGAGCAGGCGGTTGCGGCATTTGCCGCGCAGGCTGCGGCGCTGGCGGCGGCGGGCGCGGACGCCCTGCTGGTAGAGACTATGAGCGACATCGAGGAAGCGCGCCTGGCGGTGGCCGCGGCCAAGAGCACGGGGCTGCCGGTAATCGCTTCCTTCGCGTTCGACTCCGGCAAGAACAAGGACCGCACCATGATGGGCGCGACGCCCGAGGCCGTGGCCGCGGCGATGGTGGAAGCGGGCGCGGATGCGGTGGGCGCGAACTGCGGCGTTGGGGTGGAGCATGCCGCGCCCGTCTGCCGGCGTTTGCATGCGGCGTGCCATCTGCCGATCTGGATCAAGCCGAACGCGGGCCTGCCCATTATGGAGGAAACGCCGGAAGGGACCGCCATCCGGTATGACACGTCCGCGGAGTCCTTCGCCTCGCACTATGCGGCGCTGCACGAGGCCGGCGCCTCGTTTCTGGGCGGCTGTTGCGGCTCCACGCCGGACTTCATTCGCGCCCTCGTTAGCACAAGAGCCAGCGCCCCATGCGCCTCAAGCTGATCAGTTGCGAAGTTCTGTTCCGCGAAATGTGCGACGCCTGCGCGCATGCGCCGCACCAGGTGGACCCGGAGTTTCTGCCCAAGGGACTGCACGACCTGGGCCGCAAGCCGATGGCGGCGAAGCTTCAGGAAGCGGTGGACCGCACGCCGGAAGGCGTCTATGAAGCGATCTTGCTCGGCTACGGGCTGTGCGGCAACGGGCTGGACGGGCTGACCGCGCGGCATACGCGACTGGTGCTGCCGCGCGCGCACGACTGCATCGCGCTGCTGATGGGCAGCCGCGAACGCTACCAGCGGTACTTCGAGCAAAATCCCGGCACTTACTACCGGTCGACCGGCTGGCTGGAGCGCGGCCAGGGCTTGCAGCAGTTGACCCACGACACGATGGGGTTCGACGAGTCGCTGGAAGACATGATCCGCAAATACGGCGAAGACAACGGGCGCTATCTGTACGAAGAGCTGACGCGTTACCAGTCGCAGTACTCCAGGCTCACGTTCATCGAGACGGGGCTGGAAGCGGGCGGCAAGTTCTTCGGCGAGGCCGTCGCCGAAGCGAAGGAGAAGGGCTGGAGATTCGAACGGCTCGCGGGCGATCTGGCGTGGCTGCGGCGCTTGGTGTTGGGCGAGTGGGCCGAAGCCGAGTTTGTGATTGCCGAACCCGGCCAGCGCATCGTAGCTAGTTATGACACCGGCGTGGTGAGGGTGCAGTAGGACAGGCCTCCGGGCCTGTCCAGGCGCGCGAGCTTGGAAGCACGGCAGTAGGACAGGCCAGGAGGCCTGTCCTACATTGGCATTGAAGGGATGACGGGTAAAGAGCGCATTCTCGCGAAGCTGCGCGGCGAACCCACCGATTCGCTGCCGCTGATGCCGATCACCATGATGTTCGCCGCCGATCTGTCCGGTGTGCATTACCGGGAATACGCGCGCGACCACCGCGTGCTGGCCGATGCTCAGGTGGCCGTGGCGGATCGCTTCGGCTTCGACCACGTATCGGCGATTTCCGACCCGGCCCGCGAGGCCTCGGACCTGGGCGCCGCGGTCGAGTGGTTCGACGACCAGCCGCCCGCGATCGTGGAGAGCCGCGCGCTGCTCGATGCGAAGAGCAAGCTCGCCGGCCTGCGCCTGCCCGACCCGGCCGAGCCCGGACGCATGCGCGATCGCGTGGAGGCCGTGCGGTTGCTGGCGGAGCGCACCGGCGCGACGCGGATCGTGGAAGGGTGGGTGGAAGGGCCGTGCGCGATGAGCGCCGATTTGCGCGGGCTCAACACGCTGATGCTGGATTTCTTCGACGATGCGCCCTTCGTGGAAGCGCTCTTCGACTTCACGGTGCGGATGGAAGTGGAGTTCGCGCGGGCGCAGGTGGAAGCTGGCGCGACGCTGATCGGTGTGGGCGACGCGGCGGCTTCGCTCGTGGGGCCCAAGCTTTATACGCAGTACGTGCTGCCCCGCGAGCGGGAACTGATCGCGGCGATCCGCGCGCTCGGCGTGCCGGTGCGGCTGCACATCTGCGGCAATACCAAGCGCATCGTGGAAGGCATGGGGCAGACGGGCGCCGATATCATCGACCTGGATTTTCTCACGCCGCTCGGCCATGCGCGCCGCGCCATGCGGCAGACGCAGGTGCTGCTGGGCAATATCGACCCGGTGCGGGAGTTGCGCGACGGCACGCCCGCGTCGGTGGAAGCAGCGCTGGCTGAGTGCTACCGGCAGGCGGGCGCGGCTTACATCTGCGGCGCCGGCTGCGAAGCGCCGCGCGGCACGCCGCACGCCAACGTGGAAGCCATGGCGCGGTTCGCGCGCAGCCGGTCGTGAAGCTCGAACTTCATCCTCGCGCGCACCAGACGCTGGCCGATCAACTCTTTGCGGCGGGCGTCGAGTTTCCTTGCGGCGGCGAAAGCGCTTGCGGCGGATGCAAGGTGCGGGTGCTGGAAGGCGACGTGCCGGTCACCGGGACGATGCGCGACGCGCTCGGCGAAACGGAGATCCGCGAAGGCTGGCGGCTGGCCTGTTGCGCGTCCGCGGCGGAACGCGTGGTGGTGGAAGTGGAGCAGTGGTCGCTGCGCGTGCTCTCGGACGATGCGTCCGTGCCCATCGAGCCGCGTGCGGGGCGCGGCGCGGCGATCGATCTGGGTACCACCACGCTGGTGGTCCAGGTGGTGGATCTGGCCACCGGCGAAGTCGAACGCGTGGAGACCGCGCTCAACCCGCAGGCGCGCTACGGGGCCGACGTGATGAGCCGCCTGCAGTACGACCTGCACCGGCCGGGCGAACTGGGCCGCCTCATCCGCGAAGCGCTGGGGCGGATGCTGGGCGGCGAGCCGCTCCGCGAGGTGCTGGTGGCGGGCAATACCGCGATGCACCATCTCTTCTGCGGCCTGGATGTGGCGCCACTGACTCGCGCGCCGTTCGCCTCGCCCACGCTGGGCAGCTACCGCTTCGAAAGCTCGGACTTGGGATGGCCGGGGCCGGCCGAATTCCTGCCCTGCCTGGGCGGATTCGTGGGCAGCGACCTGCTGTGCGGCATCGTGGCCACGCGCTTGGATGAAGCCGAGCAATCGCGGCCCTCCGCACTGTTCGACATCGGCACGAACGGTGAAGTGGTAGTGGGGTCGGCGCAGGGGATTGTGTGTGCGTCGACGGCGGCCGGCCCGGCGTTTGAAGGCGGACGCATTGGCGCGGGCATGCGGGCGGGCACGGGGGCGATCGACAGCGTACACGTGCGCGGCGGCGGGCTGGACTGCCACGTCATCGGCGGCGGCGCGGCGCGTGGTATCTGCGGCAGCGGCCTGGTGGACGCGGCGGCGTGCGGCGTCGAACTGGGGCTGATTGGGGCCAACGGCCGACTCACTAACGCGGACAAGCGCCTGCCACTGGTCGGCGGCGTGGCACTGTCGCAGAGCGACATCCGCGAGTTGCAACTGGCCAAGGGCGCCATGGCGGCGGGCCTGCGCATGCTCGCCGGCGGAGGCGTCGAGAAGCTCTACCTGGCGGGCGCGTTCGGCAATTACATCCGCCAGGCGAGCGCGCGCGCCATCGGACTGCTGCCCGCGGACTTGCCAGTGGAGCCGGTGGGCAACAGCGCGCTACGCGGCGCGCGCACCCTGCTGCTCGCGCCCTCCATGCGCCAAGCGCGGCTGCGGAACATTGCGGCGCTCTCGCGGCACGTCGAACTTGCCCGGGATCCCGATTTCCAATATATCTTCGCCGAGATGATGGCGCTCGCCAGCAGTAATTTTACAATTGTGAAATGAGTCTGAAAATCGGGTGGAAAGTTAGAAAACATACAACCGCGGTTGACAGCCCCGCCTGCCGGCGGCATCATCGAACAGGCTGCTAACTAACCGTCACATCTGAAGTACTAATCCCAAAGTGGATTACAAGACTCTGGGGGCGGGTTTCAGCCCGCGGGACTTCCGCCCCGCTGCTCCGTGGTCTCGTGGGGCAGACCACGTCCTGTGTAACGTCCCGTGTGGTCCGCCCCGCTCACTGACAACCTCACTTACCCATCATCTTACTTCCCAAAGTAACCTCGCGGACTCCCCAGGCCCGTGCAGAAATCCCACCCGGACGTGGCCAGGAATGCCGCATACTCACCACAGCTTCCCCCCGTGATGTCGGTGAACCCAAACGGGCTCGAATACATCTTGCTGAGCTCGGCATAGCTGGATGGCGCAAAAGTCAGATGGCTCTCCGCCAGCATCAACCAAAGGGCATGCTTCACCAACCGCCCGCCTTGTCTTCACCAGCCGTTGCTGCAAGCTTGTCAGCGATATTGGGAAAAGTATACGGCATTGGCCCCTCCACAAACCCAATCTGGAGGTTATTGAAAAGGCGGGACTGAAGTCCCTCTGCAGGCTGAAGCCCGCGCCACGCCCCGGCGCAAGGTTCTGATATTGGCGACGACCCGCTGGGTCGTTCGCGCTACCGGCCCGTGGCGGCACTTTTTGCCCGGCGGAGGATCGTTTCGGCCTCGTCCAGCAGTTGTTTGCTGTGCTCATGCAGCGCGCGATACTTCCCGGACAACTCATGCGCCGCATCCCCCGCAAGCTCCCCGCTGCGTTCGCAAAGATCCTCGCATTTCTCTCTCAGTTCCTTGCCTGCATCGATCAGGTAGTCCGCGGCTTCTTCTCCTTTGCGGAATAATCTCCGGCGAGTTCGTGCGCCTGACGCCGGCGCCATCAGTAGTGCTGCCGCCGCGCCGATCGCGGCTCCCAGCAGGAAGAAAACCGCTCGGTCTTCCGCTCTTTGATCGCTCATAAGTCCTCCTCAGTCGAAAAATCAATCTCTCTCAAAGCTTAGCGCGTTGCGCCGCGCAACCCCAAGGCGCCTCACGGCGGCCGCGCAACCTGCAATCATCAAGGTGCTGGCGCCGAGCCGCGCCCGGAGACGGCGAATGATCTACATGGTGGTGGAGCACTTCAAGAATAAGGATGCGGTAGCCGTGTATCGCCGCTTTCGGGATAGCGGCCGAATGGCTCCTGAGGGCCTGGTCTATGTGTCGAGCTGGGTCGACGACAAGTTTGAGCGATGCTATCAGGTAATGGAAACCCATGACCGCCGGCTGCTTGAAGCGTGGATGGCGAACTGGAGCGACCTCATCGATTTCGAGGTACATGCGGTGATGACATCGAACGAGGCCGCCGGGAGAATCGCGCCGCTCCTGCTGTGACGTCGCGCCGGCGGGCCGCGAATCTGCGACAATAATCGGCAGCCCTATGCCTTGCCTCGTGGTAGTTGTCGTACTGGCATTCCCGCGGTTAGTGCTGTTCTTTCTCTGGCTGTTCACGCACTATCTGCAACGCGCCTATCACGGATTGCTGATTCCGCTGATCGGTTTCTTTTTCCTGCCGATTACCACGCTGGCCTACGCGTGGATGGTCAACACCCACCGGCCCATGGAGGGCGTCAACCTGGTCATCTTGATTGCCGCCGTGATCGTCGACATCGGCGGCCTCGGCGGAGGCGAGTATCACCGCCGGGGACGCGACTAGCCCTATGCGCGCGAGCGTCGTCGGGTATCTAGCGTGCGCGCTTTCCGCTTGCGCGCAGGTGCAGCCGCCCACCACCCGCCAGGACAATGTGCGCGAGGTCTTCCACGGCGTCGCAATCGTAGACCCGTACCATTGGCTGGAGGACCAGGCGAGCGCCGAGACGCGCGAGTGGATCGACCGGCAGAACGCCTATGCGCACGCCTTGTTGGATCGTCAGCCGATGCGCGCTCCGATATCGCAACGCCTCACCGAAATGCTGCGGCACGACCAAGTGGGCGGCCCCGAGCTGCGGGGCGGCTATTACTTCTTCGAAAAGCGCGGGGCCGGGGAAGAGCTGTGGTCGATTTACCGGCGCAAGGCCACCGGCGGCCCCGACGAGTTGTTGATCGATCCCGCGCCGCTGAGCGCGGACCACCGCACCAGCGTTGGCCTCGAGGGCGCTTCGGAGGATGGCAACCTGCTTGCCTATTCCGTCCGTCAGGGCGGCGAGGATGAAACTGAAATCCACATCTTCGACGTGCGCAAGCGCCATGATGTGAGCAATGACCTGGGCAAACCGTTACCCAGAGCGCTGTATCTTGGCTTTGCATGGAAGGCGGATGCCAGCGGCTTCTATTACACGATCGGCAAGCGCGACGCAGGCAAAAGGCTGTACTATCACTCGCTGGCTCCCGGCGCCGGGAACGACACCGTAAGCGACAAAGCCGTATTCGGCGAGGGCTTCGGACCGGATACCTGGATTGCGCCGGTCACCTCCGAAAATGGACACTACCTGTTGATTGTCGTGCAGCACGGCTGGGCCAAGGGCGAACTGTATTTTCAGGACCTTTCCGGCAGCGGGCCGCCGCGGCCTTTAATTACGGGCATCGACGCGAGATTCGATCCGCAATTCGCGGGAGACGCTCTGCTGGTCGAGACCAACTGGAAAGCGCCCAAGTCGCGAGTCTTGAGAATCGATCTGCGCGATCCGGGGCAGGAGAAATGGCGCGAGGTGGTTCCGGCGGGCGATGACGCGATCGAAAACTTTGCGGTGATTGGCGGCAAGCTATTCGTCAACCGTTTGCACAATGTCACTTCGCGGATCGGCATCTACTCACTCGATGGAGTGCCGCTGGGCGAGGTGGCGCTTCCCGGGCCCGGCTCGGGCGGAATTTACGGACGCGCCGATCGGGACGAGGGCTTGCTCTCGTTCTCTTCTTACACGACGCCGTATTCGCTCTACCGCTATAGCGCCTCGACCGGCGCGCGAACCTTGTGGTACCGCGACGCGGTACCGTTCGAACCGGAGCGCTTTGAGACCGAACAAGTCTGGTATCCCTCGAAGGACGGCACGCGCGTTCCGATGTTCCTGATTCATCGGAAAGGGCTGCAACCCGACGGCCAGACGCCGACGATCTTATACGGCTACGGCGGCTTCAACGTCAGCATCACGCCGCATTTCAACTCGAGCGCAGCATGGTGGATCGAGCACGGCGGGATCTATGCGGTGGCCAACATTCGCGGCGGCGGGGAGTTCGGTGAGGAGTGGCACCGCGCCGGCATGCTGGATAAGAAGCAGAACGTCTTCGACGACTTCATCGCGGCGGCGGAATGGCTGATCCAGAAGCGTTACACGAACCCGCGAAAACTGGCGATCTGGGGCGGCAGCAATGGCGGCCTGCTGGTAGGCGCCGTTTTGACCGAGCGTCCGGATCTGTTTCAAGCGGTCGTGTGCTGGCACCCGGACCTGGACATGGTCCGATATTACAAGTACACCAAGAACAACAACCCGCCCGCATTGCTGGAATACGGCAATGCCGCCGACGCGGCGCAATTCAAGTACCTCTACGCGTACTCGCCTTACGAGCACGTGCGGCAAGGAACGAAGTATCCCGCGGTGCTCATCACCAGCGGCGATGCCGACACCCGGGTGCCTCCGGAACAAGCTCGCAAAATGACCGCGCGCCTGCAGGCGGCCACCGGATCGGAGCGGCCGGTCATGATCTTGTACGACACCAAGGCCGGGCATTCGGGAGGAACCCCGTTGAGCAAAATCATCGAGGATTCGACCTTGGAACTTACGTTTGTGGCGTGGCAGTTGGGGGTAAACTAGCTAGAAGACAGAAGTCAGAAGTCAGGAGTCAGAATGGCCGCCAACGGCGGTGCGCCGGCTGCGGTTGCAGCTTCTGACTTCTGTCTTCTGTCTTCTGACCGGTGTTTTTGCATGAACCGCTTCCCACAATTCGATCTGCATGGGCAGGCAGCGCTGGTCACTGGCGCCGCGCGCGGTTTAGGACGCGCCATTTCCCTGGCCCTGGCGCACGCTGGCGCGGATGTGGCGTTGGGACTGCGCGACGCGCATGCCCACGGCGGTCTGCCGCGGGAGATCGAAGCCCTGGGGCGGCGCGCTTTGCCGCTGCAAATGGACGTCACCAGTCTCGACCAGATCCGGCGCGCCGTGGACGGCGCCGCCGCGCATTTCGGCCGGCTCGATATTCTGGTGAATAACGCCGGAATCGCGCCCGGCAATTTGGCCGAAGACGTGCGCGAGGACGACTTCGATCTGACCCTGCGCGTGAATCTGAAGGGGACGTTCTTTGCCAGTCAGGCCGCGGCCCGCGTCATGATCCGGCAGAATGGCGGGCGCATCGTGAACATGGGATCGCAGGCGGGCTTTGCCGCGCTGCCCACCGAGTCGGTGTACTGCATGACCAAAGCCGGCATCGCGCACCTGACCAAATGCCTGGCCGTCGAATGGGGCAAGTACAACATCACGGTGAACGCCGTGGCGCCCACGTTTATCCACACGCCGGGCACCGAGGAGGCACTGGCCGACCCGGCCTTCCGCGCCGACGTGGTGGAGCGCATCGCCGCGTTGCATCGCATCGGCGAGCCGATGGATGTGGCTGGCGCGGTTGTGTTCCTGGTCTCCCCGGCAGCGTCGCTGATCACCGGCCACACGCTGCTCATCGACGGCGGGTGGACGGCCCGCTAACTGTCTCAGAAGGCCCGTCTGCCCCGGTGCGCGAATTTTCTCTTGACAACAGTGTTATATAGACACTATAATAGTGTTAGATGAACACTTAAAGGAGATCGAAAATGCTCGGCATCCGCTATCGCAAGGCATCCGCCACCGACTACGTTTTTCACTTCTCGAACGGCAGACTGGCGCGCGAAGGCGCCGGACTGGCCTTCTTCTGCTTCTCGCCTTCGTCGACAATCGTCTCCGTGCCGCTGGCCAGCGTCAACGTTCCTTTTGTCTTCAATGAGCCAACCGCCGATTTCCAAACGCTCACCGTGCAGGGACAGCTTACCTATCGCATCACCGACCCGAAGAAGGCCTCTGCCATGCTGGATTTCACAGTCGACTCTAACGGCCGGTACACGACCGATCAATACCAGAAGCTGCCGGAAAGGCTGGTGTACGGATTGCAGACGCTGGTCCGCGCCGAAATCCAGATCCTGCCCCTGCGGCAGGCGCTGGTTCATGGCAACGCACTCACCGCGAAAGTGCTCGACCAGCTCAGGACCACTACGGAGGTCGTCCAGCTTGGTGTCGAGATTCTCAATCTCGCGATACTGTCGCTCAAACCTACGCCCGATATGGCGAAGGCCCTCGAAGCGGAGGCCCGCGAAGCCCTCAATCGAAACGCGGATGAAGCCGTTTATACGCGCCGCAATGCGGCCATCGAGCAGGAGCGGCACATCAAGGAGAATGAACTCGAAACCGAATTGCTGGTGCAGACGAAAAAGCGCGAACTTCGTGAGCGGGAGATGGAGGCCGAAATCGCGCTCGAACAGCAGCGTGCCGCGCTCACCGATGAAAAGACGGAAAATGAGCGCAAGGAAGCCGATACCCGGGCGTACTCGCTCGGAGCTGTGCTCGCTCCCGTGCAGAGCCTGGATTGGCGGGTGCTCATGATGCTGAACCCCCACGGTGCGGACGCGCGCAACACCATCGCCCTGGCGTTCCAGGAACTGGCCGCCAATGCGCAGAAGATCGGCGAGCTCAACGTGTCGCCCGATTTGCTTCGCACCCTGGTGGGCAGCGCTGTCGAGCGGGGGTGAGCGGCGTGTACGACAGGATCGTTCTGGTAACGCGCAAAACGCGGCTGGACGGGTTGGTCGAGCGTTTCAACACGCTGGCGCAGGCGAAGTTTTACATCGAGCACGGGGGCGGCGATTTCTCCGCTTACGTGCTCGAACACGACGCCTTTCAGCGCTCTCTCGAAACCGTCCGCCGCGCAATGGAATGCGGTCTCAAGATTCAGGCGATGGACCGGGGACTGGTTCCCACTTACCTGTTCTCTGGGAGCGACCTGATCGTCACGCTCGGCCAGGACGGCTTGGTGGCGAACACCGCGAAGTATGTCGGCGGGCAGCCGATCGTAGCGGTCAACCCAGACCCGCAACGCTTCGACGGCATCCTGCTGCCGTTCGCGCCCGGCGCCCTGCGCGCCCAGATCGAGCGCGTGCTGGCGGGCAAGGCCCGCACGCGCGCCATTACGCTGGCCGAGGCCCGGCTCAGGGACGGCCAGCGGCTGGTGGCTTTCAACGATCTCTTCATCGGCGCGGAAACCCACGTGTCCGCACGCTATCTGGTCAACTACGCAGGCAAGTCCGAAAGCCAATCGTCCAGCGGTATCATCGTCTCGACCGGTGCGGGCAGCACGGGATGGCTGTCGTCCATCTTCAATGAAGCCTCCGGCCTCGTATCATTTCTCGGCGGCAAGCCTGTCCGGCCGGAGGCCCTGGAGTGGGAAGAGGAACGACTGATGTTCGTAGTCCGCGAGCCCTTCGCCAGCCGTCACTCCCAGGCGGGCATCGTCGCCGGCGTCCTGCTGCGCGACAAACCGCTCATCCTGGAATCGCAGATGCCCGCGGGCGGCGTGATCTTTTCCGACGGCGTGGAAGCAGATCGTCTGGAGTTCAATGCCGGCGCGATCGCCACGGCCGGCGTCGCGCCGGAGAAGGCCAACCTGGTCGTTCCATGACTGCGATTCGAGTAACTGTCGATATCGTTCTCCTTACGATTCGCGACGGCCACCTCAACGCGCTGCTGATCAAGCGCATGGCGAAGCCGTTCGAGAATCGCTACGCGCTGCCGGGCGGCTTTGTCCTGGAACAGGAATCACTGGATGACGCCGCGATCCGCGAACTGCGGGAAGAAGCCGGTGTCGATAGGGTATACCTGGAACAGCTCTACACTTTCGGCGACCCCGAGCGCGACCCGCGAGGCCGCGTGATCACCGTTGCCTATTATGCGCTGGTGCCCCACACGCAGACGCCGCGGGCCGGAACCGACGCATCCGATGCCGCCTGGTTTCCGGCCACCGATCTGCCGCCCCTGGCTTTCGACCATCGCGAGATTGTGGAGTACGCGCACACGCGCCTGCGAAACAAGCTCGATTACACCAACGTGGGCTTCGGTCTTCTACCTGAAAAATTCACGCTGACCGAACTCCAGTTGGTACACGAAGCGATACTTGGCCAACGTCTCGACAAGCGCAACTTTCGCCGGAAGATCATCCAGAAGGGCATTGTGAAGCCCATCAAGGAATGGCGACGAACCGGCCGCAAGCCCGCTCAACTCTACCGCTTCGGCCGGTAGATCGTCGCGCCACACGCCGGGCAGCTTCGTAGCGCCGTGGACGCCGACGGATGCACCAAAGCTTCCGCGGCGCCGCAGCCCCATTCGCGGCCGCGGTAGCTTTCCATCGTCCGGAAGTCGCCGTAGATGCGCTCGCCGTCCTGGCTCTTGTAGGCGAACAGCGCGGCCTTCCTCTTTTCGCGGACTCCAATAATACAGAGATGTTTGTCGGGCATTCGGGTTTTGCGCTCGATCGGCGCCGCCCTAATCGGCAAAGGTTCCGCGAACGATAGGCCTTGGAGCGGTAGCGATGTTGGAATACGGCCCTAATGTCCCGTCCACTGCCGCTGCAACTCCCGGACGAATCGTTCGGGGTCCTTCGCCTGATACAAAACAGGCGCGGAGTCGCCCTTTGGCGGAATGAGAACCAGCCGCTTCCCGCCTGCGCGATACAGGCGCACGGTCTTACCGTTGGCGACGCGAAACCACCCGGATTGGTAATGCAGATTCGCGAAGCCGTTCGTACGCAGAGTCGGCCGCCACTCGGACTCCTGAGTCAGGTCTACGATCCCTATGTGTCCGGCATCGATCGCCTCAGCGCGCAAGGTAACTGGATAGAACCTATCGTGGATGGTTAAGGTATCGGCGGCCAGCGTGTACCCGGGAGGGCCGGGCGAATAGAGCACCGTCAGCGCAATGAGCGCCAGCGCCAACGCCGCAACGCCGGTACCGGCGATCATTCCTTCGATGTTTCTGCCGGCGCTGCCAGGAGGGAAGGGCGGTGTTTCGCTTGACGTGACGTTCGGGAAAAGCACTCCCGCGGTTGCGATGAAGCCAGTCACGTCGTCCGGGCTGAGCACCAGAACTTCGGTTTGGGTGGTCACAATGACGGTCCTGCTCCGGTTCGTCACGTACCAACGACACGTCCCGAGCTTCGCGGTCTGGTATATGCCGTAGTAACCGAAAAGGCCTCCGTTGCCCCACAGCCTCAGACAGCCCGTGAAATCGTCCGGGGTCCCCGCGCGGATCTCGCGAATCTTCGCCTGCGGCACGCGAATGTCCCCGATCAGCCGCTTGACGACGATGGCCTGACCAGAAAGCACGTATCCCCGGGGAGAGTATGCATAGGCGACACAGATGAACAAGGGGAACAGCAGTGCGACCCAGACGATATGGACGACCCAAGCCACAACGATCAGGAGCAGACAGACTGCCGTGGTTATGGCCTTGCTTGTGGAATCGTAAGAAGCGGAAAAGGTGCGCTCGGCCATCACTTGCCCACCACGAACAGATGTCCGTCGTTTTGCGAATAGATCTTCTGGTCGCCGCCGATGGATGCCGGCCTGTCTGCCGCGTCGAGGGCCAGTTGCCGGGAGATTTCCCGCGCGCGCGATACGTCTTGGGCGACGGCGAACGGTTTGCTGTCTTCGCTGTTGGCGTACACCACGCCGTTGGCTTCGATCACCGGGCTATCCGGGTTGTTTGCCGTGCGGTCCAGCGGGCGCGCCGTAGTGTCAACTCGGTAAGCACCGAGGCAGCCGTAGTGGCTGTTCTTAGTCGCCAGCGGCCATGCGCCATCGCGCGCGTAAATCGCCGGCATGGTCTCCCTGCCGGTGCCGAATGAGCCGAGGTAATTGCCGTTGACATCGAAAGGCATCGAACGACCGGTCACAAGCTATAAAGATTCCGGCGCCAAATAGGATCGTACCACCGGCGGGCCACTACTGGCGTGGATGACGCATCGTCCAGCACGTTGCCATTGCGAACGGCGCTGAGCGACGGCAAACGCCGCCTGGGCCTGGAAAAGGACGCTCGCATGGTGGCGCTTTCACGTTTCAGAGCCGCGACGTTGCAGAGCCAGGCCCGGAGGGCACCCCGTAAGGGAGCTGGTCTTGCCGGGGGCTGCGAACGGATCCCTGCCCGTTGCGCCGCGCGTGCGAAATTCGTAGCGTTGGATCTTGACGGCGGCCTCGCCCGGTTCGCTATGGACTATCCAACCGAGGATCTCCAGCTTCATGCTGCACGTATTGTCCAGCATGGCCGGCCAGTTCATCGCCAGTCGCATTCTCTGGCCTTGCTTGAGAGGCTGTTGGGTGGTGAACCGGACTTCCCTACTGCTGATTTCGAGCGTTTTGCCCACGCCAACGGCGGAGATCCGGCTGCCCTTCACGCATTGGTAGCGGACGTCCTGTTGAATCGGAAACCGTCGTCGCCCGCGCCGCCCATCGTCCTCGCCGGGAAAGTTGTTCATCGTTGACATTGGAATACCAACTCTTGCCCTTGCCACCGAGTCCTTCCCCTACGATGACCGATTCCGAAGCGTTCAAACGAATGAATAGTTAAGGCAAGCATACCACAGCATAAAGATTCTGTAAAATTTTGGGGAACAAGGGCTGCAACTGGGGCCTGTGGCTAACACGGCTGCACTCACGCTACTCCCGGAACCCGATGCTGGCAACGACCACGCCCGGTTCTCGGCGGTC
>Ga0181536_10001407_pt1 | contig 28297 bp, 18 predicted proteins | sample PEATcosm2014_Bin_41_FD_121105 | JGI IMG/M metagenome (GOLD analysis project Ga0181536, IMG submission 121105) | Peatland microbial communities from MTU Mesocosm Facility, Houghton, MI, USA - PEATcosm2014_Bin17_60_metaG | ecosystem: Environmental > Terrestrial > Soil > Wetlands > Peat | place...
AGACCCTCCAGGGCGTAGTACTCGCATTGGATCGGCACGAGCACTTCGCTCGCCGCGGCAAGGGCGTTGACCGTTATCAGTCCGAGCGAAGGTGGGCAGTCGATCAGCACGTAACCGAAGTCATCCCGGATCGGAGCGAGCACGCGCTTCAGTCGGAGCTCTCGGCTGAAAACCGACACAAGCTCGATCTCGGCCCCGGCCAGGTCGATCGTTGCCGGTGCCAGGAACAGGTTCTTGATGCTCGTCGGCTCTACACAATCCTCGAGTGCGATGTCACGAAGAAGAACGTCGTACATCGAGTAGTCGAAGTTTCGACCCTCGATCCCGAGCCCCGTCGTGGCGTTCCCCTGTGGGTCCAGGTCGATGATCAATACTCTGTATCCGAGATCGGCGAGGGCGGCACCAAGGTTGATGGTGGTCGTCGTCTTGCCAACGCCTCCCTTTTGGTTGGCCACCGCGATAACTCTCGGCAGCGACCGCACCAGGGCGGGTTCCTTGTCTTTGACTCGTGCTAGCCAATCCTCGGACGACTTGAGCCCGGTGTAGGCACCGGACACGAGCTTCTCGAGTTCAGCTTGGTCTCTGCGATCCTCGTCGTCCTCTGGGTCGTTCATCACACCTTCGGTTCAAGGGAACTGTTCCACGTGAAACATCTGCCGGCGTTGGATAGCAGTCGCTCTAGGAGAACAGGACGGACTCAATCGGGAGCATAACGCGCGCGGCAGGCCGGACCCAGTGACTTGCCGGGGTTGCTGTTCGAGCTACCCCAAATCATGCGCGGTGCAGCACGGGCTCGAGTCGGGCAGCGACCGGTCGGTAGCGGGACACCGGAACCAAGTGGACGCCATGGAAAGCCCCGCACTCCCGGATGGCCAGCAACAGTTCGCAGGCGATGTCGATTCCGGCCTTAGGGTCCCGGTCAACTCGGTCGAAAATCTCACTCGGAATGACGATGTCGGGGATCGTTTTTGACAAACTACGAGCCATAGTGGAGCTGGCCAGAACTATGACGCCCGCATAAACGGCCATCTCCGGCCGTACTCTGTCGTTCCAGCGCAACAATGCCTCAAGAGAAAAACCGACCTGCACGAACAGAAAGTCGGCCTCCCGCTTCCAACTGGGGAGGTCGCCGAGGCCGGTCACCGCGCCCAGCCGCAACTTCCTGCCCCCGGAGAAACCTAGAGTGCTCTCGAACGCCCGGGCCTCGGTCAACATTGTCCGAACCGTGAGCTCGCTTGTTCGCCGGCCCACTCTTGGTTCGTCTCCACGGACCAAAAGGAATTGGTCTACTCCGTAAGCCTCCGCCGTCAGGAGATCCCGCTGGAAGCCGAGCAAGTTCCGGTCCCTTGCATTCAGACAGGCGATCGAACGACCGCCCATCGCCTGCACCTCATGAGCGACGGCAACACTGGAGACCGTCGCCCGGCCGATGTGGTTGTCCGGGATGAGAAACGTCCCGGCGATCGAGCTCAGGACGCCGATTTGGTGTCTCACATGCTTGAGGTCTGGTCGAGTAGCAGGCTCGATCTCGCAGACCAGCTCGAAGCCTGCTGTCGTCATCGGAGCTAACACTATCGAGGCGTGGCCTGCGGTCGTGGCGCTTGAGAAAAGAGCGGCCGCTTGGCGGGGATCCCGGGCCGGCGAGGATAGCGGTCCGAGCACTGAGATGCTTGCCGGAGCACAGCGAAGCCGAACTCGTACCTCAGGCCGACCTCAGGTACCAGACCGAGCTTCCGGCAACCCTCGACCGGCCACCTCGTCATTGTCGAGCACGACAAGTCACCGGAGGTGCCTGACTCTTCCCCGGGCGGCTCGGAAACTATCAGCCGGCCGCCCACCTGAAGGAATGGCGCCGCGCATTCGGCCGTCACCGCGGGCGGACTGAAGCTCCTAGCAACCACTGCTGCAAAGCATCCGCGATATCTCTTCTCGCGCGCGAGTTCTTCGGCTCGAGCATTGACGACCTCGACGCGCGCAGACAACCCGAGCTTCTCGACCGCCCATCTCAAGAAGTCAGCAGAGCGGTGCGCGGAATCGAGCAGGACGAGACGAAGGTCTCGGTCTTCGACCGCCAGCACGAGGCCTGGCAGCCCGCCACCTGATCCGAGCTCGAGAACGGGACCGTTGACGGCTTCCATCAACAGGACTTGCAGGAACTCCTCCGAGTGCGCCTTCTGCACCGCGAAGGGCAAGTTGCCTGTCAGGGACCGCTGCCGCGCCTCGGTGAGAACTGCCTCCAGGCAATCCTGATCATTGGGGAAGCTCATAGTTCAGCCTCTCCCTGGCAATGAAGCCTGGTGAGAGTCTGCCGCCCTCCGATTCAGCTCAGGTCCGCCGGCTCCCCGGATCCATCGCCATCCTCCTCCAGCGGAACAGCCGAAGGATCCTGAGCGGCGAGGACCGAGAGCGGACGAATGACAACGTAGCGTCGCGGCTCCATCCCCTCAGAGCTCGTCTCCAAGCCTTCAAGCTCATTGACAGTGTCGTGAACGACTTTCCGATCCGATGGAGACATCGGCTCCAGCGCCTCGGGTACGCCCGTACGCAGCACGTCCGCGGCGGCCTCGAGCACGAATTGGCGCAAGGCAGCAGCTCGGCGCTCGCGGTAACCGCCGACGTCCACGACAATCCTGCTCGTGTGCTCCTCCGTGTGCCGTTGAACGACCGTCCTCGTCAACTCCTGCAAAGCCTCAACAGTCGCACCCTTGGGGCCTACCAAGAGTCCGAGGTTGTCCCCATCCACGCTTATGTGAATGCCGTCGTCCTCAGTCCGGCGTGCAGTGGTTGTGGCGGCTATCCCGAACCGGGCGACGACCTCCCGCACGAAGTCAGTTGCGAGCTCCTGCTGGGTCTCGATGCTCATCTGCGCCTCCTTAGGTGATCCCGTGCCACAACCGACTCCACTTGAAGACTCGTCACCGGTTTCATTCGCGCTGCTCGCCTCACGCCCCCGGACAGCGCGGCCTCGGGAACGCGACCGTGGGCGAGCGCCTGTTGTTGGAGGCGCGGCTGCACCGGCGTCTCCGTCCGTCGCTGCTGCGGCTTCGGGCGCCCCACGCGAGCGAGCTTTCCGCGAGCCATTCTGACCCGGCCCTTGATCTTGGCGGGATTGACCGCGGGCTCTTCCGGAAGCGGAGTTCGCAGCAGCTTTGCCGCGGACTTCTTCACCTTCGTCTGTCTCGGCGGACTTGCGCGTCGGGCTTTCGGGGCGAGTCGCCTGTCGGCGGTGCACGCGCTCATTGACGCCCGACGGGGTTCTCGGCCGGCGCGAGGGCCTTTTTGCCCTGGGCTGAATCGGACGCACGCGAGCCCTTATCCTGGCGCCACTGCGCCGAAGACCGAACATGCCCGATTTCGGCTCCTCGACTATGACGATCTCGGCGTCTGTCTCGGCCACACCGAGCTGCTCAAGGGCTGCCTCGACAGCTTCCTCGACCGTTCTTCCCGTCATCTCGACCCATTCCACGGGCTATCGGCCCTTTCGCGGTCGCTTGTCCCTCGAGCGAGGCTGTGACTTTGAGCCGCCCCCCGAGCCGGCCGACCTGGACGCCTGCGGACCGGGTCTCTTCGCGGGTGCGGCGTTCTTGGAGCCGTTCTGGTTGACCGGCACCTTCGAGCCGTTGGTGGCGCGCTTGGGTCCACTTGCTCCCGTGGACCTTTGCGTCGCTCCCGGCGCGGGGCGGGTCGAGCCTGTATTCCCGCTCGCCTCGCGCATTCTCGCGAGAAAGCCTTTGCCACCTGCGGCATCCCGCGAGGCGGCGCCTTTGACAGCGTCCGGGCTTGGATTGAGCGCCTCCGCATGCTTGCGTTTGGTCAGCTCCTGAATGGCCTTCACGATTGTCGGGTCATGCTTGTACATCCACTCCTGCTGACCGACCCGGAACAAACTCGAGACGATGAAGTAGACACCGACACCTGCAGGGAGCGCGATGTAGAGCACCAGGAAGATGAGCGGCATGTACTTCTGCATCTGCTGCATCTGCTGGTTTGACGCCGCGGCGGCCGGGTTGCGGTTCGTCACCTGCCAGATCGACACGTACTGGAGGCCGACGGCGATCAACACGAGCAGCGCGTAGGGGAGGACATCAACCACATGCGGCTGATGGGTACGCACTGAATCCGCGAGATTGATGCCCAAGACGTGCATCTGGCCATGAGCCGCGACGAGGTCTCGGTACATCCGGCTTGTCTTCGGGATGTTCTGTGGCGTGGCCTTGACTAGCAGCTTGCCGTGTACGTAGATCTTCTGACCCTTGGCATTGAGGACGTCCGCTGTCTTGGCGAGGCCCCTCACGACGTCGTAGAGGACGATCAGGATCGGGAATTGGAGGAACATCGGCAAGCAACCACCTGTCGGGTTCACTCCGTTCTCGCGGTAGAGCGCCATCACCTCCTCGTTCATCTTCTGACGGAGCTCCTGCCTTTCCAGGGTCGGCATCCCGGGCTTGGCCTTGTAACGCGCCTGGATCTTCTTCATCTCTGGCGCCAGGAGCTGCATCCGCATCATGGAACGGGCACTGGCGCGGGTGAGAGGGAAGACAACGATCATCACCGCGATGGTGAGCAGGGCGATCGCTACGGCGTAGTTCGGGATCAGCCCGTAGAAGAAGGCGAGAACGTATCCGACGAGGACGAAGATCGGGTGCAGGACCGTGCCAATGATGGAGGTGCCGGCCTTTGCGGTGTGGGTCGCGGCAGCGAGAAACACGTCTGGCCTCAGCTCGGAACCGGGTCGAAGCCCCGGCTACCGAAGGGTCGACAGCGGGTGACGCGCTTCACAGCCAGCCAGCTCCCCCGCAATGAACCATGTAGCTCTATCGCCTCCACGGCATAGGCCGAACAGGAGGGAACCAAACGGCACGGTGACGGTCGGCCAGCGCGCAACGCCTGGTAAGCGCGCAAGAACAGCAACAACCCCCTGGCGAGCGGCGTTGGTTCCGCCTTGACAGTGCTCATCGAGCACCTGACTGGCTCGCCCGCTGCATCGCTTCGATCACTCTTGCCCTCAACTCTTGGAACGGAAGGTCGCGAACTCCCTGGTCAATGGCAACGAGATAAATCCCCGCAGGGATCGATGCCGCGTTCTCGGCTACTACCGCCCGTAACCGACGACGACAGCGATTGCGCGCGACGGCACTTCCTACCTTGCGGGGCACTGCGAAGGCGACGCGCCGCGCCTCTTCGGCCTTCGTCACCGGCAGGAACTGTACTCTTACCGGCCCAGCGAAGACCCTCCGCCTCGAGCGGCGCAGCTCGGCGAAAACGCGGCGGCCGTGCACCGGCCGTGGACGTCGCACGTAATGCGCCTCTCTGAGAACTGGCAACTCACTGCCCATTGTTATTCGGAAGTCGCAACGGCGTCGTGCTGTGATTCAAGCTGACAGCCGGACGCGTCCGCGGCGCCGGCGCGCTCTCAAAACCGCGCGGCCCGCGCGTGTCGCCATTCGATGGCGAAAGCCATGTCTTTTCGACCTCTTGCGGGTGTTGGGTTGGAACGTCCGCTTCATCTCAGCCTCGTTTCGTCGTTCCGGTGCCGCGCGGTCTTGGTGTCTGTCGACGCGGCAACGGTCCGGTGAAGCAGGTGCAATCGACCCGCCTAGACGATGTCTGCATCTGGCGCGCGAAAACACGGGTCCACCAGACAGCAGGGACCGGCCGAAATAATTTAGCGCACGATCGACCTCTAGACCAAGCGGCAGCCCCCAGGCAAGCGGTGCACAGGGGCTGTACGATTCGCCTCACACCCTGCGAGCTCGCCCCGCTGTCCACACCTGTGGATGCTGGTGTGGAGAACTTCTTGACCGGAGGGCCTCGAGCTGGTGACAGAAGCACAGCAACTATGGAATGACTGTTCGGACGCTTTGCGCTCGCAGGTGTCTGAGGCGACTTGGCGTGCGTGGTTCTCCGCCATCCGACCGGTAGCGGTCACGAACGGCATTCTGGTCCTGTCTGTGCCCAGTGGCGTGGTTCGTGACCGTCTGGAAGGACGGTTTCACGGTCTTGTGCACGACGCTCTCCTCGACAGCTCGGGCAAAGAGGTACCTTTCCGCTTCGCCGTCCAGATCGACGACCCCGCTCCGGAAGAGGTCGCGACAAGCAGAGAGCTTGCTCAACTGAACGCCGAGGAACAGGCATCGGTCCAAGCTGCTCAGCACAATGGCGGGAGGACCGCTCCGGCGCGCCCCAAAGACGGGTCGAGTGCTGACGACGTTCCTTTGAACCCGAAATACACCTTCGACGCTTTTGTAACCGGGCCTTCCAACCGCTTTGCTCACGCCGCGGCACTTTCGGTAGCCGAGGCGCCCGCTCGCTCGTACAACCCACTCTTCGTTTACGGCGCGGCCGGCCTTGGCAAGACCCATCTGCTCCAGGCGGTCGGCAACTACGTACGCGAGAATTTCACGAGGATGAGGGTTCGTTACGTGTCGACCGAGACCTTCATGAACGAGTTCGTGGAAACACTTCGTGCCAAAGACGACATGGGGGCGTTCCGCAGGCGATACCGCGAGTGCGACCTTCTCCTCATCGACGATGTCCAATTCATGGACAAGAAAGAGTCGCTGCAAGAGGAGCTCTTCCATACCTTCAACTCCCTTTACGGCTCCTCCAAGCAGATCGTCCTCACCTCCGACCGAGCGCCGCGCGCGATCGCAACCCTGGAGGACCGCCTCCGCAGCAGGCTCTTGTCGGGGCTTACAACGGATATTCAGCCTCCTGAGCTGGAAACCCGCATCGCAATCCTGCGCACCAAGGCCGAACACGAGCACGCGGTCGTCAGCGACGACGTGCTGGAGCTCATCGCCACAAAGGTCAAGGAGAACATTCGAGAGCTTGAGGGCGCGCTCATCCGCGTAACGGCTTACGCCAGCTTGAACCGGCAGATGCTCACACGCGAACTCGCCGAGTTCGTTCTCGCCGATTTCGTCGGTTCCAAGCAGCCTCGGCAGATCACCGCGAGTCAGATCCTCGATATCAGTGCTCGTCATTTCGGTTTCAGCGTGGACGAACTGATCGGCCCGAGTCGGCGGCGTCCGCTTGTCATCGCCCGACAGATCGCGATGTATCTGTTTCGCGAGCTCACCGACTTCAGCTATCCGGCCATCGGACGGGAATTCAGTGACCGAGATCACACGACTGTTATCCACGCAGTCGAAAAGATCTCTGCTCTCATGAAAGAACGTCGACAGGTTTATGACCAGGTCACAGAGCTGAGCGTCCAAATCAAGAACGGTTTATGATCTGTGGATAACACGACTGTAACTGTGGATGATCCTCTTGTTGATCCCCAGGTGCTGACGCCCACGAACGACAAGCTGTGCGATCAGAGGATAACCCCGCCCACGGTGCAACCCTCTCGAACAGGAAGAAGCCTGGGCTATCCACAATCCCCAGGACCTACTACTTCTATTTGTCTTTTTCTCTAATTCGAAAGGAGTAGAGCCTTCCGTGAAGTTCCGTGCCGATCGTGACACCCTTCTCGAGACTCTTGTCACAGCATCGAGGGCAACGAGCACTCGTTCTGGGCCGAGTTTCGGCGTTGCCGGGCTGAAGCTGCACTTGCGTGGGCAACATCTGGAAGTATGCGGCTCCGATCCCGATCTTGTGATCGAAGCCCGTTGCGAGGTGGCCGGCGACACCGACGGAACAGTGCTCGTACCGTCCCGGCTCGTTGTCGACATAGTGCGCTCGTTCGAGCCCGGGGCCGTGACCGTTGTCGCTGGTGAAGAGGACGTTCGGTTTTCCTCAGGACGAGCCGAGTTTCTTGTCAGGGTTGCCATCGGGGCCGAGATCACACGGCTGGGTGTGCCCGAACAAGAAGGGATCGAAATCCCGGGAGCCGTCTTTGCCGATGGATTGCGCCAGGTGGTGCGGGCGGCACTCGTCGACGATTCAAGGGCACCACAGCTGACAGGAGTGCTCATGGTCGCCATCGAAGGGGGCCTGAGGCTGATTGCGACAGACTCGTATCGGCTCGCGTTCCGTGATTTCGCCGGCATGACGGTTGTCGAACCAGGCGGGCAAGTACTCGTCCCGGCAAAAGCGCTTGCCGAGGTGCAACGACTCGCTGCAGGTGGCAAGAGTGACGGGGACCGGACAATCATCTTGCGTCACAGTGATCTGGACGCGGTTTTCGACCTTGATGACGTCCGAATCACCACGCGGCTCCTCCGGGGTCAGTTCCCGGAGGTCGAACGGCTGATCCCCGCTTCTTACGCGTATCACTTGCATGTCGCGCGCGACGATCTCGAGGCTGCGTTGCGAAGGGTCCGGCTCGTTGTCAGGGACACCAAGGACGCCACAACACCAGTACGGTTGGCCCTTCACGCCGGTGGTGTCGACCTCACCGTGCTTACACCAGAGAGTGGTCGGGCCGAGGAAAGCGTCGAAGGGGACTTCGAAGGCGACGATCTGATGGTGGCTTTCAATCCGACCTACCTGTTGGACGGCGTTGAAGCAATTCGAGCCGACACACTGATCCTGGAAGTGAACGATCCGGGCAAGCCGGCCCTGGTGCGCGGTGAGGGTGAAGACGAGTACCGGTATCTCCTCATGCCAGTGAAGGTGTCCTGAGCACAAACAGGAAGTCCGCATGAACGAGACGCTGATCCTGCGGCTCGAGTTGCGCGACTTCCGCAACTTCAAGGCCATTGATCTCTGTCCTTCGGTGGACGGGCTGACGGTCATACAAGGTGAGAACGGGGCGGGGAAATCAAGTCTCCTCGAGGCCATCGTCTACAGCTCGACGCTCCAGTCTTTCAGAGGCGCCCCCCGTGAGGCCATCGTACGCCAGGGTGCGGCCGGGGCCGCTGTGCACTGCGACGTCCTGGTCGGCAAGCGCAAGGTCGAGATCGAGATCGAGATCGTGCCGGGTCGGCGTGATCGCGCCTGGCACAACGGACAGAGAGTGCCTGGCACCCGTGGCCTTCTCGAAGTACTCCGAACGACGCTGTTCACCCCCGATGACCTCGCCCTCGTCAAGGGTCCTCCCAGTGGACGCCGTGACTTCGTCGACGACGTGCTCGCGAAGTCGTATCCACGACTAGGTGCCGACCGGGCGGGGTTGGACCGCGTACTGCGGCACCGCAACGCTCTCCTGCGCCAGCTCGGTGGTCGGCTCGATTCGGAAGCGGCGACGACTCTCGATATCTGGGACGACCGCCTTGCCCAGATCGGGGAGCGCCTCGCTCATTCCCGCGCCGAGACAGTGGAGGCGTTGTCACCCTACGCCGCTGAAGCGTTCTCGATCCTCGCTGCTCAAGCTGGTGGTTTCAGTATGCGTTACGTCCGTTCCTGGGAAGGGACATTGGGTGAAGCCCTCGCTGAAGCGCGCCGAGAAGACTTGAGGCGGGCAACGACGACTGTCGGGCCACAGCGAGACGACGTCGAGATCGAGGCCGGTGGTCTCGACGCGCGCACCAGGCTTTCGCAAGGGCGACAACGCTGCGTTGCCCTTGCGCTGCGCCTGTCGAGTCATCGCCTCATGACCACGATTACGGGGGCAACACCGGTGCTGCTCTTGGACGATGCCTTTTCGGAACTTGACGAGGGGACAGCCCGGGCACTCGTGGGCGAGCTGCCCGAAGGGCAGGCCTTCTTGACAACGGCGGGGGAGCTGCCGCCGGGGGCGTCGCCCAAGCTCGTCGTGCGTTTGGTCGACGGTAGGCTCGACGAGTGAGCCGTCCCGGGGCGGAGCCCGGTCGCGTACATGGGGAATCGACGGCAACCGGTCCTCGCGGCTCAGAGCCGGAAGCGGCCTCGGCAATGCCGATCGGTGCCGCTGTTGATCGGTTGCTGCGGCAACGTGGCTTGGAGGACGCGCTCGTCCTCGGTCGTGTGACCAGCTGTTGGGAGGGGGTCGTCGGTCCAGAGGTCGCGCGTCAGGTGCGCCCGCTTCTGGTTCGCGACGGCGAGCTCGTGGTATCGGTCGACCATCCCGCCTGGGCGACTGAGCTCGAGCTTGCAGGCTCCGCGGTGCTTGCCCGCCTCTCCGCAGAGCTCGGGGATATGGCCCCAAGACGCCTCAGCGTACGTGTGGTGCCACGCTCGCGCAGGTAGACTGTAGGCGTCGTCGGGAGTCGTACCCGCCTCCGGCAAGGGTCCATCTCCGGCCTGGTTCGTCCGCCATCATTGGAAGGTCGCGCCTGTGGGCTTGGACAGCGGCAAGGAAACTGGTACCGAGAGGCCAACGACGCGGATTACGAGAAGGAGTACAAGAACGTGCTTCCAAAGCCGGTGGCGCCCGCTTCCTACGAGGCGGAGGACATCACTGTGCTCGAGGGCCTGGAGCCTGTCCGGTTACGACCGGGTATGTTCATCGGCTCGACCGGGCCCACTGGCCTTCATCACCTGATCTGGGAAGTAGTCGACAACGCCGTCGACGAGGCGATGGCGGGATTCTGCACCCGCATCGACGTGACGCTGCTCGCGAACGGCGGTTGTCGCGTGATCGACAACGGCCGGGGCATTCCCGTCGAGCCGATCCCTGGCTACGACAAGACCGCAGCAGAGGTCGTACTCACCGTTCTGCACGCCGGGGGCAAGTTCGGGGGCTCAGGCTACAAGGTGTCTGGGGGTCTCCACGGCGTGGGTGTGTCAGTCGTGAACGCCCTGTCGAAAAAGCTCGTGCTCGAGATCGATCGGGGTGGCAACCGGCACAGGATGGAGTTCGCCGACGGCGGCCGGCCAGAGGGCCCGCTTGAAGCGGTCGGACCGTCACCCAGGGGCCGGACGGGCACGCTGGTGACCTTCTGGCCCGACCCCACGATTTTCGAAGAAACTGAATTCAGGGCACAAACCGTGCTCGAGCGCCTGCAAGTCATGGCGTTTCTCAATCGCGGTCTCGAGATCCGGTTCAAGGATGAACGCCCGGAGCGCCAGGCCGAGGAGACCTATCGCTACACGGGTGGGATCGTCGACTACGTGAAGCACCTCAACACCTCCAAGGAGTCCCTTTTCCGGAAGGTGGCCTCCTTTCTCCAGGCGGAGCCCGACCAGGAGATCGAGGTCGCCCTGCAGTGGAACACCGGTTACTACGAGAGCATCTATTCCTACGCGAACGGCATTGCGACCGGCGAGGGGGGCATGCACGAAGAAGGTTTCAAGAAGGGTCTGACCAACGTCGTCAACAAGTACGCGCGACAGCGCAATCTCGTCAAGGAATCCGGGGACAATCTCACCGGCGAGGACATCCGCGAGGGACTCACCGCGATTGTGTCAGTGAAGATGACCAATCCTCAGTTCGAAGGACAGACCAAGGCGAAGTTGGGCAACGTCTCGATCCGGTCTCTTGTCGAGAAGGCCACGAACGACAAGCTCGCCGAGTGGATGGAGGAGAACCCGAAAGAGGCGAGCCAGATAGTGCAGAAAGCGTTGCTGGCACAGCGCGCCCGGGTCGCCGCGCGCCAAGCTCGCGACCTCACTCGGCGGAAGAACGCCCTGGACGGGGCTGGACTTCCGGGAAAGCTCGTCGACTGTTCATCGCGAGACCCACGCGAGTCGGAGCTGTTCATTGTCGAGGGTCTTTCGGCGCTCGGCACCGCGCAGGATGCCCGGAACCCCCGCACGCAGGCAATCCTGCCCCTCAGAGGCAAGATCCTGAACGTCGAGAAGGCCCGGGTCGACAAGATGCTCAAGAACGCCGAGATCCAGGCGCTGATCTTGGCGATCGGTGCGGGCGTGGCGGAGGACTTCGACCTGACCAAGATCCGCTACCACAAGGTCATCCTGCTCGCGGACGCGGATGTCGACGGGTCCCACATACGAACGTTGCTCTTGACCTTCTTCATGCGCCAGATGAAGGCGCTCATCGAGGCAGGTCACGTGTTTGTTGCCCAGCCACCCCTGTACTCCACCCTGGTGGGCAACGCGAAGGTCTACCTTAAAGACGAGATCGAAAAGGCACGGTTCGTCGCAGAGCATCCGAATCACACCAAGGAGTTCCAACGCCTGAAGGGTCTGGGCGAGATGGACTTCACCGAGCTCCGGGACACCACGATCGATCCCGGCCTCCGGTCCCTCCTTCAGGTGACGATGGAGCAGGCGTCGATCGCGGACGACATCTGCTCGATCCTCATGGGCGACGACGTCGAGGTGCGCCGCAGCTACATCCAGACCCACGCGAAGGACGTTCGTTTCCTGGACATCTGATTCTTGGCCCCACCCGGTCCTTCGGGACCGGGTGGGGCCCCAATTCCCAGACAAGTAGCGGAGGCAGTGCACTTCATGGCAGGAGGCAACGGGAACAACCCGGGCACATCTAGTTCACCCGGACCGAGGGACGATGGCGTCAGCGCGGTGGTTGGCGCGATCGAGCCGATCGAGATCCAAGAGGAGATGGAGCGCTCCTTCCTCGAGTACTCGATGTCCGTCATCGTGTCGAGGGCGCTGCCCGACGTTCGTGACGGCCTCAAGCCGGTCCACCGCCGGATCCTCTACGGCATGTCCGACACCGGGCTACGGCCCGATCGCCCCCACGCCAAGTGCGCCAAGGTCGTGGGTGATGTCATGGGTCGCTTTCATCCGCACGGCGACCTGGCTATCTACGACGCCCTGGCCCGAATGGCCCAGGACTTCAGCCTGCGGCATCCGCTCATCGATGGCCACGGCAATTTCGGTGCTCCTGGACCCGACGCCGGCCCTGCCGCGATGCGGTACACCGAGTGCCGCCTGGCCCCGCTCGCGCTGGCTCTGCTCGACGGCATTGACGAGGGGACTGTCGATTTCATCCCCAACTACGACGGGAACGAGGTGCAGCCGGTTGTCCTGCCGGCCCGTTTCCCGAACCTCCTCGTCAACGGCTCGCAAGGGATCGCGGTCGGAATGGCGACAAACATCCCGCCCCACAACCTCGCGGAGATCATCGACGCGACGCTGCACATCCTCGAGAACCCGGAGGCGACGCCGGACGAGCTGATGCGGTTCGTCAAGGGCCCCGACTTTCCTACCGGTGCGCTGATCCTCGGTCGGACCGGCCTGCTGGACGCCTACCGGACCGGCCGCGGTTCGGTCAAGGTGCGCGCGGTGGCGGAGATCACCGAGTCGCGCTCGGGTGCCGACCAGATCATCGTCAGCGAAATCCCCTATCAGACCTCTGTTGCGGGCATCGAGATGAAGATCGCGGACGCCATCGAAGCGGGCGACCTGACCGGAATCAGCAGCGTGCAGAACGACTCGGCCGGGAGGGTCTCACGCCTCGTCGTCACCTTGAAGCGTGATGCGAACGCCAACGTCGTCCTGAACAACCTCTACAAGCACACACCTTTGCAGTCGACCTTCGGCGTGCACATGCTGGCCCTTGTCGACGGTGTACCGCGCCTGTTGAATCTTGCGCAAGCTCTCAAGGCCTACGTCGCGCACCAAGTGGAGGTCGTGACGAGGCGCTCGCAGTTCCGGCTTCGCAAGGCATTGGCACGCGCGCACATTGTGGAGGGGCTGCTCCGTGCTATCGACATGCTCGACGCGGTGATCGCGAGGATTCGAGCCTCCGAGGACCGGGCCGATGCGAGGGCGAACCTGATGGCCGAGCCCTTCTCGTTCAGCGAGGAACAGGCGAATCACATCCTGGACATGACTCTCGGCCGGTTGACGCGACTCGGGCGCAGCGAGCTCGAGACCGAGATGAGACAACTGGCAGCGACGATCGAGGAGCTCGAAGCCATTTTGGCCGACCCCGCCAAGCTTCGTGCCGTGATCTCGGCCGAGCTTGAGGCGATCAAACAGCAGCACGCGCAACCACGTCGCACGCGCGTCATCCACGATCCGGGCGAGTTGTTCGTCGAGGACCTGATCGAGGACGAAGAGCTCGTCGTCACCCTCACCCGGGCTGGCTACATCAAGGCCGTCCAGGCCGATGCCTTCCGGGCGCAGGCACGCGGCGGACGCGGTGTGCAGGGGACGAAGCTGAAAGAGGAGGACCTGATCGACCAGGTCCTTCACACCACGGCGCACTCCCACCTCCTGTTGTTCTCGAATCGCGGGAAGGTGTACCGCCTGAGGGCTCACGAGGTTCCCCTGAAGGAGCGCAACGCCAGGGGAACGCCGATAGTCAACCTCCTGCCGCTGGAACCGTCCGAGAGTGTCCAGGCCATCGTCGAGACGCGAACGTTCGATCCTGATCAGTACCTGGTCTTTGCCACCAGGACCGGTCAGGTGAAGAAGACGGCTTTCTCGGAGTACGACAAGTCGCGCAGGGAAGGGTTCATCGCCATCAACTTGAACGAGGGCGACGAGCTCGTGCGTGTCGTTCGGACAGGTGGCGATGACGACCTGCTGATGGTGAGCAAGCACGGCACGGCCATTCGTTTCGCGGAGTCCGAGGTCCGGCCGATGGGCCGCAGTGCCGCTGGGGTTCGCGGTATGCGCCTGCGCGCAGGCGACGAAGTCGTCTCCTGCGACGTGGCTCGTGACGGAGTGGACCTGCTCATCATCACCGACGCCGGCTATGGCAAACGGACGAAACTTGATCACTTCAACTCCCAGACCCGAGGAGGTCAGGGCGTTCGTGGCATTCGGCTCACCCAGCGCCGAGGATCGGTCGTCGCAGCGCTCATGGCGTCGCTCGAGGACGAGATCATCGTCGTCTCGTCGGCCGGTGTGATGATGCGTACCTCGGTGCGACAGATCGCAGCGCAGGGACGCGACGCGACCGGAGTCCGGGTCATGAATCTCGATGACGGCCAGACAGTCGCGGCTGTGGCGAAGGTCTCGCAGGAGACGGAGCCTGCCGGTACCCAATCGAGACTGCCGATCGTCTGATAGTTGGTGCCGCCGGCCTGGGAGGTACCGGTGCAATTGGTGTAGCGTGACCGTTTCGTCGGGGCTATAGCTCAGTTGGTTAGAGCGCAGCACTGATAATGCTGAGGTCGCTGGTTCGAGTCCAGCTAGCCCCACTACCGCTGACTTGGTGAGGACGGGTGTTGACCGCCGGTCACGGCCCGCGTCGAAGAATTTCCCGCGTTTATGCCGCGTGAACCTCACTTCACTGAACCTCACTGACACTCACTGAACGTCGTGCCCGGAACTTCCGTTCGGCATCTCCTATCCGTCTCCTGGCGTCCAGAGTGAGCAGGCTGCGCCGGAACGCGGCGACAAGCCGCGCCGAGAGGTCGCCCTCCCCTGACAACAGCCGCGGACGTAGCAAGATCGAAGAACACTCGCAATCGTGCAGGTGCGCTCGCTACTCGTCGCCACGTTTGGTTCGCTAGCTCGGTTTCACGGCATACTACGGCGGACGCCGAGCTGTGGAACCCGCTCGCGTAACGATTCCCCAAACTCGAGGTAGAGAGTCCATGGTAATTGGCACCGCCACCAACAACGAGTCCCCACCGAGCGATCATTGCGCCTGCGGAGCGGTGCATGAGGTCCCGACCGAGACGGTCGTCATCGACGAGAGCGCCATAGAGCAGCTGGTCGCCTACTCGAAAGGGCGCGGCTGGTCACGACCTTTCGTCGTCATGGATGCAAACACAGAAGAGGCCGCCGGGTCCAAGGTCATCGGCGAGTTGTCGCGATCGGGTCTGCACGTAACGGCGTTCTGCTTTCCCGAGCGCGACGGCTTGCTTGCCGACGAGACGAGTGTGTCGCGTCTGCACGAGCCGTTGCAGGGCTCGGAGACCGACTCGATCGTCGCGGTCGGTTCGGGGGTGATCACCGACACCACCCGGTACGTCGCGAGTCTCATGAGCCGCGAATTCGTAAGTGTGCCGACTGCGGCTTCGATGGACGGGTACGCGTCGAATCTCGCCGTGATGGAGTTCGGAGGGATGAAGACGAGCTTCCCCGTGGCGCCCCCGGTGGCGATCTTTGCGGACCCACGCACGATCGCCGCCGCGCCCTTGGACATGACCCGTGCCGGGCTGGGTGATCTTCTCGGCAAGGCGTCCGCACATGTCGATTGGCTGGCGTCTCACGAGCTGTACGGCGAGTATTTCTGTGCCGAGGTTGAACGGCGTGTGACAGGACCACTCGTTCATGCCGCCGAACACGTCTCGGACATCCTCGAGGGTTCGACGGCGGCCGTTTCCGGTTTCGTGCGCGGATTGATCGAGTCCGGAATCGCCATGGCGATGATCGGGAACTCCCGACCCGCAAGTGGCTGCGAGCACCACGCTTCGCATTTCTGGGACCTTCTTGCTGCGACCGGCCGGCGAGCCCACACGCCGCACGGCTTTCAGGTGGGCTACGCGACCCACTTCGTGATGCGCCTCCAGCGCTATGCCTTCGGCGGGGGCATACAGGAGCCGTCCACCCCGCGCCCGATCATCGCCGACAGTCACGAGGCACGTTCGTGGTTTGCCGGCCATGAAGCCGAGGTGAATGCCGTCCTGGACGAGAAGCGGCGATTCCTCGCCAGGCACGGTTCCGCATGGCCTGAAACACCGTCGCGCTGGGAAGCGGTGCGTGCGCAGATTGGCGAGGCAATGGGAGTGTTCCCGCTCGTCTCTGATGCCTTGTCGGTGGCGGGAATCCCCTCCGAGCCGGGGTTTCTCGGCCTCGACGCCGCGACGCTCAAGGCGACCTTTCGCTGGGCGAACCGGATCCGGGCTCGCTATACGGTGCTCGACTTCCTTGAAGGTCAAGGCAGGCTCGATGAAGCGATCGATCTCGCGTTTTCCCCAGGGGGACTCGCGACCCTCTGAAGCTGAACAGCCGAGGGGAAGACCGTGACGACAGGCCGAGGATGGAACGTCGATGTTTGTCTGCGACCGTCGTGCAACCGCGCGCACGACAGACCGCGGAGCAAGGACAGCCCACTTCGGCGAGGGCCAGGGTGAGACATAATGACGAGATGGCCCCTCAAGTTCCGAAGTTCTTGTCTGAAGCAGCGCGCGAGATCCGTCCGGACCCGCCCGAGGCCGCAGGACACCCCGCCGGGGCGGGTGCAGCGTGAGCGCGGTGGGCGCGCCAGCCGGCCGGCGCGTCACGATCGGCGTCGACTTCGGGACGGAGTCAGGCCGCGTGCTGCTTCTCGATCTCGGCAGTGGCGAGGAGCTCGCGGTCGCGGAAGTCCGCTACCCCAGCGGCGTCATCGATCAGAAGCTCCCCTCGACCGCCGCCGAGCTCCCGCCGGACACGGCGCTACAAGACCCCGGCGACTACCTCGAGGTCCTTTACCGCGGGATTCCGGAGGCGCTTGCGGCCGGCAACGTCGCGGCCGAAGAGGTGATCGGCATCGGTATTGACTTCACCTGCTGCACCGTCCTGCCGGTGACCGAGGATGGAACGCCGCTGTGTCAGCTCGACCAGTGGCGAGACCACCCTGACGCCTGGGTCAAGCTCTGGAAGCACCATTCCGCCCAGCCGATCGCCGACCGGCTGAACGCGGTCGCGATCGAACGCGGCGAGGCCTTTCTAGTCCGCTACGGCCGGCGGCTGTCTTCGGAGTGGTACTTCCCCAAGCTCATAGAGACCTGGCAGAGGGACCGCCCCGTCTACGACGCCATGAGTTCTTTCGTCGAGGCAACCGACTGGATTATCTGGCACCTCACGGGCACCCTCGTGCGTGCGAGCTGCTCGGCGGGCTACAAGGCGTGCTGGTCCGCGAGGGAAGGACTGCCCTCGCGGGCCTTCTTCGAGACTGCCTATCCCGGGTTTCCGGACCCGAACGAGAAGCTGGGGACAAGCTTCGCCCCCCCCGGCCAGTGTGCCGGGACACTACGACCCGAAGTGGCAGCCCGCCTTGGCTTGCACGAATCGGTCGCAGTGGCCGTCGGCAACGTCGACTCGTTCGTATCGGTTCCTGGGGCCGGCGTGCAAAGTCCCGGAGTGTTCCTCATGGTCGTCGGGACGTCGATCTGCGACCTCGTCATTGATCGCCACGAGGCCCGGATGCCAGGGGTCACAGGTGTTGTGGAAGACGGCATCCTGCCGGGGTTCTTCGGTTACGAAGCCGGCCAAGCCGCTGTTGGGGACATGTTCGCATGGTTCGGGGGGCGGCTTCTCGGCCTGAAGGGCGGTGAGCCGGGCTCTGGAGGGAGCTGGCACGAAGACTTCGAACGGGAGGCTGCCAAGCTCGCGCCCGGGGCAAGCGGACTCGTGGCCCTCGACTGGTGGAACGGCAACCGGACGATCCTCGGCGACGCCGACCTCTCGGGCGTGCTCGCCGGCCTGACGCTCGCGACGACGCCGGTGGAGGTTTACCGGACCCTGCTCGAGTCGGTCGCCTTCGGGACGCGGCGGATCGTCGAGAACTTCGTCGAACATGGAGTCGCCGTTCGCGAAATCGTCGCATGCGGAGGGATAGCCGAGCGCAGCGCCCTCATGATGCAGCTGCTCGCAGACGTGACGGGGCTCCGTGTCACGATTCCTGACTCGAGCCAGATTCCCGCGCGTGGCGCGGCATTATGCGGTGCGCTGGCCGCAGGCTCGTCAAGGGGCGGTTTCGACGACTTCGAAACGGCAGTTGGCAAGCTCGCGCCCGCGATGTCTCGCCGCTATGAGCCAACCACGCAACCCCGCGAGACCTACGACGAGGTCTACTCGGTCTTCTGTGCGTTGCACGACGCGCTCGGCAGGGACCACGTGGAGTGGCTTCACCACCTGAAGCAGATCCGCCGGGCCGCCTTGGCTGCAACCGCGTGACGACGAGCTGGACAGGCGGCGGCGAGAGGGACACCCAAGGGGATTCTCCAATCGGATCGCTGCGAATCAGGAAGCGAGGGAGATGCATCGCGAACGTGTGGCTGCGGCACTGAATCACCTGGCGCCCGACCGCTGCCCGTGGCAGTCGACGTTCACACCCGAATTCGCCGAACGGCTCCGCGCTGATCTGCGCTTTGATGTCTCGGCCGGCGCGCACAATCCTCACGGCGGTGGCAATCCGTACGACCTTGAGATAGCTCTCGATCAAGACCTCCTCATCACGTCCGTGGGCTGGGCGAACTCCTACTACGGGGAGGGCCGCGAGTACGTCGACGAGTGGGGGGTGGGCTGGGTGTCGGTGCCTTATGCGACGCCGTACGGCGTGGGCCACTACACGGAGCCTTGCGGCCATCCCCTGGCCGACGCCGACGCGGAAGCGGTCGCGCGCTACCGGTCGCCTGACCCGAGCCGACCAGAGCTCTACGCCGACGCCGAGCGCCTCATCGCCGAGCACGGGTCGGAGTACTGGATTGTCGGGTCCGCCGTCACGACCATCTTCGAGACGGCGTGGGCCTTGCGAGGGCTCGAACGGCTACTCACGGACTTCATCGAAGACCCCGACCTTGCCGACGCCATCTTGGAGATTCCCTACCGCTACCACCTCACCGCGGCCGAGACTCTTGTTCGGATGGGCGTTGACATGATCTGGCTCGGTGACGATGTGGGCCAACAGCAAGGCATGTTCATTTCTCCGCGGCACTGGCGGCGCTTCCTGAAGCCTCGGATGGCGTTCATCGTCGAGCGCGTGAAGGCGATCAATCCGGGCGTAAAGGTCGCGTATCACACCGACGGCTGCGTCTACGCCGTGATTCCGGAGCTGATCGAGATCGGGATCGACGTGCTCAACCCAATTCAGCCCGCCGCGATGGACCCCGTCCGGGTGAAACGCGAGTACGGCAAGGACCTCTGTTTCTGGGGCTCTATCGATGAACAGCACACTCTGCCGTTCGCCGGTCCTCAAGAGGTCTCCAAGGAGGTGGCCGACCGCATCGCCACGCTCGGCGCGGGGGGCGGCCTCATTCTGGCGCCGACTCATCACGTGCAGCTGGACACCCCGCTCGAGAACTTCTGGGCGATGGTGGAGGCCGTCAAAGGCAGGTCCGGGCGTCTTGAGCCTCGCGAAAAGGCACTAGACAGCAACCAGCTGCCACACCGCGACGATGAACGAAACAACTAATAGTGAGGGATCAGCGCGGGACCACGAACTGCGCCTGAGTCGGCGTCACCTTACGATGAGCAAGGACCGCCGGACGGAGGTCGGCGGCTTGATGATCCCGATGCACGCCCATTTCAGATCAGCGTTGCTGGTGGCAAGCTGCCGAGTAGCTGGAGTGACTTGATGAACTCGATCGAGAGGGTAGGCGCTGCCATTGAGCTGCGCGAGGCGGATCGGGTGCCGGTGGATCTGCACGACTTCCAGGTGGCCGCCCGGGCCTCCGGCCTGCCGATGTCAGAGATCTTCCGCGACGGCGCATTGCTGGCTGAGGCGATGCTTACGGCCTGGCGCGAGTTCGGCCATGACATGATCCTGCTGGAGAACGGCACGGCTTGCAGTGCCGAAGCCTGCGGCATGGAGGTCCGCTACGGCAACGACACGGCCCCGGTGGTCGGCCGACCCCTCCTCGACACCCTCTCCAAAGTGGCCGATCTCCAGGTGCCGGACCCCTACGTGACATTCCCGATGTCCGAGATCTTGAAGGCGACGCGCATCCTCGCGCGTGAGATTGGCGACAAAGCTTGGATTTGCGCGCGAGCAGACCAGGGACCGATGGACTTGGCGGCGGAACTTCGTGGAATCAGTGAGTTCATGCTGGATGTGGCGACCGGCGAGGAGGAGGATCTGGTCCACGCGCTGCTCGACTACGCCAGGCGTGTCGCAACTCGCTACGCCTATGCCTTGATCGAGTCCGGTGGTCGCTCCACGTCCATCGGCGAGCCGATAGCGGGACCCGCCATGATCTCGCCCCGGCAGTACAGGCAGTACCCATGGACTCACGAGCGCCGCATGGTCAGCGAGCTCAAGGAGCACGGGATCATCTTGCACCTGCACATCTGCGGGAACACCGGGCGGATCACCGATGATTTCATTGCAACCGGGGCACAGGTGCTCGAGATAGACCACAAGACTGACGCGGCACACCTCAAGGCGGCAGCTCGTGATGCCACGTGCCTGCTTGGCAACATCGACACGAACCTGCTCGCGCTCGGATCCGTGGATGAGGTTGAGGCCGCCTGCCAAGAGCTCATTGACACCTGTAAGCCTGGCGGTGGGTTCATCCTCGGCCCCGGCTGTGCCTTGGCCCCGACCACCCCATCGGAGAATATTCACGCTCTCGTCGAGTCGGCGAAGAAATACGGTGCCTACCGGCGCTCGTGAGCGCGCCGCACGCCCATTCTCAAGCAGCTTCCGGCCTAATACTCCTCCGGTGGCCAAATCGGCCGCTCGCTACCATGAGCCCATGGAAACGCGACGACTTGGCAAGACGGGATTCAATGTCAGCGTGATCGGCTTTGGCGCGTGGGCGATCGGGGCAGACTGGGGCGACGTGGACGACGAAACGTCCATGAAAGCCCTGCACTCTGCAGTCGACGCCGGTGTCACCTTCTTCGACACCGCCGACGTCTACGGCGACGGACGCAGTGAGCAGCTGATCGCCAGGCTCCGGCGTGAGCGCGACGAGCAGATCGTGGTCGCGACCAAGCTGGGGCGGAGGCTGCCGGTCCAATCTGTCGCCGGTTATTCGCCGGAGAACATCGACTCTTTTGTCGCGCGGTCCCAGGAGAACCTCGAGACCGATTGCCTTGATCTCGTCCAACTGCACTGCCCCCCGACGGACCTCTTCTACCATCAAGAGGTATTCGCCACCATGGACGACCTCGTGCGTGACGGACGGATTGCCAACTACGGAGTCTCCGTCGAGCGAGTGGAGGAGGCGCTGAAGGCGCTCGACTACCCAGGGGTCTCGACGATTCAGATCATCTACAATATCTTCCGCCAGCGGCCGGAGGAGCGCCTCTTTCCCGCTGTGCAGATCGCTGACGTGGGGATCATCGCCCGCGTGCCGTTAGCCTCAGGGCTGCTGACGGGAAGGATCACGGCCGATACAGTCTTCGCGGCGAATGACCACCGCAGCTACAACCGCCACGGTGAGGCGTTCGACGTCGGCGAGACTTTTTCCGGTGTCGACATCGAAACAGGTCTCGCCGCCCTGGCTGAGATCAAGGCGATTCTTCCGGAAGGCGAGACCCTGACGAGCCTGGCGCTCCGGTTTTGCTGCTCGCATCCGGCGGTGTCCACGGTGATTCCCGGAGCCAAGACGCCGGCCCAGGTGCGAGACAACGCCAGTGCGGGCGACCACTGCCCTCTCAGCGAGGACACCCTGGCCCGCCTTCACGAGATCTATCGGTCGTACATCGCTGCGTCCGTGCACAACCGCTGGTAACAAGGGGTCGCGACACCGGGACCCGCATGCACCAGCTGACACATGGGAAGCCGCGACGTGCTAGTTGCAAAGCGCGAACCTCAAGTCCGTGTGAGGACCTCCGGGAACACGGCGACTGGATCGTCGATGATCCGCCGGATGGTGACGCCTGCCGCACCTCTGACCGAAGCCTCACTGCCGAGGGACGACACGACAACCTCTGTCGGCGACCAGGAATGGTTAACGACGCGTTCCCGCAGCTCGGCGGTCACGGGTCCGATCAGCCACGGAGCGAGCTCCGCGTAGAAACCACCGAGGACGACAGTGGGAAGGTCCAATACGTTGAGAAACGCGGAGAGCGCGATGCCCAGCGCCGTTCCAGCCTGGGCGAGGGCGAGAAGCGTCCTCGGCTCGCCCGCGATCGCCTGTCGAACGATCTCCGCCACCGATCCGCCCGGGTTTTCCCTTCCGGTCCGGGCCTTCGCCGGCAGCCCCGTCGCTGCGAACAACGCCTCTTGACCGGCTACACGTTCGAGGCAACCGCGGGCACCACAGCTGCACTTCGGCCCCCTCGGATCCACGGTCACATGCCCGAGCTCGCCTCCGAGGCCCCGTACGCCGCGAAACAGTTCGCCACCGATGACGATCCCGGCCCCGACCCCGATTTCGCCCGACACGAGTACGAAGTCCTGCAGGTTGTCCCTGCGACCGAACCAGCGTTCGCCGAGAGCCGCCAGATTCGCCTCATTGTCGCAGTACACCGAACGTAGAGGGCGGCCGAGCATGTCCGCGACGACTTCGGCAAGCGGGATCCCTTGCCAATCCAGCAGGTTGGGGGCTCGATGGAGAACGCCGTCGAAGTCCACCAGGCCTGGCACGCCGACTCCGACCCCCAACACTGTGAGCCCTGTCGCGTCCGCCTTGCGCCAGAGGAGACTTGCAGCCTGGACCGCGCGCCGCAGCACGGCCTCCGGTCGGAGCAGCCGATTGTCCTCGACGATCATCCGCCGGAAACGGACCGAGCCCGTGAGGTCCACGACGCAACACGACACGTAGTCGACGTTGATCTCGATGCCGAGCCCGGCAGGTCCTCGCGGATTCAGGCTGAGGGGACTGCCGGGTCGTCCTATGAGGCCCCGTTCGGGGGCGCGTTCCACTACCAGCTCGGCCTCCAGTAACGCATCCACAAGTGTCGAGACCGTCGCTTTGGTGAGGCCGGTCCGCGCCGACAGTTGAGCGCGGGACAGCCTGCGCGAGGCCGCGATTTGCCGGAGCACGAGAGAAAGATTGTGGCGCTTCAGCAGTTGCTGACGCGCGGGCACACTCGAAAGCGGTCTCCCCGTCTGATTCGGCATCCGGGCAAATTCGGGATTGCCCCTAGCCATGGTCCCCCGTTATCTCTCGCCCATGCGGGCCCGGGATATGTGTTCGTCACGGACCTCCGCGTATCGGGCTCGTACTTGAGGAGACGGTTCCGCGTCGAACCGCAATGACCCGCTCAGAGGCCAGGGCTCCGGCTTGTGGTCCGGATCGAGTACCCACATCGCCTGGAACGCGGCACCGTCGGCGACGTACTCACCCGGAGCCGGCACGAGGACCGGACGACCGAAGATGGCGGGCGCGATCTGTCGCAGGGCTTCGGACCGGCTGCCGCCACCGATCAGGCGCACGCGCTCGATCTCGACACCGTGTGATTCGAGGGCGTCAAGTGCGTCCGCCAGGCCACACAGCAGGCCTTCGACCGCGGCCCGAGCGACGTGGGCCGGGCTCGAAGTCCTGAGGCTGAGGCCGTAAAGCTCACCGGTCGAGTCAGGCAGATTGGGGGTCCGCTCTCCCTCGAAGTAGGGAAGAAGAACCATTCCATCGGCACCCGGCGGTCCAGACAATGCGAGATCGGAAAGGCCCTGTTGATCGACGCCAAGGATTCTGGCGACGCCGTCGAGGACGCGAGCCGCGTTGAGGGTGCAAACCAGCGGCAGGTAGCGCCCCGTCGCGTCGGCAAAGCCAGCGACGGTACCGGAGCTGTCCGGCATCAGCACGTCCGAGCTTGCGAATGCGGTTCCCGACGTCCCGACCGAGACGACGACGTCACCGTCCATCGGGCCCACGACAAGGCCGGCGGAAGCATTGTCACCGGCACCAGGTCCGAGCCGGGCAGAACCGCACAGCCCGGGGCTCTCTGCCGGTTTGAGGACACGCGGGACCCTGACCACTCGTCCCAGCGCGCGTTCCAGCAGGTCGAGTCGGTAGTCATCGGTGATGGCGGACCAGTAGCCCGTACCGCTCGCGTCGCTCCGATCGGTCGTCAGCGATTCGATCGTCAGACCCCCCTGACGTTGGGAGCTCAGCAGCCTCCATGTCAGCCAGTCGTGCGGGAGGCAGACGGCCGCCGTGCGGCTGGCATTCGAAGCTTCATGTTCGGCGAGCCACCGGAGCTTCGAGACGGTGAAGGCCGCCAGGGGGACGCTTCCGACGGCGCGTGCCCACATGTCGGCACCAAGCTCCGATACGAGCGCCTCGGCCTCAGGAGCCGATCTCGTGTCGTTCCACAAGAGCGCCGGGCGTATGACGTTCCCATCCTCGTCGAGACAGACCATGCCGTGCTGCTGCGCGGCGATGGAGATGGAGGCGATCCCGGTGAGGCCTCCAGCGTCCGCCAAAGCACTTTGCAGGGCATTCCACCAGGTCTCCGGGTCCACCTCGGTCGCATCGGGATGCTGGGCCCAGCCTTTGCGGACGAGCTCACCTGTGGCAGCGTCGCGAACGACAACCTTGCAAGATTGAGTGGACGAGTCCACTCCCGCGACGAGTGTCATCGCAAGACCTCGCCTTCGTGCGGCGCAGGCGCGCATCGCCGGAAGTCACACGCCCTTAGGCCAGTCATCGGGCGCCGAGCACGTGCTCGATAGCGAGCTGATCCAGATGCGCGAACCCGAAGCCGTGCACAGCGGCGGTCTTGAGGTCGAAGTCCTCGAAAGCGGAGCGGTCAGCGAGTAGATCGCGATAGGACTCGCCGTTGTTGAGCGTCGGGGTTGCGAGCTCTCCGACCTGGCTCGCCCGCAGGGCTTCCTGCACGGCCGGATCCGCGCGGAAAGCGGCCGCCCGCTCTTTCAGCAGCAGGTACGTCAGCATGTTGGACGCAGCAGAGGTCCAGACACCGGCTGCATCCTCTGTTCTCAAGGGCTTGTAGTCGAAATGCCGGGGGCCGTCGTAGGCGGGCCCACCGCCGACGCCACCGTTCTCGAGGAGGTCGACAAGGTAGAAGGCGCTCAAGAGGTCGCCATGTCCGAAGACGAGGTCCTGGTCGAACTTCGCCCCGCGCTGACCATTGAGGTCTATGTGGAAGAGCTTCCCGTGCCAGAGAGCCTGCGAGACGCTGTGGACAAAGTTCATCCCAGCCATCTGCTCATGGCCCACCTCGGGGTTCAACCCGACCATCTCGTGATGCTCGAGCGTCGAGATGAACGCGAGCGCGCTTCCAACCGTGGGCAGCAGGATGTCACCCCGCGGCTCGTTTGGTTTCGGCTCGATCGCGAACCGGATGTGATAGCCGCGGTCGATGACGTATTGCGCGAGAAGGTCCAGGGCCTCTCGGAAGCGGTCCAAGGCTGCGCGAACGTCTTTTGCTGCGTCGGTTTCGGAGCCCTCGCGTCCACCCCAGAAGACATACGTTTCTGCCCCAAGTTCCGCCGCGAGGTTGAGATTGCGCATGACCTTGCGAATGGCGTAGCGGCGCACGCCGCGGTCGTTGCTCGTGAAGGCCCCGTCCTTGAAGATCGGATGGGAGAAGAGATTCGTCGTGACCATCGGCACGACCATGCCGGTCACCTCCAGCGCGTCCCGGAACCGCTTGATCCTGCGGGCGCGCTCGGCCTCGTCTGACCCGAAGGGAATCAGGTCGTCGTCGTGAAGCGTCACGCCGAAAGCGCCCAGCTCGGAGAGGCGGGACACTGCCTCGACCGGGTCCAATGGGTCTCGCGTCGCATCCCCGAACGTGTCCCGGGCCTGCCAGCCCACCGTCCACAGTCCAAACGAGAAGCGGTCATCTCGGGTCGGTACCAGCATCAAGGCCTCCTCCGTACTTCGTTGATGAATTGAACTTAATCGTGGCTCGTCGTGCCGTCAACAGGAAGGCTCCAAGCCGAGGCGCCTGCGTTGTCACTGGCCTGGGGAAGAGCGTTATCTTCGGCCCCCCTTGCACCGGCCTCGCAAGGGCTGTATCCGCGCGAACCCACAGGGCTCGGGAGTCGGTGTCGGCATGCGCGAGCCGAGACGCGAGGGGCGGACTGCGGCTGTGTCAGGTATTGGACAGCTGATAGACCGACGTCTGCCTGTAGATCTGACCGGGCCGAAGCACGGTCGAGGGGAAGTTCGGGCGGTTGGGGGAGTCCGGGAAATGCTGGGTCTCCAGCGCGAATCCGTCGCTCTGGCGGTGGCCGCTCGAACCGACGAGCGTCGCGGTCGAGACGTTGCCTGCATAGAACTGGAGTCCGGGTTGGGTCGTGTAGATGCTGAGCTCACGGCCGCTCGCGGGCTCCCATGCCCTGGCCGCCAGGATCAGCGAGGGCGGGCTTGTCTGGTTGAGGACCCAGTTCAGGTCGTAGCCTTTGCAGATCCGCAGCTGTTGATTGTCCCTCTCGCTGAACTGCGAGCCGCCGTCGATGTTCTGGCTGATCGCGGTCGGTTTCGTGAAGTCGAAGGGTGTTCCCGCCACTGGCTCGATGACGCCGGTGGGGATGAGAGCCGAGTCCACCGGCGTGAAGCTGTTGGCGTTGATGTACAGCATTTGGTCGGTGACCGCTCCCGAGAACTCGCCGGCCAGGTTCCAGTAGGTGTGGCCGGTGAGGTTGACCACGGTGTCTGCGGTAGTTGTCGCGTGGAACGTCAGGGTCAGCCGGTTCTCATTGTCCAAGGTGTAGGTCGCGATCGTTGTAAGGGTGCCCGGGAATCCCATCTCGCCATCGACGCTCACATATGTGAGTTTGAGCGAGACGGTGCCGGGACCGGACGAAACCGCCGGTGCCCAGACTTGGCGGTCGAAACCCCCGGTCCCACCGTGCAAAGCGTTCTCACCGTTGTTAACCGGGACTTGGTACCGGAGACCTCCGACCGTGAGCTCGCCCCGGGCGATCCGGTTGGCATAGCGGCCGATCAGTGCCCCGAAGTAAACGCCGGCACCGGTTGTGTTACCTCGGTGTGGAGATGGGCTGTAGGCCTCGTATTCGGCCAGGGTCGCGAAACCCAACGTGACCTCATCGGAGCGACCCTGGCGGTCGGGGAAGGAGATTGACTTGATTGTCCCCCCGTAATTGAAGATCTTGACGACCATCCCGTTGCGGTTCGCAAGGGTGTAAAGGTTCACGCCCGCCATCTCTGTGGGCGTCGCGCTGACCGTCGGAGCGTAGGAAAAGTGATCCATCTGGCGCTTCAGATCTCGCGCACTACTGGGGCGGGGAGTCGACGAGAATGACCGTGAGCCCAGCGCCTGGTGCGCCGATAGGTCATGCAGCGCTTCACCTCACCTATGTTCCCATTATTCGGTAGCTCATTCGGTACAGGGGTGGAAGCCGTCCTCGGCACGGAGTCGAGCGCTGCCTGATCCACCGGGTTGGCCTGGTTCCTGGGGGTATCGATTACTATGATCGCTTGCATCAACGACCATGTCGGACCCCGGCGTCGCCACGTGCGCAAGCTTGCGCTGTCAGAAGCTGAGTCCCAGCCCTGGGCACCGTCGGCGGGGCACAGCGGAGGGCCGCGCCTGGCACGTTTCGGCCTTGCAAGGACCGGCGGTCAGCGCCTGATGGCTGTCAATGACCAATCTGGAAGGAACTCACGTGCACGAGACCAATGAGAATCTCGAATGCTGGTTCTTGACCGGCAGCCAGGCACTCTACGGGGACGAGACGCTGCGCCAGGTGGCTCAGCAGTCCGCCCAGACAGTCGACCTGCTGAACGCCGCGCCGGAGATCGGCGTCCAGTTGGTCTGGAAGCCGGTCCTGACTGGAGCGGCGGAGATACGCCGGGCGTGCATCGAGGCGAGTGCCACTGATCACTGCATCGGCGTCATCGCGTGGATGCACACATTTTCGCCTGCGAAGGCATGGATAGCCGGGCTCGACGTCTTGCGCAAGCCGCTCTTGCACCTGCACACCCAGGTCAATCTCTCGCTGCCCTGGGACGAGATCGACATGGACTTCATGAACCTCAACCAGGCGGCTCATGGCGATCGTGAGTTC
>Ga0181536_10001410_pt1 | contig 28266 bp, 32 predicted proteins | sample PEATcosm2014_Bin_41_FD_121105 | JGI IMG/M metagenome (GOLD analysis project Ga0181536, IMG submission 121105) | Peatland microbial communities from MTU Mesocosm Facility, Houghton, MI, USA - PEATcosm2014_Bin17_60_metaG | ecosystem: Environmental > Terrestrial > Soil > Wetlands > Peat | place...
GACACAAGGATTTTCAGTCCTCTGCTCTACCAACTGAGCTATCCTGCCTACCAACGACTTACATCAATTTTACGAAATTTCTTGCATTTGTCTTACATTTTTGTCTTACTTTTGCAGAATGAAACGCAATGCAACGCTTTGCAACGATCAAACCAAGGCTCGACCGAACATTATGAACCAGGTGACGAACCGCGATGGGCGACGCGTTCGCGGTATCTGGTTCCGCAACGGCGTTTACTACGCCCAGCTCAGAGTCGCTGGCAATGTTAAACAAATTCCTCTTCAAGATGCGGGGACGGTAGCACAGGCTGTAACAGCTCGGCAAGTGCTAAAAGGTCAAATCACCGCGGGCACTTTTCCCCCTGCTCCGCCCCAACCGCAGCCCCCTCCGCCACCCGAATCGGAGGCGCTTCCGGTGGCCGGGGAATTGGACGTGTCAGACCACTCCATCCCCGCAGCGATAAAGACGTACCGGGAGGAAAGGGACGCATTGAAGAAGGGCGATAAGAAAACCGGGAAGCGTGAGAATTCCGGCCTGAACAAGTGGGTGGAGTTTTGCAATATGCGGCAGGAAGCCAAGCAACCCAAACCAACCCACATCGCAGACCTCGACTCGAAAATGCTGAAAAATTTTGCCGTTTGGCGTCGCAAGAAAGCCCTGGCGGAGCTGGAGGGGAAGCTGGAGGAAGGCGTGACGTTGGATGCGGAGGAATCCGGCATCTCCGGCCGCACACTGGATCTCGACGTTATGGCAATCCAGAAAGTCGTTGCTTGGGCGGTGACCGAAGGGTGGCTCGAAGTGGCACCAGTTCTGCATTGGGATACGCTCGCAGAGGAGCCTGAGAAAATCAGACTCATGACCTCGGAGGAGCTTGAGAGCTTCGCACGGGCAAACCTGGTTACTGAGGATTCTCTTGCAGGTCTTCCAAAAAAGTACCGCCACCTCCGCGCCCGCCATGCCAGATCATCTCAGGCGTTCTTCGATTACACCTACCTTATATGGCTTTCCGGCGGTCGCGAGCACGAAACCCTTCAGCAACGTTGGAGCAACGTCACATGGAGCCGGCTGGCAACAAAGGACGACGCTGGCTGGAAAATCGGGGAGAAAATTGTTGGTCATTTGCACTTTCCAGGCGAAGAGGCCAAGGCTGGAGGCGGCAAACCGGCAGAGGACCGCAATGTGGATTTTCACGCGAGATTGGAGGAGCACCTCCGGGAGATGTACGAGCGTAGGGACCCGACGACAGATTGGATGTTCCCGGCAAACTACGACCCCAAAGCGCCGCAGGGTTCGTTCCGCAAGCAGTTGGAGCACGCACGGAAGGTAACAGGGCAAGAAGACGTGGGGTTCCACCACGGGCGACATTACTTTATTTCGCACGCCGTCATGGCTGGAGTGGACTTCAAGACCATCGCCGTCTGGGTCAGTCACAGGGATGGAGGGCGCCTGATCGGACGGAAATATTCTCACTTGAGCCCAGGGCACAGCAAGCTCAGCGCACAGCGGATGGATGGGGCATTTTAGCCGAGATGATACCCAAGAAGGCGATAGGAAAATCACGGATTTGATGCGGTGCGCAAACCCGATGATATTCGAAAATCAGGATAATCAGTTCTCCTATTCAATTTCAGACTTCCTGATCTGGGCGGAAAATGATTTGGCACTTTTTCCCAGGAAATCGAGATTCGGCTCGGCGGAGTCTCCCTACCGAGAGGCGGGAGAGACTGCGCGGGAGCGTCGCCCTACCCCGAGGCGCGGGAGGGCTACAGGAAAGGGGGGTGGCGGGCGGGGGAATTGCAGGAATCTGGCCGTTGACCGGCGGAACGGCGGCACGAACGTTGTTGGTCGCGCTAAGTTTCACAACGATATCCGCACAGCACTTTGCCGGTCATGGTGCTGGCATCCACCCGGCAATGGCTAACGCCCCTGAAGGGGAGCACAGTGCGCTCAATGACCTGCTGACGATTCATGCTGTTCGGATCGCCCCCAGTCCTGAGGGACATCCGGAATTTTCGGCATCGGCTCCGCAGCCGATGACTGATTGGGCGCGCATCCGTTTTGGGTGGCGAGCAGCAGTTGGGCGGCGGCGGCGGCGGCCACCAATCCAAAGGCTTTTCGCAGAGTTTTGAGCAGATCGTTCTTAATCTTTATAGCCAACATGACTTGGCTCTCGCCGAGGCGAACGCCCCGCCGAACCGCCTCCGCGCCGGACGATGGCTAAAGGTCGGCGATGGCCAGCGCCAAGGTGAATCCGTCGTATCCTTTGCTGCCGACGGTCTGGATCGTTGTGGCGCTGACGCGCCGTTCGGCGGCCAGCAGTTGGTGGAAGCGGCGGACACCGAGCACAGCAGGATCGGTGCTGGCCGGATCCGCTACCGCGCCGTTGCGCACCACGTTGTCCACAATGATCATTGTGCCGCGACGGGAAAGTTCGAGCGCCCGGGCAAAGTACTCGGGTATAGCGCCCTTGTCGGCATCAATGAAGATCAGGTCGAAGGGACCGCGCTTTTCGGCGATGAGATCGGGTAGCGTCTCCAGTGCCGGGCCGAGGCGCAATTCGACCACTTCGGCCAGTCCGGCGCGGGCGAGATTGGCGCGGGCGGTCTCCGCATGTCTGGGGTCAACTTCCAGCGTCACCAACCGGCCGCCGGCGGGCAACGCCCGGGCCAGCCAGATCGTGCTGTAGCCGCCGAGCGTCCCGATCTCCAGAATGAGGCGCGCGCCCTGCATTCGCGCCAGCAGATGCAGCAATTTGCCTTGGGTCGGCGAGACGGCGATGGGCGGCAGGCCGGCGGCGACGCTGTCCCGTAGGGCGCCGTCCAGCGCCTCGTCGGGCGGCACCAGCAAGCCAGTGATGTAACGGTCCACTGCCGTCCATTGGTCTTGATTCATAATCGGTTTGGCGGATAAGCAAATAACGGGGCGGCGCGGACAAATCAAGCCGCCATCGGGTCCAGGGGATGAAATCGCCGGGACCTTGGAAAATAGGGATGTCGCAAGGCAAGCAAGCCCCCCGGCGGCTGTCGTGATAACGCGCAAGAAGCCGGCGATCATGTGGGCGGGCCGTCCGCAGGCCCTGGGATACTGCCGGATTTGGCAGGTCCTGCTGGAACGGAAATCTATATGAAAGAAGCTTTGGAACAGGTTGTTGATCTATTCCGCACGGAATTTTAGAGGGGGTGGAGGAAACGGAGTGAACGGTCTGATGTCCATTTTGCCACGACGCTCGAAAGGGCTGACACGATGGAAGCCATTGGCCTGCCCACCACGCGCCTCCACTCCACTCGACGTTTAACAAGACCTCGCCGCATTTCCCAGCGGGCAAAGTCGAAGTTTGGCATGACGACCGCTCGGAAAAACAACAAAAAGTCTGGATCGCTCACATCATTTTGCGTGCGCATCTCGCTCCAATTGCATGGCTTACAGTCCGCACCCTGCGCCACGACCGGATGACTCTTAATAAATGGCGAATCCGTAATCTTTCCCAAAACAGTTGGCCACCCCGCAAAGGATAAGGGCTGTGATCTCGCCATTGCGTGCGACATGTGGGCTTGCAACCAGGCTGGAGACGATGGCGATGCTGATGGCCAATAGAGCGAACACCGTACCAAACAAGATTCTTGTACGGGTGTTCGGTTCGGCCTCATCAAAGAGCAACGTCAGCGATACTCCCGCCGTCAGGATGATGGCAGGCCCCAAGCGCCATTCTCTTTCAATGGAGATGAGAACGGGTATAAAAGCCAGAATCATGAGCGCAACATAGCTCCAAAGGCCAAACGGCCGACTGGGATCCTTCTTTGTCTTCATGATTTTTAGCCTTTCAGGCTTTTCTGCCTTAAGAACTCCAGGAGGAGGTTGGAACGACGCTCCTTGGCGATGGAAAAAAGGTCCAGTAAATCATCGGCTGTGGGGTGACGAGGAAATGATTTGATAATTTTACGATCCTCCTTGCATTGTTGCCAGGGAAACGTTGGCGGCAAAATCAGCTCAACGTGCGCCAAGGGCATGATTTCCTGCCGAAACCATTGGATGAGATTCTCCTCCCAAACCATCCGGGCTGGGCAGCAAACACATGTGGGCGGACGCGTCCTGCTGTTCTCCACTAAAGACATGGCAACCTCCGGGGTGTGTTTTATAGAGCAATGATGTGGGGACAGCCGCCCGCGGAGAACAACCAGCTTGTCCCTTGGCGCCATATCCACGATGATGGACCGGTTTGGCGTGTGCATTTGGATGGTGTTTTCACTCTGAACGCAACTGGAAAGGAGCAGATCTTTAGGAAAGGAGCAAGGCCCGCGCTCCGCGGCTTCCTTGACAGACACCAGGAGATGAAAAAGCTGGCGGGAGACCAGATCGGAGAATGACGGTTGTTTCATAATTGGCCTTGGGCGAAGCGCGCGAAGGCCAGATTGCACCCGGGGGCGTCGAGGGTGTTCTCATGCCGTGCCATCATTTTGGCTGGTTGGTGCTGTTTCATGCTTAACGGACTACTTGCCCAACGACACAGTTGGGCACAGAAAAACGCTTCAGTGCGTTCAGAAACACCAGGCCCTCGATTATAAAGCTCGCGAAAGAGCTTAATCCCCTCAACTAAACAAAACATACCTCTCGTACATCGGCTGCGAATTCCACGGACTTGAGCTGTGATGAGAGCTATCCTACGGTGCATGAAAGCTGATCTGGAGAGGCCGTTGAAATCGCCTTCTGGTCGAGCGAATGAACTGCGGATGGTCGGTTTGTGGGATGACCGGACGCTTCCTGGAGAATTGAAATCGTGGTTTGCCCGCTTGGAAGGGGCGGGAATGGCCCCGGCTTTCCTATTGAGGCTTTGGAAACCGTTTTCCCTCGCCGCCCCTGATTACGTCTTGACCGGCGGCGGCGTGAGCTTGGTTGCCGCCCGGCGGTGGAGACCGACCTTGGCTTCCAGCGTGGCCGCTAGAGGTCCTTTTAGGCCACTGGTGCTGACGAGTGATGGCCCTCGGCCGGGAAATGATCGGGACAGGCCCTGGCTTGGTCGCGGTGGACCGGGGAATCGCCCTGGACCTGACCGTCGAACGGGCGACCTCAGAGCTAGGCGGGCCATGGTTGCACTACGATTTTGTCCCGGAACGATGGACCAAGCCGCCGCAGCAGCGCGGTTGCACATCATCGCTGACTTGAAAAAGCAGGGTGGGCAGAAGATCAGCCTCTTCCCACATGTGCATGGCGATTTTTCCAAGTAGGACGGCTGACAAATCCCGCAGAGAAAGGCAATCAAGGAGTTCAAAGGACTTGTTTTCTGGTGCGAGTTGCGCCGGCAGCGGCGGGGGTGATCCAGGGCGCGATGGGAGTGGCGGCTGGCGCAGTGGCCACGGCGTCGGAATTGGTGGATGGGCGCTTCTAGAAAGACCCAACCGGCGACATTCCCGGCCCCTCATTTCTCCATCAAATCATCCCAAGAACATCCAAAACCGGCTTTAATCCGCTTTGCCGTGGTGATCAGGATATTGATTTCCCTGGCCTCGATTCGCTGCTCATTGCGGACCGTGCGAGGCTCTGGGGGCCCACTGATGGGCCGGGAGACGCCCCATTGATCGGGTGGTCGTAGCGGCGGTGCCTAGGGATGGTGACGCGGCTGATGACGACGGCGGGGTTGCTGACACTGGCTTGGTTGCCGCCCAGCGGTTGGTGGCGGTGAACGTTGGCGTCAGAAGTGATCGGGGGGCCGGGGTTGGTGGCAGCGGGGCGATGTTTCGGTGACGGTGACGGCGGCGGCGCTGGCGCCTCTCGACAACACGCACCGGCCTGATGAACTGCCTCAAGTCACTGGGACGCTCCAATCTGGAAATGGCGCGGCGCTTGGGCGTCAGCGAAAAGGCCATCCGCAAGCTGCTGCGTCCGCTGGGGGCGGCGTCCGACGCTGACATCGTGCGGATTCGCCTGAGCCAATTGTCGTTACCAACCCCGGCAGTGGGGCGCTTGCTGGCTGGTGGGCCAGCTCTGGGAACAGGTCGCTTTTTAAGACCGATGTCGCCCGATAGCTCCACGAATCAAACAATATTCGCGAGCACAGGAAGTTGAAAACTTCGACTTCCTTACTAAAAGCTCAGCTTTTGCTGGCCAGTGGGGTGAACACCCCATAGCAGGCTCACCGTTGCCGGTTTACTCTCCATTCATGAAACGAAGAATGTCTCCAGGGATTGAAAGCATGAGCTGGTAAAATGCCAGTTTGCTCGCGATTCTCAATTGACTAAGCGAAATCGGCAATTCTATGGATACAACAAATCTCCTTTCTGAACAGAAATTTGAAAAGAAACTTGTCGCACAGTTGGTCACGCCAGAGAAGATGAGTCCTTCTTTTGTCGCCGCCTGTGAATGCTCGAGTGGCGAAGAATCCCTTAACCAGGAGTTGGAATATCTGTGGGATGACTGCGACTCGTCTGGAAGATCATATGAAGTGTATTTGGGGAAGATCAGCAGAAACCCCATCGTTAAAAGCAAGATCACGGGCAGGTATTTTGCACTGCCGTGGTCAGAGATAATCAAGCTCGCTCTTGCAAAAGGCATTGATAAATGACCTCATTGGCATAAGTGGTGATTCGCTTAAAGGGGCGAATGACATGGGGGTATCACCTTATATCAGTCCCTCATTCCCCGGCATTAATTTGGAAACAATTATGACAACATCACCTGCTCCCCACCCGGAGACTTTGAAAACCCCTACTCCCAAGTCTAAACTCAAGGCCAAGGCTTACCAGAGTGTGAATCCTTCCGACGGCAAAAACCTCAAAACATTTGAGAAGCTGACCGATGCGCAGCTCGAGATGGCCATTGCCACCGCCGCGACCTGCTTCGAGACCTGGCGGCACAAGACATTTGGTGAACGGGCGATCGTGGCTGTCAAAGCCGCGGCCATCATGCGCGAGCGCGTGGAAGAGTTCGCCCGACCGGTGACGCTCGAGATGGGCAAGCTCATCGAACAGGCTCGGGGTGAAGTCTTGCTCAGCGCGGAGATTATCGAGTATTACGCGTGGAACGCCGAGGGCTTCCTTGCACCACAATCGCTCAAGCCCAAGTCGGGTGAAGCCATGGTTGAAAACTCTCCATTCGGCGTTCTTTTTGGGGTCCAGCCCTGGAACTTTCCCTACTACCAGCTCGCGCGGTTCGCCGGTCCCAACCTGATGGCGGGCAACGTCGTCATGGTCAAACACGCGGGATGCGTGCCGCAATGCGCCCTCGCCTTCGAGAAGCTGTGGCGGGAGGCGGGCGCGCCCGCAGGGGCCTACACCAATTTGTTTATTTCGTATGGTCAGGTCAATAGGGTGATCGACGATCCCCGCATCAAAGGCGTGGCGTTGACCGGCAGCGTCGGAGCGGGACAAAGTGTTGCTGCGAGAGCGGGACAAAACCTCAAGAAGTCCACGATGGAGCTTGGCGGCAGTGACGCATTCATTGTGCTTGATGATGCCGATCTGGACAAGACGGTCACTTGGGCAGTATGGGCAAAAATGAACAACACCGGCCAATGCTGCGTCGCGGCGAAGAGATTCATCGTGGTGGACGAATTGGCCGACCGCTTTCTCGAGAAGTTCCAGGCAGCGTTGGTGGCTCTCAAACCAGGAGACCCGATGGACTCCGCGACGACCCTTGGACCTCTCTCAACCGAAGCGGCCTTGTTGCAACTGCTGGACCAAGTCGAAGAGGCCGTCGCCAACGGGGCGACCTTGTTGATGGGCGGGAAACGGATTGACCGACCGGGGTCATATATGCAGCCGACAATCCTCACCAACATCAAGCCCGGTAATCCCGCCTTCCGGGAGGAATTCTTTGGGCCGGTCGCGCTTTTCTTTCGCGTCAAGAACGAGGACGAAGCCGTCGCGTTGGCCAACGACTCGGAATTTGGCCTTGGAGGCTCCGTCTTCACCCAAGACATCGAGCGCGGAAAACGCGTGGCGAGCCGCATTGACACCGGCATGGTGTTCATCAATCACCCGACCTGGACGGCCTCGGACTTGCCGTTTGGCGGCATCAAGAACTCCGGCTACGGGCGCGAACTTTCCAGCATGGGCATCCAGGAGTTTGTGAACAAAAAGCTGGTGCGTGTAAGTTCCATTGACGCCCCTGCCTAACCTGAATTGCCAATCAATGTTCGCTGAACCACCTGTTTGGCTGATTTAAGCCATTGAAACAATAGAAGCTTCGGGAGGAGCCCGTCACTATCTGCGAAAAACGACTATGACCACGAAAAATGGAAACAAAGCAAACCCCGAGAAACCTGTTTGGTTCATCACCGGCTGTTCGACCGGCTTTGGGCGCGAACTGGCCGCTCAGACGCTGGAGCGCGGCTTTCGCACGGTGGTGACAGCGCGTCAACCGGAGCAGGTGGACGAGTTGGCGGCCAGGGGCGAGGCTTTGGTGCTCAAGCTTGACGTCACTGTCCAAGCCCAGATTGACACCGCCATCAAGGCGGCCGAGGAGAAATTTGGCGGCATTGACGTCCTCGTGAACAATGCCGGCATCGGCTATTTCGCGGCGATCGAAGAGGGCGAAGAGAGCGAGATACGCCGGATGTTTGAGATCAATTTGTTCGGCCTGGGTCGGATGATTCAAGCGGTGCTGCCGGGGATGCGGCGGCGGCGCAAAGGGTGCATCGTCAATATCTCTTCACTGGCCGGACTGCGGTCCGCTCCGGCGCTCGGATTTTACAACGCGACCAAGTTTGCGGTCGAAGGCTTGTCCGGTGCGCTCTTGCAGGAGGTGGAACCGCTGGGCATCAAGGTGATAGTCGTTGAACCGAGCGGTTTCCGCACCGACTGGGCCGGGCGTTCGGCGAATGAAAGTAAAAAGCAAATCTCTGACTATGCGAAAACGGCGGGCGCCTGGCGCAGTGAAATTCGCGCCGACTCGGGCAAGCAACCGGGGGATCCGGTGCGCGCCGCGCAAGCCATCATCCGCGCGGTGGAGTCCCCGAAGCCGCCGCGCCATCTGTTGCTGGGCAACGATGCGTACGAAGGGGCCATGTCCAAGATCGAAGAGTTGCGCGAAGATTTCTCGGCGGTGGAAATGATCGCGCGTGGCGCCGATTTTCCGAAAGAAAAATAAAACAAACCATTCAACCAACAAACGAAAACCAACCAAAAAATGAAAATTACGATGCCGCGTTCCCCAATCGCCCTCCTCATCGCCGCGCTTGTATTCGTCTCGCTGTCATCCGCCAAGGCAGCCGTTGAAACCTACGACATTGATCCCGCGCATACTTGGGTTGGATTCTCCATCGGGCATTTCTTTACCAAGGTGCCCGGATATTTCAGCAAGGTGAAAGGGACCATCGTTGTGGATCGTGACGACCTCGAAAACAGCACCGTCGAGGCCGTCGTCGAAGTGGCCAGCATCACGACCACCGCGAAGATGCGTGACGACGACTTGCGCTCAACCAATTTCTTTGCCGCCGCCACATTTCCGGACATGACCTTCAAAAGCAAGAGCTGGAAAAACACCGGCGATGGCACCTATGCCGTCACGGGCGTCCTTAAGATGAAGAACGTGGCGAAGGAGGTCATCCTCAAGGTGATATCCCGGGGCTTTGGCCCGGGCATGAAGGGGGCCGCGATCTCCGGCTGGGAGGCTTCGGTCACCCTCGACCGGCGCGATTACGACATCACAGCCGACCAAGGCATGATCGGCAACAATGTTGATGTCCTCATCGAGATTGAAGCCGACGTGAGAGCGCCGTCACCAGCAACCCCATGAGCATCATCTCCGACAAGTAATCAGTTATGCATCGCGCAATTCTCACGGAGTCGACGGTGTGCCATAGCGCAATCACGCATATGGGCGCATGAAAGCGGCACCTGTCATTCATACGATCCCGATGGAAATGCACCGAAGCGGGCGCATAGGGTGGCTGCGCGCCGCAGTGCTCGGGTCGGACGACGCCATTGTTTCGACCGCGAGCCTCATGATTGGTGTCGCCGCGGCCTCAGCGTCGAAGCAGGCGATCCTGGTCGCCGGTGTGGCGGGCCTGGTCGCAGGAGCGATGTCCATGGCGGTAGGTGAGTATGTCTCGGTTAGCTCGCAACGGGATGCGGAGCAGGCCGACATTGGCCGTGAAAAGCAGGAGCTTACGGCGGAGCCGCAAGCCGAATTGCAGGAACTCGCCATGATCTATGAGAAGCGAGGCCTGGAAAAGAACCTTGCGATGAAAGTCGCGGAGCAACTCAGCGCGGGCGACCGGCTTGGCGCGCACTTGCGCGACGAGCTTGGGATCGACCAGACATCACTTGCGCGCCCGATGCAGGCGGCGTGGATATCCGCCGCGAGCTTTGCGTTCTTCGCCACGATTCCGATTGCAGCCCTTTTGGTCGCACCAGCGTCACTCCGCATTCCTTTGATCGCGGTGCTCTGTCTGTTGAGTCTCGCCGTTCTGGGCGCGTTTGGCGGGTATCTTGGCGGCGCTCCTTTGGGCCGCGCATCGTTGCGCGTTACCCTCGGCGGCGCCCTAGCCATGGCGGTGACCGCCCTCATCGGTCGAATTCTCGGCGTTTCCATAGGGTGAACCATGATGAACACACAGACAGCGTTACTCGATGTCCGCCGGATGAGCGAAGCCGACCGGATTACGGTTGCCGGTGGCACGTCGGTCAACGAACTTATGGAGAATGCCGGCAAGTCCGTTGCGCGGGAGATTCAGAAGCGCTGGTCTGTGCGTCCCGTCATCGTGCTCTGTGGTCCCGGCCACAATGGCGGCGATGGCCTTGCCGCCGCCCGACAACTTTCCGAGGCAGGCTGGCCCGTGCGTGTTGCCTTGCTCGGACAGCGTGACCATTTGGCGGGCGCGGCACTCCATCATGCGGAGCAGTGGCATGGTTCCTTCGAGCGGCTGACGCCTTCTGTGCTGGATGGAGCGGAATTGGTGGTGGATGCCATCTTCGGGGCTGGACTCAGTCGCGCGCTTGACGGGTCAGCTGAGGAAACATTAATTGCCGCCGCTCGCAAGAAATTCCCAATCGTTGCCATCGATGTCCCAAGCGGCTTGATGGGGGATAGCGGCGAAGTGTTGGGCGCCGTTGCCTGCGTACTGACCGTCACCTTCTTTCGGAAGAAACCCGGCCACCTATTGCTCCCTGGCAGATTGTTGTGTGGCGAGGTCGTTGTCGCCGACATCGGCATTCCAACTTCCGTGCTTGAGCAGATTGCACCGGATACATTCGAGAACGACCCGATGCTCTGGATTGCCAGCCTGCCGCGGCCCACTGAGGGCGGCAACAAATACACCCGCGGCCACGCGCTGATCTCCGGGGGATATCCAATGACCGGTGCCGCACGGATGGCGGCCCGCGGGGCAGCGCGGGCCGGGGCGGGATTGACGACCATAGCGGTGGCCTCTATCGCTCTGCCCGTATACGCGGCGGCATTGACCAGCATCATAGTCCAACCGCTTGCTGTGCCGGAAGATTTCGCCTCCCTGCTGGACGATCAACGATACTCAGCTTTGTTAATTGGACCCGGTGCAGGAACAGGCGAGGAAACCCGCTCCCGTGTGCTCGCCATGCTGGCGACCGGCCGCCCCACGCTGCTCGACGCGGATGCAATCACAGCATTTGCGGACGATCCCACGACGCTGGAGCAAGCGATCACCGGCCCCTGCGTTCTAACGCCACATGATGGTGAGTTCCGTCGCCTCTTTGACCCAAGCGGCGACAAACTCGTGCGCACACGCGCCGCCGCCCGCCGCAGTGGTGCTGTCATCGTCCTAAAAGGCAGCGATACGGTGATCACCGCCCCGGATGGCCGGGCGGTCATCAACAACAACGCTCCCCCGACTCTGGCCACCGCAGGCGCTGGCGACGTGTTGAGCGGCATCCTGCTTGGACTCCTTGCTCAAGGCATGGATCCGTTCCTTGCCGCGGCCGCCGCTGTATGGCTGCACGGCGCTGCCGCAGCCGAATTCGGCCCTGGTCTCATTGCTGATGATTTACCTGATCTTTTGCCGGGCGTTTTTCGCCGCCTCTATGGCAAGAATTGACATCATCGGCAGTGGACCGCGGCTCGCCCAATTCACGTGGCTTGAGGGCCGTTTGCGAAACCGAGGAACTCTATGAAAGCGATGGTGCTAAAGAAAATTGGAACTGCTCTTGAATGGACAGAACTCCCTGAGCGGCAGCCCGGACCGGGGGAAATTCGAGTAAAGGTGGCCGCTTGCGGAGTCTGCCGCACGGACCTGCACGTCGTGGATGGCGAGTTGCCAAACCCAATTGTGCCAATCATCCCCGGTCACGAAATCGTCGGACGCATTGATGCGGTTGGGCATGGCGTGGAGGGGTTAAAAGTCGATGAGCGTGTCGGTATTCCCTGGCTCGGCCACACCTGCGGCGTTTGTCCCTATTGCATGGGCGGCCACGAGAATCTCTGCGATCGCCCGCTCTTTACAGGCTACACACGCGACGGCGGTTTCGCGACAGCAACAATCGCGGATGCGCGCTTTGCGTTCCCACTCGGCGAAGCCGGCAGCGACACGGAACTTGCCCCTTTGCTTTGCGCCGGCCTGATCGGATGGCGTTCCTTGGTGATCGCTGGCACCGGCAAAAGGCTGGGGCTTTATGGTTTTGGCGCCGCCGCCCATATTCTGGCACAAGTCGCCAAGTGCCAGGGGCGGTCGGTATTTGCCTTCACTCGGCCGGGAGATGAGACTTCGCAGTCTTTCGCCCGGCGCCTCGGCGCGACTTGGGCAGGTGGATCCGACGAGAGGCCGCCGGAGCCGCTTGATGCAGCGATCATTTTTGCGACCGTTGGCGATCTGGTGCCTTTGGCGCTGAAGGCAGTCCGAAAGGGGGGACGGGTCGTATGCGCGGGCATCCACATGAGCGACATTCCGAGCTTCCCCTATCAATTGCTCTGGGAAGAGCGGCAGCTCGTGTCGGTTGCCAATCTCACGCGGCAGGATGGAATCGACTTCCTGCGGCTGGCGCCGGAGTTTGGCATTGTCACGCATACCACGCGCTATCCGCTCAACCAGGCCGATCAAGCCCTCGCCGACCTCCGCGCCGGACGATTCGAGGGCGCGGCCGTTCTTGTGCCATGAACAGGTTCAAACAGCGGTCTGTCAGCGGCTGCGAATCCAACCATCGGGCATTGCCGGTTATTGCTCTGGGAAACGCAGCGTTAGACATAGTTTGGCACCCGCGGATTAGCGACACCAGGACTTTGGAACAGAGAGCAATTGATCGATGGGAAAACGAAGGGGGAGAGATTCCAAACGAACAGCGGAACACCCCATGTTGCCCTTCGGCGACGGGAGGCATCATCGGGCTTGAATATGACAACAACTCTCGCTTCAGATCTTGGTCAAGTCTGGGGCGTGCGCCGTCTGTAACAAAGATGTGCCTGCCTGGCATTGCGACTGGCCTCGCATTTAATTTTATGATCCTAAAAACCTATTCACGTATTTTCACTGGGGACATGGATTTGTCACTTCGATTCTTGGAGCATCTTACTGGGCCGAAGCCTGATTGCCGATTCAGGTTGCCGGAAATGGGCATTGAGGCCAGTGGCCTTGCGGATTTTTGTGTCGTTGCGGGCTCCAAGGAAAAGCTGGACCCTCTCCGCGGCAGCCAAGGGCCGCTGATCGTTGACGATCTGGCGGCCACCGAGAAATTTCTCGTTGGGGCCGGTGCCGTCATCACGAAGCCAAACCAGGCAACCGTGACGGGCCGAAATCTCTTTGCCCGCCACCCTGACGGCAGTGTGCTGGAATACGTTGAATGGAAGCCAGAACTTCGGCTGCGCATCCTCGGCTGAGAGCGCAATCGTCCTCGAAATATGAACGCTATCTGTTTGCCGATGCCAACCGCCGAAGAGGGGCGAGCCGCTTTCGGAGACGATTTCAATCCTGACAAAACGCTCAATGGGGCAATCGCGCTGGCGGCGGCGGGCGATCTCGCAGGTCCCGCTGTTGCGCTAATGAGGGCGGTCTTCGCCTGCCCCGCTGCCGACGCCAGATCGCGGGAAGCAATGATTTTGCGAACCGCCGTGCGTTTGAACTGCATTTATGCTGTGCATGCTTCCACTCGTATAGCGCTCAATAGTGGGCTTTCAAAAACTGAGGTGGAGGCGCTCACCGCTGACGGCCCAGTCGCCGGAATAAATCCGGACATCGTTTTGATTGCGCGGATGGCGGACGATATCGCGGATCGCGCAACCCTCGGAGCGGACTTGCTGGAAGCAGCCATCAATCGCTGGGGTGTCGATAACACGCGGAAACTGATTTTGATGCTGAGTTGGTTCAATCTCGTGAACCGCTATGAAAGCGCATGCCGCGTTCCTAGTGACTCAGACGAGAAGCTGGCACGATCGTCCGGACCTACCTAGAATACTGTGCCCGCGCTTACGGAGGCTGCACGCCTCCGATGAAAGGCATCCGCCGGTTGATCTGATTTCGATGAAATGGGGATGCAGCATATGGCCAGGCCAATCAAGCCCTCGCCGATCTCCGCGCCGGACGATTCGAGGGCGCGGCAGTTCTCGTGCCATGAACGCGTTCAAGCAGGGGGCTTTCAGCAACTCCGGATCCCACCATCAGGCACTGTCGATCATGGCCCTGGGGATCCCCGCCTCGGACGAAGCGCCAGCGGTGGTTTGGCACCTGCGGGTTGGTGACGCAAGGAGTATGGAACAGAGAGCGATTGAGAGATGGGAAAACGAAGGGGGTGAGATTCCAAACAAGCAACGAAACCAGGCGGCGTCTTTCAAGGTCTAGTCCACACGTTTATCCACATTGGAGAGGGAAATAGCTCACATTCCCAATTCTGCGTCTGCTTCACGGGGTTTCAAGCCGGGGCTTGCCGTCGGGATCATGTATGGGGTGAACACCGTATAGAGGCTGCTTATTTTTTCCGGTACAATCCTCTGAGAAAATCATGGGAGACTGTCATTCAAGCGGGAAAGAAAGGGACGCCGGGACGCACGCGGAACAGGCGCTTCGCGCCTCAGAATTGAGTTATCGGCGGCTGTTTGAGGCGGCGCAGGATGGCATCTTGATTCTGGACGCCGACACCGGACGCATCAACGATGTCAACCCGTTCCTGGTGAAACTGCGAGCAACTAATATGCCTATGCCTCTTTTATCGCTGCCCCCCCTTGAGTGACGTGGCATGTTCGAGGATATATCTTACCAATGAAAACAGAACCTAAAAACCCGGCGGTCACCACTCCGGCGGTCACCGCCATTGCCGTAGAGGCCCCTGTAACAGAGTCGGACACACTCCACAAGGAACTCAGCGAACAAAAGGATCTGAACTTGCGCCTGGCCGCTGATTTCGAGAATTTCAAGCGGCGAAGCCGCCAGGAAGTCGAGACCCGCGCGGCCGCGCAAAAGGAATCCTTTATCCGTGAGTTGCTGCCTTCCCTCGACAACCTGGAACGGGCGTTGGCTTCAGGCGCCACCCCCGGATCTCCACAATTTCATCAGGGTGTGGAAATGACTCTGCAACAACTGCGCCTGTTGCTTCGCAAGCATGGCATCGAGACCGAGGAGATTATCGGCCAGCCGTTCGACCCGCACCGGCATGAAGCGGTTTCGCAGCGGCACGATCCGGCCCAAGCCAACCAATCCGTCCTTGAGGTGTTCCAGCGTGGTTACCGGCGGGGCGACAAGGTCTTTCGCCCGGCCAAAGTTGTGGTTAATGAAGTGAAACACACAAAGCAAGCCCATCATGCCTGCTGATTTTAAAGACTATTACCGGGTCCTGGGAGTGCCGCCCAAGGCGACGGACGAGGAGATCAAGAAGGCCTTCCGCACGCTGGCGCGGAAGTATCACCCCGACGTCGCCAAAGACAAGAAGATGGCGGAGGAGAAATTCAAGGAAATCAACGAGGCCAATGAGGTCTTGAGCCATCCGGAAAGTCGCAGAAAGTACGACCAGTTGGGCGCCGACTGGAAAACAGGCGGAGAATCGCGCCCGCCGCCCGGTCGAACCGGAGGCCGATCCGCTGGACGGGGGGCTGGCGGCGACGAGTATGATTTCCAATTCGAGGGCACGGGTTTCAGTGATTTTTTTGAACAGTTCTTTGGCGGACGCGCCGGCCGATCTCGCGGCGCATCTCCTTTCGATCCCAATGGAGTGGACGGCACTGAGGAGCCGCAGCAGGCCCTCCGCGGTCAGGACATACGCGGAGATATCCTCATTACTCTCGATGAAGTGCTCACGGGGGCCATGCGAGCCATTTCCGTGCGGCGAACCAATGCTCGCACGGGTCAGGAGGAGACCGAAACCTACCAGGTGCGAATACCCGCCGGTGTCCAGGCTGGCCAGTCAATTCGGGTGCCGGGCAAAGGGGGCAATGGTCTGGGCGGGGGCAGTGCCGGCGACATCTTTCTGCGTGTGCGCTACGCCCAGAACCCTGATTGGCAGGCGCGTGGCACCGATCTGGTAGGCCATCTGGAGTTAGCCCCATGGGAGGCAATACTGGGCACCACAGTGTCCGTGAGAACCCTGGAAGGCAGCGTTTCGTTGAAAGTCCCCGCCGGCACTCAGCAGGGACATCAACTGCGCGTGCGTGGCAAAGGATTGCCCGCAGGCGGCGCCAGGCGAGGCGATCTTTACGTCGGGGTTTCCATCCAAGTCCCGGCGCGAATCAGCAAAGAGGAAGAGCGGCTGTGGAAACAATTGGCATCACTTTCCGCGTTCAATCCGAGAAAGGCATCCTGAGCGCAAGGTCCACAGCAGGGTTTCACCCCATACAAGGCGGAGGATTCGGCCGCTAAAATGATTCCAATGAAAAACACAAACGAGATAAACAATGGGGAAAGTCGGAAGGTCGAAGCGGGTCTTTGGGTTGACCACCGGGAGGCTTTGATCGTCGTCCTCTCAAAAACCGGGGAAGAAACAAAGCGCATCCAATCCAATGCGCAACAGCAGCTTCGGCGAACCGGCGAGCCATCCATTGGCCGGTTTGAATATCAGGAAGTTCCGGCCGACGATTCGCGCCAGAGAGCTTACTCCGGGTATCTCGAGCGATATTACGAGGAGATCGTTTCTTATCTTCGCCATGCGGGAGCGATCTTGATCTTTGGTCCCGGCGAGGCCAAGGGCGAGCTGAAAAAGCGATTCGAGAAAGAGTGCCCCGGTGCTCACATCGTCACGATGGAAACGACCGACAAAATGACCGAGCCGCAAATTGTGGCGCACGTTCGCCATCACTTTGAGCTCGATGCGGCAAAACAGGGTACTTGATGCCGGGGAGGTTGGTCTTGATGCGCCAAATTGGGAATGCCGTGTCTGGCCGCCGGCCTAGTTATTTGATCTGTGTCACGAAGAAAAGTCCTGCATATATTTTGGGGTCTATCAGAACTCCGGTTCTCGCTTTCGTTTCCAGCCACCGCACCACCTCAACCATCGGAATTTCGTGAATGGTGATTTTTTCGTTGGCCACACCACCACCTTTCCCAACGTGGCGCAACTCCGAAGCGCGGAACAAAGTCACCCGTTCGGAAGTGAGGCCGCTGCAACTCGGTCCTGTCATCAACGGCAGCAGGTTGTCCACCGCATAGCCGGTTTCCTCCAAAAGCTCGCGTCGGGCCGCTCCGGCTTGAGATTCGTTCGAGCAGCCCGGCTCGTCCCCGACAATGCCGGCGGGAAGCTCAATCGTGCGCGCATGGACCGGAATGCGGTATTGCTCTACCAGAAGAATTTTCCGGTCTGCCGTCACGGCCAGAATGAGGGCGGCACCGGTGGCGTTAACCCGATCCACGTATTCCCAATGGCCTTCTTTGATCAATGCCAGGAACTTGCCTGAACGCAGAATGGTTTGAGTCGGTTGGTTCATTCGTATGTCAAGACATCGGCGCTTTGCATCCTGATACTGCCATTCAGGGCTGCTTTCGCAAGGGTGCGTTTTGCGCGTTTTGAGTCGAAAGTTGATTCTCCGACTGGGGTGAACACCCCATAGCTGACAGGCCATGCACAAGCATATCGTTTCGGCATGAAACACAAGACTTTCTACCAAGATAAAAATCAAAAGCCTTCTGCCCCATCGTCGGCGGCTGCAACCGAGGAAGCAGACCTGGAGGCAAAGGGTTTTATGCCGTCCACAGATGAGGTGGCCAGAAAGGCCTATTTCACTTATGAAAATGAAGGTTCAAAGCCCGGGCGCGATGTGCAACATTGGCTCGCCGCGGAGGCGGAACTGACTGCGGAACGCAACCTCACCCGCGTCCATGGGTTTCACAACAAGACATAGCACCAAATCAAGCCAAAGCCGGGAGGACGCTCAATTTCGCAGTTCCTGAGACTGTGCAAGTTTTTGGATCTTCGCACAAGGTGTCTTCATGTTTTCTGTGGATATGCCAAGTCAGCCGCCAACTTCGTTCTTACATGGAGCAGATGATACCGTGGTGAGTCGCATTTACGGTCATTTTTCGGGCAAAGGGTCATCCACGGAAATGCGGCTGCTTCTCATTGTTGGTCTGGTGATTTTCGTCCATGTGGCGGTTAAAATCCTCCGGCACAGCAGCGAATGGATCATCCTCAAGCGCAAAAGCCATCAGAAGAACCATCCGCTTATCTTCAGGACGCGACAACCCAAATTCATCACGATTAGCCGCCTCGTCGTCAGCGCCATCATTTTTATCCTCTACTTTTTTGCGTTTGGATTGATCCTACAGGAAATTGGCGTGAACTTAACGGCTTATTTGGCCGGCGCTTCGATCATTGGCCTGGCTATCAGCTTTGGTTCACAAGGCTTGGTTCAGGACATCGTCAGCGGCATGACGTTGATTTTTTGCGACGCCATGGACGTGGGCGATTTGGTGGAAATTGCCAGTATTAACACCATCGTCATTGGCCGCGTGGAAGAAATCGGATTGCGCTTCACTACGCTGGTCAATTTTCTCCATCAGAAGGTTTTGATTCCCAACCGAAACATAGGCACCGTCAGCCGGTTTCCGCCCGGTGGTGTGGACGCATACGGGAATGTCAAGATTCCGGCTGGCGTGGATCCGCAAAAGGTCGTTCAAATCGTCGGGGACGAAGCCAAAGGAATGTGGGAGCAGTTCGGCGCGATAATTTTAAGCGAGCCGATGATTGGGGGAGTGGAAAAGGCGCGGGGCGGCGGTTGGTCCTTTTTCCGCGTCCACTTCAAAATCCTGCCAGGACAGGGAGGGTTGATCGAAAAGACTTTTCGCCTGCGGGTGGTCAGCGCCATGAAAGCTTTCGATCCGAACTACGCCGAATGGCAGGTGCCCGTGACGTATCGTGCGTTAACGGTTGAGGAAAAGCCAATCCCGGCCTTGCCAATGGTGAGGCACGGAGTCCCTGTTGCGCGTTTGAACGCCATGGATGAGCCAACCGCGTTGTGTCATGCAGGCGATCTGCCAGGTGTCCTCGCTGCGTCTTCGCACCCGACATTGGCAGCCGCTTCATTGCACCCTGGGAAATCCGAGATTTGAAACTCAGGACTGGCCAGTTGGGTTGAAGCGAGTGGGCTGCGCCAAGTGGAATCGGCCGGCCCCGTCCGCTGCATCGACGCGATGAGTTCAACCTCTTCGAAGGATTGGGGAATTGCAACTCTTGGGGTGAACACCCCATAGCCAGGGAAATGCCTCCAAGTCTATTCTTGGCATATGGAAAAGAAACAGAGCAAAGAGATGACGCTCGCAGACTTGATCGCGGCGGCAATCCAGGTGTGGGGTTCGGGCCACGCCAAGCAAATGGTCCGTTTGGCGATTGACTCCCACTGGGTAGAAGTGCGATCTCGCTCGCAGTTTTTGAATTATGCCGCGAAGGGAAAGACTGGCTGAAGAAGGCTGCTGGTCCGGTTTAAGGAGTGTTGCAAGCGGTGCCGGAAAAATGAGCCGCCAATCGGAGCGTCCGATCCGAGGAGGAACAATGAAAGATCTTGAAAATCCATCGGAATTGAGATGGGGGAATTCAATTTTGCCACTCCTATGAAAACATCTAATCAAAAGCCGGGAAAAAGTCACCTCGCCACTATGGCAACAGCCATTGCGGTGGTAGCTCTGACGAGCTGTTACAACCCGAATGGCACGCCGGACAACACTGCGACCGGCGCTCTTACAGGAGGCGCTTTTGGCGCCGCCACTGGGGCGATCATTGGCAGCGCCAGCCGTAACGCGGGCGCAGGCGCGCTAATTGGGGGCGCTGCCGGCGCGATTTTTGGTGGATTATTCGGCCACGCCGCCGACGAGGAGCAGGAGGCCCGACTTCGCCAGCAATACCCGGATACTTACACCCGCGCCCAGCAAGGCGCGCCGCTGAGTCTGGCCGACATCAAGGCGCTATATCGGGCAGGAATCAAAGACCACATTATTGTCGCCCAGATTAGCAATTCGCACACGGTGTACCATCTGAGCGCCAACGATATCATTGACTTGCATGACGCTGGTGTTTCCCAGGGTGTCATTGATTTCATGATCAACACCGCCAGCTCCATTTCCGGGGCCGCGACTTCCGCGGTGATGGAGGCTCCGCCGCCAGTCCCTCTGATGGAACCGGTGGTCCCCTCACCCGGGCCGGGTTATGTTTGGGCCAACGGCGAGTGGGTGTGGAATAATGGATGGTATTGGTCCACGGGCTATTGGTTGTGGCCACCGTTTCCAGGCACGGTGTGGGTGGGTGGCTATTGGGGTCCCGGACCACACGGTTATGTAAGGTATGGAGGACATTGGCACCGATAGAACTCCGCCTCGCCATGAAAGCAAATTCGAAGGCCTATCTTGTCGGAGGCGGTATCGGATCCCTGGCCGCGGCGGCCTTCATGATTCGCGATGGCAGCCTGCCGGGTGGAAATATCTTCATCCTCGAAGCAGCGCCCGTCATGGGCGGAAGCCTGGACGGCGCCGGAGACCCTGCGGGAGGATATTCCCTGCGCGGTGGACGCATGTTGACGACCGACAACTACGAATGCACTTGGGAACTTTTCAAAACGATTCCCTCCCTGAACTGCGAAGGCAAGACGGTCTTTGACGAAACGGTGGAGTTCAATGAGCGGCACAAATCCAATGCGATGGCGCGGTTGATTGATCGCCGTCGTGCGAAGGTCCCGGTGAGTTCGATGGGCTTCTCCATGCGGGACCGCGTCGAATTGCTGAAACTCAGCCAGGCCAGCGAGGACGCGCTGGGCGCAAGCTGCATCACCGACTGGCTTTCGCCTGGGATCTTCGAGACGGAATTCTGGTTCATGTGGTCCACCACCTTCGCCTTCCAACCCTGGCACAGCGCCGTCGAATTCAGGCGTTACCTGCACCGCTTCATGCTCGAATTTTCCCGGATCGAAACCCTGGCCGGCGTCAAGCGAACCATCTACAACCAGTATGATTCCCTGGTTCTGCCGTTGCAGGCCTGGCTTGAAGCCCAGGGCGTACATTTGGTTACGGATTGCAAGGCGACAGACCTCGATCATAAGGCCGAAGACGGCAAGTTTGTCGTGACCGGCATTCACTGTCTTCGTCACGGGAAAAGTGAGGTGATTGCCGTGGACGAAGGTGACTTTGTTTTTGTGCAAAACGCCTCCATGACCGATGCCTCCAGTTTGGGTTCGATGACGAGCGCCCCCCGGAAGCTGACCAAAAAGGAAAGTGGCGGTTGGTCTCTCTGGGAGAAGCTGGCGGAGGGCCGTCCGCACTTTGGCAACCCCGCGGCTTTCAACAGTTGCATCGCGCAATCGAATTGGGAGTCTTTTACCATCACGCTGAAGAATCCCGCCTTCTTTGACCAGATGCACCAGTTCAGCGGCAATCAGCCTGGCACCGGCGGGTTGGTAACGTTCAAGGACTCGAATTGGCTGATGTCCATTGTGCTGGCCCACCAACCTCACTTCCCGAACCAGCCTGCCGACGTGCAGGTGTTCTGGGGATATGCGCTGTTTCCAGACCGAGTCGGCAATTTCGTTCCCCAGCCAATGGCCGAATGCACCGGCGCAGAAATTCTGCGGGAACTTTGCGGCCATCTGCGATTCGATCTGGAAACCATGGATTCAGCCAACTGCATTCCCTGCCGGATGCCTTACATCACCAGTATGTTCATGCCCCGTCTGAATGGTGACCGGCCGCTGCCGGTGCCTGTTGGTTCGAGGAACCTTGCCTTCATCAGCCAGTTCGTCGAAATCCCCGATGATGTGGTCTTTACTGTCGAGTATTCGGTGCGAGCGGCCCAAAGGGCCGTCTATGAGTTGCTTGAGATTGACCGCAAGATCCCGCCTGTAACACCCCATGACAAATCACTGCGTGTGCAGTTTGAGGCCTTGATCAAGGTGTTCAAGTGAAGATCGTGTTGAGATACGAGCAACTGTCCTGGAAATTAGAAAGCAGACACGCCGCCTCGCCGCATTTGCGGCGGCGGATGCGCTGGCGCTGAACGGTGGTGAGGTCTTTGGATTGCGCGGCTCCAACGGCGCGGGCAAGACCACCACGATCAAGATGCTCACCACACTGTTGTCACCGTCTTCAGGCGAGGAGCGCGTGGCTGGTTTCTCCATTACCACCCAAGCGGTAAGCGTTCGCCGCGCCACCGGATCTTGGATGGCCGGCCGTGGAAAATGAATCAGGTTGTCCAAACGATATGCGACAGCATTCCGAGGATGGCCCCCGTTCACTCGTTTAATCCCGAATGATAGTACGCATCGCGATACTGGCCGTGGAATTCCCGGCGCTCTTGCGCAGGCGTGCCGGCTCGTTCCGCGAGAAGCTTCATGGAAGAAGTGCGGGCTGCGATTGGCCGCCTGCGCTCCACCGGGATAAAATCCGACTGGGCTTTGCTCGCCACGTCTTGTAGACGAACTCCCACGATGTTCAAAGTGTATGCCGAATCATCCGCAGCGTTGGCCACCACGTCCGAAGGAGCCGTTCGTTCCAAGAGTTCCACCGTTGCCATAGGTTTCACATGTTCGGGAGCGATCATCCCAAAAAGCCTTTGCGGGCGCTATGGGGTGTTCACCCCATACCGCCTGCAAGCCTTTCCAGCCCATTATGCAATCAAAACAAGCGCACCAAAGGAGACAATAATGAAGACACCTGCCATCCCAAATGAAGAACGGAGTCGAACGAATGCTGCTGCCAAAGCAGCCCCGTCAAAATCCGAAAGGCGGTCGAAGAGCAACGTGGCCAAAGTCCCCGCACGCAAAACCGAGGCGGTCGCCAAGCCAGTCGGGTTGTTGCTCGAGCGGTTTCCGAACCCCGATAAAAAGCGCATTTGCCTTGAACTGTATGCTCCCGATGCGCAGTTGGTGTTCGTGGCCGGCTCCTTCAACGGTTGGCAGCCATCCGCCATGCCTTTGCAAAAACAAGCGGGCGACCGTTGGGGGGTGGAGTTGATGCTCGATCCGGGAAGGTATGAATATCGGTTCGTCGTTGATGGCCAGTGGACCGACGATCCTCTGTCTTCGGCTTACGTATCGAATCCGTTCGACGGCCTGAATTGCATTCTGGAGGTCGACATCCAGGTCTAAGTCCATGCGTGAGGTTTTGGAGCCAAGCATGGAATTCCCAGCCCGCAACGCCTGGTAGTAAAATCGGCGCGATTTATGCAAAGAGCCGCCTGCGAATCGGCAGTTTATGACACCCAAGTTTTTCGTTTTATCACGACGCGATCAGGAGGCATTGCCAGAGGGCCAGCAAGTCCGGCAGGAGCCAGTTCGAGGACAGGGCAACCAGGCTTTGGCCTTGGTTGGGTGGATGGTCTTGTGCCTCGCTGCTTCCGGCACGGCGGTCTTTGTTTCGACCGATGGGTGGTATGCTGGCTTGCACAAGCCGGCTTGGAATCCTCCCTCGTGGATATTTGGCCCGGTGTGGATATTGCTCTATGTCATGATGGCGGTCGCGGCTTGGTTGGTATGGCGCGAGGGTGGGTGGAAAGAGCGATCATGGCCTCTTGGGTTGTTTCTTCTGCAATGGCTGCTTAACGCGCTGTGGACGCCTCTGTTTTTTGGGATGCACCGTTCGGGTCTCGCCTTCGCGGAAATCATCGTCCTCTGGTTGGTACTGGCGGCGACCATGAGATCGTTCTGGCGGGCGAAGAAACCAGCGGGTGTGTTGCTGGCGCCTTACCTGGCGTGGGTGAGCTTTGCCGCAGTGCTGAATTTCACCATCTGGCGCCTGAACCCCTGAGGAGTCAGAGATGGATAAGCTTGTTGCTCCACCCATCGCCGCACCCACTGCGATTAATGCTCCGGCCAACGAATCGCCGAACGGTCTCACCAGCGAAGAGGCCCGCCGCCGGTTGGACCAAGTCGGTCCCAACTCCATGCCCGATACGTCATCGCATCCGGCTCGGAGCGCCCTTGAGAAACTGTGGGCGCCGATCCCTTGGATGCTGGAAGCAGCGATTGTGCTGGAGATTGTGCTCGGCAAGTATGTTGAAGGCGGAATCATCGCCGTCCTCCTTGTGTTCAATGCCGCGCTCGGCTTCTTTCAGGAGGCGCGCGCTCAAGCAACGCTGGCCGCTCTGAAAAAGCGGCTGGCAATGACCGCCTCGGTTCGCCGCGACGGCGCCTGGAAGAGCATCCCGGCGGCTGACTTGGCGCCGGGCGACATCGTCAAGCTGTCACTTGGGGGCGTCGTTGCCGCAGACGCGCAGTTGATCGAGGGGAACGTACTGCTTGACCAATCCATGCTGACGGGTGAGTCAATCGGCACTGAAGCGGGACCGGGGTTCCAAACCTTTGCCGGGGCACTGGTGCGCCGCGGCGAGGCTGTTGCCAGGGTTACGGCGACGGGATCGCGCACCAAGTTCGGACGCACGGCCGAGTTGGTTCTCACCGCCCATGTTGTCAGCACACAGCAAAAGGCGGTCTTGCGCGTGGTGCGCGATCTGGCGATGTTCAACGGCACGCTGATCCTCATTCTGGTGGCCTACGCCCTCACCCATGCGATGCCAGCGAGCGAGATCATCCCCCTGGTTTTAACGGCAGTTCTGGCATCCATCCCCGTGGCGCTGCCCGCCACGTTTACGCTGGCAAGCGCTCTGGGGGCGCGGGCCTTGGCGCGTCAGGGCGTCTTGCCCACCCGGCTCTCAGCCGTGGACGAAGCGGCGTCCATAGATGTGTTGTGCGCGGACAAAACCGGGACGCTCACGCGCAATCAACTCACGGTCACGGCGGTCCACCCGATGCCGGGATCTGACGAGCCGCGGGTCTTGACGATGGCGGCGCTGGCCAGCTCCGATGGCGGAGAGGATCCTGTGGACGGAGCGATTCGTTCCGCCGCCTCAAAGAAAGTCGCCGCGAATCCGCCCAAGCTCACTCACTTCGTGCCCTTTGATCCCGCCACCAAAATGTCCGAGGCGGCGGCAGTTGATCCGAGCCTTGGAACGCTGCGCATCATTAAGGGCGCCTTCTCCGTTGTCAGCGTTCTCGCGGCCCCCTCACCCACCGCCTCCGCAGCGGCGAACGAACTGGAGGCGAAAGGTTTTCGGGTGCTGGCGGTGGCGGCCGGACCGCCTGCCGCGATGCAACTCCTGGGGTTGGTAGCCCTCAGCGACCCGGCCCGCGAAGATTCCGCCGCCTTGGTTACGGAACTGAAAACGCTCGGCGTCCGCACGGTGATGGTGACCGGCGACGCCCCAGCCACGGCTGCGATTGTCGCCCATGCCGTCGGCCTGGATGGAGCGCTGTGCCCGCCCGGCCCGATCCCGGACGAAGTTCAGCCTGAAAAATTCGCCGTCTTTGCCGGCGTTCTTCCCGAGGACAAATACAAACTGGTGAAGGCGTTCCAGAAAGCCGGTCACATCGTCGGAATGTGCGGCGACGGCGCCAACGACGCGCCGGCGCTGCGCCAGGCCCAAATGGGAATCGCGGTATCCACTGCGACCGATGTCGCCAAATCTGCCGCCGGAGTGGTGCTCACCGATCCGGGACTGGCCGGAATTGTCGCTGCAGTCAAGGAAGGACGCATCACCTTCCAGCGAATCCTGACCTACACGCTGAACTCCGTGACCAAGAAAATCGTGCAGGTGCTGTTGCTGGGCGTTGGCCTCGTTATGACCGGACACGCCATCCTCACCCCTCTGCTGATGATCATCGTGATGATGGCGGGCGACTTTCTGGGCATGTCGTTGACCACGGACAACGTGCGGCCCTCCTTGCTGCCAAACAGTTGGAGCATCAACAAGCTGACCATCGCCGGCGTCTTTATGGGCGTCTCCGAACTGGTGTTCTGCGTCGGTGTATTGGTGATCGGACACTTTCGCCTGGGGTTGGCCATCGCACCATTACAGACCCTGACCTTTGTCGCCCTGGTGTGTGGAAATCAGGCCACCATGTACGTCGTGCGCGCCCGCGGGCGGATTTGGTCATCGCCCCATCCCAGCCGCTGGCTCGTCTTGTCCTCCGTCGCCGATCTGGTGATCACCCTGGCACTGGCGGGATGCGGCTGGTTGATGGCGCCACTGCCGCTCCCGGTATTGGGCGGCGTGCTTGCCGGCGCCGTCGTCATTGCCTTCGTTTTGGACCTGGTGAAGCTCTCCGTATTTGGCCGCTTGAAGATCACATGAAAGGCAGCGCGTCCCTGCCGGAACAAACCTTCGGGGATTCGCGCGCGCGGGTCTTGCATGGCCAGCGCCGAGGGGAATTCTGGTCCTGCAACGGATCGCCTCGGGTGACAGAGTCGTTTTTCGGCAGATGCTGGTCCCACCATTCACCGTAGGGTTACACCCCATAGCAAAGCTGCTTCCGCCGACGCAATATGAGGGCTGGCACCCGTGCAGCCTGTGACGCAACTGGTTTCTCAAACTCGGGATTGGCTGGCGGGTAAAAGTGAATTAAAACGAAACGCAAACAACGAAAAATCTATTATGTTATACACAGCGAAAACACTTAAGGGCTACAAATTGGAGAGCCTCGATGGGGAAATCGGGAGGGTCAAAGAATTTTATTTCGATGACCGGCACTGGACCGTTCGCTATTTGGTCGCCGATACGGGAAACTGGCTTACGGGCAGAAAGGTGCTGATTTCCCCATACGCTCTGAGCTATGTGATGACGGCAGAGAAGGACCTTTCCGTCGCTTTAACCAAAAAGCAGATCGAGGACAGTCCCTCCTTGGACAGTCACAAGCCCGTGTCTCGCCAGTTCGAGGACGAATACTATGGTTATTATGGTTGGCCAACGTATTGGGGCGGCTCATCCGTTTGGGGAGATTACCCCCACATTGAGCGCGACCGCAACAAGTGGGGACAATTCAAGAAGGGGACAAAAGCATGGGATCACCATCTGCGGAGCACTCACGCGGTGACTGGATATCGTCTCCAAGCCCTGGACGGTGAGATCGGGCACATTGAGGATTTCGTCATCGATGACGAGACGTGGGCGATCCGTTATCTTGTCGTTGGAACAAAGAACTGGTGGCCTGGGAAAAAGGTCCTGGTATCACCGCAATGGATCGAGCGCGTAAGCTGGAGCGAGTCGAGCGTCTTCATCAACCTCTCCCGCGAGACGATCAAGGACTCGCCGGAATACACGGAGGAATCGTTGCTCACCCGGGACTATGAAATCGGACTTCATCGTCATTACGATCGCAAAGGGTACTGGATTGACGAACTGGCGGCCGTGTAGCCTTCCTGTGGAAGGAACCACAAAAGTCGGCTTCATGTGAATGGGATTAAAGCGCCCATTTTCATGGAGCCTGTTTTGTCTTCTCCGCCTATTGGTGGCTGGACGGTGGAAATACCGACAGAGCAAAATATGAAAGACCCCCATTTATAAGCTGATTGAACTCACTGGCACCTCGCGGACGACCATCGAGAAGGGCGTTGACGAGACCAAATTCGACGGAGCCACAAGGGAAGACCTGCGCACAGGGATCGAAGCCCAAGCGATCAACGCTGCCGGTCAAATGCCTGCTGTCCAAAAGCACAGGATTCCACTGGTCGCCAAGGTGGCCGGTGCCGCGTTCATGGCCGTCCTTATGCCGATTTACTTGAACACGTATGGAATCACCAATTTCTTATGGTTTTGCGATGCCGCCCTGATTCTCACAATGGTTGGCATGTGGTTGGAAAGTTCGCTGCTCGTCAGCATGTGCGCCGTGGGCATATTGATTCTGCAATGTCTTTGGCTTGCTGATTTTGGCAGCGCCTGCCTGGGGATCCGCTTTTTGGGCCTCACCGCCTACATGTTCGACACCCATCTGTCGGTTTTCACGCGCGGTCTCTCGCTCTTTCATGGGTGGTTGCCCTTGCTGCAGGTCTGGCTCCTTTCCCGGGTTGGCTACGATAAACGAGCCTTGTCCGCCTGGACGGTCTTGGCCGCAGGATTGGGGTTCGTCTGCTACTTTTTTAC
>Ga0181536_10001412_pt1 | contig 28233 bp, 30 predicted proteins | sample PEATcosm2014_Bin_41_FD_121105 | JGI IMG/M metagenome (GOLD analysis project Ga0181536, IMG submission 121105) | Peatland microbial communities from MTU Mesocosm Facility, Houghton, MI, USA - PEATcosm2014_Bin17_60_metaG | ecosystem: Environmental > Terrestrial > Soil > Wetlands > Peat | place...
CAACAGTGTCGTCGACGTCACCTTCGCCGACGCGGCCGGGGTGCTGAAGCTCGACGACATCGCCGGGTTCGGCGGCACCATCACCACGTACCAGCACGGCGACTCGTTCGTCATCACCGGCGGTACCCTGTCGAACCTGGGTGTGAGCAACGGCAACACGCTGACGGTCTCCGACACTGGCTCGGGCGCGGGGACCGGCGGGACCGACGACATCATCTTCAACGCGGCGATCAGCGCGTCGGGATTCAACATCGTCAACGGCAACACGGTGCAGGTGGCCTGCTTCGCGGCGGGAACGTCGATCCAAACCGTGCGAGGACCGATGCCGGTCGAACATCTGACGCCCGGCATGCGCGTGCTGACGCAACGCGGCGACGCGGTGGAAATCGTGTGGATTGGGCAACGGGACGTCGATTGCCGACAACATCCCGATCTGGGAACGGTGTGTCCGGTCCGCGTTCTCGCCGGAGCGTTCCGGCCAGGAACTCCTTCGCGCGATCTGTGGCTCAGTCCGGATCACGCGGTGTTCGTCGAAGGGGTGCTGATCCCGGTGCATCGTCTGATCAATGGCGGAACGATCCGGCAGATGGCCGTTCCGGCGGTGACCTATTACCACGTCGAACTTCCCCACCACGACGTGATCCTCGCCGAGGACCTGCCGGTCGAGAGCTACCTCGACACCGGCAACCGGGCGAATTTCAGCAATTCCGGTGGCGCGGTCAGGCTGTTCCCCGATTTCAGTGCCCGGATGTGGGAGATGGCGGGATGCGCGCCGCTGGTCATGACCGGTCCGGTGCTGGAGCGCGTGCGGCAGGCGCTGGCGCGGAACCAGGCCGTTGTCCCCGGCGGCGTGCCATTGCGGGGAGCCCAGCCTCGGGCACCCTGGGCGCGACTGAACAATCGCTACACGTATTACTAAGCGCGTGCGGCGATCAGGGCCGCCGCCCGCGCCATCACATCGTCCCAGACGCCGGCTGCCGTCTGACGGATCAGCCGCAGCGACGGATACCATGGCGTATCGGTGCGATCGAGCAACCACCGCCAATCGGGCGCGCGCGCCAGCAGGACGAAGGTCTTCCGGCCCATCGCTCCCGCGACATGGGCGACCGAGGTGTCGACCGTGATCAACAGGTCCAGCGACTCGAGGATCGCCATCGTGTCCTCAAAGTCGACGATTTCCGCGCCGATATTCACCAGTGGCGCGGCGCCGAAATACTGACCCGTCTGCGCCGCCGCCGGACCTTTTTGCAACGAAACCAGCGCCACCCCCGGCAATGCCGCCAGCGGCGCGAAATCGGCCAAACTCGCGGATCGCCAGCGATCGTTGTTGTGCGTCGCCCGCCCGGCCCAGACGATGCCAACCCGGCGCGCCGCGGTTGGCGTCAGGCGGTTGAGGCGTTCTTTCCAGGCCGCGGCGCGCGTGGGATCGGCATGCAGGTAAGGCTCGCCGCCCAACATGCGATCGGGCCGCGTGCCGTGCAGCGCCGGCAGGCCGGACAAGGCGCGGAAGGCGCGAAACGGCGGCGCGGTCCGCCACTCGTTGAACAATCGCGCGGCGGGATAAACCTGACGCAGCAACGGCATCAATTCGGTCGCGGTCGCGATGGCGATGTTCGGACAGCGCTCGGCCGCCCAGGGAATATAGCGGCTGAACTGGATGACATCGCCAAAACCCTGATCGGCGATCAGCAGTAACGTGCCATCGTCGAACGGCGTCCCGTCCCAGCGCGGCTGTGTGGTCGGCGGCATCAACGGTGCGTTGCCCGGCAGATCGAAGCGCCATTGATATTCGTTCCAGCCGCGTTCCCATTCACCGCGCAACAGCAGCGCCTCGGCGAGTTGAAAATGCGGTCCCGGCAGGAATGCGTTGATCGCCAGGGCCTTTTCCGCCGAGGCGATACAATCGTCCAATTCCAGCCGGTGATACTGAATGACCGCGAGATTGTGCAGGCAGACCGGATCGTCCGGTGCCAACGCGGTGGCCCGCAGCGCCGCCTTCAGGGCGTCATCGAACCGGCCCAAAGCGCGATAGACTTCGGAGATGTTGCGCAGATACAACCGAATGTCGATGCCGCGCGCGATGGCACGCTCGATCCTGGCCAGCGCTTCCTCGCGCCGCCCCTGGCGAAAGGCGACAATGCCCGACAAATGCAAGGCGTCAGGCTGATCCGGGGCGACGGTCAGGGCCCGCTCCAGCAACCGGCCGGCGAAGGCGTAGTCCTTCTCGTTCTCCAGCCGAGCGGCGAGGGCCATCAGGTCGCCGAACGCCAGCGGCACGTCCGGTGGGACAGGATCAGTCAACGGTGTAACCCAGACGCTCGATCATCGGACGCAGGATCGGGATCACCGGCTCCAGGTGCTTCCGATAATGCCGATACCGATACAAAGACCGCTCATACAACGGCTCCGTCACCTGGGCGTAGCTGGCGGTGCGGGCATAGCGGCGGTTTTTGTGGAAACTGAGGCAGCGTTCGTCGAATGGGACGCCGATGAAATCCAGGATGGCACGCACGGTCTCGGCCTGGTTGGTAACCATCGCGTCATAGCGGACCGGCAGATAACGCAATGCCATTTCGGCACGGTAATGCATCACCAGATCCATGACCCGGACGTAATGCGTCGCGGCGGACTCCAGCGCGGTGGCGCAAAAGAAACCGTGGGTGAAATGATTCGACAGCGCGGAAATCATCACATCCAGCGGATGGCGGATGACGTGGATCAGCGGCGACGCCGGGAACAGCAGCGCGATCAGGCCGAGATGGGTTTCGTTCAACGGCATCTTGTCGGTGAACCAGGCCGCGCCGGGCTCGGCCACTTCCATTTGTGCCGCTTTCTGCAGGTAGTAGTCGCGCAGGTTATCCAGGCCATCGCGCTGGTCGCCCATCCACAGCTCGGCCAGCGCCTCGGGATACAGCAGCGGGCTGTTCAGCATGCGGGGCATGATGTTGGTGATGTCGTTGATCAACGGCAGCTCGTCGCCGGCGGAGATCGACGGATGCGCCGACAGAGTTTGCTCCACCAGCGTGGTGCCCGAGCGGGGAAAGCCGAGGACGAAGATCGGCTGCGGCACGTCGGCGCGCACTCCGGCGCGGGGCAGCAGCGCGAGCCGGCCGGCGACGAAAAACCCCCGCAAACGGGCAATCAGGTCACCCGCGGCCTGATCCAAATAGACATTCCCGGTCAACTCCCGGGCGAGCCGCTTGCCCTCGGTGAACGCCGCCCAGGCCTCATCGTGGCGATCGAGTTGATCGAGCAGGCGGCCCTTTTCCGAAAGTTCAGTGGGACCAAGCCCGATCGGCGCCGACGCCATCGCGGCTCCGGACCCTCCCGGCTGGGCTGTGGCATCGGAACTCCTGGGCGCCTGACGATCCAGCAGCGCCAGCGCGTCATCGGGCCGCTTCATGCGGCCCAGCAGAACGGCGCGGGTCAGCACCGACCCGGGGTCGTTGGGAAACAGCGCGTCCAGGCGGTCGAGTTTCTCGGCCGCGGCGGCGAAATTCCGGTCGGCTTCCTCCAACCGCGCCCAGCCGAGCAGGGTTTCCCGGATGTCGGGGGCGGCGGCGGTGGACTCTTCGTAGAGGGCGCGGGCTTCCTCCATGCGTCCCTGGTTCTTCAAACACCAGGCGAGGTTGGCGAGCACGATCGGGTCGCGGGTGCCGGTGATGGCGAGCACCTGCCGGTAGTGATACTCGCCGAGGCGCGGCCGTTGCGCCTCAGTCATGATCATGCCCATCAGGTTGTGCGCCTGCGGGGCCTGCGGCGCGATGCGGATGGCGTTGCGGGCGTGGATCTCGGCCTCGCCCAAAGCGCCTTTGCTCAGCAGCAGCAGGGCGATTTCGTTGGTGGCCTCGAAGTTGTTCGGCTCGAAATGGACGAGGCGGCGGAGCAGCGCCTCGGCGGCGCGGGCGTTGCCCTGCTCCCTGCGGATCGAATACAGCACCGACAGCGCGCCGGGCCGGTCGGGGGCCAGTTCCAGAACGTCGAGGCACAGCCGCTCGGCGACGTCCTTGGCGCCTTGCTGGTAGGCCTGGATCGCGCGCTCGACGAGCGGGACGAGGTGGCGGGTGGCCTCGGCGGGCGGGATGGCGCCCGGCTGCAGGGCACAACACCGCGCGGGCCGCAGACCGCTGCCGCAGGGACACAAGCCGGGGGAGGGGGCGCTCATTCGTCCAGCGTGTACGCTGGCGGGGCGGGGCGGTTCAAGTGCCTGGCGCCCGCTGCCGCGAAACGCCGGAACCGCGCGTTGGCGGTCACGAGTCGGTTTGAACGTCGCCGACCGGCCCGTGCCGGCGCTTCAAGATCGTTCTATCGCACCGCGCGAACGAACGTGGCGGCTCAACCTCCCACCCTGGGCACTTTCGCCGCGCGCGGCGCGGTGCGCAGCACGATGATGGCGATCGCCGAGGCAAACGCGCAGCAAGCGACATAATACAGCCCGCCGGAGAAACTGTTCGTCGTGGTCTTGAGCCAGCCGATCACGACGGGACCGAAGATGCCGCCGAAATTGGCGAAGACACTGATCAGCGCGATCGCCCCCGCCATCGCGGCGCCGCTCAGGAACAGCGGCGGCACGGTCCAGAACATCGGCCGGGCGATGCCGATGCCGATCTCGACCAGCGTGACGGCGAGCAAAGCCCAGGCGGAGGTGGCGTAGAGTCCCATGCCGATCCAACCGATCGCGCACACGATCAGCAACGCCGCGAGCATCTTGCGTTTGTCCTCGACGCGGTCGGCGAAATAGCTGCCGGTGATCATGGCGAAGATGCCGACGAGCGACGGGACGGCGACGATCCAGCCGACCTGGAAATTGCTCACGCCCCAGCCTTTGACGATCAGCGGCAGGAAATAGCCCATGGAATAGGAGATCGTGCCGAATGCGAAATAGGTGAAGCAGAGCAACAGCACGCGCGGATCCACCAACCCGCGCCAGACGCTCAGTTGACTGTGGACGGCTTCGACCGCGGCGCGCTCGCGTGCCATCGTCGCCTCGAGCCAGGCGCGGTTCGCGGGCGGCAGCCAGGTGGCGTTGGCGGGCCGGTCGGTCAGCAGGCGGAGGACGACGAAGCCGAGCAGGACGGTCGGGATCCCTTCCAGCAGAAACAGCCATTTCCATCCGGCCAATCCGAAGACGCCGTTGAGTTCCAGCAGGCTGGTCGCCACCGGCGCGCCTAGGGCGCCCGAGGCCGGGATCGCCAGCACCAGCGCCGCGTTGACCCGGGCGCGGTAGGCTCGGGGGAACCAGTAGGTCAGATAGAGCAGCATGCCGGGGAACAGCCCGGCCTCGGCGGCGCCCAGCAGGAAGCGCGCCAGGAGGAAGCTGCGCTCGCCGGAGACCAAGGCCATGGCGCTGGCGGCGATCCCCCAGGTGATGGCGATGCGGCCGATCCAGCGGCGGGCGCCGATCCGCTCCAGGATGAGATTGCTGGGCACCTCGCACGGAATGTAGCCGATGAAGAACGCGGCGACGCCCAGGGAGTAGGTGTAGGGGGTGAGGCCGAGGTCCTGGTTCATGGTCAGCGCGGCGAAGCCGAGATTGACCCGGTCGACGAGGCTGAACAAATAGAGCAGGAAGACCAGCGGCAGCAGCCGCCAGGCGACCTGCCGGATCGTCGCGCGCTCGATGTCTTCGGCCACGGTTGCCTCCCCTTGTGAGCCGATCCCGTGGTCGGGAGGGCAGCCTCCGGCGGCGCGTGGCGGCGGGCGGTGCCGTCGCGGCGGTGGTGCCGGCGATTGTTGTTGGTGCGGCCAATGCGGGCCGCGTTGGGGTGGGAGTAAACACCGGGCTGGGGCGGGGGGGAAGGCGGCCGCCTTACTTCCGAGACTGTGCCATGTGCCAGATCCGTACGATTTCGACGGTCTCCGGCTTCACGCGATAGACGATGACATAGGGGCGTACCGGAAGTTCACGGGTTCCCGGCTCTCGGCCCGTCCGTCCCCGGTTCGGCATGAAGTCGAGTCTGTCACATGCCGCGACGTGCCGTACGGCGACTCGAGAGGCGGCATCCGGGTTGTCCGTAGCGATATAGGTTCGGATGTGTCGAAGGTCAGCTATCGCCTCAGGCGACAGGATCACGGGCATTCTGGCGGGGGTAGCTCGTTCTCGGTGCCCCAGGACAGTAGCCAACGCCGCGCGTCCTCGTACGGCACGGACCGCCCGGTATCAAGCGACGCCAGGCCTTCCGCGATGGCCTGCTGAAAGGCAACGTCTTCAGCGTCGTCCGGCCGCGGGAGGGGGGTTGGAAGCGCCATGCCCGGAAGATGCGCTCGGCTGGCCACGGTTGCAAGGTCAGGGTAGTGCGGCAGTTTGAAAATCCCAAGAATGAGATGCCCTTTCCGGCGTGGTGATTTTCCGCTATATGCTTAGCGCAAAGCATGGAGCGCCAAATGCCAGGCAGAGTTTGGGAATCGCGTAATGTTCATGTTGGCCCCGGCGGGAATCCGCCGGACGTCATAATCAACCGCATCCCCTACATGGAGACTACGCCGGAAAAGGCCCGGGAAGAGGCGCTTGCCAGGATGCGTATACTTTTGGCGAACAAATCGTCGGTTGAGGGAATTGTGATCGTCAACGGCGAGGGAGCAACTATCACCCGCGTGACGGCCTGGGATTGCTTTTGATGCCCAAAGGACCCCAAGGCCAGCACCGTCCGGCTGACGTGATCGGTGCCGCCGTTCGCGTAATGCGGATCGCGACTGGCGAGGAGACCGAGGATGCGCCGGTCGATGACGGCAAGGACCCCGCCGCGAAGGCAATGGGGAAAAAGGGCGGCGCGGCCAGGGCCAAAAGCCTTACGGCGGAGCAGCGTCAGGCAATTGCGCAAAAAGCGGCAAAGGTTCGTTGGCGTTCGCAGGAGTAACATCGGGCTGGGTAGGAGAGTCCAGCATCAAAGGCATCCGAAGAGTGTCGCCACGAACTGGATGAGCCGCATCGAGGAATGCCTTAAATTGGTCCCATGATGTTGAGACTCGCATAAGCGTTATCACTGCGTAAAGATGTTGAGCAAGCGCCGGGTGCCCCACATCTTCTGTCAGCCATTGATGATGCTTACTTTTGCGCCGACCGTGCTCGGATGGATTTCTACGCTCTAACTCTTCAATAATCCCCGGCGCGAGGCGTGCATATACAAGGTCCTTTGTATAGTACGCGACAATTTGCGGCCTGCTACTTCCCCGTCCCGTTCGGTCCCAGCCGCGCAACCTGTATATTTGCTGATAGAATTCGTCCGGAAATCGCTTGGCCCAAGCCGCGAGTTCCTTTCGTAGGAATGCGTTCAGGATTTCCTGTAAGGCGTTTCGGTCTCGTATCTCTTGATATCCCGTCGCCTCATCGACCAAGCCAACGATTCCAACATCGGCAAGGCCTCGCATAATAATTTCGGCACGAAGAGCGACGCTTAGCTGCGATTCGTTGAGTCGTATCTCACCTCGATAGTGCGCCTCTCGTGCGGATAACCAGACATTACACACCCCAGTTAATGCGGTAGCGACCAATCCCGCAGCAGCACCACCTCCCTTTCCGTGTTGGTACATGAGAGGTTGAGACAGCAGCACCAGTAAGTCATTGGGAATAAAGGGTTTTAGCGGACTGGCATTGATATAAAATGGTAAACCTCCAGCACCATCGCCGTCAGTTTTTTTCCACGTGGCGCCCCCAAAAGACCGTCCCAGCGCTCGGCCAACCCCCCGCTGAGAAAGGACGCGGGTGCCGTCCGGCAGCACAGCACAAGGGATTCGCAGGTCACCAATGGGCAGTTCGCCGGTATAATCGGCCTTCGGATAATCGGTGGCCCATCGGCTTTGGGCCGCCTTTCTCGCAATCGCGATCCGGGCGTCGCTGGGTAGCTTCTTTGCACGAGCCACGCCGCCTCGCGCCCGACCAGTCACCTCATCAGACATCGGTACACCCCCTATTGTCATGCTTGCATCATAGGCTGACAAGCAGATAATGCAAGCATGAAATACGATTTCTGTAAATATGCCTGCTTTATCCTTGACGCTAAGCATGAAAGTTCATACTTTGCCGAGCATGAACAAGCTCCCGTCCGCCAAGCGCGCCCAAATCCTCTCCATGCTCTGCGAAGGGTCGTCCATGCATTCGACCGCCCGCGTGGTCGGGGTGTCGTTCAACACGGTGGCGAAGCCGCTAGAAGAGGCCGGCAAGGCTTGTGAGGCTTTCCACGACAAGGAAGTCCGCAACGTCCAATCCAAACGCATTCAATGCGATGACATCTGGAGTTTTGTTCACGCGAAACAAAAGAATGTGGCGACGGCGAAGGCGGCTCCCGAAGGCGCTGGCGACTGCTGGACCTGGACCGCGTTGGATGCCGATACCAAATTGATCGTTGGCTATCTTGTTGGCGGACGTGACGCCTCCTGCGCGAACGACTTCATGCAGGACGTGGCTTCTCGGCTGGCGACGCGGGTGCAACTGACCACGGACGGCCACAAGCCTTATCTGGAAGCGGTTGAGGGCGCGTTCGGCGCCGATATCGATTTTGCCGTGTTGATCAAACATTACGGCGAGCCAGTGGGTGCTCTGGGTCGCTACAGCCCTGGCGAGTGCGTTGGGATCGACCAACGCCGCGTTGAGGGTCGTCTCGATCCCATGCACGTTTCAACCAGCTACGTTGAGCGGCAGAACTTGAACCTCAGAATGGGGATGCGCCGGTTCACGCGCCTGACGAACGCGTTCAGCAAAAAGGTCGAGCCGCACTATCACATGGTGTGCCTCTACGCTGCGTTTCACAATTTCGTCCGCATCCACAAGACGCTCCGTTGCACGCCAGCGATGGCCGCTGGCCTGACCAAGACCCTTTGGAGCATGGACGACCTGGTTGATATGATTGATGCTCAGGCCCAGGCACCTAAGCGGCCCCGCGTCTACAAAGTGAGAATTTCAAAGTGACGCACTACCAAGGTCAGGCCTGCGTCACGACCTGCTCGTTCGGCTCGCCATCGACAAGGCGTTTCAGTTCGCTCACTTCGGTCCGGAGCTGTCGGAGATACGGCTCTCTGACGATGTCCAGGTCATTTTTCCTCATTATGGGTCTTCCCCCAACCGGGAGTTCGCCCCGAGCGACACCTTATGCGCGTGCTCCGAGACGCACATCGCAAATCCAGGCGGCTGCGCGCCTGGCCCCAAAATGCTCTTCCTGTCAGACGGCCAAATTGTGAAGCGGTGCCCGAAGTCGACCCTACCCCATTTCCACTTCCAGCCGGTCAGAAAGCCCATGGCTTGATTACTACCGACATTGGCCTATATCATGGTCTATTACATCAGAGAGAGGCCGCCATGAGCCAACTCGCAAAACTGTTCATCAATGGCCGCAGCCAGGCGGTACGCTTACCGGCGGCCTACCGCTTTGATACCAAGGAAGTTTTCATTCGCCAGGACCCGGAAACCGGCGATGTCATCCTGTCCCGTAGGCCGGCGTCCTGGGACGACTTCTTCGCCGCGCTCGAAGGCGCTGAGGTACCGGCGGATTTCCTGGATAAGACAGAACGCGGCCATGAGCCGCATGAGCGTGACCCCTTCGAGGGCTGGCGCGAGTGACGCGCTACATGCTCGACACCAACACCATCAGCCAATTGATCAGGGTGCATCCGACGGTCTCACGGCGTGTGACGACCACGCCCATGGCGTCTCTCCGCATGTCCGCGATTACCCAGGGCGAGCTGCTGTTTGGCCTGGCGAAGCGGCCGGAAGCCACACGTCTCCACCGCGCCGTGCGAGAGCTCCTGCGGCGCGTCGATGTATTGCCCTGGGACAGCGCGGCCGCGGAATGTTACGGGACCATTCGGGCCGCGATGACCCGTCTGGGCCACGTTCTCGCGCCGCTCGATCTGCTCATCGCCGCGCACGCGCTCAGTGTCGGAGCGGTGTTGGTGACAAACGACAGGGCATTCGGCATGGTCGATGCGCTGCCGATCGAGGACTGGTCGACGGATCAGACCATCTGACTTGTGCCACACTTTGCGGTCAGCCGCCGCGGCGGTTAAGCTGCCGCACCGAACGGGGAGGAAACAGCCATGATCGACATGCATGCCCATTGGAAGCCCGCCGAGGTCGCCGACGCGTTGCGTGCCCGCGCCAAAGAACCGCGCATCACGCACAACGCGGACGGCGTCGAGGTGCTGAAGTCACGCATGAGCGAAGAACCGCTCGCCACGGCCTTCGATGAGGTCGATTGCCATCTCGCCCGGATGGACCGCCAGGGGGTCGAGATGAGCGTGCTGTCACTCCTCGGTTCGTTCTGCTGGATCGAATCCCAGCCGTTGGACGTGTCCGGGCCGCTGTGCCGGCGCGTCAACGACCGGCTTTCGGCGATTTGCCAGGAGCATCCCGGCCGCTTCGCCGCCTTCGCGGCGCTGCCCCTGACCGACCTGAGCGTCGCCGCCGCCGAGCTGGAGCGGGCGATGGGGCTGCCGGGCATGATCGGCGCGCAGATCCCGGGCAACTTCTTCCTCACGCGCGCTGACGCCGAGGCGGCGCGGCCGCTGCTGGAAGTCGCCAACCGCCACCACGCGGTGCTGTTCATCCACCACGGGCCGCGGCCGGGCGACACGTTCCCGAAGGTCGCGGGCGACACCGACAACGCACGCCGGCGCAACAGCACGCTTGACATGCAGGCGAGCCTGTCGTCGGTGATGGTGACGCTGTGTCTGACCGACTTCCTCGCGCCATACCCCGACGTGACGGTCACGGTGCACAATCTGGGCGGCAACATTCCTTACGAGGTCGAGCGGATGGATCACCGCTGCCTGCTCGATACGCCGGAGGAGGAGCTGCCGTCGTCGCGCTTCCGGAGGGCGGGGGTTTTTGTCGACTGCAACTCGTTCGGCCCGCGCGCGATCGAGGCGGCGGTGGAACTGTACGGCGCCGGTCGGATCGTGTGCGGCACGGACGGCAGCGCGTTCGGCGTCGACTGGACCCGGAAGGCGCTGGCGGAGGCGCGGATCGGCGAGGAGGCGCGGGAGCAGATCCTGCACCGGAACGCGGCGGCGATGATTGAGCGGGTCGTGCGGAGTGTGGAGCGGGAGAGAGTCGCCGCCTGATACGGCAGCGCCCGAAACCGGTCTTCGCGCGCTCGGAGACCGGCCACCTTGCGAGCACCGCGCCTCCTTCCTAGGATCGCGCGAATTCGTCCAACCGGAGGGCTCCAACATGCCACAATCGCAGGGAATGAGATTTACCGCCGATCCGCTGACCTTCGTCGTCCGGCACCAACTGTGGGATGCCAACGTCGAGGATCATTCCGACCAGGGTGTCTCCATCGACGTGGCGGCCGATGTTGACGGCCGGGAAACCGCGCTACTGCGCTTCAACTGCTTCGACCTCGAGAGAAGCTATGTCTACGGCCCGGAAAATCCCGAGTTGACGACGCCTGGCCGGGTCGGCGGCGGCCTGGGCGTGCACTGCCGCATGGACCCGATCACCGATGGCAATCCGATCGGCTGGACCATCCGCATCCTGGGGTCGAAACTGCCGAAGATGCTCGACCGGGCCGGCTACCAGGACGTCGCGAAGGCGACCGACCTCGCCGCGGTCCGGCGCGTGCTGCCCGACGTGGAGGCCTGCGCCAGAGAAACGTTCGTGACCAAGCGGAACACGGTCAAACACAACCGCGGCACGGACATCTTCGAAGCCGGCAACATAAGGTTCGGCCTCGAGATGCGGCGGCAGCGCAACGGTGACGGTGGCCTCGCGCTGCACGTACTGGGCGACGTGGGCGGATCGAAAGGCAAGGCATACGTCGAAGAAACGGAAGTGCTGGCGTTCGACTGTTTCTGGCAAGGCGCGCATTATCATTATGGTCCGCGCAACAAGAACCACCGGACCAACTGGGACATGACCATCATTGACGATCCGCTGGAGTGGACCTTCGAGCAGATCGAGAACCGCAAGCTCGGCGCGATGATCGAGCGGGCTGGTTACCCGGGAATCGCGGCCGACCTGGACCTGGACAAAATCGCCTCGGTGCTGCCGGCGTTGAAGAAACGGGCCTACGAGATGTACGCGGAAGGCGAGCGACTGACCGGTCACAAGGGCTTGCCGCTGGAGTTCACCCCGAACCTGGCGGCCGAGTAGAACGCCGCGAAGATGGTGGAGGGTTCGGAAGCTCTCCACCGCCTCGCACGCTCACGCGACGGTTGCTGTCGTATTCCCAGCGGCGAAGCCGCGGCCTCACCTTTGTCCATCTGTAGGAGATCGTGGAGATGGTGCGGCCGATCCTGGGTAGCGCCGTGGATGAGCCGCGAAAGCTCTGTCCATCATTTCACCCCCGGAACCTCTCAACCCCCTTCCAATCAATCTCCAAGCCAAACCCCGGCGCCTCCGACAAACACACCATGCCATCCCTGACCTCGGCCCCGCCGCGGTAAATCGCGTGGTGGATCGGATGCCGCTCAGGATCGCCATGCGACTCAGCGGCGAACGCGGCGTCGCCAAACGCCGACACCAAATGCCCGTGCAAATGTCCCACCGAATGCGGCGCGATCAACACGCCCTTCATTTCCGCGTAATGCGCGATCCGCAACGATTCCGTGAACCCCGCGTGCCGCGTGGAATCGAACTGCACATACCGGATCGCGCCCGAATCAATGAAATCACGGACCGTATAACGGTGCCACTCCCGCTCCCCATGCGCCAGCGGAATCGGCGACGCCGCGGCCAACCGCTGAAAATCCGCCGGCTGCAGATACCAATGCAGCGGCTCCTCCAGCCAGAAGATATCGTATGGCGCGACCGCCAACGCGAACCGAATGCAACCCGCGACATCATAAGGCGCGTTCATGTCGAGCATGAACAACACATCGGGGCCGATCGCCTCCCGCACCGCGCGGATCCGGGCCACTTCATCACGCAGCGATAAAGCCCCGCACTTAAGCTTGACCGCCCGATACCCATCAGCAACGAAACGCGTGAGCTCATCGGCGGCGGCGCCGAGTGGCTCGCCTTCCAGATAGTACCCGCCGGTCGCATAGGTGAACACTTCGGTCCGCGTGCCGCCGAGCAGACGAAACACCGGCAACCCGGCCGCCTTGCCTTTGATGTCCCACAAGGCGATGTCGATCCCGCCGATCGCCGCGATGATCTGTGGCCGCTGGTTGCGCGGCAGCGGCGCCGGCATGCCGTCCCAACCGCCCAGACCGCCAGGCCGCGGCGATGTCAGTGAAAACAATTTTGCCCAGATCTCCGTATGGCCAAGCGGGTCCATCCCCTGGACCACACGGGAAAAAGTCTTCACCAGATCGCAGATGACGGTCCGCGGACCGCCGGAGATCTCGCCGAACCCGACGAGGCCCTGGTCGGTGCGGACTTCCACGAGAACGATCTGGGCGCGGTCCATGAACTCATGCGCGGTCCATCGGCCCACAGCCAGCGCGACAGACAGCGGATGCGCGATGATTTCGGTGATCTTCATGGCGATTCCTCCCTGGGTTCAGGCGTCAGGGATCATACGCCGGATCAATCGGACGCGTCATACGACACCAACGCGCGATGCCTCGGTGCGGTTCTCGATGGCCGCGTAAGGCAAAGCCGGTCGGCAACCCGCATACCTGATTCATCCCGGCTTTTCGCATATATCATGATCTATTACACAGGAGAGAGGCCGCCATGAGCCAACTCGCGAAGCTGTTCACCAATGGCCGCGGCCAGGCGGTACGCCTGCCGGCGGCCTGCCGCTTTGACACCAAGGAAGTTTTCATACGCCGGGACCCGGCAACCGGCGACGTGATCCTGTCCCGTAAACCGGCGTCCTGGGACGACTTCTTCGCCGCGCTCAAAGGCACTGAGGTACCGGCGGATTTCCTGGACAAGGCGGAACGCGGCCAGAAGCCGCATGAGCGCGACCCCTTCGCGGGCTGGCGCGCGTGACGCGCACCATGCTCGATAGCAACATCATCAGCCAGTTGATGCAGGCGCATCCAACGGTCTCCCGCCGAACGACGGCCACGCCCATGGCGTCGCTCCGCATGTCCGCGATTACCCTGGGCGAGCTGTTGTTTGGCCTGGCGAAGCGGCCGGAGGCCACTCGTCTCCACCGCGCCGCGCGGGAGCTCCCGCGGCGCGTCGATGTACTGCCATGGGACAGTGCGGTGACGGAATGTTACGGAACCATTCGGGCCGCGCTGCCCCGCGTTCTCGCGCCGCTCGATCCGCGCATCGCCGCGCACGCGCTCAGTCTCGGCGCGGTGTTGGTGACAAACGACAGGGCATTCGGCATGGTCGATGCGCTGCCGATCGAGGACTGGTCGACGGATCAGGCCCCCTGACGCGTTCGTCGGGCGCGCCGCCGGAAGGCGTGTCCGTCCATTGCACAATCGACGATTTCCCGTGGCCGTGGGACGAGCAGACCCCGGTGCTGATGATGCACGGGTTCGCCCGCGACGCGCTGTTCTGGAACCGCTGGGTGCCGGCGATCGCGAAAACCGCCGGATTTACCGCCCTGACCTATTGGGCCGCGGCCTGTCGGACCAACCACCCCCCTTCTATCGCTACACGCCCGAGACGATCGGCGTAACGATTTTGCCCCGCCGGCGCGGAAGCAGCCAGGTCCGCGGAAAACTGGACTGGCGGATAAAATATTCGAACCGGGCAGGAGCCCCCATGCGAGACGTGCCCCATCCGCCGTGTCCGCCGAATCCCAATTACGTCGGCCGCGAGGACCGCCACGCCCCCGACCCACGCGGTGCCCGCGCCCCGGCCAGGAGTCCTTCCGTGCTCAGATCCTCATCCAACTCCGGCCAATGGATACCATAGCCGGCCCCCGCCATCTCCCAATGCGCGCGCTGTTCGGGCGTGCCCGCGGCCAGCCTCGGATACCACGCCAGAGGCACCGTGATCGTCCGCCCGTCCATCAACGCCACTGTCAGCTCGTCGTCGCTGACGGCGACATCGCGAACCCGGATGTCGGCGCCGTCAGCCCGTGCCGAAGAACTCATGCCATGCCTCCAACAGTTGAGGTTGATGTTCGCGGATCAGTCGAAGGATAATACCCGGATCACCGGGCGAATAGCCAACGTTGCTGGCCAGCGCGACGGGCTCCAACCAAACCTTCGCGGATGCACCGCCCTTGTCCAGATGCACATGCGGCGGCTCGTTCGGTTCGTGGCTCCAGAAATAAATCCGGAAGCCCTGGACACGGAGGATGGTCGGCACGAATGGTCCTCCCTGGCGGGCCAACGGATCGCGAAGAATTTATGGTCCATAGTGGAAAACATGCCAATGGGTTGGGGCCGCGAACGCGATCGGCCGGCTGCCAACAGACTCGCCTGGCATTTTAATGTCCGCTCCCCACCCTTGTCCGGCATTCCAACTGATCCGCTGCCCGGATGGCGCCCCGCCGGGTGGCGGGCCGGCCTCCCGGTGACGCGCGACGCCCCGGCGCGGCCGCCAGATGACCTCGTATGGCAAAGCCGCTCAGGCCTTTCGCTCCGTCGCGCGCATGTCACCTGGCCGCCGTTCCAGGTCTGGGCCGCCTTGCGCTGGCAACCCACCGGTATCCCGCTTACCATCGAGCCGCCGCCGCGCGGTGCGTGCAAACCGCCGGCAGCCAACCCAAAGGGAGGAACCGATGCCGCGCGTTGCCTTGCCGGAAGGCGTGTCCGTCCATTGCACAATCGACGATTTCCTCTGGCCGTGGGTCGAGCAGACCCCGGTGCTGATGATGCACGGCTTCGCCCGCAACGCGCTGTTCTGGAACCGCTGGGTGCCGGCGATCGCGGAGACGCACCGGGTTTACCGCCCCGACCTGCTGGGCTGCGGCTTGTCGGACCAGCCGCCCGCCGGCTATCGTTACACACCCGAGGCCATCGCCGCGCAGATCCTGACCGTGCTCGACGCCCTGGCCCTACCCCGCGTGCACTGGGTCGGCGAGTCGTCGGGCGGGCTGATCGGCCTGCTGCTCGCCGCCGCGCATCCGGACCGCTTCGCGAGTCTCGTGCTGTGCAATACCCCTTCCCGGATTCCGGACCGCATCAAACGCATCTACGCGCTGGATCGCGCCGACGCCGCCGAGGCCATGCGCGTCCATGGCGTCGGCGAATGGTGCCGGCGCACGCTCGGCTACCGGCTGGACGTCGATCGCGCGGACGCCGCGCTGCAGGATTGGGTCATCCGGGAAATGGACCGAACGCCGGCCCCGGTCGCCGCGGCGATGCTTGAATGTTTCGAAGGCGTCGATACCGTGGGCATTCTGCCGTCCATCCGCGCCCCCGTGCTGCTGCTGAGCGGCGACGCAAGCGAAATTTCCTCAGCCCAGATCCAGGTGTTCGCCGACACGTTGCCGAACGGACGGATAGAAATGTTCGCTGGCTACGGCCATGGCGTGAATCTGCTGCGACCGGAACGGTGCGCGCGCGCCGCTCTGGAATTCTGGCAATCGGCACCGTAGCCGCCCGCATCACCGCAGCGCCATCACACTTGCTTCGCCGGCAGCACGAACCGGCGATGCACCACCCCAAGTCCGATCAACGCCAGCCCAAGTCCCAGGAAGGACAGCACCCGCCAGAGCCCGGTGAGGTCCGCCATGTCGATCAGAAACACCTTGAGGCACACCAGGCCAACGACTCCCAGAGCGGCCAGCCGAAGCGAGCGCCGCTCGGCGCGGATGCCGAGCACCATCAGCGCGATCCCATAAACCAACCACGCGCCGGACCAGGCCCAGAGTTCGGCGTCGTCGATCGAGCCGAGCAGCACGCTCATTTGCGTGGGGTGGAACGTGTACCGGATCTGCAGCGTGATCCAGGCGAAGCCGCCGACCAGCGCATAAACGCCCAGGGCGCGGCCGATATCTGGGCCGACGGCGAACCGTTGCGCCAGAACCGCGAGCCCGGCTGGCAGGAGATAGGCCGCGAGCAGGCTGGGGACACCAACCCGCGCGCCGGTCAAAGCGGGGTTGAACAGCACAACGACGACCGCGACCGTCAACGCGACGGCACCCAGAATGCGCCAGGCCTGGTCGAGGATCGGCCGGCCGGTGCTTCCGGCCAGATACAGATACATCGTGGCCTGCACGGACAGGGTCAGCAGGTGCAGGGCGATCTCGTTGAAGCTGAACGGGTCGACAAGCGCGCCGTGATGGAACCCGTGGCGGATTTCCAGCGCCACGAAGAACGCCGCGAAGGTGACCGCGCCGGCCTCCAGCGTGGCGACGAGCAAATCGTCGGCCCGGCGGCGGAACAGCTTCGCGGCAACCGCGAAGGCGGCGGCGGGCGCGGCATAGGCGGCGATCAGACCGTTGGCGACGGGCGTCGGGCCAAACGCGTAGTCCAGCACGTACCAGTTCAGCACCAGCCGTACCAGCACCAGCGCGGCGACCGCCAGCGCGACCTGACGCAGCGGCGGCAGATCGGCGCGCGCCTCGATCCACGCCAGCGCGGGCAGGAACAGCGCGATGGCGAGCGTCAGCCAATGGTTGTGCAACAGCATGGCACAGCCAAGCGCGAGGGCGGCGACCGCTCCGGCGGCATGCACGCCGGCACGCTGCCGGGCGGTTTCCGCCGCGGCGCGGGCGGCGGTGCCGGTCAGCGCGGCGGCCAGCGCCAGGGCGACGATGGCCCAACGGAAATCGGCCTGGAAACGGGCGATCTGGGCGTAAGCGACCGCCAGCGTCAGCACCGGGACGGCGCCAACCAGGGCGGCCCAATGCAGCGGATGGCGCGCGCGGCGCTCCAGCCACAGGCCGGCGGCGGCGTGGAAGGCGGCGAACAACGCGGCGGCGGCGATCAGCGGGCGGATGACGGCGGGCGCCCAGGGGCCGGGGAGGACAGCCTCGACGATGCCCTCGACGGTGATGATTTCGCCGGTCGGGTGCCAGTCCGGCAAAGCCCAGAGCAGCAGGGTCAGCAGGCCGAACAAAGCGGCGATCCAGGGCAGGCGGTCGAGCCGCGATTCGAGGTAACCGCGCCAGACGGCGATCGGCGACAACAGGAACAGCCCCAGGCGCGGGGCGGTGCCGGGGACCTGGGTTTCCAGCACCAGGCCGGCGGCGCCGATCGCCGCGAACGGCACCCAGGCCAGGCGGCGGCCAACCGGATGGTCGAGCGCGGCGGCGGGCAGCAGGAACAGGTTCAGCGCCGCGGCGGCGGGCACGAAGAAGGCGGCCGCCCATAGCTCCGCCCCGCCGGAGAACGCGGCGAAGCAGACCCAGATGCCGCCGGCGATCGTCGTCGCCCAACCGAGCCAGGTCCAGGCGGTGTAGCGGACGACCGACAAAGCGGCGGCGGAGACAACGATCAGATAGGCGAACAGACCCGGGTATGACGGGTTCTGCACGCTGACCAGCGCGGGCGTGGCGAAGGCGCCGGCGATCCCGGTGGCGGCGGTCAGCGGACCATGGCGCAATGCGGCGGCCAAGCCGACGAACGAGGCGGCGGCCATCGCCCCGAAGGCGAGCAACGGCGGCAACAGGTCATAGTACGGCCCCGCGCCATAGGCGGCGCCGAACAGCACGGCGGTGCCTCCGGCGGCGAGGCCGGCCGGCGCCTGATCGGTCCGGAACGGGCCGGGGATCGAGGGCGGCTCGTGGCGGGCCAGCCACTCGGCCGCGGCGAGCAAGGCGGCGCCGAGCAACGCCGCCAGGATGCAGCGGGCGGCGGGTCCCAGCAGTTCGCGTTCGACCGCGTAACGGATCAGGAAAACGCCGGCGAGTAGCAACGCCGCCGAACCGAGCCAGACCCCCCAGCGGGCGGTGAGCAGGTCCTCAAGATCGCGGGTGGGCCCGGGAACCGGCCGCGCGGGCGGCCGCGGCGCGAGGGGTTCGGCCGCCGGCTCCGGGGGTGGCGCGGCCGCCGCCGGAGGAACGGGTGCCGTGACGACCGGCGTCTCGGCCGCGGCGGTGGCCCCGGTCGCGATGGAAGGTGCCGCTGTCCGGGCCGCGAGTTCGTCGAACGCCCGGCGCAATCTCGCCAGTTCGGTATGCGCGGTATTGGCGCGGAAGAAGCCGATAATGCCCAGTACATATCCACCGAGCACGAGCAAGCCGAGCAGAAAAACCGTTTCCATGGCGATAGAGGGCCTGGGGCTGCCAGCCGGGTCAAGCGAATTGCGGCGCGCCGCGCTCAGGCATCCCGGGTACGAAACGAAGCCAACGCCGCGCGGCGATTACCGGGTTCGCGGCCCACGCGACGGTTAGCGCGGTGCCATTCCGCGCCGCGCCGCCCGCGATGGACAGTCACTCCGGAAACTCGATCACCCGCCAGAAGTGCTGCACCATGCCGATCGCCTTGAGGAAACTTTGCCCCGGCCGGTGTTTCAACATGTAGCCGGCGACGTTCAGGTTATAGGCCCGCATCCGATCCTCCGCCGCCGCCGACGTCGTCATCACGAAGACCAGAATGCGGCGCAGCGCCGGATCGCCGCGCAGTTCTTCCAGAAACTCGATCCCGCCCATGCGCGGCATGTTCAGATCGAGCATGACCAGGCATGGCCGCGGCACTTTCTCATAGCCGTTGAGGCCGCGCAGCCGGTCCAGCGCCTCAATGCCATTGCGCGCCTCGATCACCGGGTTCGCGATATTCAATGCCAGAAACGAACGTCTCACGGCCATCGTGTCGACCTTGTCGTCGTCCACCAACAGCACAGTCACACTGGTATCCTTCACGCCGTCGGCTCCTTCCAGGTAAAGACGATGGTGGTGCCGCGCACCGGTGGCGCGCTTTCCACCCAAATTCGGCCGCCATGGGCTTCGACCCGCTTCTTGACGATCGCCAGGCCAATGCCGCTCGATTCAAGATCGTCACGGCTCGCCAGGGTCTGAAAGATCACGAAAATCCGTTCGTGGAAGCGTGGCGCGATGCCGGGCCCGTCATCGCTGACGCGGAATTCCGCGACACCATCCACCAGCTTCATGGCGACGGTGATGCGGCCCTCCGTGCGGTCGTGATGCTTCAATCCGTTGGAAATCAGGTTCTGCAGCACCACCAGGATCGGCGTGCGATGGGTGCGGAGCAACGGCATCGGCTCCTCGCAGACGACCGTGAAGCCGGCGGATGGCGACAGCACGGCCACGACGTCGCGCACCACCTGAACGATGTCGACCTGTTCGAAACTGACCCGGGCCTTGCCGATCCGCGCGTAGGCCAGCAACCCGTCCAGCAGCGACTGCAACCGCACCACCCGGCCACGCAGCAGCTTGAGATTGTCGATCGTTTCGGTGCTCGCCGTCACCTCGATGTCTTCGCTGATCCATTCCACCAGATGCGAGATCGCGCGCAACGGTGCTTTCAGGTCGTGCGAGGCGACATAGGCGAATTCCTCGAGATCGGCGTTCGACCGCGCCAACTCGATGCGCTGCTGTTCTTTCTCATATTCGATCCGCCGCCGCGCGGTGATGTCGATGATGCCGGCGAGCACCATCGTTTCGCCATCGAGGTCGATCGGGTTGAGGCCAATTTCCAGCGGGAATTCGGTGCCGTCCTTGCGCTGTCCGTACAGGTCGCGTCCCGCGCCCATCTGACGGGACGTCATGTCGCCCAGGTAATGGTGACGCAGCAGGACATGGCCATGGCGAAACCGCGCCGGCATCAGGATTTCCAGCGGCTGGTTCGCCAGTTCCTCACGGTCGTAACCGAACATGCGCTCGGCCTGACGGTTCATCATCTCGATCCGCCCGGCCGGCCCGGTCAGGACCAAAGCGGTGGGCGACGCCTCGACGACGCGGGCGAAACGATGCTCGTCCGGTGCGCCCGGCCAGCCGTTCGGCGGGGCGAATTCGCTCGGGTTATCCGGCGGCGGGACCATGGCGATTTTCCTCAGGCTGCTCCTCGATGATCCTTTGCCAGAGCGGGGTTAACGAGATGTAAAGACCGCCCATCCGCATTCTGACCGGACGCGGTCCGGCTTTAGGGCTTTGTTAATTTTCAGCGTGTATCGCGGTCCGAGGGGGTGACGTCATCATGGCCCATGCGGAACGCATCTATCGTTTGCTGATCGTCGACGACGACGAGACCGACCGGCGACTGTATGGCTGGCTGTTGGCACGGCAGGCCCCGGGGGCATTCGAAATTCATCACGCCACCGATGGCGCCGCGGGTCTCGCGGCGCTGCGGGCGCGGGTGTTCGATTGCGTGCTGCTGGATTTCAGCCTGCCCGACCTCACCGGGCTCGAATTTCTGGCCGACGCCGTGGTCGACGGCGAGTTGCCCGCCGCCTTCGTGCTCGTCACCGGCCATGGCAACGAGGCGATCGCGGTCGACGCGATGAAGCTCGGCGTGCAGGACTATCTGGTGAAAGACCATGTCAACGAAGGCCGGCTGTGGCGGGCGATCGTGCGCGCGGTCTCGCAGCGGGAACTGCGTCAACGCCTCGCCAATTCGATGCGCGCGCTCACGGCGGCGAATGCCCGTCTGGAACAGGAGGTCGCCGCCCATGAGGCCACCGAGGCCGCGCTGCGTGCCGCCAAGGAGGCCGCCGAACAGGCCGATCATGCCAAGACCCGCTTCGTCGCCATGGTAACGCATGAGTTGCGCACGCCGCTCAATGGTATCCTCGGCTACGCCCAGTTGTTGCGGCTGGAGGGCGGGCTGTCGGACCGGCAACACGCCCATGTCGAGGCGATGATGCAATCCGGGCGGCATTTGTTCGGGATGGTCGAACGTGTGCTGGATTTCGCCAGCTTCGAGTCCGGGCGGACGGCATTGCATCCCGTGCCGCTATCGGTGCACGACCTGACCGAAGGATGCATCGCCTCCATTGGGCCGCTGGCCGACGAGCGTGGATTGAGCCTGCATTTGGTCAGTTCCCACGACGCGCCAAAGCGGATCGTCGCGGATCCGGCGCGGCTGCGGCAGGTGTTGCTCAATCTGCTTGGCAACGCGGTGAAGTTCACCACCGCCGGGTGGGTCGAACTGCGTGTCCTGGCCGCCGACTCATGTGGCCGGCTGCGCATCGAGGTCGCCGATACCGGGCCGGGTATCAAGGCGACCGCCCGCGACCGCCTGTTCCAGGACTTCGAACGCCTGGACGCCCCGAATTCGATCGAAGGCGCCGGCCTGGGCCTCGCCATCGCCGCGCGGCTCGTCGGGTTGATGGGGGGCACGATCGGCCACGGTGACAACCGGTGCGGCGGCAGCATCTTCTGGCTGGAGTTGCCGCGGAACGAACCCGCTCCGCCGGCGCGGTCCGACGCGGTACCGGCCGGCCCGCCGTTGTCCGGCTGGCGTGTCCTGCTGGTCGACGACATCGCGATGAACCGCGATGTGATCGGGGCATTGCTGCGCAACGCGGGCCACGCGGTGTGGCTCGCGGAAAATGGTCAGGATGGCGTCCGGCTCGCATCCGAACAGAGCTTCGACGCGATCCTGATGGATGTCCGCATGCCCGAGATGGACGGGCTGGAAGCGGCTCGGCGGATCCGGGCGCTGCCCGCGCCGCACGGCGAGGTGCCGATCCTGGCGCTGACGGCCGGTGTGCTTCCGGAACAGATGGCGGAATGCCAGGCGGCCGGCATGAACGGTGTCGTCGCCAAGCCAGTCGACCACGCGAATTTGCCGCGGGCGGTCGCCGACGCGATCGAACGCCGCCCGCCGCCGTGGAGCGCCGCCGCCACGCCTGACGAGCCCGCGGCGCATCCGGTTCCCCTTCCAGGCCGCGCCGTACTCGACCAGGTGCTCGCGTTCCTGCCTGGGCAGCAAGCGCGCTGACCGGCGCGGACAGTGCGTCGCGCTGTTCGAGGCCCGTCACAAAGTCATGCGTTTCCGGAACGCCGAGAACGAACGTGCCTCGTTACGAATTCGCCGCGATCGCCGCGTTCAGCGCCTTCACCCCGGCCGCCGGTCCATCGGGATGGTTCCAGATGCAACCAACCACGGCGAGAAAATCCGTCCCCGCCCGCACCAGAGGGCCGCAGTTCTCCGGCGTGATGCCACCGATGGCGCAGGACGGCAGCTCCATCATCTCCGACCACCAGGCCAGGATTTCCGGGTCGAGCAGAGCCTTCACTTCTTTCGTGGTGGACGGAAAGAACGCGCCAAAGGCGACATAATCCGCGCCGTCCTCCCCCGCTTGCATCGCGAGGTCGCGGCTGCCCTTGCAGGTCACGCCCAAGGTCAGGTCCGGACCGATCAGCGCGCGGGCCTGGCGGGCCGGCATATCCTCCTGCCCGACGTGGACGCCATCGCACCCGGTCGACACCACCAGATCGGCGCGGTCGTTCAACAGAAACGCCACGTCGCGCGCCTGCGTCACCGGCCGCAGCACGTCGATCGCGCGCCGCCACGCATCGTCGTCGACGTCCTTGAGCCGCAACTGCACCGCCGCCACGTCGCCGGCATCGAGCGCGGCGGCGAGGCGGTCGGCGAACGACATCGGCTCCAGCAGCGGCGGGGTGATCAGGTAGACCCGGCAGCGGTCATCACCCCGCTCGCCCCGTTGACCCATGCCTCGCATCAATCGCCGTTCTTGTAGATGTCGATGATCTTGTTCAGCATCTCCAGCGCCTTTTCCTTCGGCCGCTGGAACGTGTTGCGTCCGATGATCGAGCCGTTGGCGCCGCCATCGCGAATGCCGCGAACTTCCTCGTAGACGCCGTCCAGGTCCTTCGCCTCACCGCCCGAGAACACGACGATGCGCTTGCCGTTGAACGCGGACTGCATCACGTGCGCGACGCGCTTCGCCAGGGTGGAGCCGTCGAACTTCTCATAGCTCTTCTTGGCGGCTTCCAGGCTGACCACCGCGGTCGGCGGCTTCACCTTGATGATGTTCGCCCCCATCAGCGCGGCCATCTGCGCGGCATAGGCGCAGATATCCACCGCCGTCTCCGCCGCGCGATCGAGGTTCGGGCCGCGCGGATAGCTCCAGACCACGACGGCGAGCCCGGCATCCTTCGCTTCGGCGGTCAGCTCACGCAATTCTTCCATCTGCGCGAAGGCGTATTCGCTGCCGGGATAGATGGTGAAGCCAACGGCGGCGCAGCCCAGCCGCAGCGCGTCCTTGACGCCGGCGGTGACCGCCTGGTCCTTGTTGGTCGCCAGGCTGTTGGAGTTGTTGCACTTGAGGATGGTCGGGATCTGGCCGGCGAATGTATCGGCGCCCTGTGCGATCATGCCGAGCGGCGCGGCATAGGCGTTGAGCCCGGCTTCGATGGCGAGCTGGTAGTGGTAGTGCGGGTCATACGCCGGCGGGTTCGGGGCGAAGCTGCGCGCGGGCCCATGCTCGAAGCCCTGGTCGACCGGCAAGATGACCACCTTGCCGGTGCCGCCGAGCTTTCCCGTGCACAGGATACGCGCCAGATTGGCCTTCACGCCTGGCGGGTCGCCTTCATACCAGTCGAGGATTTTTTTGACTTTCTGGGTTACGCGCATGGTGGCCGTCCTTTTCCTGGAAACGTTCGTCCGTGATGACGACAACTAGCCTGGCGCAGGGCGTTTGTCACCGTTTCCCAGGGCCGGGTTGCCCAGTGCCGCGATCGGGTTCGCCTGGGCCGACGTGAGATATCGAAGCCGCATCGCGATTTACCCGGGCGAAGTTTACCGGCGGGTTAACCGGCGCCTCCGCCAAAACGAATCCGCCCATGGATTCGGCGATCGCCACGACGGCGTCCCGGCCCGGCGCATTCGGCCAAAGTACCAGCCGCGGCAGGCCGACTCGCAAGGCCGCCAGTGCCTGGCCGGTGGCGTCGGCGCAGTCCAGGATGTCGACACACGGCACGTTCGGGTGGCGCGCGCGCGCGGCCTCGACCAGGGCTCGCCACCAGCCACAGCCCGCATATAACGCCGCACCCGGCGCCGAGAGCAGTGTCACCGCCGCGCCCTCGGCCTCCGCCTGGGCCAGCGCCGCGACGGCGTCGCCGAGGCCATGCACGATTACGGCGGGGTAAAGCTCCATGCCCCTGTTCAAACACGGTCCTTGACCTGCAAACAACAGCCAGGTTCATTCCCACACGGCATCTGGACTGGAATCGCCATGGCGGAGGACACCATGCCCACGAATACGGACGGCACCGACCCGAACGACGACCTGGACGCCGTGGCCGACCGGCTGGAGGCGGCGCTGGAGCGGATCGCGCGGCATCTGGATGCCGCCAAACCGGCCCGGCCGCCGGCCGAACTCGCGGCACGCCTGGACGGGCTGATTGGGCGATTGCGCGACGCACTGGGGAGCCCACCGGCCGCCGCCCAGGACTGAAGCGGAACGGACGAAAGCAGGACCGGCTGACAGGACGGCGGATCCCGACACCGCCGAATGAGACAGGGAAGGATCGCGCGGAATGGCGCAGGTTTCACTCCAGATCAACGGCTACGGCTACATCCTCGGCTGCGCGGATGGGGAGGAAGAACACCTGCGTGCGCTGGCGGCCGACCTCGACCGGCGGATCGAGGAAATCAAGGCCTCGACCGGGCCGAGTGGCGAGGCGCGAATGTTGCTGATGGCGGCGCTGTTGGTGTCCGACGAGTTGCACGATCTGCGTGAGCAGGCGAAGCAGCGGGACGGTGACCCGGCACCGGCGGGGAAATCCGAGCCAAAGGCGGGCCGGCGGTTGCGAGGGCTCGCCAAACGGGCGGAGACGATCGCCGACTCGGCCGACGCGCTGCCACTGGCCGCCCCGTCGGGGGGAGCGTCGGACGCCCCATCGGACGCCGCGCCGGACGACGCGCCCGACGTGCCATCGTAGGTCATTGTCAGCTCCCGTTGAGCCCGCACTGACACTTCTCCGGTCAAGGCCCGGCTCGACCGCATGGGCACCACCGCTTCAGCGTCATGGCCCGGCCTGTGCGGGCCACCTGCCGCGGCAAGATGTTGGTTGAGGTGGCCCGGCCAGGCCGCATGAGCATCAGGTTAAGCCTCGCGGGAGGCGCATTTCGCTCTCCGTCGTCATCCTCGGCCTTGAGCCGAGGATCCGCGGACGCACGCACGACGTCAATTCGAGCGGATTTCCGCGCGGCCAGAGATGCTCGGCTCAAGGCCGAGCATGACGTTTTGGGTGATTTCAGCCACGCCCCAACCTTAACCTGATGCGTATGCGGTCGAGCCGGGCCATGACGGATAAAGCACTGTGCCGAGCTATTGGCCCCGCTATTTAAGCGCTGATGGGCTCGAGCCCGAGCATGACGGTGGAGCACGGAATTCATTGCCGCGCGCGGTGAAGCACCCTACATAGGAGAAGCGGGGCTGCCAGGTACGTCAGGTCATACATCCCCAGGGCCAGTAAGCATCTCCCTAGGGAACTGGCTCTGCCGGGATCTTGGTCTCGGTACCTGGTGCCCACCTGCACACGCAGGCTCTGGGAGGATGAAGCACCAACGGCCATGGTGGCTCCGCACAGTTTTTCTCCGATCGACGACGCGAAACGGGCGATGCGCGCCGAGCGCATGGCGGCCCGCGCCGGTCACGAGCCGACAGCGGCCGGGAAGGCGTTGACGGCGCTGGTGCTCCGGCACTGCCCACCCCCGCCCGGCGCGGTGGTCTCCGGTTTCTGGCCGCTGGACGGCGAGATCGACATCCGTCCGTTGTTGCTCGCCCTGCACGCGGGCGGCCACCCCATCGTCCTGCCGGTCACTCCGAGACGCGGCCTGCCGCTGAGCTTCCGGCTCTGGCGTCCCGGCGACCCAATGGTGGCGGAACGCTTCGGCACGATGCGCCCGACCGGCGAGGAACGGTCGCCAACCTTCCTGCTCGTCCCACTGCTCGCCTTCGACCGGCGCGGCGGCCGGCTGGGCTATGGCGCCGGCTACTATGATCGCACGCTGGCTTTACTCTCCCCCCGCTTCGCCCTGGGTTGCGCCTTCGCGGCGCAGGAGGTGCCCGAGGTGCCGATGGGGCCGCGCGACGTGCGTCTGGACGCGGTGGCGACGGAGTTGGAGGTGATACGGTGCGTGAGCGGTCAGACCGTGGGGTGAGCGATCCCCAGGCGGTCGGCGCGGACTCGCCGCGATGTGGCCAGCATTTCAGTAACCGCGAGGCCGAAAAGCCATTGGCAAGAGGAGACGGGGGCGCCAACAACAGTTCGGCGGTCGCCATCCCGGAAAGATCGGCGGCCGGCACCTGATTTCGCGCCTGAAGCCTTCGCGAGAAGGCGTATCTTGGGTAAGGTCACATCCAGTGACCAGCCATGGAACCTGACCAATGCCCGGCAGACAGACCATCAACGCCTCGGATTTCGAGGCGCGCTGCCTGGAGATTCTCGACCGTCTTGCCGATCGCACGCTGGACCGTGTGACGATCACCAAACGTGGCCGCGTCGTGGGCGTACTGCTGCCGCCGGACACCGAGGCTGACGCAGTCCACCACCTGCACGGTTTCATGCGCGGATCGGTCGTGGTGCCGCCGGAGATCGACCTGACCGAGCCCGCCAGCAATGAAGCCTTCGCCGCGGAGGACGGGGGCCTCCACGGGTGAGCGAGCCCCAGGAGGCCGTTCTGCTCGACACCTGCGCGGTGATCTGGTTGGCGAACGGAGATCCGCTCGCGCCTGACGCCATGGCCGCGATCGTGCGGGCGGGGTTGCGAGGGGGCGTCCTCGTGTCACCGATTTCGGCCTGGGAAATCGGCATGCTGAGCAAGCCCAGGCCTGGCCGCGTGGGGATCGTGCGGTTCATGCCCGATCCAAAGACGTGGTTCGCGCGGTTCATGGCCGGTCCGGGGATCCGGGAAGCGCCGCTCCACCCGGACATGGCGATCGACTCGTCCTCGCTTCCGGGCGAAGTGCACGGCGATCTGGCCGACCGGCTGATCATCGCCACGGCACGGCATCTTGGTCTGCCGGTCGTGACCCGAGACCGGAAGATCGTCGCGTACGCCGAGACCGGCGAGGTCGCGGTCATTGCCTGCTGATGATGGTGCCTGCGCACGGCGTGTTCCGATCGGCCCTTCGTCCTCCTTGATAGCCCCTCGATCGCGGACTCCACCGTGTTGCTTTCCTGAGCAAATAGTTTTTGGTTTCGGCGGATAACTTGCAGTTGTCGGTTTCACCACTGTAACGCTATTCTACGGGCCAATAGGTCTCATTAGAGACGGATGTGCAAATTTGCTTAAATTTTATAGTTAGAGTGATTTTTAGGAGTGCCTCGGGGGGAGCGCGAGCTTAAGTGCTGGACATTATGCTGTTGAATAGCTTGTCGGTTTTTTGGCTGCGCGGTTCCGAACTTTGACAGTTTAGTAAGTGTTTTGTTAGGGCCTGTCGTCAATTGAGCCAACAGAGTACGGCGACCATCTGGAATGCCCCGAGGAAGTTCCTGGCGGTTTTATCATAGCGCGTCGCGATGGCCCGGAATTGCTTGACCCAACAGAAGA
>Ga0181536_10001415_pt1 | contig 28218 bp, 26 predicted proteins | sample PEATcosm2014_Bin_41_FD_121105 | JGI IMG/M metagenome (GOLD analysis project Ga0181536, IMG submission 121105) | Peatland microbial communities from MTU Mesocosm Facility, Houghton, MI, USA - PEATcosm2014_Bin17_60_metaG | ecosystem: Environmental > Terrestrial > Soil > Wetlands > Peat | place...
CGGGGAAGACATTGCTGGATGCGGTGTACGCGGCGGAAGAACTGGAAGAGGCCGCGAAACTGTACCTGACATTGCGCGGCTGCGCGCCGCGTGTCCTGACACCGCTACAGGTGGATGAACTGCTGGAGACGTTCGGCTAACACCGAAACGTCTCCAGACACTTCAACGTTTGGTTTACGAGCTCGGCGTTTCGGTCGCGGGAGTCTCAGGCATCGGCGCGGGTGCGGCGGCCTTCTTACGCGCTTTGCGGGCAGCCTTCTTCGGCGCCGCCTTTTTCGCGACCTTCTTCACCGCGGCCTTACGTCCCGCCTTCTTCGCGGCGGCTTTCTTTGGCGCGGCCTTTTTCGCGGCGGCTTTCCGTCCGGCCTTCTTCGGCGCGGCTTTGCGTCCCGCTTTCTTGGCCGCGACTTTACGCGCGCCCTTCTTCGGTGCCGCCTTGCGCGCGCCCTTCTTCACCGCGGCCTTGCGTCCGGCCTTCTTCGCGGCGGCTTTCTTTGGCGCGGCCTTTTTCGCGGCCGCTTTGCGTCCGGCCTTTTTCGGCGCGGCCTTACGGCCGGCCTTCTTCGCCGCTTTCTTCTTTCCACCGGCGCGCATCGCAAGAGCCTGAGCGCGCGGTGTCTCTTCGAGTGTGGTGTCGTCGCTGTTCACGCCTGGAAACTCCCTGTTGCCGGTGTCATGGCCGAATGGCCGTCCTGACCGGTATCGTTACGTAATCCAAAACATTCCGATCGCGACGCCGTGCGATCGAGGTCGAGGCCCGCACCCGTTTCGAAACACGAGGCCGTTGTCTTCGACCATCGGTTCGTTGTGAGGACCGGACGAGCGTCCATGTACGTCCTTACCATTCTGCCGTGCCGACTCGGTGATACGAATCGATTCTACTCTAGCCAGAATCGCTTCTCGACATCTGACGTGCCGATGTCAATGCAAAATTATCGAAAGTACAAAAAAACCGCCGCGGTGTGTCGCCGCGGCGGTGTCGTGTCGGTGGCGAACGCGCGTGTCAGCCTCGTTTATCGATCGGCACGAACTTCAGATTCTCTGGACCGACATAGTTCGCGGTCGGCCGGATCAGCTTGTTGTCGAGCCGTTGTTCGATCACATGCGCACCCCAGCCGGAGGTGCGCGAGATCACGAACAGCGGCGTGAACATCGAGGTAGGCACACCCAGCATGTGGTACGAGATGGCGCTGAACCAATCCAGATTGGCGAACATCTTCTTCGCATCCATCATCGTCGCCTCGATTCGGTCGGCGATGTTGAACAGCCGGAGGTCGCCCGCCTGCTCCGATAAGCGCCGCGCCACCTTCTTGATCACCTCGTTGCGCGGGTCGGCGATCGTATAGACCGCGTGACCGAATCCGATGACGACCTCGCGGTTCGCGACTCGCCCGCGGATGTCCGCCTCGGCTTCGTCGGGTGACGCATAGCGGTTCTGGATTTCGAAAGAGACCTCGTTGGCGCCGCCATGTTTCGGCCCGCGTAGCGCGCCGATGCCGGCGGTGAGCGCGGAATACATGTCCGCTCCGGTACCCGCCACGACGCGGCAGGTGAAGGTGGAGGCATTGAACTCGTGCTCGGCATAGAGGATCAGCGAGGTGTGCATCGCGCGGACGAACTCGGCGCTCGGTTCCTTGCCGTGCAGCAGATGCAGGAAGTGACCGCCGATCGAATCGTCGTCGGTCTCCACCTCGATGCGCCTGCCGTTATGCGCGTAGTGGAACCAGTACAGCAGCATCGAACCGAGCGAGGCCATCAGCCGGTCGATGATGTCGCGCGCGCCGGGCACGTTCTGATCGTCCTTCTCCGGCAACACGCAGCCCATCGCGGACAGGCCGGTGCGCATCACGTCCATCGGATGCGACGCGGCCGGCAAGGCCTCTAGCGACGCCTTCACCGCCGCCGGCAGGCCGCGCAACGCGATCAGCTTCGCCTTGTAGTTCCGCAGCTCGGCGCGGGTGGGCAGTTTGCCGTGCACGATGAGATAGGCGATTTCCTCGAACTCGCAGACATCGGCGACGTCGAGGATGTCATAGCCGCGGTAGTGCAGATCGTTGCCCGAGCGGCCAACGGTGCACAACGCGGTGTTGCCGGCGACGATGCCGGACAGGCCGACACCTTTTTTCGCCCGGTTGGGTAAAGCGGTTTCGCTCATGGGTCAGGTCCTTCCTCAAGACGGTGTGGCTTCAAGACGATGTGGGGTGGGGCCTCAGATAATGCCCGGCTTGCCGACGGTCAGCGTGCCCGCGGGCAGCGCCACGTTCAACTGGTGCAATTCACCCGCCGGCAGGCTGGCGACCGACTGCGCGGCTTCCAGGAAGCGGTTCGCTTCGCGCGCGCTGACGATGCCGGCCGTCAGGGTCAGGAATTTTCCGATGTAGTCCTTCCGGCCAAACGGTCTGGCACCCAACGGGTGGGCATTGGCGACCGCCATCTCATCGACCAGCGTCGAGCCATCGCGCATGAAGATCTCCACGCGTCCGCCAAACGACAATTCATTCGGATCGATCGAGCGATAGCGGCGGGTCCACTCCGGATCCTCGGTCGTCTCGATCTTGTGCCACAGACGGATCGTGTCGGCGCGCCCGGCACGTTTCGGCGTGTAACTGTCGACGTGGTGCCATTTGCCGTCCTGCAGCGCCACGGCGAAGATATACATGATCGAGTGGTCCAGCGTTTCGCGGCTCGCCTTCGGATCCATCTTCTGCGGATCGTTCGCGCCGGTGCCGATCACGTAATGGGTGTGATGGCTGGTATGGATCACGATTTTCTCGATTTGTTCGAAATCGGCGATCTTCTCGCGCATGCGGAACGCGAGATCGATCAACGCCTGCGACTGATATTCCGCGCTGTGTTCCTTGGTGTAGCTGTCCATGATCGCGCGCTTGCGCTCGCCTGGCGTGGGCAGCGGCACGTGGTACTCCGCCTTTGGGCCGTCCAGCATCCAGGCGATCACGCTGTCTTCACCTTCATAGATCGGGCTCGGCGCGCCTTCGCCGCGCAGCACGCGGTCCACCGCCTCGACCGCCAGCTTGCCGGAATGCGCGGGCGCGTACGCCTTCCAGGAACTGATTTCGCCTTTGCGGGACTGCCGGGTGGTGAAGCTGACATGCACCGCCTGTTGCACCGCCTGGTAGATCACCTCCTGTTTCAACCCCAACAGCGTGCCAATGCCCGCCGCCTGCGCCGGGCACAGATGACCGATGTGATCGATCTTGTGCTCGTGCAGCGAAATCGCCCGCACGAGGTTGATCTGGATTTCGTAGCCCGTCGCCAGGCCGCGGATCAGATCGCGTCCCGACTTTCCGGTGGTCTGCGCGACCGCGAGGATCGGTGGAATGTTGTCGCCGGGATGCGAATAATCGGCGGCGAGAAACGTGTCGTGCATGTCCAGCTCGCGCACTGCGGTGCCGTTCGCCCAGGCGGCCCATTCCGGCGTGACGCGCCTGCCGGCGGGAACGCCGAACACCGTGGCGCCGCCTTTGTGCGGACGCGCCAGCGCCATGTCGCGCGCCGAAACGACCGGGCGGCGGTTGATCGCGGCGATCGCGACGGCAGCGTTGTCGATGATTCGATTCGCGATCATCTCCGCCACGTCCTTGTCGACCGCGACTTTGTCGGCCGCCACGCCGGCGATTTTCCACGCGAGTTGGTCCTCGCGTTTCAGGTCCTCCTTCGACGGGTGCACCCTGACGTCATACGTGATCATTCGTTCCTCCGTTTCGGGCGGCGGTGTGGACAGCGCCACCGTTCCCGCACATGCTGGTCCGCGTTGTCCGCTACCGCGTGACTTCCTAAGGTCGTGCCTCCTCCGGGGCAAGCGCGGTCAACGCACCGAAGGATGCATATATATAAGTGTCAACACCATTCGACCGCGTCATCACCGGCACCGTCGTCACCACCGATGCCATCCTGCGGGAAGGTTATGTCGCGGTGCGCGGCGAAACCATCGCCGCGATCGGGCAGGGCGCGCCGCCGCCCGCCGCGCAGACGATCTCCCATGGTGACAAGCTGATTTTGCCGGGACTTGTCGACGGCCACATGCACACCTCGTCCTCGACCGGTTGGCCGGGGATCGAGACGGCGTCACGCGGCGCGGCGGCGGGCGGGGTGACGACGTGTTGCGACATGCCGTACGACGTGCCGCATCCGGTGACCGACGCCGCGCTGTTGCACGACAAGATCGGTTGGGTCGGGCGCACCTCGCATGTCGACATGGCGCTCTATGGCACGATCACCAAGACCGGTGGGGTGCACGCGATTCCCGAGTTGGCGGCGGGCGGCATCTCCGCGTTCAAACTGTCCACCTATGAATATGACGCCGTGCGGTTCCCGCGCATCGACCATCCGACGATGCTGGCCGCGTTCCATGCGATCGCGAAGACCGGTCTGCCGTGCGCGATCCACAACGAAGATCAGGAACTGGTCGAGACTCTCACCGCCGAGGCACGCGTCACCGGCCGTACCGATCCGATCATGCATTGCCGCACCCGCCCGCCCTTGGCCGAGTCGATGGCGGATCTGGAGATTTTCGAAATGGCGCTGGAGACCGGCGCGCATGTGCACATCGCGCATTCCTCCATCGCCCGCGGCTTCGACCTCGCCAGGCAGTTTCGCGCGTTGGGCGCGAACACCACCGGCGAGGCCTGCATCCATTATCTGTGCATGACCGAGGACGACATCGTCCGCCTCAAGGGATTTGGCAAGTGCAACCCGCCGTTCCGCACCGCGGCGGAGGTCGAGCGGATGTGGGACTGCCTGCTCGCGGATCAGATCGCTTACATCTCCACCGATCACGCGCCCTGGCCGCAGGAGCGCAAAATGCTCGATGACATCTTCGCCTGTGGCGCCGGCCTGACCGGATTGCAGAGTTTCGCGCCGCTGATGTTCTCGTTGCTGGAGGAGCGCGGCCTGTCACCCACGCTGATGGCGACGTATTGCGCCGAACGCAGCGCGAAGCTGCACGGGATCTGGCCGAAGAAGGGCGCGATCCGGGTCGGTTCCGATGCCGATCTGGTCGTGCTGGAGCGCGGCGCCTTCACGTTCGACGAAAACTCCCTGGTGGACCGGCCGGAAATGAACTGGTCGCCGTATCACGGCCGCGCGATGCGCGCGCGGGTCGCGGCGACATGGTTGCGGGGCCGGATGATCTGGGACGGCGCCACGGTGCTGGCGAAGCCGGGGGACGGGCAGTTCGTGCGGCGGCGGAGCGGGTGATGCCGATCGGGGGAGGTTGATCGGATCGTGCTCGTGGCGCTGCCCCATTTGCCACGAAGGTCGCGACGTTCACCAAGGACACGAAGGGGCAAACGACTCCGGGCCATGAGCGTGGCGATGGAAGCGTCGTGTCCTTGGTGAACGTCGCGACCTTCGTGGTATAGCGGTATCAGACACACAGTGCGATGGCGCCACGATCCCGCGCACATGGACCATCGCGGCGCGCCCGCCTACCGCACGACGGCGATCTGCTCCCGACGCAATTGCACGGTCAGCGCGTCCAGCGACTCGCCGACGCGATCGAGCATCTCGTCGATCTCCGCCGGCGAAATAACCAGCGGCGGACTGAAGCACAGCGAGTCGTTGGCGGTACTCCGCAAGATCACGCCGTTCTCCTCGCAGAGTTTCATCAGCCGAATGCCGACTTTCTCGCGCGGATCGAAGTTGCCGTGGCTGGTCTTGTCGGCGACGAGTTCCACCGCGGCGATCAGACCGGTGCCGCGGACTTCGCCGACCAGCGGATGATCGCCTAACCGCCGGCGGAGTTCATGTTGCAGATGCGGGCCGACCTGGCCGATATGCGCTCCGATGTTCATCTCGTCATAGATTTTCAGCGTTTCGATCGCGACGGCGGCGGGCACCGGGTGACCGGAATAGGTGAAGCCGTGGCCGAACGTGCCGATTTCGTGGCTCTCCTTGGCGAGCGCGTCGAACACGCGCTGGTTCACCAGCACCGCGCTGATCGGCAGGTACGACGCGGACAGCGCCTTGGCGCAGACCAGAATGTCGGGCGCGATGTCCAGCGTCTGACTGCCCCAATAGTTGCCGGTCCGCCAAAAGCCGCAGATCACCTCATCGGCGACCAGCAGCACATCGTATTTGCGCAACACCGCCTGAATCTTCGGAAAATATCCCCTGGGCGGAACGATCACGCCGCCCGCGCCCATGACCGGCTCGGCCCACATCGCGGCGACGGTGTCGGGGCCTTCCTTCAGGATCAGCTTTTCCAGTTCATCGGCGAGGCGGGTGGCATAATCTTCCTCGGACTCACCGGGGTTCGCGCCGTGATAGTGATGCGGCGTGAGCGTGTGGAGAAAGCCGGGCAGCGGCAGGTCGAAGCTGCGGTGATTGGCGGGCAGACCGGTCAACGAGGCCGAGCCGATGGTGATCCCGTGATATCCCTTCAGCCGTCCGATGATCTTTTTCTTGTTGGGCCGGCCCAGTGCATTGTTCATGTACCAGACCATTTTGATGGCGGAGTCGTTGGCCTCGGAACCGGAGTTGGCGAAGAACACTTTGCTCATCGGCAGCGGCGCGCGCTCGATCAGCATCTCCGCGAGGTCGATCATCGGCTCATGCGATTTCGCGGCGAAGGCGTGGTAGAACGGCAGCTTGCGCATCTGCGTCACCGCCGCCTGCACGAGGCGTTCGTTGTCGAAGCCGAGTGCCGCGCACCACAAACCGGCGACGCCTTCGATGTATTCCTTGCCGGTATCGTCCCAGACTCGCACGCCCTTGCCGCGGGACACCACGATCGGACCGACCTCGAGGTGGGTTTTCAGGTCGGTGTAGGGATGCAGCACATTGGCGACATCACGCGCGGCGGCCGAGTTGGCGCCGAAAGGCGGAGGCGGGGCCATGGGGAAGTGCTCCTGGAATGTGTGGCGCGATCCTACCGCGTTCCCGCGAGGGAGGCCATAACTTGACCCTCACACGGATGCGATGCCAGGAATTCGCGAAAGGGAGGACACGATTATGCCGGTCGATCCACAAATTCAGGCGCTGCTCGAGCTGCGAGCACAATTGCCGCCATTGCATACGCTGTCGGTCGCCGACGCGCGGACGCAGATGGCGGCACGGGATATTCCCGGATTGCGGAAACCCGACGTGGCGTCGGTGGTGAACCGCGACATGCAGGGGCCGGGTGGATCGCTGCCGTTGCGGATTTACACGCCGAAGGGCGAGGGTCCGTTTCCGCTGATGGTGTTCTTCCATGGCAGCGGGTTCGTGGTGTGCAGCCTGGATACGCATGACGGCATGTGCCGCAACCTGTGTGCCGGCGCGAACTGCGTCGTCGTGTCGGTGGACTATCGGCTGGCGCCCGAGCACAAATTTCCCGCCGCACCGGACGATTGCCTCGCGGCGACGCGCTGGGTCGCGCAGAACGCCTCCGGGCTGCGGGGCGACGGTGGCCGGATCATGGTGGCGGGCGACAGTGCCGGCGGGAACCTCGCCGCGGTCACCGCGTTGCGCGCGCGATGAAGGCGGACCTCGGCTGATCGGCCAGATGCTGATCTATCCGGTGACGGATTATTATCAGCCCGGCACGCCGTCGATGATCGAGAACGCCGAGGGCTATGGCCTGACGCGTGACGGCATGATCTGGTTCTGGAACCATTACGTTCGCTCGCACGACGATGGGGCGCACCCGCACGCGTCGCCGCTGCGCGCCGCGACGCTCGCCGGATTGCCGCCGGCCCTGGTCAAGACCGCCGAGTATGATCCGCTACGCGACGAGGGCGAATACTACGCCGAGGCAATGCGCGAGGCGGGTGTCGCGGTCGAGATGAAACGCTGGGACGGCATGAACCACGGCTTCTTCTTCTTTCCCGGCATCGTCGACAAGTCCACCCAGGCCATGGACGAAGCCTGCGTCTGGGCGCGCCGCGCGTTCGGCGACTGAGCCGGCCGGCGGGCCTTCCCCCCAGGTCGTCATCCCCCGGCTCGTCCGGGGATGACGTGGAGAGGCGAGCGCCTGTCGATTCGTTTATTGTTGGGCGTCGCCTTGGAGCGCGATTCCCTTCGGAGCAAAAACCTGGCAGTGCCTGGCCGATCGCGCAAGACCGCTTGCGACCGCGCCGCCGCCGCGGGATAGCTCGTGTGCGAAATCAGGGAGATCCGAGATGAATCTGTTCAATCTCAAAGGCAAGGTCGCCGTGGTCACCGGCGGCAACGGCGGCATTGGGCTGGGAATGGCCGAGGGAATCGCCTCGCTCGGCGCCAGCATCGTCATCGCGGGGCGCGACGCGGAAAAGGCAACGTCCGCTCTGGCCGCGTTGCGGGCGTTGGGGGTCAAGGCGGAATTCGTATCCGTCGACGTAACGAAAAAACCCGAATGCCTGGGGCTGATCGCGGCGGCGGAACGGCTGTTCGGGCGGGTGGACATCCTGGTGAACAACGCCGGCACCTCGGTGCGCAAGATGCCGCAGGATTATACCGAGGAGGAATGGCATCACGTCATGGACACCAACCTGACAAGCGCCTTCCTGTGCTCGCAGGCCGCGTATCATGCGATGAAAAAGGTGGGCGGCGGCAAGATGATCAACATCGGGTCGATGATGTCGCTGTTCGGTGCGCCCTACGCGACGCCGTACGCCAGCTCCAAGGGCGGCATCGTGCAAATGACCCGCGCCATGGCCACCGCCTGGGCCAAGGACAACATCCAGGTCAACGCGGTGTTGCCGGGGTGGATCGATACGGACCTGACGAAACGGGCGCGGCAACAGGTCACCGGGTTGCATGAAAGTGTGGAAAAACGCACGCCGGAAGGCCGCTGGGGCGTGCCGCGGGACATGTCCGGCGTGGCCGCCTTCCTGGCCAGCGAGGCGTCGAATTTCGTGACCGGCACGGCGATTCCGGTCGATGGCGGGTTCTCGATCGCGATGTGAACCCGGTTGCCGGCTCGGGTCGGATCTTAGCAGAAAGCACCTCGCCATGCCGCGAACGAGCCCACGGGCGTCTGGGCCCGCGACGTCCGCGCCCGGCGCGGCGGGCGACCCGTCGCACCGGACCCTGGTGACGATCTGCTCCATCCTCGCGACGCTCATGCAGTCGCTCGACAGCACGATCGCCAATGTGGCGCTGCCCTACATGCAGGGCTCGATGAGTGCCAGTCAGGACCAGATCAACTGGGTGCTGACCAGCTACATCGTGGCGGCGGCGATCATGACGGCGCCGACCGGCTTCCTGGCGTCGCGGTTCGGCCGCACCCGATTGTTCGTGACATCCGTCATCGGTTTTACCCTCGCGTCCATCCTTTGCGGGTTCGCGCAATCGCTGAACCAGATCGTGTTGTTTCGCATCATCCAGGGCGTGTTCGGCGCCGCCCTGACGCCGCTGTCACAGGCCGTGATGTTCGACATCTATCCGGCGGAACGGCGCGGCTCGGCCATGGCGCTCTGGGGCATGGGCGTGATGGTCGGGCCCATTCTTGGCCCCACGCTGGGCGGCTGGCTGACCGAGAACTACAACTGGCGCTGGGTGTTCTACATCAATGTGCCGTTCGGCGTGATCGCGGCGACAGGCCTGCTGATGTTCCTGCGCGAGACCCCCCGAACCGGCGCGGCGAAGCTGGATTGGATCGGCTTTGGGGTGCTGAGCCTCGCCATCGGCGCCTTCCAGATGATGCTCGACCGCGGCGAGTTGCTCGACTGGTTCAGCTCGACCGAGATCATCGTCGAAGCGTGCCTCGCCGGCCTTGGCCTGTACTGCTTTCTCGTCCAACTTTCGGGCGCCCGCCGGCCGTTCCTGTCGCCGAAGCTGTTCACCGATGTGAACTTCGTCGTCGGCATTACCTTTATCTTCGTCGTCGGCCTCATTCTGTACGCGACGCTCGCGCTGCTGGCGCCGTATTTGCAGATACTAATGAACTACCCGGTGGTGACCGCCGGTGTCGTGCTGGCACCGCGCGGCGCGGGAACCATGCTCGCCATGATGGTGTGCGGGTGGCTGGTGGGCAAGCGGGTCAACATCCGCCTGCTGGTCGCCATCGGTTTCCTCGCCACCGCCTACGCGCTCTACGACATGATGTCCTGGACGCCCGACATCTCCGAATGGACGGTGATCGTCGCCGGGTTCATCCAGGGGGTCAGCATCGGCTTCGTCTTCGTGCCGTTGTCCGCCGTCACCTTCGCCACCTTGCCTTCGGAGCTCCGCACGCAGGCGACGGGAGTCTATAGCCTGGTGCGCAATCTCGGCAGCGCCATTGGGATTTCCGTCACCGGCGCGTTGCTGCAAAGCAATACGCAGATCAATCACGCGCAGATCGCCGATGTCGTGACGCCGTTCAATCGATCCCTGTCGCACGGCGCGGTCGCGCACTTCTGGGATCCTGGGCAGCTCCGCGGCGCGGCGCTGCTGAACGAGGAGATCACGCGCCAGGCCAATACCATCGCCTATATCGACGACTTCAAATTGATGCTGATCCTGGCTTTGTGTTCGCTGCCGCTGGTGCTGCTGATCCGGCCGGAGAGGCGGCGCATCGCCGGCGATGGTCACGCCGCCGTGATGGAGTGATCGCGCCAGCCTCGCCAACCCGTGAAGTCGGGTGAAGGAGGCGTCCCGCCCTTCCACCGATCCCGGCCTCAGGTCCATCCCATCGACCGCCGCACCGCCTTCTGCCACGATTGCGTCAGCGCATTTCGACGATCGGCATCCATCGTTGGCCACCACGTCTCCGCCACCGCCCAGTTCGCGCGCAGATCGTCCAGCCCGTTCCAGTAGCCGACCGCGAGTCCAGCGGCATAAGCCGCGCCAAGCGCCGTCGTCTCCAGCACGCGAGGCCGTACCACCGGCACATTCAGCATGTCCGCCTGAAACCGCATCAGCGTCTGGTTCACCACCATCCCGCCATCGACGCGCAACGAGCGTAGCGGAATGCCGGAGTCCTGTTCCATCGCGCGCACGACATCCATGGTCTGATACACGACCGCCTCCAGCGCGGCGCGGGCGATGTGACCGGCGGAGGCGAAGCGCGTCAGACCGGCGATGATCCCGCGCGCGTCCGCCCGCCAGTACGGGGCATAAAGCCCGGAAAACGCCGGCACGAAATACACGTCGCCGTTGTCGGGCACCGACAAGGCCAACGCCTCGAGCTCGGAACTGGCTTTGATGATTCCCAGATTGTCGCGCAACCACTGCACCAGCGCGCCGGCGATCGCGACCGAGCCCTCCAGTGCATAGGTCGCCGGCGCGTCGCCGAGTTTCGCCGCGACCGTCGTCAGCAGCCCGTGCTTCGACGGCGTCGGCACCGTGCCAGTGTGCATCAGCAAAAAGCAACCGGTGCCGTAGGTATTCTTGGCCTCGCCCGGCTCGAAGCAGGCCTGGCCCAGCAATGCCGCCTGTTGATCGCCCAGAATGCCGGCGACCGGCACGCCCGCGAGCACGCCGCTCGCCGGACCGTAAACCGCCGACGAGGCAACGATCCGCGGCAGCACCGAACGCGGAATGCCGAACGCGGTCAGCAACGCATCGTCCCAGTCCAATGTGGCGAGGTTCATCAATTGCGTGCGACTGGCGTTGGTCACGTCGGTGACATGCTGCCCGGTCAGGTGCCACATCAGCCACGTATCGATCGTGCCAAACGCGAGATCGCCATCGCGGGCGTGCGGGACGTGATCCAGCAGCCAGCGCAGCTTCAGCCCGGAGAAATAGCTCGCCAGCGGCAGCCCGGTCCGCTCGCGAAACCGGTCCTGGCCGCCATCCCGCGCGAACTCGGCGACCATTGGATCAACCCGCGTATCCTGCCAGACCAACGCGTTGTGCACCGCCCGCCCAGTACGGCGATCCCACAACACCGTCGTCTCCCGCTGGTTGGTGATCCCCACGGCGGCGAGATCGGCCGGCGTCAGCGAGGCACCGCGCAACGCCTCCTCGATCACCGCGCGTGTATTGGTCAGGATTTCATCGGGATCGTGCTCGACCCAGCCTGGCTGAGGGAAAATCTGCCGGTGCTCGCGTCGCGCCATCGCGACGGTGTGGCCCGTGCGATCGAATACGATGAAGCGGCTGGAGGTCGTGCCTTGATCGATCGCGCCCACATACCGCGTCATCTCGCCTCCTGGTTCTACAGGCGCAGCACCATGGTCACCTCGTCGCCGCGCGCGTTCTCCGCCACGAAACCGAGTTCCCGCACCAAACGCAACATCCGTGTGTTGTCCCGCAAGACCGAGCCGACGATTCGCGACAGACCGCGGTCTCGTGCCACCCGGATGATGCGGTGCATGAGGATGGTGCCCAGTCCGTGGCCGTGGAGGTCGCTGCGGACGAGGATGGCGAACTCGCCGCTGACGTGATCCGGTTCGCTGTAAAGCCGGACGACGCCAAGCGGCAAATCGTCGCCGTCCCGGAAGCCGATCAGCGCGATTTCGCGATCGTAATCGATCTGCGTGAGCCGAATCAGCAGCGCACCGCTGAAATCGCGCATCGCGCCATGGAAGCGGGCGCGGATGTCCTCGGGCGAGACCGACTCCAGGAAGCGCCGCGCCAGGGTCGCGTCATCCGGGCGGATCGGCCGCAGATGCATCACGGTGCCGTCGCGCAACGGCTCGTTCGTCTCCAGTTCCCGGGGATACGGCACGATCGCGGATTGCGGGCGGTGCGCCGGATCATCCAGCCGCACCCGGGCGTCGAGCGCGATCACCCCGTCGGCGTCGGCCAGAATCGGATTGATGTCGAGTTCCACGACCTCGGGGTGATCCAGCATCAGCCGTGAGACCGAGACCAACGCGGCGGCCAGCGCGTCCATGTTCACCGATGGCCGACCGCGAAAACCCCGCAAAAGTCGCGAGATTCGCGTACGGGAAATCATGCCGCGGGCGAGTTCCATGTCCAACGGAGGCAGCGCCAGCGTCGTATCGCCGATCGCCTCCACGCCGACGCCGCCCTGGCCGAACAGGATGACCGGGCCGAAGGTGGGATCGACGCTGGCGCCGAGGATCAGTTCGAAGGCACCGGGGCGTTGCGCCATCGCCTCGATGGTGAAACCGTCGACGTTCTCGATCCGCTCCAGCATCGACTCCGCGGCGGCACGCACCGCGTCGGCGCCGGACAGGTCCAGCACGACACCGCCCACGTCGGATTTATGCAGCGAGACACTCGACTTGATCTTCAGCGCGACGGAACCGCCCATTTCCTCGGCCGCGCGTCCCGCTTCCTCCGGCGTGTCGGCGGACAGCACCGGCACGACCGGAATGCCATGCGCGGCGATCAGTTGTTTCGCGGCCGCCGCATCCATCCAGGGCCGTTGCGCGGCATCGATCAACCGTCCCGCCCGCGCGAGGTTCGTTTCCGGCTCGCGGTCCTCGCCTTGGGCCGGCACACGCAACATCAGGCGCTGGTTGCGGGCGAACTCGGCCAGTTCCGCGCAGCCGGCGATGGCACTTTCGATCGTGTCGAAGGCGGGAATGCCGGCCGCCCCGAACCGCGCCCGGATGGAGTCACCATGGTTCGCGGTCAGCCAGCAGGCGAGCAAATTGGGCGAGGCATATTTCGGCCGCTTCGCCCATGCCGCGAGCACCCCGTCGGCCGCCTCGTCCGATGACGCGACACCGGTCGGACAGTTCAATGCTAGGACCGTATCGATGCCGGCATCCGTCAGCAGCGCGGACAACGCGGCCTCATAGCGTTGCGCGCCGGCGTCGCCGACGATGTCGACCGGATTGGCGCGCGACCAGGTTGGCGGCAAGGCCGCGTCCAGCGTGGCGATCGTGGCCTCGGACAACGTCGCCATGGCACCGCCCGCGTCCAGCCAGGCATCGGTGGCCAGCACGCCAAACCCGCCGCCGTTGGTCAGGATCGCCACCCGTTCGCCTCGCCTGGGGCTGATGGCGCGCGACAGTGTCTCGGCCGCCGAAAACAGGTCGCCCAATCCCTTGACCCGCAACAGTCCGGCGCGCCGGAAGGCCGCGTCGTAGACGGCATCCGATCCCGCCAGTGCTCCCGTATGAGACCGCGCCGCGGCCGAGGCGGCGGGATGACGGCCCGACTTCACCACGATCACCGGCTTGCCGCGCGCGGCGGCGCGGGCCGCGCTCATGAATTTGCGCGCCGAGGTGACGCTCTCGACATAGAGCAGCACCGCCTTGGTGCAGGGGTCGGTGGCGACGTAGTCCAGCAGGTCGCCGAAATCGACGTCAGCCATATCGCCGAGCGAAATGAGATAACGGAACCCGACCGCATGGGCGTAGCCCCAGTCCATCAGCGCCGCCGCCACCGCGCCCGACTGCGTGAAACAGGCGATGCCGCCATCGCGTGCCGGCGAGGAACTGAAACTGGCGTTGACCCCGACGCCCGGCGCGACCAACCCCAGACAGTTGGGACCGATGATCCGCAGTGTCGCGGGTTGGGCCGCCTCCAGCATCGCCTGGCGGAGGCGCATCCCGGCCTCGGCGCCGCCTTCGCCAAACCCGGCGGTGATGACGACCGCCCCCGCGCAGCCCCGGCGCGCCAGTTGCCCGATCAGGCCCGGCACCGTGTCCGGCGGCGTCGCGATGACGGCGAGATCCGGATCCTCCGGCAGCGCGTCGATGTCGCGAAACACCCGCAGCCCATCGATCTCGGTCTCGCGCGGATTGACCGGCATCAGCATGCCGGAAAATCCGGCCGCCCGCATGTTCGCCAGCACCAGATGCCCCACCGCCCTCGGCCGGCTGGAGGCGCCGATCACCGCGACACGACGCGGCGCCAGAATGCGATCGAGATTGCGGATTGTCATGGTGTCACCTCACGGCCGTGACGTAACCCCCATGGCGGGATTGGATACGGGCACCCTGGGCCGGAGGCAAGCGAAACCTCCGTGATGCTTTTCGGTGCGGCGTCCCGTCTCGCGGCGTTATGTCTCGCGGTGCCCCGTCTGGACCAGCCGCGCCGGTTCGGCCCAAACTGCCGCGGAAAGCAAGCAGGGAGACCGACCATGGCGGAACGCTTCACCGGCCGCACCGCCGTCATCACCGGCGGCGTATCAGGCATCGGCGCGGGCATCGCCGCGCGGTTGGCCGCCGAAGGGGCGCGGCTGAGCCTGTGGGACATGGACGAGGCGCGCCTCGCGAAATCGGGCGCGGCGCATACGGTGACGCTCGACGTCACCGATCCGGACGCCGTGCATCGCGCCGCCTCGGCCACCGCGGCGGCATTGGGGACAATCGACATTCTGGTAACCTCCGCCGGGATCACTGGCCCGAACCTGCCGACCTGGGAATACCCGGTCGCGGCCTGGGACAAGGTGATCGATGTCAATCTGAAGGGCGTTTTTTACTGCAACCGAGCCGTCGTGCCGTTCATGCGAACACAAAACAGCGGAAGAATTGTTAACATCGCCTCGATCGCGGGTAAGGACGGCAATCCGAACGCCTCGGCTTATTCGGCGTCGAAGGCTGGGGTCATCGGGCTGACCAAGTCACTGGGCAAAGAGTTGGCGGATACCGGCATCCGGGTCAATTGCGTCACGCCGGCCGCCGTGAAAACCCCCTTGTTCGCGCAAATGACTCAGCAGCAGATCGACTGGATGCTGTCGAAGATCCCGATCGGCCGGTTCGGCGAGATCGATGAGGTGGCCTCGCTCGTGCTGTGGCTCGCCAGCGACGAGTGTTCGTTCTCGACCGGCGGCGTGTTCGACATTTCCGGCGGCCGCGCGACTTATTGACGGAGCGTTCCCATGGATTCTGAAATGATCGGCTTCATGCCCGCGACCGAGTGGGCGGAGAAGATCCGGACCAAACAATTTTCGCCGGTTGAGGCGATGCGCGCTTTGCTGGACCGCATCGCGGCGCTGGAACCGAAAGTCAACGCTTTTGCTTATTTGGCGGCCGATCAGGCGATGGACGCGGCGCGCGCGGCGGAACGGGCGCTGATGGGCGGCGAACGGATCGGCCGGTTGCATGGCGTGCCGGTGACGATCAAAGACCTCGCCTGGACCAAGGACATGCCGACGCAGAATGGCAGCCTGACGTCGAAAGGGTTTCAGCCGAGCGAGGATACGCCGATCGTGCCGCGCCTGAAAGCCGAAGGGGCCATCATCCTGGGCAAGACGACGACGCCGGAGTTCGGTTGGAAAGGTGTGTCCGAAAGCCCGCTGACCGGTATCACGCATAATCCGTGGAAGCATGGAATGAACGCCGGGGCGTCCTCGGCGGGTGCGGGTGCCGCGGCCGCGGCGGGGTTCGGGCCATTGCATCAGGGCAGCGACGGGGCCGGATCGATCCGGATGCCGGCACATTTCTGCGGCGTGTTCGGTATGAAGCCGAGCTTTGGCCGGGTGCCGTATTATCCGGTCGGCACCGGCGATCTGACCTCACACATCGGGCCGATGACCCGCACCGTCGCCGATGGGGCGCTGATGCTGGAGGTGATGGCCGGGCCGCATCATCTCGATTACACAACGCTGGAGGCATGGCCGGCGGCTTACTCGGCGCGGTTGGCCGATTGGGTGAAGGGCAAGAAGATCGCGTATTCACCCGACCTGGGTGTGGCGCGGGTGGACCCGGAGGTCGCCGCTCTGGTGCGGGCCGCCGCCGCGCGCTTCAGTGAACTTGGCGCGCAGGTCGAGGAAGTCGTGGTTCCCTGGGGTGGGCCGGGTCCCGAACTGATCCGGTTTTTCTGGTCCGCCCACATGACGAGCCGCAAACCGCTGCTGGCGAAATGGGAAAAGCAGATGGATCCGGGCCTCGTCGCCTGCATCCGCGACGCGGAGAATTTCCGCGTCGACGAGTACCAGGCGGCACGCGAACGGAAGATGCGCTACGTCACCGATATTCATCGCTGGTTCGAAAATTGGGACTTTCTGTTGACCCCCTCGGTTTCGGTCGCGGCCTTCCCGGCGGAGAAGTTGATGCCCGATCATTGGCCCTCGCATCCCTGGGACTGGATTTGCTGGGCTGAGTTCTCCTATCCGTTCAACATGTCGTGGAACCCGGCGTCGAATGTGCCGTGCGGGTTTACCGCGGACGGTTTGCCGGTGGGGCTGCAGATCGTGGGAAAGCGGTTCGACGATCTGGGCGTGCTGCAGGCGTCGGCCGCGTTTGAAGCGGTGCAGCCTTGGGCGGGGAAGCGGCCATCCCTGTAAGGGACGTGCAACCACGCCAGGTCGCCGTCTTTCGTCATGGCCAGGCCTGACCGCATACGCATCAGGTTAAGGTTGGGCGTGGCAGAAATCACCCAAAACGTCATGCTCGGCCTTGAGCCGAGCATCTCTCGGCGCGCGGAAATCGGCTCGAATTGGCATCGTGCGTGCGTCCACGGATCCTCGGCTCAAGGCCGAGGACGACGACGGAGAGCAGGAGGATGACGACGGAGAGCAAAATGCGCCTCCCGCGAGGCTTAACCTGATGCTCATGCGGCCTGACCAGGCCATCCGCATCATCACGATGGCGCGAGTGATGGCCGGGCCATGACGAGTCAGTCGATATTGTACAGCTGTGCCACGTTATCATGCACGATCTTCCGCCGCGTGCTCTCCGAGAACTTCGCGAGGTTATCGCCCAATATTCTGTGCGAGTCCGGCCACAATGAATCCGGGTGCGGATAATCCGACCCCCACATGATCCTGTCCTCGCCGATCAGCGGAACAATCGGCTCCAGGAACTTGTCCTGCTGATACGTGACGAAACCCTGGCGCCGGAAATAATCGCTCGGCTTCATCTTGAAGCCCAGAGAGCGTGCGCGATCGTGATACTCGGTGTCCAGCCGGTCGAACACGTACGGCAGCCAGGTGACGCCGGACTCGCCGAGCACGAAGTTGAACTCCGGAAATCTCTCGCAGGCGCCCGAGGCCAAAAGCGAAACCAGCACCTCCATCGTATCGAGCTGGAACAGCGCGGACCGCACCAGCCGCCACTCGGTGAAGTACTGTTTCTCCATTTCCGGGTTATCCGGCGCGCGCACCGCCTTGAAGCCCGTGGAGTGGAACGACACCGGGAATTTGCACTCGGCGCTGGCTTGCCATAGCGCGTCCCAGTCATGGTGCCACAGCGGCAGGCCCATCTCTTTGAATGCCAGGTCGCCGCCGCGAAGGCCCAGTTTGGCGCAGCGCCGCACTTCGGCGGCGGCGGTTTTCGGATTGGCGTTCGGAATCACCGCGAGCGGAAACACCCGGTTCGGATCAGCCCGTTTCGCGAAGTCGGCGACCCAGTCGTTATACACGGTGTCAGCCCAGTCGCGGATGGCGAAATCTTTGATGATTTCGTTGATGCGGAGGCAACCGTAGATGACCTCGGCGTAGACGCCATCCTTGTCGAGGTCGGCGACCCGCAGATCCGGCGTGGTCGGCCGCGGTTTCGCGCCCCGGCGATAATCCCACTCGAAACCGTAATCCTTCATCTCATCGACATGGGTAAACGAGCCCTTTTGGTACTTCGTGAACCCTGGGCCGACGCCGTTCCACATGCCCTGGTCGACGCCATCGACGATCCAGTGCAGGCCGTCGTCGCGTTCCTCGGTACGCGGCACCAGGCCGTGCCATTTTTTCGGGGCCGCGTCGGACCACAGGTCGGGCGGGCAATAGGTCATGTCGATATGATTGTCGGCGGAGATCAATCGTTCAGCCATTGGACGCTCCTGTGCTGCCGTTGGGGCCGAAGGCCGGGGCCCCTGTTGATTACCGGCGACGCTAATCCCGCCTTCCTGGTCCGGCAAGGTCTGGCCGGATCGCAAGCGATCGACTAAGGTCCGCCCGCTCAAACAATCAACAGGAGAAAATGTCATGGCATTTTCGATCTACGACGCGTCCGTGCCGATCTGCGCGCAACAGTTGGGCGCTCTGGCCACCATCATCGGCAAAGCCGCCGACCATTGCGCCACCAACAAGATCGAGGAGTCGGCGCTGCTGCTCGACCGGCTGTATCCCGACATGTTCTGTCTGGCACGGCAGATTCGCCAGGCGGCGGATTTCGGCCGCATGACACCAGGCCGTCTGGCCGGCGTCGCGGGTCCGGACTTCGCGGCGGTGGACGACACCAGCTTCGCGGCGGCGAAAAAGCGGGTCGAGGACTCGCTCGCCTTCATCAACACCCTGACCCGCGCGCAGATCGACGGCAGCGAGGACAAGGTCATCGCCTGGCTGGCCGGCGGCGCCGAGCGGAAGATGAAAGGCATCGATTATCTGCGGCAATTCGCTTTGCCGAACTTCTTCTTCTTCGTCACGACCGCCTATAACATTCTGCGGCATCGCGGCGTGGTGATCGGCAAGCGCGACTTCCTTGGCCCGGTGGCCTGGCTGTAACGGAATGGGTCCGGGGCTTCGGCCCCCCGGACAAGCCGGGGGGCAGGCCCCGGACCCGTTACGCCGCCTCGCTGAGCGTCGACCCCTGATCCAGCGTGGTGGCGCGCCGCAGATCGCGCGCCTTCGTTTCATCGTGCGGCCGGCCGCGATGCATCGTGCAACGATTGTCCCAGATCACCAGATCGCCAATGCGCCATTCATGGCGGTAGACGAAGCGGTCCTGCGTCGCGTGCGCGGTCAGGTCGTACAGCAGCAACCGCCCATCCGCCACCGGCCAGCCGACGACATGCGAGCCGTGCGCCGATAAGTACAATGTCTTGCGTTTCGAGCCGGGATGCGTGCGCACCAGGCGTTGCGGCGATGGCGGGTATTTGTCCTTCTCGGCCTGGGGAAAATCCGTGAACCCGACCATGGCGCGTGACCAGAACACGTCATGTTCCACCACCAGGTCATTGATCGCGGTTTTGGTCGCTTCCGGTAGAGCGTCATAAGCGGCGCGCATGTCGGCGAACTCGGTCTCGCCATTGCCGAACGGCGACGGCGGCGGCAGGGCGACCGCGTGCAGCATCCCGAGCACGACGGGAACCGGCATGTAGGACGCGTCGGTATGCCAGAGCCGGTTGCCGAGGGAATCGAGCCGGCGACGGTCGAACAAATCGCGGACCCGATTGTCCGCGTCGAGGTTCGAAATGTCGCCGATCTGCGGAATCGACAGCCGCCGTCTGCCTGGCTGGAGGGCGCCGCGGCCGACCTCCAGCGGTCCGAAGCGGGCGGCGAAATCGTGCAGTTGTGCGTCGCTCAGCGACTGCTCGCGAAACACCAGTACGGCGTACTGGTCGATGGCCCGCCAGATCGCGGCGATCCCGGCCGCGTCGATGGGACGCCTCAGATCGATCCCGGCGGCTTCCGCCGCGAATTGCTCTCCGATAGGACGGACGGCGATGGACATGATCGTTCCTCCCGATTTGTCAGGCGGCCGCATTCTGGCCTAATGTCCTCGCAAACAACAGAGTGGCGTGCCTTTGGCACGAATTGAGGGCGCCACGAACAGGGACGGACCCATGGCCAGCATCCAGAAACGCATCGTGTACGGCTTCGGCGCGGCAGTCATTTCGGTCCTGATCTTTCATCAGGGGATGTGGGCGATTTTGCATTATCTCGCGTTGCCGGGACTTGGCACGCCGCCGCCGTTTCCAATCGACGCCGTGCCACCGCTTGGTGTGCCCAGAATTGTCAGCCTGTGCTTTTGGGGCGGTGTGTGGGGCGCGCTGTTCGGAGCGGTCTGGCGCGGGCCGCGAGCCTCAAACTGGTGGGCGGGGATTATCTTGGGCGTGGCGGCGGCGCTGTTTGGCCTGTTCGTCGTGGCCGCGATCAAAGGCTTGCCGATTGGTGGCGGTTGGGTGCTGAAAAACTGGATCAGGTCGCTGCTGATCAACGGAACCTGGGGGCTCGGCGTCGGCCTGATACTCGCCGCGCTGCCCGACCAAACCGTCGAGAGCGACGATCACGCCTACCGCTGAAGCAGGGACACGCGGACCAACGCAGCCAGGCGGTTGACGGACGCTCCGGGCGATGTCGAAATCGTCGGCGTTGCCAGGAAAGGTTCAGCCATGGAATTTGGTGTTTTTCATGAATTTCCCGCATTGGTGGGACGTCCGGACTCAGCCGCGTTCGAGGAAGCCTTCGATATCGTCGATGGCGCCGAACGCTGGGGGCTCGACGTCATGTGGCTCGCGGAGTTGCATTTCGATCCGCCGCGTTCCGTCCTGTCGTCGCCGATGTGCATCGCCAGCGCGATCGCCGCGCGCACGAAACGGATCAAGATTGGCGTCGCCGTGCAGGTGCTGCCTCTGGGCAACCCGTTGCGCATCGCCGAGGAAGCCGCGACGGTCGATCACATCAGCCATGGACGGCTGATCTTCGGCGCCGGCCGCAGCGGGGTCGCGAAAACCTACGAGGCCTACAACATTCCCTACGCGGAAAGTAAGGAACGGTTCAATGAGACGCTGGACATCGTCCGGCGCGCCTGGACCGAAACGAACTTCTCCCATTCCGGCAAGTATTTCCACTTCGAGGACGTCACGGTCACGCCGCGGCCGTTTCAGTCGCCGATGCCGCCCATCCGCGTCGCCGCCACCAGCCCGGACACATTCGTTTCCATCGGGCAACTGGGCATGCCAATCTTTGTCGCGATCCGGCATGAGGATGCGCGTCACTTCGGCCCACAGATCGAATCCTATCGCAAGGCCTGGAAGGAAGCCGGGCATCCGGGCAACGGGCAGGTGTTCCTGCGCGCGCCTGGCTTCGTCGCGGCGACGGCGGCGCAGGCGAAGGCCCGCTACGAGGCGAGCCTGCTGCATTACTTCCACGCCCAGGGGAGGCTGCTCGCGGATTCGGCGCGACGCCTGGGGCTTGAGCCCACCAATCCGCGCTGGGCGACGTCGGAAGGTCTGGCGACGATGACCTATGACCAGGCGACACAGGGTTCGGTGATGATCGGCTCGCCGGACGAGGTCGTCCGCAAGATCGCGGCGCTCCGTGACGACATGGGGCTGGACGGCGTGCTGCTGGAACTCAATTGCGGTGGCAGGGTCGAGCACGCGCATGAAATGGAGGCGTTGCGCCTGCTGTGCCAGGAGGTGCAGCCGAGGTTCCACTGACGGATCGGATCAGACGAGCCGTTGGTCAGGATCGCGGCGGCGCCCGGACCCCTCTGACTTCGATGACTTCCGGACGGCGCGCGGCCAGGCGTGAGGCTTCGGCGGCGATTCGGTCCCGCGTCGCCGCATCCGCCCATGCGATAATTCCAAAGCCCGGCGTGTTGAGCCGCGGCAGCCACGCGGCGACCGGAGGCACCCGCGCGAGGACGCGCAGATCGAGGTGGAACGGAATTTGGTTCAATGCGCGCGCGGCCGCGCGGTCAAACTCGATGATGCCCAACGGCAGAGTTCGGCCCGGCGGTCGCCACGGTCCCGAACTGGTGTACGCCAGGATCAACTCGGACCCTCGGCCGATGCTTCGGACGCCCAGGCAATACGCGATATGGGGTAGTGGGCCGGGTTGGTCGGGCCGGTCCGGCGGACCGAAGGGAAAGTTCGTCAGGATGAAGGCGCCTTCCCGGATCGCCTTCGCCACGGTGCTCAATGTTCGCCCAGAAGAGTCCGCAAGGTCTGGGCGCGCTCCGCGTAGCGCTGATCGGTCTCGCCTGGTTCGCGGAGCAGGGCGCCCGGTCGTTTGCCCTCCAGTTCCGGCGCGGTGAAGACATGGATGACGCGTTCCGCCTCAGCACGGAGCCGCAGATCCCGCTCGATGAGCATCTGAACATAACCGGCGATGGAGCGGTGCTCGTCCGCGGCGATGCGCTGGACGCGGTCGCGGGTCTCGGGGTCCAGCCGCACGGTGATGCCGGTGCGGCCGAGGTTCGCAGTGTCGCTCATGGCGCTATCGGTGCATCATTATGATGCAGATGTCAAGGCGTGCGGACTGTCCTGACGGGAGCGGAACAAATCGCTCACGGAATCATCGCGCCCCGCCCATTGATATACAACGCATAGACCGACGTGCTGGCGCACATGAACAGCCGGTCCTTCTTCGGCCCGCCGAAACATAAATTCGCGCAGCCCTCCGGCAGATGGATCTTGCCGATCAGCGCGCCATCCGGCGCGTAGCACCGCACGCCGTCCTCGGCCGGATCGCCCCAGCCCATCGAGCACCAGACATTGCCGTCGAGATCGCAGCGCAGCCCGTCGGTCATGCCGGGCCGGAAATCATCGGCGAACACGCGACCATTGCGCAAATGCGCGCCATCGACATCGAAAACCCGGATATGCGCCGGCCCGCCATGCGAGATGCCGCTGTCGACGACGTAAAGCAGGCGCTCATCCGGCGAGAACCCGATCCCGTTCGGCCGCACGAAATCGTCCGCCACCACCCGCGCCCGGCCCGTCACGGGATCGAGGCGGTAGACGTCGCGCGGCAGCATCGCCTCGGCGTCATGCCCTTCATAGGGACCGTCGATCCCATAGCCGGGATCGGTGAACCAGATGCCGCCGTCGCCGGCGACCACGACATCGTTGGGAGCATTTAACGGTTTGCCTTCGAACCGATCGATCAGCACGGTGATCGTGCCGTTCAACTCGGTGCGGGTGACGCGGCGGGTGTCGTGCTCGCAGGAAATCAGCCGGCCCTCGCGGTCGCGTGTGTTGCCGTTGGTGTAGTGCGACGGGGCGCGGAACACCGACAGATGTCCGTCTTCCTCCAGCCAGCGCAGCATGCGGTTGTTCGGGATGTCGCTGAAAATCAGGTAGCCGCCGTCGCGGAAATACACCGGACCCTCGGCCCAACGAAATCCGGTCGCGATGCGTTCGATGGCGGCGTTGCCCTGTTTGTAGCGGAAGCGTTTGTCCAGCGCCTCGATCCTGGGATCGGGGTAGCGGGTGTCGGGCAGATTGCCGAGCGGCAAGGCCATGGTTCCTCCGGGGAATGCGCCGCCAGACGGTAAACGGTTCGCGTCCGTTTCGCACGCGTGCCCGGGAAATCTGTTGCAACGCACCATGATCCCATGCCACGCTGCGTGAGCCGCCTGGCGGGCGCCGTTAATGACCCGCGAGGCTCGTGGAAAACGTCCTGAAAGCGGGTCTGGTTGCGACAACCTGGCCGTGGACGGGGTGGTTGCTGGCGGGGCGCCGGCATCGGTCAACGGCCCAAACGAGGACGGAATGACCATGCTCGAAAAGCCGCTTGTCAGTGAATTCTCTCATGTGAATCCGGGCGACACACCCTGGCGCAGCGACGGTCTGCGCGATTTCTTTCTCTACCGCGATCTCGGCGTCGCCGGGGCGACCGGCGGGCGGGTCATCGCCCAGTTGGTGAAAGCCAATGAGGCGCCGGAAAAAGGCACCGGCTGGCACCGCCACGAGGCCGAGTTCCATATCGTCTTCATGACCAAAGGTTGGGCGAAGTTCATGTATGAAAACGAGGAACACCTCGTTTCGGCGGGCGACTGCGTGCACCAGCGGCCTGGGATCCAGCACTACCTGTTCGATTATTCGCCCGACATGGAATACCTTGAGGTCGTCGGCCCAGCGGATTTCGGGACGGTCGACCTCGCCGAAGGTCCGTGCGCGGTACCGGCTCCCGCGCCTTGGACGAAATCGTAACGAATATCGGATGCGGGGGCGCGGCGACGCGCCTCCTCGAGGCGTAAACCGGCGCCGATCAGAACTCGATATCGAGTTCCTCGATCTGCTCCGGCTCGCGCTGTGCCGCGGCCCACCATTCCCGCAGGTCCGGCCAGGCCAGGACGTGCTCGCAATAGGCCTCGCTGATCCGGTCGACCTTCACGTCATAGGTGCGAAACCGCGTCGCGACCGGCGCGTACATTGCGTCCGCGATCGTCGGCCGCGTGCCGTAGAGCCATGGGCCGCGCGACGCCTCCAGACACTCCCGCCAGATTTCGGTGATCCGGCTGATATCGGCCCGCACCGCCGACCACAGCGTGAAATCCGGCCGGAACAGCTTCAAATTCATCGGCAGCGAGCCACGCAGCGCCGCGAAGCCGGAATGCATCTCGCCCGAGATCGAACGGCAATGCGCCCGCGCCCTGGGTTCCTCCGGCAGCATATGCGCTTTTGGGAACGTCTCGTTCAGATACTCGGCGAGCGCCAGCACGTCCCACACCACTACATCGCCGTGCACGAGGTATGGGATGCGAATCGATGACGACTGCAACAACAGTTCGGCCCGTCGGGTCGGGTCGTCCGGGGAGACGACCTGCTCCTCGAACACCAGCCCGGACAGGCGGGCGAGCAGGAATCCGCGCAGTGACCAGGACGAGTAATTTTTGCTACTGATGAATAAAGTCGCACCTTTCATCGTGACAAGGCCCTCCCCCGGTGTCATGCTGCGATGCAATATAAACATCACCTGACATCAAAAGCGAGGGCTCATGTTGATCCGGCCGCCGATTTCATACCGGGGTGATTGCAGACGGGCCCGTCTCGTTTGGGGGCGCACGACCAGCCGGCCATGAAATATCAGATCTACCAGACGAAGAACGACCTGCTGCACCCGCTGCGGGAGGCGGCACGGTTCGGCGCGGCCTGGGTGCGCGCCTGGGATCTGGGGAGTTATACGCCGCCGCTGTTCCGCGCCATGGGGGCCGCGAGCGAGATTTTCGCGGAGGCGAAGCTCACTCATCACCGGCCCGACTACGGAATCCCCACGGTGGCCATGGGCGACCGGACCGCGGTCATCACCGAGGAAGCCGCCGACGATACCCCATTCGGAACCCTGCTGCATTTCCGCAAGGACATCCCGATCGAGCAGCCGCGGGTGATGCTGGTGGCGCCGATGTCCGGCCATTTCGCCACCTTGTTGCGCCAGACCGTGCGGACGATGTTGCCGGATCACGATCTGTATATCACCGACTGGAAGAACGCCCGCGACATCCCGCCCGACGCTGGCACGTTCGGCTTCGACGCCTATGTCGAGCATCTGATCCGCTTCCAGCGCGTCATCGGCCCAGGAGCGCATATCGTGGCGGTGTGCCAGCCGACGGTGGCGGCGCTGGCGGCGACGGCCATCATGGCCGAGGAACGCGATCCAGCCCAACCGCGCAGCCTGGTGCTGATGGCGGGACCGCTCGATACGCGGGTCAATCCGACCAAGGTCAACGTGCTGGCGCGGTCGAAGCCGATCGAATGGTTCGAAAAGGAACTGACCGCCACCGTGCCGTGGCGTTTCCCGGGCGGCGGGCGGCGGGTCTACCCGGGTTTCGTGCAACTCACCGCGTTCATGGCGATGAACCTCGAACGGCACATCAACGCGCATATCGCGCAGTTCCGCGCGCTGGCCGGCGGTGAGATGGAGGCGGCCGAGACTCACCGTCTGTTCTATGATGAATACTGCGCCGTCATGGATCTGCCGGCCGAGTTCTTCCTGGAAACCGTGCAGCGTATCTTTCAGGACGATCATCTGCCGCTGGGGAAACTCACCTTCAACGGCCGGCCGGTCTCACCCGCCGCGATCCGCCGCACCGCGTTGCTGACGGTCGAGGGCGAGCGTGACGACATTTGCGCGATCGGCCAGACCGTCGCGGCGCTCGACCTGTGCACCGGCGTGCGCGTCGACATGAAGTCGCACCATTTGCAAAGCGGCGTCGGCCATTACGGCGTGTTCAGCGGCCGGCGCTGGGAGCGCGAGGTTTACCCCAAGGTCTGCCAGGTCATTCAGACGCGGAGCTGATCAGGTCTCGCACCGCGCGCAGATCGCGAACGAACGCGGCGTATTCGCGGGCTCGGGTAGCCTCATCGGGTTGCCGCAACAGATACGACGGATGCACGGTCAGGAACGCCATGCCGCCGTCCGGCAAATTGAACGGATGGCCGCGCTCCCGCGTCACGGTCACCGGCCGGCCCAGTACCGCGCGGCCGGCGCTGCCGCCGAGCAGCACGAGCAAGGCCGGGTTCAGCGCGGTGCGCTCGGCGTCGAGCCAGAAGCGGCAGATGTCGATCTCCTGTGGCGATGGCGGCTGGTGGATCCGCCGCCGGCCGCGCGGGGTGAATTTGAAGTGCTTCACGGCGTTGGTGATCTGGACGAGCCGGCGGTCGATGCCCGCTTCCTCCAGCGCTTCATCCAGCAATTGTCCCGCCGGGCCAACGAATGGGCGGCCGATGATGTCTTCCTGATCGCCCGGCTGTTCCCCGATGAACATCACGCGCGCGCCGCGTGGCCCTTCGCCGAACACGGTTTGCGTCGCCGGTCCGAACAGCGCGCAGCGCTCGCAGCCGCGGGCTTCCCGCGCCAGGTCCGTCGTGGCGCTGGTCTGGCTCATCGGCAGGACCACCGGGCCAATCGGCGGGCGGTCCAGCGGGCGAGGGACCTCATCCAGGTCTTCCGCCTCGGGCAGGCCGCCGCCGTCATGCGCTGAGGCCAGGATCGTTTCCTGATGCGCGTCCCACCAGGCAAGTAACGTCTCATCGTCGCCCGGGTTCTTCAATCCGGCGCCGAAGCGGAGCGCGGCGTGGTCCCGGTGCGCGGTGCCGTCAGGCGTGACGATCGTGAAGCCGTTCGCCGGGTCGCGGCGCGCCAGCAGCCGCGCATTCGCTTCGAGGACGAAATGATCAGGCTGGTACCAGCCCAGATAATGCGGCCGATCGTGAAACCTCACCGGGGCGAATCGGAGAAGCGTGCGCATCCGATGCGCGTCCGCCCGCACGGCCAGGGCCCAACGCCGGGCGAGGCGCAGATCGAGGTCTTGCGTATCGTTGAAAACCAGGCCGCCATGGTGGGCGCGCCAGACCAGGGTATAGAGCAGACCGAACCGCTCCGGCTCGCGCGCCTGAAACGCCTGCGCGGCCAAAGCCACCAGGGCGCGAGACAGGGTGAAGCTTCCCGCGACCTCGTCCGGCACGGCGTCGCCGGCGTCGCCGATGGTCCAGGTCAGGTCGCGTGGTTCAACCCCAGCGAGCACGAATGCTCGCGTTGCACGCCGCCAACCCGCCCAATCTGTCTCATGCGCGAGAGTGCAGGTTGGCATTAGACGCGAAAATCCCAATATTCGTTTATAACAGGCTGCTGGGCGTGATCATGCATCGAGGGGAACACAACCATGCCGTTGGGTTCAGGTGCCTTCGCCGGCATCTTCAAAGGCGGCTCCTCTCCCTGGGCCACGCACGATAGCGGCATTCTGCTCTATCTGAGCGGTAGCCGCCTGTCGAGCGACTGGTCCCTTGCTGATGGGCCGAAATCTATCACATATGCCGCCGTCGCGTCCGGGACGAATATCGCGACGTTCACATGTTTTGAACGCATATATCACGATTTATTTGCGCCGGGGCACAAACTCAAACATGTATCCTGGGGTCATCACGTTCCCCGCAAATCACCGTAGCCAAGGTCACGCGATGCACGTCCCATCTCGGCCATCCGTCATGGAAAGTCCCACGGCGGATATTTCTGCGCCGGTTCCCGGTCGTCCCGTGGTCATGGAATGGAATTCGGCCGAG
>Ga0181536_10001416_pt1 | contig 28214 bp, 18 predicted proteins | sample PEATcosm2014_Bin_41_FD_121105 | JGI IMG/M metagenome (GOLD analysis project Ga0181536, IMG submission 121105) | Peatland microbial communities from MTU Mesocosm Facility, Houghton, MI, USA - PEATcosm2014_Bin17_60_metaG | ecosystem: Environmental > Terrestrial > Soil > Wetlands > Peat | place...
CGTGCTGAGTTGGACCAGTGTTTCCGGCCTGACCTATCAAGTCTGGTCCACCACCAACCTGGGCATTCCGTTCACAACCATTGGCGGTGTCATTACTGCTACCGGACTGATAACCCAGAGCACCAACGATTTTGCCGATCCAGTAAGATTCTACCGCATCCAAGTTTTCCCGTAGTGGAACGGATTACTGCCATACTATCCTTGACGTGCAGTGATTGGCTGCGGGTGGAGGTGCATGGTAACGAACGCCTTGGTGACTGTTTAGTAAACGATCATGCGGACTTTCAAGGCTTCGTCCCAATGAACGTCCATTCGTGCGCACGCGGACCAGCTTTGCCCGTCCGCAAGTGTTACGCCGCGCTCTGGCCGGGGGACAATACCTCCGATTGGTCGTCATTGCGGCTATCCATTTCAATATTGTTGGGCTTGGGCTTGCCGGTTTTCCTTTTGTCGGCTGCGACGTCGGTGGTTTTGTTGGCGCGCCGGACGGCAAGCTTTGCGCCCGTTGGCTGCAAGCTGGAGTATTTTTCCCGTCCATGCACTCACCGTGAAAGACAAGAACAGCTTTAAGCCAATGCGCTTTATCATCAAGCGTTGAATAAATTTTCCACGTATTCTTTAATTGGAGACTAATTGAAACAACGACCTCATAAATCAAAGTCCGGACGGGCAGCGGAACGCGCGGCATCACGTGGTTCGGCCGGCCCACGCGGTGTCGAGCCTCCACCATCGCCGGCCCGCCAATGGCTGTTCCGTCTGGTCGCGCTGGTGTTTATCCCACTGGTTCTGTTGGCCGTGACCGAGGTCGGATTGCGATTGGGCGGCTACGGCTACGATCCGGGGCTGTTCAAGAAAATCACCATCGGCAACGGCGAGTATTTCGTTAACAACGAAGCCTTCGGCCTCCGGTTTTTTCCGCCGCAACTGGCGCGCAGTTTGGGACCGATCCGCATGCCGGTAAACAAGGCCGCCGACACCTACCGAATTTTCATCCTGGGCGAGTCCGCCGCGATGGGTGATCCGGAGCCGGCCTACGGCGCGGGCCGTTACTTGGAAGCCCTGCTGTCGGCGCGTTATCCGCAGACGCATTTTGAGATTGTCAATCTGGGCATCACCGCCATCAACTCGCACGTCATCCTGCCCATTGCCAGCGATTGCGCCCGGCGCGAGGGCGACCTATGGATCATTTACATGGGCAACAACGAGATGGTCGGGCCGTTCGGGGCCGCAACGGTTTTTGGTGAAAAGACGCCGCCGCTGCCGCTAATCCGGTTCAACCTTGCGCTCCAAAAGACACGTCTGGGTCAGTTGCTAGTGAATCTCGGTCGCAAGTTGAAGGCCGGCACCACCGCCGCCCCGTCGTGGGGCGGCATGGAAATGTTCGTCGGCAATCAATTGCCGGCGGACGATCCGCGTCGGGAGGTGGTGTATCACCATTTTTCCCGGAACCTGCACGACATCGTGAAGACGGGCTTGAACTCTGGAGCGCAAATTCTGCTCAGCACCGTGGCGGTGAACCTCAAGGACTGCGCACCGTTCGCCTCGCTGGTCAACAGCAACCTGCCGCCGGCGAATCGTGCCCAGTTCAACCAGTTTTTTGCGGAGGGTGTGCGGGCCGAAAACCTGGGTGATTTTGCCAAGGCGACGCAACAGTTTGAGTCGGCGGCCAGACTCGATGAGAAGGTTGCCGAGTTGCAGTTTCGTTGGGGCCAAAGTCTGCTGTCGTTGACAAATTTTGCCGTCGCCCGCGAACATTTGCAGTTGGCGTGCGATGACGATGCGCTGCCGTTCCGGGCCGATACACGGATCAATGCCCTGATTGCCGCTGCGGGCCGGCAACTGGCCAATGATAAACTGGTCTTGTTTGACGCTGCTGGCGCGTTGGCGACCAACACGCCTTCCGAACTCTGTGGCGACGAAACCTTTTTCGAGCACGTCCATTTTAATTTCGACGGCAGTTATCGGCTCGGCCGCGCGTGGGCGGAACAGGTGACGGCGATGCTGCCGGAAAAAATCAGCCACGCGGCCGCCACCAATCGCTGGGCTTCGCAATCGGCCTGCGACCTGCGGCTCGGTTTGTCGGACTGGAATCGCGAACTGACCTTGAACCACATGCTTGGCCGGTTGGGACAGCCGCCGTTGCGCGATCAACTGGACAACGCCACCCGGGTGAAAAATCTGGAGACACGCGTGAAGGAACTTCAATCCCGGATGAATGCCGCTGACACCGCACAAGCCGACGCGGATTTTCAGGCGGCGTTGCAGCGTGCGCCGGACGACTATTACCTCCATGGAAACTACGCGGAGTTCCTCCAGTCCTCCGCTGGCAATTTGCCGCAGGCGAGCGTGCAATGGCGGCGGGTCCACGATTTGTTGCCGCAGGATTGCATCACCTGTTTCGAGCTTGGAAGAATGATGGAATTACAGGGACAATGGGTCGAGGCGGAAACGTGGTTCCGGTGCTCTGTGGAACTGCGTCCCACTATGTCCGAAGGCTGGATTGAACTGGGCAAAGTCTTGGCCAGCCAAGAAAAATATGCGGACGCGCTCGCCAGTTTTACCACCGCCCAAGGGCAGCGTCCGGGGGATTCTCAGATTTGTCTCCGCAGCGGCCTGGCCCTGGCAAAATTAAACCGCCACGCCGAGGCGATGGAAAAATATCGCGCGGCCATCCGGTTGAATCCGGCGGACTGGGAGGCGCACCATGAACTCGGCGGCGAACTGGATCTGGCCAACCAAGTCGATGCCGCGAGCGATGAATTTGGCGCGGCGGTGCGGTTGAATCCGAACAGCGCGCGAACCCATTTGAATTACGGCGTATTGCTTGCAAAGCAGAACCGGCTTGATGCCGCCACGCATGAGCTTGAGGAAAGCCTTCGTCTCGACCCCACCTACACCAGGGCTCAGGAATATCTGGCCAAAATCCAAATGTTGAGAAAACAGACACCCTGATTCCGCTTGCCAGCACGCGGGCAAACCATAAATTCATAACAATTCATGTGGTCACTCCTTAAAGAATTTTTCAAGTTCTCCCGGCAGGAAAAAAATGGTGGCTCATCCCGCTCATCATCGTGTTGCTGCTGCTGGGTGCGATCCTGATCTTCACCGCCAACTCCGGCATCGCCTGGACGCTGTATCCGTTTCTTTGAGCGATGCCCGCGCCGCACAATATCCTCGGCGTCTCGGCGTATTATCACGACGCGGCTGCCGCGCTGGTGGTGGACGGAAAAATCATCGCCGCTGCGCAGGAGGAACTTTTCACGCGCAAGAAAAACGATTCCGATTTTCCGCGTCACGCCGCCCAGTTTTGTCTCCGCCACGCGAACCTGACGTCGGTGCAGCTCGACGCGGTGGTGTTTTACGACAAGCTCATTTTGAAATTTGCGCGACTGCTCGAAACGTATCTCGCCGTCACGCCCGGCGGCTGGCGCACATTTCCCATCGTGTTGTCCAACTGGCTCGGCGAGAAACTGGATTTGCGCAAAACCATTCGCGGTGAATTGCCCGGATTGCGTCCCGATTGCCCGATCCTTTTTACCGAACACCACCAATCCCACGCGGCCAGCGCGTTTTATCCGTCGCCTCTTGACGAGGCGGCGATTCTGACGATTGACGGCGTCGGCGAATGGGCCACCACGGCCATCGGCCACGGCCACGGGCGCGAAATAAAAATTCCGTGCGCCGCGAGCGCGTGGCGGATTATTTTGAACTGGAGGTCGAGTCGCCTTACATGCTGCTGGTCGCGCCGGTCAAAAAAGAATTGTGCCGCGAAGTCTCGCCGGAAATTAAAGGACTGGACCGGCTCAAGGAAATCCATTCCACGCTGCCGGCCATCACGCATGTGGATTATTCGGCGCGCAGTCAAACGGTGGATCGCAAAGACAATCCGCTGCTTTATGATTTGCTGCTGCGCTTCGAGCAGGGGACCGGCTGTGGCGTGCTGGTGAACACGTCGTTCAATGTGCGCGGCGAACCGATTGTCTGCACGCCGGATGACGCATATCGTTGTTTCATGAACACGGAAATGGATTATCTGATCATGGGCAGTTTTGTCATCGAACGCACCGCGCAACCGCAGCAGAAAATCCAGCGGCGGATTTTGCCGCAGGCCGATTGAGATGAAATTAAACTTCAAAGTAGACCCAAAAGAAGGGCGCAAGTCCGCGCTGCTGACCGCGCTGGGGCTGGCGATTTTGAGTTCGCTTCTGCGCTGGCGAAAGCATCTGCCGCCGAATGTTTGGTGTGTCTTGCTCGCGTTGCTCGGTCTCGTGGCGATTTGCGCGGTGCTGCAAGCACGTTGGTTTCGCGGTTGGTATCGGCTCTCGTTGCGGCTGGGATTTTATTCCAGCCAGTTCATCGGTCGCTGTGTGCTGCTGGTATTCTTTATTTTCATCCTGACGCCGCTCGGATTTGTGTTGCGGTTGGTGGGCAAGGATTCGTTGCAACTCAAGCATCCACCCAGCGCGACGACTTATTGGCATCAAGCGAGAGAGTGCAATCCGTTGGACCGGCTTTTTTGAAACGGGAGTTTGAAGCGGTTGCGGTTGCGGTGCGCGGTTAATTTTGCACAGCCCAAAAATTTGGTCATTGATGCACACTGGATCGCTGCTGTATCCACACCACGTCATCGGGTGAATTCTGATTGTTATCCGGACAACCCATCCCTACCATATGCCTGACCGGTGCTTGTGTGTTGCCGTCCAGCCACTTTTTGATTTCCGCGTGCCCGTCGGCAAAGGAAAAACCACCGGCGCCGTTGTGGGTGGAGGCGGGCACGTCATGCCACACTTGCGAGGAGCCGCCTGCCATTATCGTAGCAAAGAAACCGTCGTTGATACTGTCCGGACATTCGTCCAGCAAAACCCACAAATTCGCCGCGCCTAGCTTTGCCACATCGCCGGTTTTCAAAAATGTCTGATAACCCTGATTTTGCCCGTAACTCGGGCTGCTCATGATGCCATGAACATCGCCGACAAAACCATTCATTGAATAGCTGCGGACGCGCGGCCCTCTTGCGCCGGGGTAAATGTCGGCCGGACACTTGAACACGCCGGGGGTTTTTGCCACATAAGGACCGATTTCGACGGAGGTCATGAGTGCAGTGTTCGTGTTTTGAGTGTTGGCCTGGACGGAAGAATCCCAAGTCATTATGCCGTCCACCCAATTGGTTGGGCCGGTTCCGGTGCCGGTATTTTCGGGAAACCTATCTTGATTGTCATCCGGATACATTATTACGGCCAGTTGCACCTGTTTGAGATTGTTCATGCAGTAAACTCCCTGCGCCTTCAGCTTGGCCTTGCTTAAGGCCGGCAATAGCATCGCCGCGAGAATGGCGATGATGGCAATCACAACGAGGAGTTCAATGAGTGTGAAGGCCGTCTGATTCAAATGCGGAGTGCGAAGGAGCTTTCGGTCGTCATTTTGTAATGGCATAAACGAAACGGAAGGTGATTGATTAACTGTCATTTTAAGCCGCAAGCTGTTGTTCAACTCAAACTGCCGCGCCTGATCTTTGGGGCTACAGGCAGCCCAAAGGCCAGTGGAATCGAACATGAAACTATCAATGAAAAGTCCGGGTTAGTATCGCATGAAATGTGGGTCAGTTCGATGAGGCGTTGCGTGAATTTCAAGAAACGCTACGGTTGGAACCGGGCAACCAGCAGGCCCAGGAGTATTCCGAACGGGTTAAAAATTGGAAGAATCAACGGCCCCAATAATTACCGAATCAGACGGACAGTGTTACCCGCCGTTTCTGAGTTCGTGACCTCAAAGTAGGTTTCAATTACACTACAGGGTAGAGGGGCCGGTTCTGGCGAAGGGAGCCCGTAGGGCGACCGGAGCCAGAACCGGCCCCTGGTGGCTCAAAACCGAAACGGAAACATGGTTAGTAGCAACCCATCCGCAGAACCGAACAAGAGTCCTGACAAAAAGCGGCGGTATCTGACCGCCGAGCCAAAAGCCGCACAACAGCACCGGTGGTCCGTATTCCTACATCCGGCACGGCAACGGCGACAACTATTGCTGGGCTGACGGACACGTCGCCTTGACGCCCTGGAGAATCTTGACCAACGGCATGTACGGTGTCATCGACTGGTATTACATGCCGACGCCAAACGCGACGCCGGATTGACCCCGAACGACGGTTGCGCCCGGTGCCGTGACAACTTTTGTCCTGCGCAGCCCGAGGAAGAAGCACCGCAACCAACCCGCGCTCAAACTCGATCCGGAACAGGCCCACACTTTGCGCTTTGAAACCGTGGCAACCAAACCATGAAACTAACCCGGCTCATATCTGAAAGCGTCTAAATAGGGCTGGAGGATTTCCTGGCAAGGCTCAAAGTACTTTCGATAATTCTTCCAGCGGCCGATAGCGGAAGTGTAGAGCGGCTGGCTGACGGCCTCGTAGGTGGGCGAACTGACCGCTTTCGTTTTCAGGCGGTCGCGGTAACCGAGCACTTGCGGGTCCCAGGGCAATTCGAGAAACTGCAGCGCGCGGCGCGCCTCCCGCTCGAGGTGCAGAACACAATCCTCGTAACGAACCTCCAGCCAGGGGGTGCAAATGGTTTCACGAAACTTGAGCCAAACGCCCAGGTTGAAAGCGTAACTCCGGGCGGTGCGCTCCAGGGTGAGGAAGGAAACGCTATTGACGTTGAGGTGCAGGTATTGCATGAAGCAACTGAGGACGACGTCGCGCGGATCCCGCAGCGCGATGAGCAGTTTCGTTTCTGGAAACAGTCTTAGCATGGCCGGGAGGAGCGGGGTCATCGACGGGTTCTTGTCGAGATGCACGCGATCGCCGATCGGTTCGTTCAAGGCCGCCGCCATATAAGCGAGATAACGGTCACGTTGGGCCGCCAATCGTTCAAGGGGAATGTTGTCTAAAGCCTCGACGGTCGGCAGAAGCGTTTTCTTGGTGCGCCACAGGGCGGGGAAAATGTCGCGGCCAAAGGCTTCACGTTCGTCGGAGCTGACGAGGCCGGGATGACTGTCGAGAACCTGCTCCAGCAGGGTTGTGCCGGAGCGGGGAAAGCTCGCCAGCACGGCCATCTTTTTTGGGGGAAAGGCTTTGCCCGCCTCGACCCATCGTTGCCAGTGGGCGGCGGTCAGGGTTTGGGCCAGGTTCCGGAAGACGTCCCGCAAATCTTTGGACCTCTTGAGAAACGGACCTTCCTCGGCCAGCAGAAACTGCTTGGCCTGCAACATGGCAGCCATTGCTCCGTCGTAATCGCCGTCCCGGTCGAGCTTCTGGGCGATCTCGGTCCAGGCCTGGCTGCGCACGAACGGATGCGCCTCGTTGCTGGAGGCGAGCTTTCGGAAGAGAGCCTCCGCGCCAGCCGCGTCCTTCAACCGGCGCAATAGACGGGCCTTGAGCAGCGCAGCTTCCAGATAATCAGGCTCGGCGCGAAGGCAGTCTTCGATCAAAGAATACGCCTCGGCCACGCGGTGGCGGCGCTCGTAAAGCACGGCCAACTCCAGTTGGGCGTCGGGGATTCCTTTGGTCATCGCCACCACGCGTTCGAAGCATTGGATGGCCTTTTCGGGCCGAAAGATCATCCGGTAACTTTGTCCAGCCAAGTGCATCAATTGCGGATTGTGCGCGCTCAGCTTGACCAGGCGATCGAGCATCACCTCGGCCCGGGTGATCTCGAAACGCGCGCCCAGGGCGCGGCTGGCGTCAACCAGTGCCACCAGATTCTGGGGATATTTGCGCACAGCCTTCTCGAACAAGACCAAGGCTTCGTCGAAACGATTGAGTTGCCACAGCCCGCGGGCCTGCTGCAGCTCCGGAACATCGACCCCCAGTCCGGGAATGACGCTGGGCGGGCGATGCGCCCGGGAAATCAAAGCGGGGTGGTGAAAATGTTTATTCCCGTGCTTGGCCATCTTTATTCGGGCACTCAAGCCCTGCTGCCAGAGAGCAAAGCAAACCCACTGCCGGAATGAAACAAAAAAAGTTCGCCGAGGTGAGACGCCTGCCGGCACCTCGGGTTACTTTTGCAGAAACTTCACCACCGCTTCCGTCCGGTTGTGGACGCGCAGCTTTTCGAAGATGTTTCTTACGTGCTCGTGGACGGTATAGATGCTGATGCCAAGACGTTCGGCGATTTCCTTGTCCAGTTGGCCTTTGCTGAGCAGGGCCAGCACCTCATGTTCGCGCTGTGTCAGGTGGGTCAACTGGCGCGGCGGGCCGCCGATGGGCAGGGAAGCAACCGTGTTCTTAAAGTATTGCCACACCCCGGCAGCCATTTCCTCGTCGGAGAGATTTCCCCTTGCCAGCACTTCAGCGATCGGCTCGAGAAACTGAGTTGGCGGAGTACGTCTTAACAGATATGTGCCCGCTCCGCCGGGCGTAGCCCTGAACATCTCCTCGCTATCCTCGTAAACCGAATAGAGCAAACCCGCAACTCCGGGAGCGGTGACCTTCAACTCTTCCAGGCAGTCGGTGCCCGGTTTGTCGGCGAGACTGTGACTGACCAGAACCAGGCAGGCGGGCCGACGCGGCAATTCCCGAAGTGCCTCGGCGGCGCTGGCGAAGGTGGCCTCACAACAAAACCCGTCCATGTGGTTGATGCACCACACCAGGGCCTGCCGAATTCCGCCATCGGATTCAGCGATGGCGACCTTAAGGCTGCCAGTTCCCGCTTCGAAGGGTTCAGCCGATAGCTGCCGAGGGACGTTGCTTAGGGTGTGAATGGTGGTGTACGTCCAAGCCAAGGGATTATCGAGCCATCGGAAAGCCACGGTCAGTTCACGACGAAATCGTTCGTTAGCAGCTTTCCATCCCTGGCTGGCGACGGCCTGGTAGATTCGCATGGCCCGGCTTGCCGCCAGCTTCGGATCATCCGTTCCCAGAGGGAAATAATGGCCGGTGCCCTGATGATCGACCCGCACCGAAAGCTCCCGAGCGGTTTTCTGGTCAAGGCACATCGTGTATTCCCGATGGATTAGCCTTTGGGCCCAAAAGTCCCGGTCGAATCGGTCAGTGCCCAATGGCATCGCCGGCCCGGGCGGAAGGCCGGCAGGCACACTTCGCCGGCCGCCTTGGGCGTCGGCGTTCTCCCAGCCCTGGTTGACGATGGTTCGATAAAGCTGACAGGCCTCCGCCGCGGCTTGCCGGCGATGGCTGGACGGCAGAGAAAACGTCTTCCTTCGGCCCAGATGCTGGATTTTTACCGACCAGGTCCTCACTCTAAACTGGCTGCCCTTATAGGTGTAGCTGCCCCTGAACAAGCGCTCCCGCCAGTATTTAGGCTCCATTTTGGAACTGGCTGGCGCGGAGGCATGGGCAAGCCGCCCTCCAGTTCTTGGACGTTTCTTAGACATAATGTCATTCTGCTTCAGCCATGAACCGCAGGCAAGGCCTTAAACGCACCAGCATCAGCCGGCAGGCGCGCCGTAACGCCCTTGTCCGCCAGGGGGTCCACCGAGTGGGGAACGTCAATCCTCCGTGGAGCGGCAGCATGGTCAATGGCCGGTTCTGGGATCCTTTGGGGTGCCTGCAAAAATGATCGGGAGGAGCCAAAGGTCCGGAGCTTCTCGTACCGGCTCCTCCGGCCAGTATTCAGGTTCCATTTCAGAACCAGCCGGCGGGGAGGCATCCGATTAAGCCCCCCCTAGAACAGGGTATTGTGAAAAGAATGGCCGAGCCTATCATTCGCAATATGCTACAGTTGCAACTGCGGCATCTCACCCTCCAGTCTGGGAGGGGGGATCGGCAGGCGCTGTTGGTCAACGCCATACGTTCACCTTGGGAAAAGGATTTATGGCTGTGGGACGCGGCGAAATTCTCGCCGTAACCCGCACGGGAAGATCTGGAATCCAACAACCCCAAAGAGAAACACGAAAAACAAGAAGTGCAGATTATGCGGCTTGTAACTGCGGGATTGGCTGTGGCATGCCTGACGATAGCGAGTGATTGCGCCTGCGCCGGTCAGCTCCCTTTGGCTTCCGTCTGCTACTTTAATCCCTACCAGAGCCCCACCAACTGGGGCAGCGGCGGCTCGGCGATTTACCAGAGCGGCGCGGCGGTCGTGCGCAACGTGAACGGCACGATTCCGGTGGACAACCTGGGCGGTACTTACGCGCTGGTGCTCGATTCCGTCAACCCGCCGGGCGGTACGTGGAGCGTTTTCTTCAAGATCAGCGGCAACCCTCTGAACTGGCTGCGCACCGGCACCAATCCCGCCATTCACCTGGCGCTCAAGTGGAGTGCCGTGCCCACCAACCAGGCGTGGAATATGACCGTGCGCATCCAGGCCGGACCCGTTTACGCCTCCGCGCCCAACGTCGATTTGTCGCTGAAATCCTATGTCACTGTCCCCAGCAACACCTGGCAGGACGTCCTGATCCCGGCCTCAGCTTTCCAGGCAGTTCAACCCTCCGTTGACCTGACGCACGTCTGGGATATCGTGCTGCTCCCCACGGGCAGCTACAAGGACCATTGCACGCTCGACATTGCGGCCCTGGACCTGCTGCCCTCTGCGTCGCCGGCGCAAACCAACTACACTGAGTTTGTAAAAGCCAACGAGGTCGGCTACGCCCCGCTGATGCCCTCCAAGATCGCCCTGGTGAGCTGGTCAACAAGCAACACCGTCTCCCCTCCGCCGACATGGTTCCGAGTTGTCAACGTTGCCAACGGCCAAGTCGTCTTCAGCAATCAACTGAGCCGGTTCGTCCAGCCAAATGAGTGGCAGGCGCCGGGGTGGACGCTCGATGGCGACGTGATTTACCAGGGCGATTTCGGCGCCCTGCGAACGCCGGGAACTTATCGTGTCGAAGCGCCCGAGCTGGGGGCGAGTTCGCAAAACTTTAGCATCGGCACGAACGTCTATCAGGGCCTGTTCCGGGATAGCCTGAGGTTTTTCTACTACTCCCGTTCCGGCATGCCGATTGTTCAGCCGTTCGCCGAGGGTTACACCCGCGCTGCCATCCATCCCGAAACCACCAACGCGGCTTACAATTACGATCCCGCCTACGGCCATTACAATTTCGGAGCCCAGACTAAGCGGGACGTCCACGGCTCCTGGTTCGATGCCGGCGACACCCATGTGGACGTGGTGAATACGGCGGTCGCCTGCTGGTTTTTGCTCGAAACCGCGCGTGACTTCGGCCCCAACGTGCCGCCTTACGCGTTGGACCTCCCGGGATCCAACCCGCAGCAAAGCGACCTCGTGCCGCTGGTCTCCAACGCGCTCGACTGGCTGCAGCGCATGCAAAACCCCGACGGCAGCGTCTGCCATTACGTGCTGGGCAATCCCGATCAAGTATCGGATACCAGTTCGTTTGCGGCTGCCTGCGCCGCCGGTGCTTTTGCCAAAGCTTACGCCGTGCTGGGCAGTACGCTCACGCCCGCGCAGGCGTCCAACTTCCTTTACCGCGCCCGCTTGTCGTGGCAGTGGCTCACCAACAACCCGGCCCCGGCCTGGCCCCGCCTGCCGCTGAACAACGGTGTGGACGGGGGCGGTTGGGACACCAATTCCTACTGGGGCACCACCAACGACGACCATCGCGAGCGCGCTTTCGCCGCAGTAGAGTTGTTCGAGGCGACGGGCGAGGCGGCTTTCAATAATTACTTCACGAACGTCTTCCTCAGCCAGAACGGTGGTTCGCCCTTGAACGGTCTGGCCTTTGGCCCCAATACCACCGGCTACGGGAGCGACAATGTGCTTGACTACCTGACGCGCCCGCTGAATTTCGCGTTCATGGATTACGCCCGAAGCCGCCGCGCGGTGACTCCGAGCGTGCAGGCCACCTTGAAAGCGGCTTTCCAACACCAGGCCGACGTCCTGACGAACTACACGGCCCTCTCCGGCTACCGCATCCCGATGCTCTATCCAGGCCATCTCTACTGGGGGTCGAGTGGCGGGGTGCTCACGCCCTCGGCGATGGTCCTGGCGCGCGCCTTCGAATGGACCCTCAATACGAACTATCACGAAACCGCCATCCAGGCGCTGCACTTCATCTGCGGGCGCAATCCGGTCAACCGCGTCTTCGTCAGCGGCTACGGCGACTATCTCCACGGCTCGGACTTCTACTCGCAGTTCTGGACCAACCTGCTGCAGCAGCCGCCCGGCTACCTGGGCGGCAACATCAATGTGAGTGGCTCCGCAACGCCGGTGGTCGAGTATCCTTGGAAACGCTTTCTCAACACGCAAGATGCCGACATGACCGAGCCGGGCGTCTATTGGAATTCCGCCTTTGCCTGGCTCGCCGGCTACGCGGCCAATGACGCCATGCTGCCTTCCCTGCAAATCGCTCCTGCTCCCGGCGGGGTCTTTGTTTCCTGGCCCCTCCGTTCGGCGCCATTCAGACTCTGGTCGGCCGCCAACCTCGCGCCCGCCGCGAGTTGGGCACTCGCCACCAACTCGCCTGCGCTCTCGAACCGGACCTGGCAGATCTGGGTTCCTGCCGGGCCCGCCAACCCGGCTTTCTGGCGCTTGCAGATGTAAGCATCGGCCTCATGAATCTCCAAATGCTGCTCACAAACTTGGCAGCACAGGTTAATCGTCATCGGTGGGGAGATGGATGACCGTGCGGGTGCAAAGCTCAAATTCACGGGCCAGCTTCGAGCGGTTGGGGTATTCATTGTTCTGGATGAGCTGATGAATGCGCAACATGCGTTCCATTGGGGCCCGGCTGTAGATCTAGGGCTGAACTTTCGGCATAATTCTTTTCGACTTCGCTATGAGCGCTAAAGCGAAAAACTCATCGTGTCACTCCCGGCCGCCAGGCCGCTGTTTCCACACGGACTACCCACAAATTCTGCTACAGAGAAAGCTATTGGAACCGCGCTGTATTGCAGCGAATGCGAGAAATACAAAGCACGGGCCCCTGCGGCCAGCATTCAGGTTCCGTTTTAGAACCAGCCGGCGGGGAGAAGGGGGGCGGGAGGCCATTTGGCTCTTGGACATTTCTTGGACATAATTCCATTCTGCCACGGCCGCGAACGGCGGGCAAGAGAAGAACCAAGCCGGCCGGCCTGGCGTACCAAGGCGGGCCGCCAAAACTTGTGCCGGGGTGAAAATATTCCCGGTGCGTCGGCGCCCGGCTGTGCTGTCTGCATGGCGCAGACAGCACGAAGACGTTCGGCCTTTTGCGGTCCGGCTGCGGTTCGTAGCCGCCAGCACAGACACCGGGTTCCTGGATGATGCGGCCACCCCACCGGGGAGGCATTCGGCCAAGCCCCCCTACAACGTGGTATTGTGTGAAGCAGGGCCAATGCTATGATCCATAGAATGATAGAGTTGATGTGAAAACAAAGCAACAACCCCAAAAAGAAATATGAAAAACAAAAAATACAAATTAGGTCTCTCCATTCTCGCCAGTGGATTGTCCTTCGTCGGTGCAGCCAATGCCACCGATTTGATTGTCAATGGCAATTTCGCGCTTCCTAGTGATGGATCAGGGTTTTCCGGTCCCCATTGCGGGGATTATAGCGGTAATGCTTGTACGGGTGGTCCGGGCGGCACCAGCACATGCGGCGGGGCCTTTGGGTGGCAGTACTTCACCCAATACAACTTAAGTTATAACGGTTATGGTTATAATTATTATGACGGGCCGGCCATTCCGGCTTCCGAAAACCCGGGCAGCTATTACTCCGCGTGCCAATGCGTCGGCGGCGGCGAGTGGAGTCACTTCAGCACCCCCCAGGACGAGACCGGGTTCTTGGACTTGAATATGCCACAATACGCCGCCTCCGAAACGGTGATGTTGACCGACGCGGTGTCCGGTTCGGATATCGATGCGGGCATGGCCCAATACACCTTCAGTGCCTGGCTGGCTTCCTACGGCACAAGCTATGACGGCAACGGGGTGGGCAACCCTGAACAGCCCTTCCTGGTCCTTCAGTTTTTCAGCACCCCCAGTGGCCAGCCGTTTGCTGCAGGCTTTTTGGGCACCGCCGCGATCTTCGACCGGTGCACCAACACCTATGCGGTGACCTTCGCTAACGGCACCACTACTATTCCAGCCGACGTTTCCGCTGATCACCAGTGGATCAAATACGTCGCCACCGGTGTCGTTCCCGCCACAGCGCGTCAGGCGACGGTCTTTATGACACGCAGCCCCAATGCGGGTCTGCATGGCTCTCCCGACACCTACGTGGATCTGGTAAAATTGGACATAACCGGCGTGACGCCCATTGCTCCCGCCATCACCACGCCCCGGCCAACCAGACCGCTGCCGTGGGCAACAGCGTTACTTTCTCCGTCGTGGCCACCGGCACTACGCCCACTTACCAGTGGCGGCAGGGTGGGACGAATCTTCTGGACAGCACCAGCGCGACGCTGGTCCTAAAGCCCGTCCTGATGGCCAACGCCGGCTCCTATGACGTCGTGGTGTCCAACAGTGTCGGCGTGGTTACCAGTACCCCGCCGGCTGTGCTGACGGTCATCAATCCTCCAGTTTTCGTCACCGGCCAATGGGATTTTCTCCACGGCAATCTGGCGGCAAGCTACGGGGCCGACCTGCAATACAACGATCCTGGCGTGTCGAGTATAACGACTTTCGGCACCACCACGAGTTATGGCATTTCGGACATCAACGGCGTACCGACCCCGGTGATGCACTTCACACCCCCCGATGCCCAATGGGGCGGTTACAAGATGTATCATGGGGCGGCGCCCAATGGCGGCGGCACCAATGTCAATCAGTACACGCTCATCTATGACGTTTATTATCCGGCTGGCTCGGATGGAACCTGGCGTTCCTTGTTGCAGACGGATGTCGGCAACACCAGCGACGGTGATTTGTTCGTCAACCCATCGGACGGCATCGGCATCAGCGGCATTTATGACGGCGTTGTCAGTGCGGGTGCTTGGCACAGGCTGGCCTTCGCCATTGACCTGACGGGAACGGAGACGGGGACGGCCACGACGCCGGTGATCGCCAAATTCATCGACGGGGTTAAAGTCGGCAACCAGACGGTTGGTTTGGATGTCGGGCTGGATGGGCGGTGGTCGCTGGGCCCATACGCATTGCTCTTTGCCGACAATGACGGCGACGTGGCGGAAGCCTACGTCAGCAGCGTCCAGTTCAGCAATGGCCGCCGTGCCGATGGCTTCATCGAGGCGTTGGGCGGGCCGAGCGCCCTCAAGATCCCGGGCACGATCAAGGCCGGCGTGACCAACGGTGCCGTGATCATTATGTGGACCGGCGGCGTGCCATTGCAAGGCGCCGATGTCATCACCGGGCCGTGGACGACGGTGGCTGGGACCGCCGGCCAGTACACCTACACGCCTTCACCGCTGAGCACGGCGAAGTTCTATCGTCCGCAGATACCATAAGCGGCGAAGTGGGTCCGGTTCGGCGGATTAAGATCTGCCGAATCGGACAACTTCAAAAGGCCACTGGACTATCCGGAAACCTTAACGGTGCGGAAGCCGAAACCGGTGGCCGATCAGGTGTTGCTTGAAGGTGATCTAAGCGCTCCGGATGACACGATCATACGGCGAATCGGCCTGCACCCAACTTAAGAGTTTGCCTTCCGCTAACAGGGTCGGGTTAGCCGTCCGGCTTCAATGACGCGTCCGTTTCGTCCAGCCCGTAATGCCAGATCAACGGGGCGAGCGAGAGGCCGCCGTGCTCCCAGCCGGCGTGGCTGATGTACCATTGTCATAGGCACACAAAAGCTCATGCGGAAATCTCGCGGACATTTTGTCTTCTTGCACAGCCAGAGGACTGGCGCACTCCAAAACGCTTCGCGTATTTCATGAATCATTGTGTCGCGCACAGCGTCTTGGACTGTCCACCCTCCGCAGTACTGCTACGGAGGACGGGCGGCGGCCCTCCGCCGCTTTTCCCAACGGCATATCAAACTGTGCCAATGTTAACTGAAACTGCTATATCTGAGTTTTCTCGAAGCGCCGGAGCATGTTTTTGTTGATAACGATTGGGAAGTGCCGCGCATCGTCGGCACAGGTTTGGAGGATTATTTTCTCGGCGGATGGTACTTTCGCGAAGGGCCATTCATCGGTCCTTACCACGGTGTGCCGGTGAAGGACACGCTCAATGCCAGCGTGGCCATGTATCGAGTGCACGAGGCCGATGCGATTCGCTTTCAGGAGCGGCTAAAGTTTGCCTTCGTGAACCAATGGTCGCCGGACACCGGCTTAGCCCGTTCTGCTTTTCGTCGGTCGCGTTTCTTTACCTGGACCGAGCGGAGGGGCAGAGGACGTCGATGCCATCGGTCAAAGAGTTGCTTTGTTGGTATCGGATTCGGAACACGGACCATCAGAGCATTCCCTAAACCCGAAATCCGAAACCCAAAATCCGAAACAAATCCAAAATTCGAAGCGGGAATGTTCAAAACTCGCGCGATGGGCGGGTTTCGAACCTTTGAATTTCGGATTTCCCGGCCGGCTAATAGTTGACCGTCAGTGCAACCCGCCCTTTCGCCGCCGGCGGCACCGTCACTGTCTCCTGCTCCGCATCGAACTGCTCCCATCGCTTGCCGTCTGCGGTCACGGAGCGAATCCGATGACCCTCGGGAACCCGCAGCCGAAGCTTGACCTGGGCGACCGGCGGCGCTGACGGCATCTCCAGGCTGGCCTCGACTTTTCCGGCTTGGAGATGCGAATGGAGACTAAAGCTGACACGTCCCCAGCGGGTTGGCGCGTTCGACACGGCGATGGTCTTACCGTCTTCCAGCCAGGCGCGCGGCGTGCCCTTCGCCAGCCAAATCACGTCCGAAGCGGGCTCTTCAAAAACAAGCATCCACCGCGTCAGCAAGGGAACTGTCATCTGTGCCGGCGCGCAATACGGGGCAGTATATGGCTTGGGCAGGAAAATTCGGGTTTCCGGCGCCGTCCAGGTTCCGCGGGTGTACTGGTGGGCCATCAGGCTGTAGAGCAGCAAGAGATATTCGCGCGTGAAATCGTATTGCATCAAACCATATCCATGACCATAACTCAGGAACCCGCCCCATTCGTGAGTGTTGTAACCATACACGGTTGGGATACCAAGGACAGTGTCGTGGTGCGCGGCGCGGTATTTGACAATCGCTTCGATTTGCTCGCGCGTCAGGTTGCCCGAGTAAAGCATCTCCATGTAGGCCCGGTAGGAGCGGAATTGCGGGTTGAGCTTGTCGCGCGCAACCGCGATATGGAATGGTTCCTTCACGCCGGCAATCGCCGGCAGGCACGGTGGCTGGGTGTTGGTCAGCAGCGAGCGCTCGATGGCTTTTTGGGTGTCCTGCTCCAAATCGCGCGATTCGTGCCTGAGTTTCTGACCCCACATGGCCAGTTCCGATTGATGCTTCTTCGCGCCGATCTTTTCCCAGACCGCTCCCAGGTCTTCGAATCCACGCGCGGCTTCGGTGTTGTTCGAAAGATAAGGCTGCATGTAGCGGGCTGGATCGGGATCAAGACAGGAGTCGGCCTCGCTCCAGCCAGCGATGATGCCGTGGGCTGGGTCTTCCGCCGGCAGCAGCAGCGCCTTGGCCCGCATGGCCAGGAGCAGTTTCGCCACGGCGTCCAGGCGGTGCTGGTGACGCAAAAGGAGCTCATAATCACCGGTATAATTGGCGTATTGGGCCACCACGGCGAGCATCCGCCCATATTGGCCGGTCTCGGGACCGCGATAGAGAATCGAGCCGTCATCGCGCACGAAATACGTGAAATAGTTGTCGATATATTGGCGCGCCAGGTCGAACAGCCCCCAGGCCAGCATCGCGGCTGTGTCTGCCGTGAACGTGTCGGGAAACCCGTCGTGTTCACTGCCGCCGTAGCTGCGGTCAAACACGCCGTACTTGGGGAATGCGCCCACCCGTGTCATCATCTCGCGCACCAGCGAATGGCGCGCCAGGTCCGCCAGGCGTTGGTCGGGCACCTCGATCTGCATCCCCTGCGCCAGGGCCTGGTTCCACCCGGCGCGCATCGACAGCAGTTCCTCGTAAAAGGATTCCGCCCGGATTTCGGTGCGGGGCGGGAACGGATGGTACGAATCAAAGTAACGAACCCAGCGGAGCCTGTTGTCTTCAATCCGGCTCAGCCGATACCAAACCGGCTGCACCCGCTGGTTCCCGTTCTCCACCCGCATCGGCGCATAAATGATCAGTTCCGACCAATCGCCCGGCTTCTCCGGATACACAAACCTCAGCGCCGGCAGCCAACCGCCCACCAGCCCATCGAGCACACGGCCCGCGTCGCGGATTTTCCGGATGGCCGGAACATAGGCCGCGGGATCGAAGTTCGGCGTGATGCCCCCATAAAAAACTCCAACCTTTTCCAAACACTCGTGCGTTCCAACGAAGGTGTAGGTGTACATCTTCGAAATCGGCGGAAAGCAAGCCGCCACATTGGTGTATTCGGGATCGCCCGCCTGGGCCAGCATCTCTTCCCCCAGCAGGTCACGTTCGCTGTTGAGCACCTCCTCCAAACTGTGGCCATGGTACAGGCTCTTTGGGTCGGTCCAGGTCGGCTCCAGCGACTTCGGCAAATCCACTTTCACCCCCTCTTCATCCACAAACAGGAGCGGGCCGTTCGGTTGGGTGAAATCCTCGAAAACCGCCAGCCGATGCTTCGATGGATCACGGACCACCGCCATCAACGACCAGTTCCCCAGCCGCTGGCTCTGTTCGAGCCGGACCTCCTTTCCGGCCCACGAAACTACCACCGACCCGTCGCTGGAAATGCGGGTCACTTTCGGGCCTTCGGTCGCGGCATTCGCGCAGACAAAGCCTGACAAAAGGGAACACCCAAACACCCAGGCCAAAAGTGAATCCCGAAGCCTGCTCCAATTCATCCACTGCACATTCACGGCATCTGCCTTTTCTAAACCTGAGCCATAATTGGGCATGAAACCGGGCCTCGTCAAACTATTTGCCTCGTTTTTTCTTTTTCGTTGACTCCGTTCGGCATTCCTGTCTCCTCTCCATCTGCATGGCGCGGTTTCATTTGCTTTGGCTGGCGATGCTCGCCGCACACTGTCTGGCGGGGGACGAGTTGTCCGATTCGGCGCTCAGTGAACAGGTCGGACGCAGCAGTGCCGGGCGGGTCGTCACCCCGGTAAATCAGGTGGTCATATCCGCCGGCCAAACGGTTGATTTGCCTGGAATGCGCCCCCAGGCGCTGGCGTTCAGCCCGGACGGGCGGATTCTCGTGGCGGCTGGCAAGACTCCCGAGATCATTGTGATGGATCCCCAAACGGGGCGGATTCTCAAGCATGTTCCTTTGCCGCCGGAGGGGCCGGCCGCGCCGACCGCCGTTTCGACCCATCTCTTGCAACCCGATGATGAGGAACAGGTGAGCTTCACGGGACTGGCCTTCTCCCCGGACGGTTCCCGGCTCTACCTTGCGAACGTCAACGGCAGCATCAAGGTCTTCAGTGTCAGCCAAGACCACGAAGTGGCCGGTTTGTTCTCCATCGCCATGCCGCCGGCCAATGCGCCACAGCGCAAGGCCGACATCCCGGCGGGACTTGCCGTTTCCCGCGACGGCAAACGGCTTTATGTCGCGTTGAACCTGTCGAACCGGCTCGTCGAATTGGATGCGGCGACCGGAGCGGTGTTGCGCCTTTGGAAGACAGGCGTCGCACCTTACGACGTGGTACTCGCGGGCGACAAGGCCTACGTGAGCAACTGGGGCGGCCGGCGGCCTGACAACAACAGCGTTGCCGGGCCGGCGGGACAGGGTACGTTTGTGCGCGTGGACCCGGTGCGGCACATTGCCAGCGAAGGGTCGGTGACTGTGATTGAAGTCCGGACTCCGAAAGCCGGCGCCCTTCAGAGTTCCCAAATCCAGGAACCCAAGTGCGAAGTGCTGACGGGGCTGCACGCCTCGGCGATGGCCCTCTCGCCCAACGGCCGATATTTGGTCGTTGCCAATGCCGGCAGCGATACACTGAGCGTCATCAATACCCAAACCGAGCAGATCGTGGAAACGATCTGGGCGCGCCAAAATCCGGCGGACCTGTTCGGTGCCAGCCCGAACGCGCTGGCGTTCGCTCCGTCGGGCAAAACGCTCTTTGTTTGTAACGGCACGCAGAACGCGGTGGCCGTAATCGCTTTCGCGCCCGGCAAGTCGAAATTGAAGGGCTTGGTTCCGGTGGGCTGGTTTCCCGGCGCCATCGTCTATGATGCGCGCCGGAAGAGCCTTTATGTGGCCAACATCAAGGGCATCGGCTCCGGACGGGCGCGCAAATTGGATGGCCCGCCCGAATTCAATTCCCGCCAGTATTGCGGGTCTTTGTCGTTGGTGCGCGAGCCTGACGCGGGCGGGTTGGCCAAAATGACCCGTCAGGCGCTGGCCAACATGCGTTACCCGCGGCTGGCCCAGGCGAGTCTGCCTCCGCGGAGTGGCGAACCCCTGCGGCCCATCCCCGAACGAGTGGGCGAGCCCAGCGAGTTCAAGCACGTCGTTTACATCATCAAGGAGAACCGCACCTATGACCAGGTGTTGGGTGACATCAAGGAAGGCAATGGCGACGGGAATCTGTGCGTCTTCGGTGAGCAGATCACGCCCAACCAGCACAAACTCGTGCGCGAGTTTGTGCTGCTCGACAACACCTACTGTTGCGGCATCCTCAGCGCCGACGGCCATGAATGGGCTGACACCGCATTTGCCACCGATTACATGGAGAAATCCTTCGCCGGATTCCCGCGCAGCTATCCGGACGGGATGGAAGACGCCGACGTGGACGCGCTGGCATACTCGCCGGCCGGGTTCATCTGGGACAACGTGGTCGCGCACGGCAAATCTTTGCGCGATTATGGTGAATTCGCCATCACCCGAAAGTCCTGGAAGGACAAATTGCGCAGTGGCAGCCCGAAGTTCCTGGACCACTATCACGAGTTTTTGAATGGCACGGAAACCATCAACCTCCGCAGTGAACCTGCCATTGAGTCGTTGCGTCCATACCTGGCCACCAACACCGTGGGTTGGGACTTGGCTGTGCCGGACGTGTTCCGGGCGGCGCAGTTTATCAAAGAACTAAAACAGTTCGAGCAAACGGGTGATTTCCCGAGTCTGGCCATCGTCTGTTTGCCGAATGATCACACGAGCGGGACCGGCGCCGGTTCACCCACGCCGGCCGCCCAGGTGGCGGACAATGACCTGGCTCTCGGCCAGATCATCGAAGCGCTCAGCCATAGCCGCTTTTGGAAGGAGACTTGCGTCCTGGCGATTGAGGATGATCCCCAGGACGGCTGGGATCATGTGAGCGGCTACCGCACGACCGCCTACGTTATCAGCCCCTACACCAAACGCCGCCAGGTCATCAGCACGCAGTACAATCAAACCAGCCTCCTGCGCACCATCGAACTCATTCTCAGCCTGCCGCCGATGAACCAAATGGACGCAACGGCCACCCCGATGTCCGATTGCTTCACCGACACGCCTGACCTCATGCCGTTCGTCGCGGTGACGAATAACGTCCCTCTCGACCAGATGAATCCGGAGTCGAAGAAGATTTCCGATCCGCTCTTGCGCAAGGCGGCCTGCGCCTCGGCGCGCCTGCCGCTCCAGAAGCCGGATCAATGTCCGGAAGACCTGCTAAACCGGATTCTGTGGCACTCGATGAAAGGTTCGCAGGCACCATACCCGGCGTGGGCAGTGCAGGAGACGGACAACGAATAACAGCGTTGGAACCATGTCCGCTCCACTTTTACAAGTTGCCGGGCTGCAAAAGAGTTATAATGCGCCTGTTTTGGTGGATTTCAATTTTGCCTTGCGACCGGGCGAAGTCCATGCGCTGATTGGCAGCAATGGCGCGGGCAAGTCCACTTTCGCGCGTATTCTCTGCGGGTTGACTGCCGATGATGGTGGAGAGATGCGGTTTTGCGGACAGGCTTACCGCCCAAAATCAAAGCGCGAAGCGGAGCGCGCGGGTGTTGTCATGGTGCTGCAAGAACTCAATGTGATCGGGGCCTTGAGCATCGCGGAAAATATTTTTCTCAACCGACTGCCGCGGCGCGGCGGCTGGGTGCGTTTCACGGAATTGCGGGAAAAGGCAGTCCAAGCCCTGGCGCGTGTTGGGCTGAACGAACTTGATCCGGCGGCGCCGGCCGGCCAACTCGGCGTCGGGCATCAACAACTGGTCGAGATCGCGGGCGCCCTGGCGCGGGACTGCCGGTTGCTCATTTTGGACGAGCCGACTGCAGCGCTTACTGACCCGGAGATAGAGCGGCTTTTTGAAAACATCCGCCGGCTGCAAACCGAAGGGGTGGGCATTATTTACATCAGCCATCGCATTGATGAAATTCGCCGCGTGGCCAACCGTATCACCGTGATGCGCGACGGACGGCACATTGCCACCCATGACGCCGGAGATGTGAAGCTCGCGCAGTTGATCCGGGAAATGGCGGGCCATGACTTGCCGGAGCGAAGGAATAGCCGGGGTTCTGCCGGCGGAGAAGTCGCGCTGAGCGTGCGGCATCTGCGCGCGGGCGGTCGCGTGCGCGACGTGAGCTTCCAGGCCCGGCGCGGGGAAATTCTTGGCCTGACCGGGCTTATCGGCTCCGGCCGCACGGAAACTTTGTGCGCCATCTTCGGCGCGGAGGCCAGGGACGGCGGCGAGATTCTGGTGGAGGGGAACGCCGTGGTCATCCGCAGTCCGGAGGATGCGGTTCGGGCCGGCATTGGATTGGTGCCTGAGGACCGCAAACAAGATGGCTTGCTCTTGGCGCAATCGATCCGTGTCAACACCACGCTGGCCACGCTCCGGCAACATGCCGGCAAGTGCGGCTGGCTGGATGGCCGCGCTGAAGCAGAGACAGCCGAAAAATTCTCGCGGCAGTTGCAAGTGCATTGCGCGTCGCTTGAGCAGGCGGTTGGGGAACTCAGCGGCGGCAATCAACAGAAGGTGGTCATTGCCCGCTGGCTGGCGCGCGATTGCCGCATCATGCTCTTTGACGAACCGACGCGCGGCATCGATGTCGCGGCCAAGGACACAATATACCAGTTGTTGCGCGACCTGGCCGATGCCGGCAAAGCGGTGGTGGTGGTTTCGAGCGAATTGACGGAGTTGATGCTGATATGCGACCGCGTCCTGGTGATGTCAACGGGAAGGATCACCGCTGAATTCCTGGCGGGCGAGTGGACGCAGGAAAAAATAACGCGGGCCGCCTTCAGCGGGCATTTCGAGCAAAGAGAAGGCGCCGGCTAAATCGTGAAAATCCAATCCAAAAAAATTGCCGAATACACCGCCATGTTGGTGATATGGCTTGGGCTGGTGCTGTTGTTTGGGATGTTAAGCCACAATTTTCTCAGCGCCCGGACTTTCGCGGCGCTGGCCAATCGCATTCCGGCGTTGGTCGTGATCGCCGCCGGCATGACCCTGGTGCTCATTATCGGAGGAATAGATCTTTCCGTGGGCTCGGTGCTGGGGCTCTGCGGTTCCGTTCTGGGCGTGGCGATGATGGATTATCACCTCTCTTTCTGGGCGGGAACAATGATCTGCCTCGGGATCGGCCTCGCGGCGGGCGCGCTCAATGGCGCGATCAGCGTCGGTCTGGGGATTCCGTCGTTCATTGTCACGCTCGGCATGCTGGAAGTGGCGCGCGGCCTGGCCTATTTGACAACGCATTCGCAAACAAAATACATCGGCAGCGAAGTGGAAGGGTTGTCAGGGCCGATTCATGGTTTGGGGGTCTCGCCTGCCTTTTTCATCTCCCTGCTGGTGATTGTGGCGGGGCAGGTGGCGCTCTCACGGACGGTATTCGGCCGCTACCTGATCGCCATCGGCTCCAATGAATCAGCCGTGCGCCTGGCGGGAATCAACCCCAAGCCCGCCAAAATCGCGGTCTTCGCCTTGCTGGGCTTCCTCAGCGGGCTGGGCGGGGTGTTTTACACGTCGCGGCTGGGCTCGTCCGATCCCAATGCAGGAATGGGTCTGGAACTCTCGGCCATTGCCGCGGTGGTGATTGGAGGCACAAGCCTCATGGGCGGTCGGGGCTCTGTTGTAAATACTTTTTTCGGCGTTCTGATCATTGCCACGCTCGAAGCCGGTTTGGCGCAGGTCGGCGCGACCGAGCCGGCCAAGCGGGTCTTCACCGGAGGGGTCATTGTGGCGGCGGTGATCCTCGATGCCTGGCGGCGTCATTTGCATCCGGCGAACCGAAGTTCAGTTTGACTTCGTCCAAGGAGTGGAAACTTGCCGGATGCTATTTGGTGATCACGTCCACTGGCGTGGCCTGGTCGGCAGGCGGAGCTTCACCCCGCAGAATCTTCAGAGCTGCCTCGATGCCAAAGACGGCGAGTTGGTCTCCATGCTGATCCGCCGTGGCGGTGACCTCGCCCTTGCCCATCAGCGCATGAATGGCGCTGATGTTATCAAAGCCGGCCACCAGAACTTTTCCGGTTTTGCCGGCGGCCTCAATCGCCGCCACCGCGCCCAGCGCCATATTATCGTTGGCGCACAAGATGGCTTTGAGGTCGGGATGTTCACTGAGGAGGGCAGTGGCAACGCCGTTGGCTTTTTCCATTTCCCAATCGCCGCTCTGCACACTGACGATATTGACGCCCGCGGCCTTCATCGCGTCCTCGAAACCGAGCCGCCGTTGCTGGCCGTTAAAAGCCGTGGGAATCCCTTCGATGATGGCGACGTTGTCGCCGATTTTAAGTTGTTTGGCGAGAACCTCGCCAACTTTGCGCGCGCCCGCGCGATTGTCCGGACCGACGAAAGGCACTTGCAGATCCGCCTGCTTGAGCACGCCGGCATCGAGTTTGTTGTCAATATTGACGACCAATATGCCGGCCTCCTTGGCGTGCTTGAGAACGGTGGCCAGCGCCTTGGAGTCCGCCGGGGCGATGACGATGGCGTTCACCTGCAGTGCGATCATTTGTTCGACAAGGTTCACCTGCTCGGCGAGGTCGGTCTCGTTTTTGATGCCGTTGGCCAGCAGGTCGTAGGCGGCGGCGTTGGTTTTTTGATGCCGGCTGGCGCCCGCGGCCATGGTGCTGAAAAACTCATTGGCCAGCGACTTCATGACCAGGGCGATTTTGGGCTTTTCCGCAGGCGGTTTGCCTGCCGCCTTGTCTTCGGATTTGCCGCAACCGCCCAACAAGGCCGCCGCGGCGAGAAGGAAAGTTGAAAAAACACGGAATTTCATGTGGATTAAACTTCGATTTTGACCGTCCGCTTCCAAGGAAACTGTGAATGCTGGCCGTTCCGTTGAACTGCGGGGACCGCGGAAACCAGGGGCCGTTGGATCTTGCCCGTGGCCAGCATGCGCTCGATTTCCTTGCGGGTCGGAGCCGAGGTCTGCGCTCCCATACGGGTCACTGAGATGGCGGCGGCGGCATTGGCAAAGCGCGCCGCCTCGACCAGCGGTTTGCCTGCCGCCAAGGCCACGGAAAGGGCGCCGTTAAAGACATCGCCGGCGGCGGTGGTGTCAATCGCCTTGACTTTGTATCCTGGGATCATCTGTCTGGTTTCTTTTCCGGCGACGTAGACTCCGCGAGATCCCAGGGTGATGATCACGTTTTGCACTCCTCGCGAAAGGAGTTCCGCGGCGGCCTTGGCCGCCGCCGCCCAGCCTCTGAGAGTGACGCCGGTTAGCAATTCCGCTTCGCTTTGGTTTGGTGTAAGCACGGAGACCCGCCGGAGCAAGCTGGCCGGCAGGCATTGGGCCGGAGCCGGGTTTAGAATGACGCGCAGGCCGGTCTCAGCGGCAAGTTCAGCCGCGGCTTCGACCGTCTTCATTGGAGTTTCCAATTGCAGGACGAGCACATCGGCGTCGTGAAATGCTTTTCGAGTTTTCTTGAGGTCCGCCGGAGCCAGTTTTCCGTTCGAGCCGGATGCCACCGCAATGCTGTTTTCTCCGGCGCGGCCAATGAAGATCAGCGCGACGCCAGACGGGTTTGTTTGATCCCGAATCACATAATCGACATTGATTCCGTCGGCGACGAAGCCTGCGACGGTCTTGTCGCCGAACATGTCCCGGCCAATGCGCGCGATGAAGGTTACGGCACCGCCGGCGCGGGCGGCGGCCACGGCCTGATTTGCTCCCTTGCCGCCGGACGCGCTGGCAAAGTGGCCGCCAAGAATGGTTTCGCCGGGTTTCGGCAGGCGATCCATCTTGATGGCCATGTCGGTGTTTGAACTGCCGACGACAAGAATAGAAGGTGCGGGTTTCAATGAGCAGGCTACAACATTTAATTTCGACCGGCCCGCGGCGGACCGAACGGCAGCCAAATCTGGTAGTCGGCGCCGGTTGCTCCCGCGTCGGCGAACGGCACCAGGCGCATGGCCAGATTCGTTCCGCCGTCGGCCATGCGAAAGACCCTTGCGCCCGGCCAGGATTCGACTTTGTCAGGCGCGGCTTCCGCAGTGATGCGCAGTTCGTTTGGATCGGAGCCAGGGATGGAGAAATGGGGCGCCTTTTCCGCTGGCTCTCCGGACGCAGCCGCGTCGGCGGCCAGCACCAAAGGGCCGTACAAAACCGCCAGCTTGCCTTCGTTTTTGTGGTCTCCAATGAGGATGCGGGGCTCGATCTTGAAGTGAAGTTGGATTTTATCCTGGTCCTGCCAAAGTCTTTGAATGGCCAGGTAGCCGTCAGCCCCGGTTTTACCTTTGGCGTTCCTGCCGTTGACTTGAACGCCGGCTTCTTCGCACCAACCCGGAATACGCAGCTTGATGACAAATGGCGTTTTGGGTGCGCTCGTCACCGTTATCTCAATGTCCCCGCTGGCGGGGTATTCCGTTTGCGTTGCGAGCGCAACCGAAGTCCCGTCCCGGAGGGTGAGCCGGGCCGTTCCAGCGTCGTAGAGATTGACAACCACGCCGTCGGCATCCGTGGCAAGCGCAAATGTGGCGATGAGAGCGACGCCCCTGGGGCCGCTGGACAGGCAGCAATTTCCATCCAGGTTGTTCGTGTACGGTTTCCTTCCTTCCATCTGCACGTAATAACCCCATTTTGTGCCGTCGCAACTTTGGGCGCCCATCAACTGGTTCAAAACGGTTTTCTCGATCTGATCGGCAAAACGTTTCTCACCGGTCAGCCGCAATAACTGGGCGTTGAATTGCAGCCAGGTCACGGTGACACAAGTCTCACCGACATCATTGACATTGGGAAAATCGAAATCCCCGTGGAAAAGCTCGCAATAGCTCGCGGTGCCGGTGGGGTAGAGGCGATGGTCCACAATGTCCTGCCACGCATTGAGACAAGCTTCGAGGATTTTGGGGTCGCTGACCGTGCGATGGAACTCCAGCGCGCCGTTGAGGCACGAAAGCATCTCGTAAGCTTTGGCGTCTCCGACTTTATCCACGCGTTTGGAGGTCAGAAGGGTTGAGACAATCTTTGGGCCATCCGGTTGTTCCCATGAGCGGAGGATGTATTTGCAGAAATCAAGGTAACGAGATTCGCCGGTCATGCGGTAGAGCAACACCATAGGCTCGAGCACGCTCGTCGGCGCCATGCCCGCATGGAAACCCGCGGCGAGGATGTTGCGCTGGCCGGGTTGGTCGCCAAAACTCCGGCAGAGAAGATCGGCCATGCGGCGGCAGGCGGGCAGCGGCGCCTGGTTGCCGGTGTAACGCATGTAAGTGATCAGGCCGATGAGATTGTATTTGTGCGCCCAAACGTCCCATTCCGTCCAGCGGTCCTTCTCAAGGTACGTTCCCAGATAGCCGTCTGGAAGCTGGCACTTGACCAACTCGGCGGCGACGAAATCAAGTTTCCGGCGGAGCAGCGGATCGCCGGTATTGACCCAAGCCAGCGTGGCGGCGTGCAACCATTTGCCGACGTGTTCCCCGTCCCAGGACTGCCGGCCCGGACGCTTGCGAAAACCTTCCAGCAGGCGATCCACATCCAGCATGGCCAGGCGATTTGATTCGTTGACAGCCATCCGCATCCCCACCCATCCCGTAAGATGCACCCGGTCTGGAACTTGTGCGTCCTGCCGGTCCGCGATAACAGGCTCCACTTTGTCGGGAAGAGGTGAAATAGTGGAGGCTGACAGGCGCGAAAGCAGAGTGGCAGACGTGAGGGCCGCCACGGTCAGGGCGCTTGCAAACCGGGACCGAATCTGACAGTTCATCAAAGAAATAATTAATGCAAACGATTGTGCAAAAATCCGCGCAGATCAACCTTTTTTCTTCTTTTCCTGTACTGCGAACTGACTCAAAATTGGGGTTTGCCACGCACTTCGGATTTTGGGTGTGCGCCGGTGAAGCTGGGTGCCATGCGGGTGAGAGTCCCGCCGGTCGAATTGGACTGTTCACGACCGAAAGCTGGGTCAGGGAAGAGGCCGCGAGGCCGAACCCGAAAGCACGATCCA
>Ga0181536_10001420_pt1 | contig 28135 bp, 22 predicted proteins | sample PEATcosm2014_Bin_41_FD_121105 | JGI IMG/M metagenome (GOLD analysis project Ga0181536, IMG submission 121105) | Peatland microbial communities from MTU Mesocosm Facility, Houghton, MI, USA - PEATcosm2014_Bin17_60_metaG | ecosystem: Environmental > Terrestrial > Soil > Wetlands > Peat | place...
AGCGTCGAAGACCGCGACATGATGCTCCGCCTGACCCGCGACGGCCGGAAGATCGGCGTGCTCGTCGGCGACTACGTAACGATCCGCGACCATCCGGGGAACATGAGCAAGAACGCCGCGACCATGGAACGCAACTTCCTGCGCGTCCTGGACAAGGCTTTCGACTGGCCCGCGGCTCGCCGCCGCTACGTTCTCAAAGCGATGGCTTACAGCAATGCCTGCGCAGATTGCTCCTGGGTGTATTTCAGTCAGGGGGAGCGCCGAAAGGCGCTGACGAGGCTGCTCAAGTCGTTCTGTCTCTTCCCGCTCCCGGGCGCATCGAGTTTCTGCCGGGGGCGTTTCATCCGGTTGAAAGCGCTGCTGCGCTATCTGCTCGGCGGCCGGCCGCAGGGCTTCTCGCGGAGCGGCGCGATGAGGGCGACTTCCGCCGGGCCTGAATCAAATCGGGGAGGCTCGATCCGCGGATGAACCTCGTGCAACGGATGAAAGACAGGCTGCGGAACCCTCAGACGGCCTCCGCCCGGTTCATCGAGTGCAGAATCACATCGGCTCGGCGTTTGATCGCTCGCAACGCGTGATTCGACGGAAGCTCGGTCTCCACATTAATCGCGAAGTACATCGGCAACTGCTTGCTGCTGTCTCCGCGCATCGGGTGCTCCTTCCCAAACTCGAACCCTTTGCACGGGAGTATAACACGCGTGTCAAGTCGACTTTTTTAGCAGCCTGTTAGTGGAGGGAGCCTGCAATGATGGCAGAATCCTCGCAAACTTGCTCTTGCGTTCGTGTGATGATAAAATATTGGCGATAAGGTCGATGACGGTCTTGGACCCTCGGTTGTCTGGGGAATTCCGGATTGCCATCGATCCTCCAGCGACAGCACACCATGCGGGGGATGTGGAATGAATGAACAAGAGTTCATCGCAAACATGGAAGAACTGCTGGAGGCGGACGCCGGGTCGCTCAACTTGGCGACGCCACTTGGCAGTTTGCAGGAGTGGGACTCTCTGGCCCTTGTCAGCTTTCTGGCCATGGCGGACGCGAAATATGGGGTCAGAGTCGAGCCAACCGACCTCCGTCAATGCAAGAGCGTTGCGGACCTGATGAAACTCGTGGAGAAAAAGTAGTCCCGTGGCGACCGCCAAGATACCAGGTGTTCGGGTGGCGGGCATTGCCAGTGCCGTGCCGGACACGCGCGCGCCAGTGTCGGCGGCTACGGATATCTTCGGGGCCGAGATGGTCCAGAAGATCTCCATGAACACGGGCATCGAATACCGGCACCTGACCACTCCCGGGTTGTGCAGTTCGGACCTGTGCTATGCGGCGGCGCAGCGCCTGCTGCAGGAACTCCGCTGGAGTCCGGAGAGCATCGAAGGCTTGGTGTTCGTCACGCAAACCCCCGATTTCCCGTGTATCCCGGCCACCAGTTGCATCCTCCAGATGCGATTGGGGCTGCCGCATTCCTGCGCGGCCTTCGATGTGGCGCTCGGTTGCTCGGGATATGTCTATGGTCTCTGGCTGGGAGCCAGTTTGATTGCCGGGTCCGGTCTGTCGCGGGTGCTTGTGTTGGCCGGCGACATTGCGAGCCTTCTTTCGTCGCCATTGGACCGTGCCCTCGGCCTCTTGTTCGGTGACGCCGGCTCCGCCACGGCCTTGGAAAAGGATGACGCAGTCGGGCCGTGCGTCTTCTCGCTCGGAACGGACGGGACCGGCTGGAAGAACCTGATCATCCCGACCGGGCTGCAGTACTCCCGGCATCCGCAGGACGAGACAACCCACATCCGGCGAAAAGCGGAAGCGGAGAATCAACGAAGTGCCGAGGACCTATACATGGACGGGGCGGAAGTCTTTGCCTTCACCATCCGGGAGGTCCCGCCCCTTGTGAACCGAGCGCTGACGGCTGCCGGGTGGAAGATGGAGGAGGTGGATGACTTTGTCTTTCACCAAGCCAACAAATTCATGCTCACCCATTTGGCCAAAGCCATGAAGGTGCCGCTCAACAAAGTGCCCTTCTCTTTGAGGGAATACGGAAACACCAGTTCTCCATCAATACCGCTCACCATCACCACGCAACTGCGCGAGGAGATCAGTTCCCGGCCGCTCCGCCTGTTGCTGGCGGGCTTCGGTGTTGGGTATTCATGGGGTGCCTGCGCCGTGAGCTGTGGCCCGCTTGTGTCGCCCCCGGTCATCTTGGTCAACAGGTCGGAGGCTTGGCGGTGTTGAATCCCTTTGAACTGACGGCGCGCAGGATATTGGTCACGGGCGCCTCCTCAGGCATCGGGCGTGAGACGGCGATTGTCCTGAGCCAAATGGGGGCGCGCATCATCCTCGTGGCCCGGAATCAGGAGCGGCTCGAGTCCACACACAGCGCTTTAACCGGCAACGGCCATGTCACGAGTGTCTTCGACCTGAGCGCCTATGAGAACATCCCGGCGTGGCTGAGAGATTTGACCAAACAGCATGGCAGCCTCGACGGTCTGGTGCATTCCGCCGGCCTGCACATCGGCCTGCCTCTGAAGATGCTGGAACCGGCACCGGTGGAACAATTGTGGCGGGTCAACGTGACCGCCAGCCTCTGGTTGGCCAAGGGCTACCGGCAGCGCGGCGTGAACAACCCAGGCGGATCGGTGGTATTTCTCGCCTCCGTGGCCGGGCTGGTCGGCCAACCGGCGTTGTCCGCCTACTCCGCCTCCAAAGGGGCGATTATCGCGCTGACGCGCTCCTTGGCGATGGAGTTGGCTCGTGAGCGAATCCGCGTGAATTGCGTCGCCCCGAGCGTGATCCGCGGCGAAATGTCCAGCCAATTTACCAAGAGTCTGACAGAAGACTACGTGGCTGCCATCGAACGTGAGCATCCCATGGGGCTCGGTGATCCGAGCGATGTTGCCTACGCGATTGCATACCTGCTCTCCCCGGCAGCAAAATGGGTTACCGGCTCAACGTTGGTGGTGGATGGCGGTTACACTGCTCACTAGAATCATCACCCAGGCCAGTCTCACCATCACCGGCATTTACTCGCAATTGCAGGAACAATACTGGGAACAGCGACATACGACTTAACAGGATCCGCATGAGAGACTTTATGAAGAATGAGGTCGGTATTGTAGTTTTCGGAAGCGCATTTCTTGGTCGGCAAGCCGTCAGATTCCTGAAGAAGAACCACAGGCCCGTTGTTGCCATCTTGGATGATTTCACCGGCCTGACTGAATTCGAAGGTGTTCCAGTTCTTCGCTCGGCTGATTTCCCGTCGGAAAAGCGTTCCACCATGCGCTTGCTCGTCACAGTTGACCATCCCGGAGAACGGTTGCGCGGCATAATCACGATGTTAGAAAACGAGAAGTGGTATTCCGTTGAGTTATATTACAACTTCCACTGGCGAGAGCTGCCCCCGTGGCTGTGGATGGGAGGTCCCAACGTTCATGTCGGACGCGAGGAGGAAATTGCCCAAGCAGAATCCATTTGGGACGATGAGGTTAGCCGTGAATTGTATACGGCCTGCGTGAAAGCCCATGAACAACGGAGTATATCGTTCCTGCCGCCGGGAACACTCTACAAGCGTTTGAAGAAACCTGAGCGTTATGGCGCTTCACTGGCCAGTTGGCAGTATCACGAGATCTACTCGTACTTCTGCGACCAAGAGGTCGGACGGTGGCCAGAACCACTTCGCTTCCTTGAATGCGGTGCGTATGACGGGGCGGACTTGGCCGCGGCAGAAGCCGCCGGCTACACCGTTGAAGCCTACGCGGGACTGGAACCCAATCCCGCCAACTACGCCAAACTAACAAAGGTTGTCCGCAACGTACCAGGAGCGCAGGCCTACCCGCTGGCTGTGTCGGAGAAAACTGAGCAGCTTCGCTTCTCGATGGATGGCGAAATGGGGGCGATTGGCAAGGGTGACGTCATTGTCCAGGCCGTGTCAATCGACGACGCTTTTTTCAATTTCCGGCCTTCATTGATAACGATGGATGTTGAAGGATCCGAGGCCGGCGTTCTGCGCGGCGCACGAGAAACCATCCGGGCTCATCGCCCCGGCTTGGCGGTAAGAGTCTACCATCACCCCGAGGATTTCTACGCGTTGCCGTTACTGGTGAGAGATCTGACAGAGGGTCTCGGATATCGCTATCACCTGCGACGTTTCTTGAACAGTATGATTGACGAGACATTCTATGCAATGCCGCGCTAGTCATAATTTACACATTACACAATTGGTGTCATCGGTGTTCTCGTCCTGCACGTATGTGGTCCACTCCCCGTCCCACCGGGAGGCGCTGGTGGTTGATCCGGGCAATCCCGACATCGGGCCGCTATTGGGTGCCCTGGCATCCGCCGGTGTGCGACATGTGCCGTACATCCTTTTGACTCACGAACACTTCGATCACATTGGTGGAGTCAATACGCTTCGCCAGCGATACCAGAGCGCCGTTGTGTGTTCCGAGCTCTGCATCCAGTCGATCACCGATCCGAAGAAGAACTTGTCCGCTTACCATGAGGGGCCCAGCTTGATCTGCGAACCTGCGGAGTGGAGTTGGGAGCAAATTGACTGGGAACTGCCGTGGCGCACCGGAAAGGTCAAAGCGTTTCCGACGCCGGGACATTCGCCCGGCGGAGTTTCCGTTGCCATTGGACAAGCGCTCTTCACCGGTGACACTTTCCTTGGAAAGGTTGCATCGCCCACTCATCTTCCCGGCAGCAACAAGCCGGCATTGCGGGAGAGCGTCTCCAGAATTCTGAGCGAATTTGACGACGATACCGTTGTTTACCCCGGACATGGAATGAGTTTTACGCTGGGCGCATTCCGTCACGACGCCGCCGCCGTTCGTGCGGCGACCCTGGAGAATTGAGAGTGGCCTACATCAAAGCCATGGCTTACAGCCTGCCGGAAGGCCGCCTGACAAATGAGGATTTGTATCTGCGGTTCGGTGAGAAGGCCGTCCGTTCGATCGCGAAGATGTCCGGCATCACCGAGCGACGAATCGCTTCGCCCGGCGAGACGGCCGCGGACCTGGCGACGCGTGCCGCGCAACAGTTGTTGACTGAACAGCACTGCGACCCGCAAAGCATTGATCTGCTCATCTTCACCTCGCAGACCCCCGACTACCAGATCCCGGCCACCGCCTGCGTCCTGCACGGACGTTTGGGACTTAGCCTGAACTACGCCTGCTTCGATCTCAACCAGGGTTGCAGCGCCTTTCCTTACAGCCTCAGCGTCGCGAACGGTCTCCTGGAAACCGGCGCGGCCAATCGGGCACTCGTACTCAATGCCGACGCGATCACTCAAGTGCTCTATCCCAAGGACCGTGGCCTGGTGACGCTGCACGGTGATGCCGCCGTTGCCACGTTGCTCGACCGGTCTGCCGGCGGCGGCCGGCTGCATGGCTTCCACTTCGGAACGGATGGCGCCGGATGGAAACACATCGTGATGCCGGTTTCAGGCGCCCGGGCCAAACGCACTGCGGATACCGGCAGGGAAATCGTCACCGAAACCGGCAGTGTCACTACGGCCGAACACTTACAGATGAATGGCCCCGCCGTCTTTCACTTCACCCTGACCACCGTGCCCGAGGCGATCCAGTTCGCTTTGTCGAAATGGAATTGGACTGTGGAGGATTGCCGCCTCGTCCTGCTTCACCAGGCCAACAAGACCATGGTGGACATGATCTACCGGGCTTTGAACGTGCCGCCGGAAAAGAGGTTCTATTTCATGGAGAACATCGGGAACGCCGCCGGCGCGTCCTCGCCCCTTTTGTTGAGCGAGGCGTTGCGCCAGGGCAAAGTCAAGCCGGGCGACAGACTCGTGCTGTCGGGGTTCGGCAACGGGCTGTCCTGGAGTGTTGTGGCCATTGAATGGAGTTAGCGATATCGGATGACCACGATCGAGAAGCTGCAGAACGTTTTCCAGGACGTGTTCGACGATCCGTCCATCCGGCTGACGCCGGAGTTTTCCCCCTCATTCTACGGGGATTGGGATTCCCTGGCCACCGTCCGCCTCGTGCTAAGCGTAGAGTCTGAATTCGGCATCCGCTTCACCACTGATCAGGTGGCCAACATCAAGTCCGTCAGAGATATCCTGTCCGTTCTCGAACCCCTGAGTTCATAGGCCTTCGGCACGGCGATGACAACGCGAACATTTGACTTGACGGATCAACTGGCGTTTGCCGAACTCTCCGGTGACTACAATCCCCTCCACATCGATCCGGTTGTTGCCCGCCGCTCGATGTTTGGGGCGGCTGTGGTGCATGGCATCCACTCCCTGTTGTGGGGGTTGGACGTGTGGCTGCGAGATCGTCCCCTTCCGGTCTCCGTCAGTGCAATCCATGTGGCCTTCACGAGGCCAATTCGGTTGGGCGATGTCGTCACTTGCTCCCCGGTGACCGAACGCTCAGGTCAAGCCCAACTTCACTTGCTCGTTGACCAGTCCGTGACAACAAAGATCAAGGTCAATTGGCACCCCTCGTCCAGCCGGGATCTGGACCTTTTCGCTGTGGGGTTTCCGCAACGCCAAGAGCCCAGAGTCCTCGCAATGCGCGACGCTGAAAACGCCTCGGGAACGTTGCCTCTGCATCTGAATCCTCAAGCTTCCGCCCGGCTTTTTCCACATCTGGCCACCGCTATGCCCCCGCTGCTGGTCGCCCAGTTGCTGGCAACAACGCGGCTCGTGGGCATGGAATGCCCCGGACTGTACTCTCTCTATTCGTCTCTGGACATTCTGTTCAGGGCCGATACGAACATAACTCCTGTCTTGACTTACAGGGTCACGAAGCTTGACACGCGCTACGGCATGGCGATGATGGAGATCGGTTCGCCGAACATGACCGGCGTCGTGACCGCGTTCTTCCGTCCGCCTCCCCAGGACCAGGTCAGTTATGGAGCCCTTCATGATACCGTCAACCGCAGCGAGTTTGCCGGCCAACGGGCATTGATCATTGGCGGTTCCCGCGGTCTCGGTGAAGTGACCGCCAAACTCCTTTCCGCCGGCGGCGCGGAGGTGAGACTCACCTATCATCGGGGAGCCGCGGACGCTCGTCGAATAGTCGCCGAGATCACTTCGGCAGGCGGTCATGCCGGTTGTCTTCCGTTCGATGTTCTGGATTGCGCCTCCAATATCGGTGGCGTACTGGGGCCCGAATGGACTCCGACTCACCTGTATTACCTGGCTTCGCCTTTCATCGCCCGAGGAAAGAACGGGGTGTTTTCCGGTTCGCTGTTCGAAACGTTCTGCAACTACTACGTTCTAGGCTTTCATCGGATGTTGGAGCCGTTGATCTGCCGCGGGTTGCAGCGGGTGCTGTATCCTTCCACTGCGTTCATTGACGAACTCCCGCCGGACATGGGCGAATACGCGACCGCCAAGATGGCAGGGGAAGGACTCTGCCGGTTCCTGGAGAAGGCCCATCCGGGCCTCATCATCCACAAGCCCAGGCTACCCCGAATGGCCACCGATCAGACCGTCAGTTTCATGCCGGGCGAGAATCGGGACCCCGTTCCGATCCTTTTGGAACATTTGCGCACCATGGCAAACGATCATGCCCTCTGCTGAGAATATCCTGGAATCAGCACGGGAACGCCGGCGAGCCGGTGACGTGACGGGGGCCTATGCTGCCTTGCGTCAAGCCGTGTTCACGGGACCCGAGACGTATGGTTTCCTCGCCAAGGCCGCGGACCTGTTCGACCGATTGCACAAGCAGTCTCCACCTCCAGGCATCAGTCGCGCATGTCGGGTCGCGTACCTCTGTAATCACACCGTCTTGTTCCACCTGCCGATCTTGCGGGTGCTTGCCTGGTCGGAAGGTTTGGCGCTGGAAATCTACACGCCTCCCTACGGGGCGCTCACCCAAGAGGTGATGAAGCCGACCTCCGGATTATACGCGTTTTCGCCGGATCTCGTTCTGTTCGCCAACCACTGGCGCGACTCGAATCTCCCCGCTCTTAGCAGCGATCCAGAGTCAACCGTGCAGATGGTCTTGGACGGCCTGAAGGGACAATGGGACGCCGTTGTGAGCCGCCAACCGTGCCGGATCATCCAGCATAATTTCGACCTCCCGGCCTGGGAGGCCTTTGGCACCCTTAGCCAGAGACTCCGCGGCGGCCGGCAGGCCGTTCTGCGGGAATTGAATCTTCGGCTGGCCCAGATGGCGCCGCCGCATGTCGCCATTCTCGATCAATCCCAAGTATCGGCGAACTTCGGAAGAGAGCGCTGGCAGGATGACCGCGCGTGGTATCTGGCCAAGCAGCACCCGGCCCACGAGGCCCTTCCGGTTCTCGCCAAAGCCCAATTGGCATTGATCCGTGCCGGGCTTGGCCTGACAAAGAAAGTGCTCGTCCTCGACTTGGACAATACGTTGTGGGGAGGTGTGATTGGCGAAGACGGCCTCGGGGGCATCCAGCTTGGACCCCCGGACTCCCGCGGCGAGGCACATCAGGCATTGCAGCGGTATTGTCGCGAGTTGAAGGAGCGCGGAATTCTTCTTGCCGTCTGCAGCAAGAACGACGAACAGGATGCGCGGTTGCCATTCGAGAGGCATGAAGCTTCTGTCTTGGCACTGAACGATTTTGCCGCCTTCTTCGCTAACTGGAAGGACAAGGTTGACAACCTCCAAGCGATGGCGCGCAGACTGAACCTCGGGCTGGACAGCTTCGTATTCCTCGACGACAACCCCGCCGAGCGCGCCCACGTTCGCGCCCACCTGCCGATGGTCGCCGTGCCGGAGATCACGGATGACCCGGCGGAATTTATTCGCGTTCTGGCCGCGGGCCGATACTTTGAGGCCTGGAGCCTTTCCGAAGAAGACCGGCAGCGCACCGAAAGCTACGCCGCCGACGGCCAGCGCGAACAACTGTTGCGCGGCGCGGCTTCCGAAGCGGAGTACCTGCGTGATCTGCATATGGTCTGCACCCACGGCTCATTCGATGAAGCGACGCTGCCGCGCGTGGCCCAGCTCGTTGGCAAGACCAATCAGTTCAACCTGACCTCGCGGCGTCACAGTCTCGAAGAACTGCGGCGCGTCAGCGAGAACGGGAAGAACTGGACACAGTGGTTCCGGTTGCGGGACCGGTTTGGTGATTCTGGTATCATCGGGGTGATCATCGCGCTGGCCGACGGTGACGACGCGTGGCAGATCGACACCTTGCTGATGAGTTGCCGGGTGATGGGACGCGGCATGGAGCAATTCATGGTTCAAACGCTCGTCGCTGAAGCGAAGAAGAGGCGAATTGACAAACTCGTCGGCTCGTACTGCCGCACTCCCAAGAATTCTGTCGTGGCTGATTTCTATACCACGATCGGATTTCAACAGTTTACCGCGACCGCCGCGGAAACGGTGTTTGTGTTGACTGCTGGCGCGGCGCAACTGCCTGTTTTGCCAATTGAAGACGCAACCTTGGCGTCGAGGAGACAATCATGACTACGCCCACCAGCGAGAAACCGGAGACAACGGAAGAGGTCAAGTTGACCCGAGCGTCGTTCCGCCGGTACCTCGCCACTTCCAACCGGCCGGCGCCGCGGACGGCACGCTGGCTTTACCGGCGCGTGAATAACTTGAGTGTGCCCGCGCCGCGCCTCGTGGTGAAGCCGATGTTGTGGGTGTTTCTCGTGTTGCGGTTTCTGGTGTTCTTCCTCAGGCGCGTGTTCATCGCGGAGCCGCTCTTCAAGGCGTACTGTAAGCGCTACGGACGAAACCTGCGAACCAGCATCTACATTCACTGGGTCATGGGCAAAGGGGACATCATCCTCGGTGATAACGTGCTGGTCGATGGAAAATGCTCCTTTGTTTTTGCCCGTCGTTTCGTGGACCGGCCCGTGCTGGAGATCGGCGACGGAACCGGCATCGGCCATAATTGCTCGTTTACCATTGCCAAGCGCATCACGATCGGACGTAACTGTGGAATTGTGAACGGTTGTTTGATTTTGGATTCGAGTGGACACCCGGTGGAGGCGGCCGAACGGATCGCGGACGCGAAGACGCACACCTGGAAACCGCCGCCCGCGGACGACGTGCGTGAAGTCGTAATCGGCGATAATGTCTGGATTGGTGGGCGTTCCATTATCTTTCCGGGGGTCACCATCGGTGAGGGCAGCATCATCTCGGCCGGTTCTGTTGTCCGGATGCAAGTCCCCCCGTATTCCTTGGTCGCCGGCAACCCGGGCAAGATCATCTGCAAATTGCCGGGCGCTCCCAAGGTCACCGATTCTCAACCGCCGGCCGCCGCCCACTGAATCCCGCTCGCCGTAATTGCGTTTCTATTGTGCGGTATATCCGCCATCGACGGTCAAGACGGTGCCCGTAATCCATCTGCCCGTATCGGCCAGCAGAAAGGCAATCGCGTGGGCAATGTCCTCGGGTTCGCCCTGTCCCAGCGGATGCAGCGCGATAATCCGTGCCTCTTGCTCCGGATCCCAGGACCCGGCGACTTGGGCATACATCGGCGTCCGCACAAATCCGGGAGCCACACAGTTCACGCGGATTCGTTTCGGCGCCAGTTCGAGGGCCATCGAACGGGCCATGCCGATCAGGGCGGCTTTGGTCATCGAATAGGCCACGATGGTCGGCGACCCGACGATCGCCATTACGGAAGAAATGAAAACAATTGAACCGTGATTACCCGCGTAAACTTTCCGGCTCTGAAAAGCCCGTGCCAGGGCGAGCGCGGCTTCCGTGTTCACCGCCAGAACGTCACGGTAGCTTTCAGGTTTCAGAACACGGAGCGGCGCAGTACAAGGCACCCCGGCGGCATGGACAATTCCATGCAGGGGGCCCCATTGTTCCGCCAACTTCGGCAGCCACTCCGGAATACTTCCAATGTCCCGCAAGTCGCAACTGTGGAGCGTGTGTCCACCCCCCTCAAGAGACGCCACCGTCTGCTCCAGGCCTTCCCGATTCTGATCCACGGCAGCCACACTCCCTGACAAGCGGCTCACCAGGACGGCGGTGGCCCGTCCGATGCCGGATGCGGCCCCGGTTATCAAGATACGGCGGCCATCCAAGTTCAAAGGATAATGCATACCACTCACATGCTCCTCTCATTTCGCAGAAGCGTCGGCTGCTAACAGTGGAGTCGAGTCAGCACCGCTGTGAAGACGAGACAGCTTCGCCTCCGTCTCCGAGTCCTCGACCGCCTGTGCTCGGATGGCCAGCGCGCGCAGTTCCTGGATTTCCTCATGCACCTGTTCGGCGTTGTTGGCTAGGGTAACGGCTTCCAGCATCCGCTCCAAGCGCTCGCGCTCGGCATCCTCCATTTCTTCGACTTCCTCGGCATCCGGCAGGTCCGGTGGTGCGAGGCGCACCATTTCCTGCGCGTGTTTCAGGCCCTCCTCCAGGCGCTTGGCGCGGTTCTGAAGGCTATGTCGCACGGAATAGGTGCTGGAGGCCAATCGGCGCTGGTACATGGACATCAAGAATCCCACGGCGCGGGCACGAGGATCATCCCCCTGAGCGGCGGCGAGGCTGCTCTGGCGCTTCACGAAGTTGGTGACATCGCGGTAGAGAGCGAATTCCAGGTTATCGATCTGGAAGTCCACCGTGTGCGGAATGCGCTTGGTGAAGATTTTCTCGGCGACCCACGTCCCGTCCGGTCTGCGCTCCGGGAAGTAGACCATCGCCTCCTTCGTGCGGCGCAGGTAGAACGGCGCGCGTCGGCGCTCCATCGCATGGCGGATGGACTTCACGTCCGCATAGGCATCGGCGTCCAGTAGTTGGAGGAACAGGCTGAAATTGAGTGGGTCGCCCTTGTGGGGCGTGGCGGTCAGTAAGAGCAGGTGGTCCGTCGTATCGCGCAGCAGTTCGCCCAGCTTGTAGCGCAGGCTCTTATGCGTTTCGTCGGCGGCCGACATGCGGCGGGCTTCATCCACCACCACCAGGTCCCAGTGCACCTGCCGCAGGCCGGGGAGAATGTCGGCGCGCTTGGCGAGGTCAAGGGAAGTGATGACGCGCTTCCGCTCCAGCCACTGGTTCACCCCGAATTGTTCGCGGATGTCCTGGCCCTTGAGCACGAGGAACTGCGCGCCGAACTTTTCCTTCAACTCGCGCTGCCACTGGAAGGCGAGGTTGGCCGGGCAGACCACCATGATGCGCTCGGCAAGGCCCCGGAGTTCCAGTTCGCGGAGGAGGAGGCCGGCCATGATCGTCTTACCGGCACCGGCATCGTCTGCCAGGAGGAACCGCATACGAGCAAGTTTCAGCAGGTAATCGTACACCGCCTCAAGCTGGTGGGGGAGCGGGTCTACGCGAGAGATGGATAGGCCGAAGAAGGGATCGAATTCGTAGGCGATGCCGAGCGAGTACGCCTGGATGCCCAGGCGGAGGAGACGACCATCGCCGTCGAAGCTGAAGCGGGAGTCTACGATGGTCAGTCTCTGAAGATCGGCACTGGTCAGAGTGACTTTGCGAAACCGCTCGGTCCGGGTGCCCACAAGGCCGGCAATCCAACTCCCAGGCCCATTAGCCCGCACGGTTTCGACGCGCATCGGTTCGCTGAACAGCGGACCGACGAGGGCTTGTCCTTCACGGATGGGCGGATTCTCACCCATGTTGCCCCCGTGTCCTCGAATGCCAGTTCCGAATTTGCTCCTACTCGAAGCGCAAAAGACTTTACCACTCCCCACTGACAGGCGCAAGGCCCGTGCGGCGTCTGGTAGTGTACTCTTTCGTGTGTAAACTGTCGGGAGAAAGAAAAGGGCGTATCCTCCGGTTGGATTGTCAGGACTTTTTTGGAGGACACGCCCGTGCAGCATGTGCTGAGAAAGACGCTGGATCAATATGTACCCGAGGAAGGGCGCAAAGTCAATCTGTGGAGCCTGGTGGTCAGCCCTGAGGAGTTCTTCGAGGACGTGCAGGGCACGTCGTTGAAAGTGGTGAAAGCCTTTCTGGAGCTCGGGTTGGAGCAGAAGCGCGACGAGCTGGCGGGGGTGGATCGGCACGCGCGCGACCAGGGCCGGGCGGACTATCGCAACGGCTATTACCTGCGCAAGAGCTTCCGGACGGCCATCGGCCGGATCGAGCAGATGAGAATTCCGCGCTGCCGGAAGCGCTCGCTGGTCAAAGCGCTCGAAGGGCAACTCGACCGGACGAAAGGGGCCTTTGAGGAAAAGGTGGTGGAGATGTTTCTGAAGGGCTTGAGTGTGCGCGCGATCGGGCCGCTCCTGGACGGGCTGCTGGGGCTGCCGGTCAGCCCCGGTCAGGTCAGCCGCCTGGCGCGCCAGTGGGACCATCTCGTCGCGCAGTTCCACGAAGGGCCGCTTCAGGAGAGCTACCGCTATCTCTTCTTCGACGGGATCCACCTGAAGCGCCGCAGCGCGCCCAGGCTCTTCAGGACCATGGCCCAAGCCCGCCATCGCGTGGTGCTGGTCTGCTACGGGATCACCGACAAAGGAAGCAAGGAGCTGATCGGCTACCGGCTGGAAGGCTCCGAAAGCGAGCCGGGTTGGCGACGGTTTCTCGGCAGCCTGCGCCGGCGCGGTTTAACGGGGACTTCGGTCAAGATGGTCATCACCGACGGCGGAAAGGGGTTGCTCAACGCCCTCGATGACTTCTACCCGGACTCCTCACGCCAGCGTTGCTGGTTTCACAAGATCTCCAACGTCCTGGCGAAGCTGCGCCAAGCCCATCAGGTCGCCTGCCTGAAAGGATTGCGCAAAGTGTACGCCGCGGTCAACCGCGCCACGGCTGAAGCCGCATATGTCGCCTGGGCGCAGGAGTGGAAAGACAGGGAATCCACGGCGGTACGCTGCGTCGAAACCGACCTCGAAAGCCTGCTTTCGTTTTACTCGATGCCCCAGGCCCACTGGAAGATGCTGCGCACGACCAACGCCATCGAGCGCTGCTTCCGCGAGGTGCGCCGCAGAACGCGCTCCATCGGCTGCTTCGTCAACGACCCCAGCCTGGAGCGGATGATCTACGGCCTCTTCCGTTTCCTCAATCAAAGACGCGCCGGTAAACCTTGCTCAGAGTTCAAAGCGGCTCCCACGGCGGCCTAATTGGAAAGAGGCTATGCCCTTCGCTCCAATTTACACACAGGAATTGACACTACCCGTCCTGTAAATGCCTGTTTCTACGCAGCGCTACCTGCACGACCTCGAAGCTTTGACGGACAACGCCGTCGACTACAACCCGCTGACGCACGCGTAGCCGAGCCATGGCCGACTATCCGTGGACTCGGAAGTGGTGCGGCAGCCAGACCCTGACAATTTTCCAGCCAAAAAGGGGGCAATTCCGGCAAGAGCGGCTTGAGGCGGGGCTTGACAGGCACCTGGCCGTGGCGGACAATACGCACCGTGGCGCAGGCGTTATCTCGAATCGCGCGTCCATGAGGGAGGGCGCCGTGAATCGAAAAGCAGTCACGTTGGGGCTCGTGCTGATTTTCTTCCTGCTGTCCGCCTGTGCAGCAGCAGGGACCGCGCTTCAGAGAACGGTGAGATGAGGAAGCCCATGGGATTTCGGACACGGCAGATTGACAGTTGAAACGGACTCGGAGGTAAAAATGGCAGCCTATATAGTCTTCACCCGCGAAAGCACCCGCAACGCCTCGGAACTGGAGACCTACTCGGAAAAGGTCGGCGCCACTTTGGCCGGTCACCCGGTCACGGTGCTAGCCGCTTACGGCCGTCACGAGGTGCTCGAAGGCCCGGAAGTGGAAGGTGTCGTCATCCTAGAATTCCCCAGCTTCGATGAGGCGAAGGCGTGGTACGACAGCCCCGCCTATCGCGAGGTACGCGAGCATCGCTTCCGAGGCGCGAACTATCGCGCCGTAATCGTCGAGGGCCTGTGATAAGACGATGAAGAGAATCATTGCCGACATAAGAACGACCTTGGACAGGTCGCCGGACAAGAAGCATCTGGCATAAGACCATGACCATTTCCATAACGCTTCTGGTGGACGACGGCGCTCCGGTCAATGTCATGTTTTTTCACGACCCGCCGTATCCGCACCAACTGTTATTGCCGAACTCGCTTGTGCGCGATTTCGCGCGGCTGTGTGACCAATTTGGGGTACGCGGCAAGTTCAGCGTCCTGCCAATGCCCTGTTGCCTTGGTGATATCAATGGAACACTCAACCATGTCCCCGGCCGGCACCTCCAGGGATTCCTCAAGATCGTCCGCGAACGGATCGCGCCCCGGTTCGATATCACTCCCGAGATACTGACGCACCTTGCCGCCTACCGCATGGAGAAGGGCGGGTTTCATCATCTGTACGAAGACGAATGGATTGCCCGGGCAACGGTGGAGGAGATGACCGACTACATCGCGTTGGCCCTTGAAATCCTGGAAGATGTCGGACTGCCGGCCAGCGGCGTGACCAGTCCCTGGAGCACGGGTGATCGAAACGAGGAACAGTATGCCCGGGCCATTGCCGCCGCGCAATGGCGCGTCCACAAGAGAAACGTCGCCTGGTATTTCCTGCATTCGTTTGCAGACGGTCCGGCACAGCATCCTACCGTAACCTGCCGGATTCCTGAGACCTCACAGGTTGTGGTGTCAATCCCCGCGACTACTCGCGACGTGTTCTGGAATACGCAGCGTCCTGCGGCTTGCACACTGCGCGAGGCGAGGGCAGCGGCGAACGCCGGCGTGGAGTCGCTTCTCAGCGCCAATGGACGGCGAGGCCGCATTCCTGAGTTGATCGGGCAGGGTTGCCCGATCACTATTCTGACGCATTGGCAGTCGCTCTTCTCCGACGGCACATATGCCGGTCTGTGGGGCTTGGAGAAACTGCTGGCACGACTGCACAAACAGTATGGCGGAGTCCTCGAGTGGACCCCCTGCAGTCAACTGGCGGCGGCCAGCTCAAGAAACGCGTAGCGCGGCTCCTACAGTCGGCTGAAGTTCATGCCGTTGCGCGGAATGTGGATAATGACTCGAAGAAATGCGGGAGAGTCTTTGTGTACTTTCGGTGGCCGGAGAGGTAGGTCATGATCAGACTCTTCATTCTCGCGGGGACAGTGTTTCTCATCGGTCTGATAGTGAAGACCCCGTGGTTCAAGGGGTGGATTTGTGAGCTTCAGGTCAACGCCGAGAATCTTCTGGTCATCCAGGAGGTGCAGATCGCCGAGAGGTGCGCCAGGAACTGGCGGGAGCACCTGGAGCATTCGGTGCCATACGAACGGAAGGAGAAGACGGCAAGTCCATAGGAGAGAATGGAGGGTGTCATGGACTGGATTGCGTTGTTCGAAAAGTTCCTCTCAGAGCACGGAGACCGCCTGAGTGCCATTCTCGATGCCGATGGCTGTCGAGAGGGCTCGTTTCGACATCTGCGTGGACGACGAGGACGAGCCCGGCAAAGGAAGGAAGCTTCAGATTGTCTGATCAGGCACGGTGGATAACTTCAAAACCCCGACCGCTTGCGGGCGCGTGGTATTTCAATGCGGTCGGTCGGGGTCAAAGAGATGGCGGGGCAAGGCCCTAATGGAGCAGGAGGCGGTCATGGCGAAGAAAGCGGCAACCCTTCGTGTCGGCCGAGACGGCGCGCCAGTGCAAGAGAAGCGCGGTCTGCTGCGGGCGGGCACGGCGAAGATCGACATCACCCCAGACGAACCGGTGTACCTGGGCGGCTACGACCTCCGCAAGACGCCAGCGCGACGACGGCATGGGCGGCTTTATGCGCGCGCGGTGGCGTTCGACGACGGCGTGAGGCGGTTCGTCATCATGATGGCGGACCTCATCGGGATCGATGGGGCGGGAATCCGTCAGCGGATCGCAGAGGCGACAGGGATTACGCCGGAATGCGTCTTTGCCGGCGACGTACACAACCATGCCGCGCCCATTTCGCGGCCTAGAAGCAAGGGCACCGGCGTCAGCGGCCCTACGAACGAACGCACACGTTGGTTCAGGTGTTTCCATAAGGCGGTGACGCAGGTGGTGGCCGACGCGCTGGCCGACCTGCAGCCGGTGAAGATCGGGGCCGGAGTCGGCTCGTCACGAATTGCCATGAACCGCCGCAAGAGGATGCAGGACGCGGAGTCCATGCTGACATTTGACGAGAACAATTCGAGCCAGCATTTCGGCGAGCATAGGACAAAGAAGCCGGTCATGCTCCGAGAATTCGAGGGTGTCGTGCGACTCGGCGCGAACCCGCTGGGTCCTATCGACGATGAAGTGGGGGTGCTGCGCATAGACAAGCGGAGCGGCGAGCCACTGGCGGTGCTGGCCAATTACGCGTGTCACGGAACTTCGCTCGGCGGGCGGAACGCCACCGTCTGTGGTGACTGGATCGGGCGCGCGATGAGCGTGCTGGAGGAGCAGTTGGGCGCCCAGCCGATGTACCTGCAGGGCGCATCAGGTGACATCAACCCCCGGTTCGTGGGCGGCCTTGACGGGCACATGGACAGCATCCAGCGGACGGACGAACTGGGGGAGGAGTTTGCGCGAGAGGTGGTTCGAGTTTACGGCCAGACGGCAACCCGGACATGCGAGGGTGCGATTATTCGGGCTGCACACCGGCTGATCCTGCTGCCGCGCTGTTACCGGGAAGTGCTGAGCGATTTCCGGAACACAACGGTCGTAGCGCCTGTAAGCGCTGTGCGGATCGGCGACGTGACGTGGGTGAGCTTTCCGGGCGAGATGTTTCACGAGATCGGACTCCGGGTGAAGCACGCCTCGCCCACGGCGATGACGTTTCTCTGCGGCTACACCAACGGGAGCATCGGTTACTTCCCGACGCAGGCCGCGTTTGCGGAAGGCGGGTACGAGCCGGCCGCGTCGCACCTGGACCCAATGGCGGAGAAGCACTACCTCCGGCAGATGGCAGAGGTGATGACAGAGTTGAGGTGACGCGTGAGTTGAGAACGGTTCTGAATGATGCGCGATCGGCTGTGCTTGGGCGTAAGCGACGCGCGAAGGAGTGACCATGCCTCCCGTGAAAATAACGGCCTCTGGTGGCAAGCGGTATTGGCCGCTCATTCTGGGGCTCCTTGCGCTCACGCTGGCTCTCATTGTGCCGCAAACGCTTCTGGCCGGATCGCTGGAGTTCCGGTCTGAGGGGTTCTTCGCCTCGCCGGATGGTCGGGTGAAGCTTTTTCGTGAATCGTGGAATGAAAGCCCCCACATTGACGTTGACGGAGCGTTGGCCGTCAGCATCGTTGGCCCGGTCCTCGACCCCGGCTACGTCACCCTTCCCGGCGACAAGACAAAGACGGACAATGATCCTGCTCGGCGGCGTTTGATCGAATCCGGCGTGATGCGGAAGTTCGACGCGCTCGGACGGAGGACCATGAGTGAATACGACGGCGGCGTATTGGTGCGAATGGAATATGGCCGCACGCCGCCGGAGATCAAGGAGGCCATCTGCCGTATCATCCTCCCTATAGAAGTCTTCAAAGGCCGCCGCGCTCGGTGGGAAGGCGGCGAAATCATCCTTCCGAAGGACAAACCCGATGCCGGCCACATGGCCTTTCTCGACGATCCGGTGGGAAAGACGAATTGCTTCAGATTCGACCTGGGCAACGGTCTGGATCTGGGCCTGGAGTTCCTCTCACCCACCCAACACCGTTCCTTTTCGGACTGCCGCCTATGGAATGAGCAAAATTACCACATTCAGGCCACGTTCGAGGGGAAGACGATGTTGCTTTTCCTGTGTCTGCTCAAGAAGGGCGAACCCTTCCCGACCGTCGAAACCCCGCCAGCTCAACCCGGTAACGCCGAACCGAAGCTCTCCGACGACGGCGCCGTTTTTTCGGCGATGGCCGGGCTGTACGAAATACTCGCGGCCAAGTCCGGAAAGTTGCAGATCAGCAAGAATGGCGCTGCCTTGTTCAGCGTCGAGTCGCCTTCTGTCAGGGAAAACGAGGCGTCCTACCGCCTGGAGGAGCCGGAGAGCCTCCAAGTCAAGGATGGCCGCGTAGAGGTCATGACCAAAGCCAGTGGCAAGCCGCTTGGCGTGCGCCAGACGTTCGCCGTGGAAGAGGACGGCTGGCTCAGCGTCTCAGTCGAGTTCGAGGGCGCGGACGCCCGCACGCAGGACGCGAGTCTGGAACTGGCGTTTCCCGCTCCGTTATTCGCGGGGCGAACCGTGCGGGCAGCCGAGCGCTTTGTCGAGCTGCCCCGGGGACCGGTGCAGCAGAACACGCTTTGGGACGACTGGGACGGCAAGGTCCTGGACTACGCCATTCCGGCGGAAGGCCCGGATCGAGTGACGTTGATATGCGATCAAAAAGCGAAATCGTATCTGCGCGATTACCGCGTGTGGGGCCAGGATAGTTTCAAGATAGGCATGGCGCCCAGGGACGGCGTGGTGAAGTATCGCCTTCATTTCTGGAAGGATGACTCGCCGACTCCGGCCTATGCCAAAGGCAATTTGCTTCGTGACGGCGCCAGTTTCGAAACCGGAGCCGACGGCGTCCGACCGTTCGCCTGCTATAGCTGGAACGAGAAGATAGTCCAGCCGGGCATAACGCCGGCATTTGACGACACAACCGCAGTTGACGGGAAAACGAGTCTCCGGCTGACGGCCGAAGACTCCGTCCAGAAGGGCAATCCGCTCGGCTTCGCCTTTGTGGGGGCCGTCTTCAACCGCGTGTCGCTGAAGCGCGACCGGAAGTACACCGTCTCAGCCTGGATGAAGACCGACAAGCCCGGACTGAAGGGCGTCCTGTACTGCGGTGAAACCACGTGGGCGGGCAACGACTGGGGCGCATTCCCCGTGACCGCGGTATGGAAGCGATACCATTTCACGTTTTTCACTAACGACTTCAAGAAGACCAGCTGCTACCTCACCTGGGTCGGGATTGATCCCAGTTGCAAGGAAGGCTCGCTCTGGATTGACGCCGTGCAGCTCGAAGAGGGTGACTTGAGCGATTTCGTGCCCGCGGACGAAGCAGAATACGGCGTCGAGGCGGCCAAAACGGACAAGCTCTTTGAAAGCGGCGTTTCGTGCAAGGCCGCCCTGCGCGTCCGCAATAACGGCAAGGGGACGCTGACCGGCAGCGTGAAATACGCAATCAGGGACTACTGGGAGCAGGAGGTCCGCACCGGCTCAGTGGCAATATCCGTGCCCCCCGAAAGCACTTCGGCTTACCCGGTGGACCTGGGCAAATTCCCCTGCGGCTACTACCAGGGCTACTTCACGACACCCGGCGGCGACGTGAAGGAGATCATCTTCGGCGTCTATCAGCCGCAGCCGCTTGCCCCGTTGCCCGACGATTGGCCGCTGGCTTGCCACAACGACCCGTCCCCGCTGGTCAGAGAACTCGGCTTCGGCTCGCTGCGGGCGTTCGAAGTATTCGAGATGGCCGCCATCGCCCCGGAAAAGGGGCGATTCGATTTTTCCCGCGCCGACCGCATGGTCAGTGAAGCCGAGAAGTGCGGCCTGACCATCATGCCGATCCTCGGGACATTCGAATGGCCGGCCTATCGGCCCGACCCTCCCGTTCCCGCCTACGCTCAACTGAAGGTCGGCCCAAGCGAAATTGCGGGCGCCGTCCGCATGGCCTGGCCGACCATTGCGGCCTGGAAAGCCTACGTCCGCGCCCTGACCAGCCACTACAAGGGGAAGATCGCCTGCTGGGAGGTCTTGAACGAGCCGAACCTCTGCATGACTCCGCAGCAGTACCTGCCCTATCTTCAGGCCGCGTATGAGGCGGCGAAGGAAGGAAACCCCGACTGCCGCGTCGTCGGGGTCTGCGCCACGGGCGATTTTGGCGACAAACCCGGCCCGTTCGTGCCCGAAATCTTCAAACTCGGTGGCACAAAGTTCTTCGACGTCCTCTCCGTGCACCTCTACGACCCCCATCCGCCCGAACAAACCCGGGATTCCGGCTCGGACAAAATATTGGAGCAGTGGCGCAAAACGATGAAAGAGACGTACGGCAAGGACGCCTCGATATGGAACACGGAGCGAAGCTTCAGTTGCCGTGAACTGGCTTATTCGCAGCGAAAAGTCAATGTCCCCGTTGAGTGCTGCGATGAGCCGCAGTTCCTGGTTGACACTTTCAAGCACAAGGCCGAGTACATGATTCGGGAAACCTTGCTTGACTCCGTGGGCGGAAACGGAGGGCGGTTCTTCTGGTTCGGAATGTTCGACTACGAGAGCTGTTTCATCACGATACGCTACTTCCAGCCGTTCGGACTGGATCATGCGGAGTTCGACCAGTCGCCGTGTCCGGAATTGATCGCCGCCAACGGCCTGGCAAGAGCTCTGGACGGAATGTCCCATCCGTATCGCGAGCTTTCGTGGCCCGAGCCGCTCCGCTGCGTCGTATTCAGCGGCGAAAAAGGCGCGGTAGCCGCCCTGTGGGACTGGAAAGCCGCCGGACGCATCGCCGTGGACGCGGGTAAAACCCCATTCACCCTCCGCAATTTCTTCGGCGAGGCGATCCGCGTCACCCCTGACGAAAACGGCCGGATTGCGGTGGACCTGGAAGGCGCGCCGAAATACCTGTCCTTCCCCGGCTTGGACGGCGAAGCCTGCTGTAAGCTGCTCGAAGCGGTGCGCCCCCTGTAACGTCAGAGTTCCGATGAGGAACGACCTATCCGTGACGCCGGTCGCCATGAACGTGACGATTGTGAGGTTCGACGCTAGCGAGATGCTGGCCAAATAGACGGTATGTGAAGGTGCAAGAGAAGCCCTTTCGGTGATACTTGAGAGGTCTGTTGGACAGATCCTTGGGTCATCGAGAGGAGGACGAAGCGATGGCGGGGATGAAGAGCTGGGCGAAAGATGCGGACGTGACGTTGGGGATGGACACTTCGATGCGGCATCATGATGTGGTCGTTTGGGCGAACGGAGAGGCCGTGAAGACGGCGCACATCCCGGCGACAGCCGAAGGGTTGGACGGCATGCTGGGTCGCCTCCCTGGATGTCGGGTGCGCGCGGTCTATGAGGCTGGGCCGGATGGTTTCGGTCTGTACCGCGATCTGCGGGTTCGGGGGATCGAGTGCAAGGTGGTCGCGCCTTCGATGGTGCCGGTCGAGCCGGGGCTGCGAAAGCGCAAGAACAATCAGCGGGACGCCCGGCGCCTGGGCCTCTTGCACGATCAGCTTCAGTCGGTGCGCGTACCGCCCGAGGAGGAAGAGGCGGATCGTCAGCTCCTGCGCACGCGGCGGCAACTGCTGGGGCATCAGCAGAAACTTCAGTGTCAGATTCAGTCCCTGTTGCGATTCACGGGACGCAAGGTCTCCGGCGAACCGGGCTGGGGAAGCGACTGGGCGAAGAAGCGAATGGCCTTCCTGAGTGCGCTGGACCTGGGCCAACCGTCTCACATTGAGGCTTTGCAATTGCTGATCGCGCTGATCGGTGATGTCATGAAGCGCGTGCTCGATGCCGACCGGAAGATTCACCGCCTGGCCTGCGCGCCGAAGTACCGGTCGCTGGTGCGGCTCCTGCGCACGGTCAAAGGCGTCGGAGAACTAGGCGCCCTGACCTTCATCACCGAGATCGGCGATCCGGGCCGTTTCCGATCTCCCGCAGAGGTGGGCGCTTATCTGGGCCTTGTCCCCGGCGAGAATTCCACCGGAGAAGTGGAGCGGCTTGGCTCGATCATCCAAACTGGGAATCATCACGCGCGGCGCGTGCTCGTGCAGATGGCCTGGATCTGGTTTCAGCACGACGCCCGCGCTCAAACGTGGGTGCGACGATACTTGTCTCGGCGATGGGGTGCGGCCGGCGCCCGGCAGAAGGCCATTGCTGCGCTGGCACGAAAGCTGGCGATCATTTTATGGGCGATGTGGCGCGACGGCACCGAATACGAACCGTTGGCGGCGGCCCCCCTTCCGAGCCCCCGCCGGCGACGCGAGGAACAAGCAACGCCCGCCGGGCGGGGGGAGACGCCAGCAAGCGCAACCGGGCAGGGAGAAAAAACGAGGGCGCACCGATGATTCCGGCGCGCCCTTGCCCGTACTGCGACCAGAGTAGCAGGCCGGCTCTCTGGCGTTGGCAAGCATACGACGACTGACGGCGCAAAGCAAGTATCACCAGGAAGGTTACAGAAAGTGGACGCAAGCGTTTCGCGGATCACAGGGCATGTGGGAGAGGACCACCAGTAGGCCCTTGTCCAGCTTCGGCATGGACGGATTCTAGACTGTGGCAACACTCCCGGCACGAATCATCGTCATGAGCTTCGAGCTCGAATAGCAGGCCGCCCCGAAGATCTCGCGTAAGCTCGGCGTCCGTTTGACTTGACACCTTCGATAGCAGGTCCTATGACAAACCGCTCCGACTCCTCTTTCCAATCAGGCGCGCGAGGGGCGCGCGTGGGCGTATCCTCTTACAGAACATCGGCTTACGTGCATGTTGATGGGCAACTTACTCCAGGCAGTCGGAACAGAGTCCTTCTTTCCGCGCACGACTTTTCCTTGAGAAGCGGGATTCTCATGGTCAGAATCCGACACTTGATGGATGACCGTCCTGTGGAGGGCGGCCATATGGGAAATTCCGGCTGATCCAAGCAGGCGCGAGCGCACGAACCTCTTCAAGGCGGTCCTCTGCTTTCGCAGTCCATTCACGGACGAGTTCCATGGACGCGACACGATTTGCAATTGAGCCGGCAACCTGTCATTGAGAGAATCTTCAGCCGCGGTAACCAGGGCCGACCCTGCAAGGAGGATGAGACAATGTCTGGAGATGGAATGCGTCGAACGATGAGCGCGCAGGCGTTCAGGTTGGGAATGGCGTTCGTTATGACGGCCCTCCTGTGGGGAGAAGCGGCCGCCCAGCCGGCCAATGCCGGCTGCTTTATTGCCACAGTGAACGCACAGCCGGCGAAAATTTCCGTGGCCGTGAACCAGCCCGGTCACAAAATTTCGCCGACGCTGTGGGGAATTTTCTTCGAGGACATCAACATGTCCGCTGATGGCGGCATTTATCCTGAACTCGTCTGTAACCGTTCGTTCGAGGACGCCGACACGGCGGAAAACTGGAAGTTTGCCAGCGTCGGCGACGGCAAGAGCGAGGCCGCCATCAGCACGGCGGACGTGTACGCCAGACCGGCGGTGCCGCCGTTGAATCCGTTCAACCGCAAATCGCTGCGCGTGACAGTGGACGGCGCGTTCACGTTGCAGAACGAAGGCTACTGGGGCATGAACATTGTCGCGGGCGACAGCTACACGCTCAAGCTCGCGGCGCGCGGTGAAAAATTCGACGGCAAGCTTGCGGCCACAATTTTGAGCGCGGCCGGCTCGGCGCTGGCGAGCGGTGAAATTTCCGGCGTCGGCAATGGTTGGAAATATCACACGCTGGATTTGACCGTGACTGGCAGCGATCCCAAGGCGAAGCTGGAAATTTCCGGCGACGGAAAAGGCGTTTTATTCCTCGACATGGTTTCGCTCCTGCCGAAAAAAACGTGGAAGGATCACGGTCTGCGCACCGACCTCGCGGAATCGCTCGACGGATTGCATCCGGCCTTCATGCGTTTTCCCGGCGGTTGCTGGGTGGAAGGCGTCGACTTGGCGCACATGAACCATTGGAAGGATACGATCGGCAACATTGATACGCGCACGCCGCTCTGGAACTTCTGGGGCTATAACACCACGCAAGGCCTCGGCTATCACGATTATCTCCAACTCGCGGAAGACCTGGGGGTCGAGCCGCTGTTCTGCATCAACGCCGGCATGTCGACTGGAGAAACCGTTCCGATGGATCGCATGGCGCAATGGGTACAGGACGCGCTCGACGCGATTGAATATGCGAACGGCCCGACGAATAGCGTCTGGGGCGCGATGCGCGCCGCCGCCGGCCATCCGGCGCCGTTCAATTTGAAATACATGGAGATCGGCAATGAAAACGATTCTTTTGCAGGTTATGTCGAACGATGGAACCTCTTTTACCAGGGCGTCAAGTCCAGGTATCCGGAAGTACAATTAGTCGCCGACGGCTGGAAAGATTCTTGGCAAAATCAGGCGGACATCGTGGATTACCATTTTTACAATACGCCGGAATGGTTCATGCGCCATGCCAACTTGTTTGATAAACAAGATCGTAAAGGCCCGAAGGTTTTCGTCGGCGAATACGCCGTCACTAGTAAGTGCGGTCTTGGCAATCTGCGCGGCGCCCTCGGCGAAGCCGCGTTTATGAGCGGTCTCGAGCGTAATTCCGACATAGTGGTCATGGCCAGCTACGCACCCTTGCTGGCAAATGTGAACCACCGTGCGTGGAGCCCCGACCTCATCAATTTCGACAGTTCGAGATGGTATGGACTGCCGAGTTACTACGTCCAGAAAATGTTTGCCGAGAATCGCGGCGACGTTTCCTTGCCCACGACGGTCGAGTCGCCGGAGCAGGCCGTTCCAGCGGACGGCGGGATGATCGGCGTCGGCACCTGGAGAACGGCAGCGGAATTCAAGGAGATCAAAGTCACCGCGCCGGACGGAAAAGTTTTGTTTGAATCGGATTTCAGCGAGAGCACAAAAGGCTGGAAATTGCTCGGCGACGGCGCGGCTTGGCAGGCGCAGGAGGGCGCGCTGCGCCAGACGGCGGAAAAAGAATTCATCCGTGCGCTCGCCGGCGAACGCGAGTGGACGGATTATACGCTCACGCTCAAGGCGCGGAAAATTTCCGGCGCGGAAGGCTTCCTGATTCTGTTCCGCATCGCTAATGATGAAGGCGGCCCGTGCTGGAACATCGGCGGCTGGGGCAACACGGCCGACGCCATCGAGGCGGAGGCGATACTGGACTCCAAGTCGAGGCACATCGAGACGGGCCGCTGGTATGACCTGAAACTCGCGGTCAACGGCGGGAACGTGAAGTGCTATATCAACGGCGAGTTGATTCACGATCTCTATTACAATGAAGTCGCGAGCCTATACGCGGTCGCCGCGACGGATGAAAAATCCGGCGACGTGATTGTGAAGGTCGTCAACGCCAACGCGCAGATGTTGGAGACGGAGGTGGATTTGTCCGGCGCAAGAAATCTGACGGGCAAAGGTACGGCCACCGTGCTGACTTCGGCAAACGGCGCGGATGAAAACTCACTGGACAATCCGACGAAAGTTTCGCCGAAAACGGAAGCGGTGGAATTCAGCGGCACGAGCCTGAAGTATTCGTTCCGCGGGAATTCCTTCACCGTGCTGCGTCTGCAAACTAAATAAATCTAATGCGAAATTCAATAATCATGATTTATGTTGCCCTAGGCTGGCCTTCAAAGAAAGTCTTCATGGTATTCATATGGCCGACAGGGCTGTCGGTAAGTACGCGACAATCCTATAGGTAGCTAACGACAAGGCTGTCAGTAGGGCGGCGGGTGCACCAGTCTGGATTCTCATCCCAATCAGGCGCGTGAGGAGCGCGCGTGGGCGCATCATTCTCCGGGACAGCCGAGAAACCGCTTGACAGCGGGCAGCTTGAGCGTAGAATCTGGTTTTCGAATGCGGACTGTCCTCCGGAGGATGGTCCATTGGGAAATCCCGAAAGAAAGGACATTCGATGCCAGTCAAAGTGTTGTTCCGCGGCATCCCGGCGGTGGCGCTCGCGGTGACGGCGTTCGCTTTTCCCGCGTTCGCGGCGGACACGAACGCCCCCAATCAAAACGAGACGAAAGAACAACGCGACGCGCGCATGGCGTGGTGGCGCGAGGCGAAGTTCGGCATGTTCATCCATTGGGGCGTTTATTCGATTTCCGCCGGCAGGTACGGCGACCAGGAAATTCCCGGCTTGTCCGAGTGGATCATGCACGACGGAAAAATCCCGCTGGCCGAATACGCGGAATTCCCGAAGCGATTCAATCCGACGAAGTTCAACGCGGAAGCGTGGGTGAAAATTGCGAAGGACGCCGGACAGAAATACATCGTCATCACGGCCAAACATCACGACGGCTTCGCGATGTTTCAATCGAAGGTGAGCGACTATAACATTTGCGACGCGACGCCGTTCCAGCGCGACCCGCTGAAGGAACTGGCTGCGGCGTGCGAGAAGGAAGGCATCAAGCTCGGATTCTATTATTCGCAGGCCCAGGACTGGGGACATCCCGGCGGCGCGGCGAGGGACGGTCACTGGGACCCGGCGCAGGACGGCGACTTCGACGCGTATCTCGACAAGATCGCCGTGCCGCAGGTGCAGGAACTCCTCTCGAACTACGGGCCGTCCGTGCCCGCCGTCCTCTGGTTCGATACCCCGGAGAACATGACCCCGGAACGCGCGGCGAAGTTTTTCCCGCTGTTGAAAACGCGGCCCGAACTCATCGTCAACAACCGGCTCGGCGGCGGCTTCAAAGGCGATACGGAAACTCCGGAAGGGTTCATCCCGCCCAACGGTTTTCCCGGCCGCGATTGGGAAACCTGCATGACGATGAACCACAGTTGGGGCTACTGTCAGAGAGACACGGACTGGAAGAGCACGGCGGACCTGATTCGCAACCTCGTGGAGATCGCGTCGGAGGGCGGCAACTATTTGCTCAACGTCGGCCCGACCCGCGAGGGATTGATGCCGGAGGCGTGCGTCGAGCGGCTGAAGCAAGTCGGCGCGTGGATGAAAATCAACGGCGAGTCCATCTACGGAACGACCGCCGGCCCATTCCCGAATTTGTCCTGGGGCCGCGCGACGCGAAAGGGCCAGGAACTTTTCCTGCACGTTCAGACCTGGCCGTCGAACGGCCTCCTGCGCGTTCCGCTCGCGAACAAGATCAGCGCCGCCGTGCTGCTCACGCAACCGGACAAACAACTTGAAGTCCGCAACGAAGGAAATGTCACGCTCGTCAGCTTGCCCGCCACCGCGCCGGACGCCGTGGGTTCCGTTGTGAGGCTGGATTTCGAAGGCGAGCCAATCGTTCCAACGACCCCGGGCTGAAAAGGGCGGCAAAAACATCATTAGGGCCCGCGCCTTGAGGCTGGCTCCGCGCCTGTATAATACGTGCGGTCATCTACCCGGACCAGATCGCAATATACACGTTCCTCGGCAAGGTTCCGGTTCGCCGTGACGCACCAACTACGCCGTGTGGAATGACGAATCGCCGGGTGTTATACTGCGCAGCGCTGGCGGGATAGCTCTTAGAGGCAGATTCGACGAGTTTTGGCGCCGGGAGGAGGTTTGTGAGGCTGCCGACGACTGTGGGCAATGCGCTAACGCACGGTAGCATTGAGACTTGCGACGTTATAGAGTTGTGTGTTTGTTGGCCGCACGGATGTCCGTGTCGCTCCACAAACAAACAGGCGGGCCGGACGAGAGGAATGGGTCCACGCATCGCAGCGTAGTGCTGCATGGCTATTGAAGGAGAAGCGGATATGCC
>Ga0181536_10001422_pt1 | contig 28132 bp, 28 predicted proteins | sample PEATcosm2014_Bin_41_FD_121105 | JGI IMG/M metagenome (GOLD analysis project Ga0181536, IMG submission 121105) | Peatland microbial communities from MTU Mesocosm Facility, Houghton, MI, USA - PEATcosm2014_Bin17_60_metaG | ecosystem: Environmental > Terrestrial > Soil > Wetlands > Peat | place...
ACCGTCCGGAATTCATTGAGAGCATGGTTGCGATCGGTTATGATCTAGTCGACCGCTGGGATATCGCCGAGCTGCATTGCAATATTCCTTTCCACCCGTCCAGGACGGTAAGTGGTTACAGCGGCATGTACTTCCAGTTCGGGGCGTAAAACCGCGAAACAACCCCGGAAGTTGGCCGATATGCCACGTATGGGGATGCCACCGGATCGAGCGATCGCGTTAGAAACGCTCGATTTCTTTGCCGATCTCCGCATGCAGACGCTGGATCTGGTTGAGGCGGTTCGGGTTGCCGTGTCTGACCGTATCGGGCGGCTCGTCGATCTTCTGCCCTTCCCGCCCATCGTCTTGCTGGCCGCAATCGCCGAAGCACTCGGACCCGTCAGACCGCATTCCACCAAGGACTATAACCCCTATGCCACCCTCAGCGAGGAGGAATACGCCCGCCGCTATGAACTTGGCCGGCGGCGATACCTCCAGGAACTAGAGGCGCAGAGGTTGCGGCGTAAAGCCTGGTGCAAGGAAAACGGCCCGTGGTTTCTTCTCGCGCTGGTCGGGGCTCTGTTGATTGCCCTTCTTGGCGTAGCGCAGCCACCGCAATTTGTTGTTGTCGCGTCCTTAGGGCTGTACACCGGCCTCGCGTGGTTGGTCTGCTGGTTCGTTCGCGCCTTCAATTAATCACCGAAGAATGGCATCCCACATGCCCTTCACGGGGATGTGACGCCGAACTCCGTTGTTTTGTACCGTTCTGATCCACTTCCGTTCCAATCTGGAACGAGTTTTCCAAATCGGCTCAATGGACGGGACAAAAAGCGACTCGAGCGGGCACGCGAAGCCGGCTATCTGGACGCGAGATGCCGGAATAGCAGCCAAGTAATTGAATCATTTGGGTTATGGTGCTGGCGGCTCAAGATCCCGATGGTGTGGTTCGAACGCCATACTCCACACTCCAAATACGGCCGTGTGCACCTGGAAATGTTCACGACAGCGAATCGACTCACCGCGAGCGCCCAGGGCGCATTGCAAGCCCTTTGTTTTCAGGCCCAGGTGTCATCGCACAATGCCCGGTTGGAGCGCGTTCCACTAAAGCAAATAAACGAGTTAGCTCGCCTGGTCTTCCGAGCCGCAACGCGAGCCGGGAGCACGGAGCCGAACCGATCTGAGTTCCAGCCTGGCGTTTCGCAAGCAGCCTCCGCGTAGCTAATAGACGAACGGGATCAGGCGCTTCACTTCGCTGCGGTAGCGGATATAGGCACCGTCGAAGTGGTCGACCAGGAAACGCTCTTCAATGGCGGATTTGACGCCCCAAGCAATGAACGCAACGGCGAAAGCCAATAACCCGCGCACCTCTCCCAAAGCCAGCGCGGTTCCGAGCAACGCCAACAACAGACCTGAATAGATGGGATGGCGCACCAGGGCGTAGGGCCCGCTGCGCACCAGCTCATGATCGTGCTTGAGGGTGACTGTGCCGCTCCAGTTGTTCCCCAGCATGGTGCGGGACCAGACGGCGACGGCTGCACCCGCGATCACGAGGCCGAGGCCGGCCCAGGTGATCCAGACTTGGTTTCCGAGGAACCGGGAAGCCAGCACTCCACTCCGTATGGAGCCGAACAACAAACCAAAGGCCAGACCCATGACCGCGACGTGGAGAATGCGGGACAGGTTATTTTCGCGGCGCGTGGTCGGCTTCGACCGCAGGCCGGTCACGGCCCAGTAGATTCCGACTAGTATCCAAATCGCATTAATATAGCGGTGAACATCGGGTGGCATAGTGAGATCTACGGAAGCGCGGCCCGCCGTGTTCCGGCAACGGGCGTAGTATCCTTGATCCGTATGCCCGATACCAACTTCCACGGCCGGCGCGCGTCGTTTATCGAAAACGACCGCGTGCGCGTCACCGTAACACATGAAGGCGGACACATCGCCGAGATCCTCGACAAAGCAACGGGAGTCAATCCGCTCTGGATTCCGCCATGGCCATCGATTGAGCCCTCCACCTACAGCCTCGCCAAGCACCCGGAGTACGGCAACGATTCGGAAAGCAAGCTGCTGGCGGGGATCATGGGCCAGAACCTTTGTCTCGACATCTTCGGCGAACCGTCGGCCGAAGAGGCGGTGGCCGGGATGACGGTGCATGGCGAAGGTTCGGTTGCGCGGTACGACGTCTCGACTGATTCCGCGGGGCTGGTTGAGCGCGCGCAGTTTCCGATCGCGCAGATGCGGTTCGAGCGGCAGATCCGCTTCGGCAGCGAGCGCACGATCGAAATCAACGAAACGCTGGAGAATCTTTCCGCCGCGGACCGCCCCATCGCCTGGACCCAACACGCCACGCTCGGCCCGCCGTTCATTGAGCGCGGCCGCACGGAGTTCCGGGCTCCGGCGACGAAGTCGAGAGTGTTCGAAGAGGACATGAACCAGAAGGGGGAGTATCAGAAACGCGGCGCGGATTTCGACTGGCCGCTTGTGCCGACGACCGATGGCGGCCACGCTGACCTTCGCGTGTACAACAGCGCGCCGGTGTCTGCGGGGTTCACGGCGCACCTGCTGGACCCGCGGCGCGAGCACGGGTATTTTGTCGCCTATTCGCCAACGCACAAACTGGCTTTCGGGTACGTGTGGCGGCGCTCGGACTTTCCCTGGCTGGGTATGTGGGAAGAGAACTACGCGCGCACGCTGCCACCGTGGGACGGCCACACACTGACACGCGGGATGGAATTCGGCGCCTCGCCCATCTCCGAAACGCGGCGCAAGATGATCGAACGCAACCGCATGTTCGGCGAGTTGTGTTATCGATGGATTCCGGCCAAGGCGACGGTGCATGTCCGCTACTGGGCGGCGCTGGCGACGGCAGAGCGCGTGCCGGAAGCGCTCACCTGGACGGGCGAAAACAACGTGCGCTTCGAGTAATGTTTTCGATCCGGCCGGCGGCGGAAGGCGATCTCGACGAGATCTGGCGGATACAATCGGCGTCGGGGGATGCGGCGCAGTGGAAACCGGCGGATTACATGCAGTACATGTGCCTGGTCGCCTGCGCGGAGGAACGAATCGCCGGTTTTGCCGTGGCGCGACGCGTGGCGCCGGACGAAATCGAGATCCTGAACATAGCCGTGGACCCGCTGTTTCGCCGGCGCGGCGCGGCCCGTGCACTCATCCAAGAAGTTATCAGTAGAAATCGGGGAACACTTTATCTGGAGGTGCGGCAATCCAACCTGGCGGCGCGCAAACTCTACCATTCACTCGGGTTTGAGGCCTTAGCCGTCCGGCAGGACTACTATAGTGGACCGGTGGAATCCGCTATTGTCATGAAGTTTCATTCATGTTAAGGTCTCAGATAGACGGGCCGCAAGTGACCCGCCGTTTCTTTCAAAACCGAATAAGTGCAGATTACCCACCGGGCCATTTTCGGTGATCGACTCGGCGCGGCAACCTCACTTGAGGAGGAGTGCCTGGAATGGATCGAAACGCACAAGAAGAGTTGAAAGCGCACCTGATGCAGATGGACGGCGAATTTCGACACCTAGTGGAGCAGCATGCCGACTATGCACACAAGTTGGATGATTTGGCGTCGAGACCGCATCTGACCGATCAGGAACAAATCGAAGAAGTCCGGCTGAAGAAGTTGAAACTTCACGCGAAGGATTTGATTGAGGCACGGCTGTGCTCGTACCGCGCGCAGCATGTAGCCTGACATTGGGTGCGCAAGAAGGGAACCGGGAGGCCCGGTCTGGGAAACCAGATCGGGCCTTTTCGTTTTGGAGTTCGAGTGAGCGACGAGCCGATTCGCATTCCGATCACCGACGTTTTCGATCTGCATAGTGTTCCGCCGCGGGATGTGAAGGGAGTGGTGGAAGCGTATCTGGAAGAGGCGCACAAGATGGGATTGAAGGCGCTGCGCATTATTCACGGGCGGGGGATTGGTGTGCAGCGCGAGATTGTGCGGGGCGTGCTAGAGAAGACGGAGTTTGTCGAGTCGTTCGGGGATGCGCCGGCGGAAGCGGGCGGGTGGGGAGCGACGGTGGTGAGATTGAGGGGGCGGTAGCACGAAGACCATGAAGACGGCGAACTGAAGTTCGCCGCGGCACGCTTCACTGAAGCGTGCGCCACGATTGCTAGCGCGAGTAGAAGAGGTAGTCGGCTTCGTAGGGGCTGCGGGTTTCGGTGCCTTCGTGCGCGGCATCGCAGCCGTCTTCCGGGGCTTTGCCGGCCTTCGTATGGAGGCGCTGGATGGTGGTGACGGGGCTCATCACACCGGAACCGTGATGTTCGGCGGCGATCAAGCGCAGCCAGGGGATCGCATCGGGATCGGGGGAAGGCTCGCTTGCAACGAGATTGCCCTTCACCTGGCTGCCATCGGCAGATTCCCAGGTGGGACCGGCGAAGTGCTTGCCGACTTCGTTTCCGACGGTGTCGAAAAGCTTGGCAGCCGGTGCTCGGAACGTCCAATTGCCGCTGCGGCAAGTATAGATTTGATCGCCGGAAGCATGGACCCGAAACGCCAAGTGCTCGCTGGACGGAGGGACCAACGTCGCGGGGACGGGTCCGTTTTGCGCAACGGCACTCACAAGAAGACCAAACGCTACGGGGAGCGTTGCGCGGGGCATTTTGAGATTATACGGGACTCACCACGTGTAGTGCGCGAGGTAGGTGACCGTTTTTTCCTCGTTCGGTGCGAGCGGCACGTGGAATTCGATGGTCTGGGCGTCGGTTTTGGTGTAGGGCATGGAACTGGTAGTTATGTCCCAGGTGTTCCAGCGATAGAGGTGCTCGACCACGCGCACCTCCGCGGGCTCTTTCTTGTGGTTGCGCACCTTGATTTCGAAACCTTCGTCCATCATCTGGCGATTCATCTCGTTGTGGAACATGGTGCGTTTGCGCTCGCCGGTGAGATCGAAGGCGGAGCCCGTGAAGACGCGGATCTTTTCATCTTTCGGCGTATGATCGATCGCGTCTTCGCCTGTGAATTCCAGGCGGCCGTCGGTATCGCGACGGTAGAAACGAATTCTGCCTTTGGGCAGCGGCATGCCGAGGTGATTGGCATCGGAGTTCATGAACTCGCGCATCACCCAGACTTTCGGATTTGAGAGCGTGCCGTAGTTGGCATCGTTGCGGATGCCTTCGGGCTGCCATCCCTGGTACCGGCTGCGGTCGATCTTCGCTCCGTCGTAGACGTAGATGGTGTCAGCTTTCACAGATGCGGCACGAACGAACTCGACTTGCTTCGATTCGGTGCCGTGAATGGTTACCGGGCGTTGCAGGGTGTAGAGGTGATATTCGTCGAAGGTTTTCTCGACGACTTGAGGGCCGGACATCTCTTGCATGGCTATGCCTGCGGAGACGCCTAAGCTGCCCACCCCCAACCGAGCGTTTTGCGGTTGCAGCTTGTTCACGTCGCCGGCCATGAGTTTCACGCGCGCGTTTTCGAACTCCTTGCCGCTGCTGTTTTCGAGCGTGACCCAGCCGATGATATCGAGCAAGTTGGATTCGCTCTGGACGAAGTTGTAGTCCGCGTTCCAGTTGAATCCGCCGGTCACATAAGCTAACTCGGCGTTGACAGGGCCGGCGCGATCGGTCTCGATGGTCCAATCGAGGGTGGGTTGGAGAATCATACCGGCGCCAAGGCTGGGGAAGAGCGGTATGCCGGGCAGGTCGAAGCGCAGTTTGCCGGCGACTTCGATGATGGGTTGCGTCGCGTTGGGCTGCTGCTGGTACACTCGCGCCGCTAAGTTGGAATACGGCGATGGCACTATGCCCGTGCCGGCGCGAACGATCTTACCGGTGACGGTCTCGACGCGATCACCATTGCGAATCTGGAATTCGATGGTTTGCCCTTCGTAGCGTTTCAGTAACGCTTCGAGCGAGACGGGATCGGCGCGGTAGTTCTGCTCGATGATGCGCAGCGTGCGCTGGCCGCTGGGATCGCGCAGCATGACGGACTCGGGCTCCAGTTGCGCGGTGGTTCCGGTGAATTGGAGCTGGTTCAGGCCTTGTCTCAGGTTGAGCGGAATGGTTTCGCGGACGACGGCGAACTGCTGGTTGTAAACGGTTAGAGCGGGGTCGGCGGCGAAGCAGGCGGAGACGAGAATGGGGAGCGTGACGAGGAATCGCATGGAGGACCTCTTTCGGTTAGACGCCGGTTGTAGGAGGAACGTTGAGTGCACGTTGGAGGCCGGAGGGAACGGGAACGGCGAGACGATGAACTGCGAGATAACCCTGTGACGGGGCGGCGCCAACGGGCGGAAGGCGCACAGTTGCTGGCCGGCGAACTGAAGTTCACCGCGGCTCGCTGAAGCGAGCGCCACGAAACTACGAGCGTGATCCGACGGGAATGCGGTTTGCCACCGCGACTTTGATCCTCTCGACGGCGTCCATCAGATTCTCGTAGGAATTGGCGTAGCTGAAGCGGATGTAGCCTTCGCCGTACTCGCCGAAGGCGGTGCCGCTGAGGCAGGAGATGCCGGCGTCATAGAGAAGATAATCCGCGAGTTCTTTGGACTTCATGCCGGTACCGGTGATATTGGCGAAGGCGTAGAACGCGCCGCCGGGCAGGGCGCAGCGGAAGCCAGGCACCTGGTTGAGGCCGGCGCAGAAGGCGTCGCGGCGGCGGCGGAATTCGGCGACCATGGCCTCGGTTGCGTGCTGCGGGCCATCGATCGCGGCGAGGCCGGCGCGCTGCGTGAAGCTGGCGGTGCAGGAATTCGAGTTGACCATGAGCTTGGTGACCGCTTCAACCAGCCACGTGGGCATCACGCCGTAGCCCATGCGCCAACCGGTCATGGCGTAGGTTTTCGAAAAACCGTCGAGGATGATGGTCTTTTCGAGCATGCCGGGCAGGGTCGCGATGGATACGGGCGGCTGGCCGCCGTAGTAGATGCGCGAATAGATTTCGTCGGAGAGAACCATGAGGTCGCGGTCGCGAACCAGGTCAGCGATAGTTTCGATGTCTTCGGGCGGGATGAGGCCGCCGGTCGGATTCTGCGGGGAGTTGAGGATCAGCAGCTTGGTTCTTGGCGAAAGACGCTTTCGCAGCGTGTCGATGTCGAACGAGAAACCGCGCTCCTCGACCAGTGGAATGGGCACGGGCACGCCGCCGGAGAAACGGATCATGGATTCATAGATCGGGAAGCCGGGGTTCGGATAGATGACTTCGTCACCGGACTCGATGAGCGCGAGTATCGGGAAAAAGATGATGGGCTTGCCGCCGGGGACGACGGATACGTGCTCGGGGCCGACGCGGATGCCGCGCGTGCGGGAAATATAGCGCGCGATGCTCTCGCGCAACTCGGGCTGGCCCTGCGTGGGGCCATAATGCGTGTAGCCTTCATCGAGTGCCTGCTTAGCTGCCTCGATGATGGGGGCGGGGGTGGGGAAATCGGGCTCGCCGATTTCGAGATGGATGACGTGTTTGCCTTGGCGCTCGAGTTCGCGTGCGCGCACCAACACTTCGAAGGCGGATTCCACGCCAATGCGGTTCATTCGTTCTGCTAGTTTCATAAGGTTTTTCGAAAAAAAGGAACGCCTTCGCGCGTTTCGACCTGTTCGACGCGATCGTCGATGGCGACGCGATCGCCCAGGATGCGGCCGGTGAGGCGGGAACCGTTTTCCAATGTGACAATCACAACCTGATAAGGGACGTCGCTGGCGAAAGCTTCTGGCGCGAGGTACACGACGGTTTCGGTGTAGACGGTGGCGGTCATACGTTCCCCATAATACTCACGACGCACGAGGCGCCCGAGCCACCGAGGTTCTGCGCGAGGCCGAGCGAGTGGCGTTTGAGCTGCATATCGCCGGCTTCGCCGCGAATTTGGGAGACGATGTCGCAAAGCTGCGCGACGCCGGTGGCGCCGACGGGATGGCCCTTGGATTTCAGGCCGCCGGTGGAATTGATGGGTTTTTCGCCCGTGCGTGCGGTGGCGCCGGAGGCTTCATAGGGACCGCCGCAACCTTTGTCGACGAAGCCCAAGTCCTCGATGGCCACGATCTCGGCGACGGTGAAACAATCGTGCACTTCGGCAAATTGAATATCGCGCGGCGTGACACCGGCCATCTCGTACGCCTTCTGCGCAGCGCGGCGGACGGCGGGAAACGTTGTGATGTCGGCCTTTTGATCGAGCGCCAGGAAATCCGATGCCTGGGCGATACCAAGGACCCGCACGGGCTTATCGGTGAAGTCACGCGCGCGATCAAGCGGCATGAGCAGCACGGCGGCGGCGCCGTCGCTGATGAGTGAGCAGTCGTAGAGGTACAACGGCTCGGCGACCGGCCGCGCGTTGAGCGCCTGCTCCATTGTGATGACCTTGCGCATGTGCGCATCGGGATTGAGCGCACCGTTGGCGTGATTTTTGACGGCTACGGCAGCCAAGTGCTCGCGCGTGGTGCCGTACTGGTGCATGTGGCGGCGCGCGATCATGGCGAATAGTGATGGGAAGGTCGAACCGGCTTTGATTTCGCCAGAGCAATCGCCAGCACCAGCGAGAATTTCCGTGACGCGCGCGGTGGGCTGGGAGGTCATCTTCTCGACGCCGGCGACAAGGACGCAATCGTACAGACCGGCCGCCACGGCCGAAAAAGCGTGGAAAAAGGCCGAACCGCTGGAGGCGCAGGCGGCTTCGAAGCGCGTGGAGGGCACGTCGCGGATGCCGATGGCGCTGGAGATGTAGGGCGCCAGGTGATTTTGGCCGGTGAACGAAGGCCCGGCGAAATTACCAAGGTAAAAGGCCTCCACCTGAGTGGGGCTAACGTGTCCGTTTTTCAGGCACTTGACGCCGGCTTCGACGGCCAGAGAGCGCAGGTCACGATCCGCAAAGGCGCCGAACGGCGTTTTGCCGGCGGCCACCACAGCCACTGTTCTCATATAATTAGCTTAGCGCGCAAAGTAGTCTCCACGTTTTCCCGGCCGCGGCGTCATCCATATTGTGGGTACGGGAATCGTGTACAGCGAGGTCATGAGCGAATTGGCGCCCCCGCCACTCGAGGTCGTGGAGAGACAAAACCGCTTTGTCTCCGAAAATCTGCGGCGCATCTTCGTCCAAATTTACCGCATGGTCGGCAACACCGCTGACGCGCAGGATCTGACCCAGGAAGCTTTTATTAAGGCGCTGCAACGCCAGGAGCAGCTCAAGGACGAGGAGAAGGCAACGCACTGGCTTTCCCGCATCGCCACCAACACGGCCATCGATTTTCTGCGGCGGCACGGGCGCGTGACGCATTGCGAAATGGACGCGCAGACGGAGAGCCACGAGGAATCGCCCGAGGATTTGCTGCTGCGATCGGAGCATCGCGAATATCTGGAAGACGGGCTGCGCCTGCTGACGGCGCGAGAGCGCGCGGCGCTGATGCTGCGCGATGTAGAAGGATGCTCCGCCGAAGAAGTGGCCAAGCGGTTGGATTGTTCCAAAGCCACCGTGCGGTCGCACATTGCCAACGCGCGCATCAAACTGCGGCGCTATATGGCCGGAAGGAGGCGCTAACATGAGCAAGCATCCGAGTGAGGCGAATTTGGCGTTGTATGCGGGCGGGGAGCTGAGCCGATGGCGGCGCTGGAGCGTAGAGCGGCACGTGGCGGAATGCACCGCATGCCGGGACGCGGTTGCCCAGTTTTCCGCGCTGCGGGAACAAACGCGTGCAATGGCGGAACTGCCGGACGTCGCCTGGGATTCTTTGGCGGCCGAGATGCGCGCCAACATCCGGCTGGGCCTGGAGGCGGGCGAGTGTGTCGCAGAGCGTTCTTCCCCGCAACACTTGGGATTCAGTCTGCGTGGGGTCGCGGCCTGCGCGAGCCTTGCCATGCTCCTGGTGGTGAGCTTTCTGATCGAGCGGCCGGCTCCGCGCGTGGCCGAGATCAAGGCCGATGAAGCGGCGGTGATTGAAACGAGTGGGTCCGGGATTCAGGTGAAGGAAGGCGGGCGGGCCATGATGCTGCTGAATGCGCGCGCACGCACGGTGGAGTATCAGGCGAGTGGCAGCGCCATGGGAGCCCGTTACGTGGATTCGGATACGGGCCAGGTGACGATTAACAATGTCTATGTGCAGTAAGTGGATCACGGCGGCGTTTGCGGGTGCGTTGGCGCTCTGGGCGCAGGATGTCCCGTTCGATCCGCACAGTTCCATCGAAATCAAACTGCCGCCGGACTCGCCAGTCGCGCTGCTGAGCACCAACGTGCGCGATTCAGGCGCCACACCGCGCGGCGGGGCCATGGTGATCGATCTGCACATGGCGCTTTCGCTGAGGAACTCCGATTCGCGCACCATCCGCGGTATCACGCTGTTGGTAACGGCACAGGAGGTCACGGCCGGCGGAAAGGCCTCGGTGGCGGTGCCGAGCTTGAACGTCGCGCCGGGCCAGGCGTTTCCGGTGCGCATCGATCTGCGTCTGTTGCGGCCGTTGCAGGCCGGTGCTGGTCCTTTGGTGAAGGTGAGCCTGGATGGCGTGCTGTTCGAGGGGCTCGATTTTTACGGCCCGAACCGGCTCAACTCCCGGCGCTCGATGACGGTTTGGGAGATGGAAGCGGAGCGCGACCGCAAGTACTTCAAGAGTGTCCTCGCTTCCTCCGGGCCCGAAGGCTTGCAGCGCGAGATGCTGAATTCGCTGGCGCGGCAGGATGAGCGCCCGCACATCGATGTCCGGATGTCGCGCGGCGGCCGATCGGTGACTTCAGTGGGAGAGCCGGAGCGCATGGTGCGCTTCGCGTTTCTGAAGATGCCCGGCTCGCCGGTGGAGGCGATCGATGGGTGGGCCGAAGTTGCGGGCAATGAGGCGCGCACACCGACGATCCAGGTTCTGAACCGTTCATCGCGGCCGGTGCGCTATGTCGAGATCGGATGGATTGTGAAAGACCGCCAGGGGCACGAGTTTCTGGCCGGGTCGGTGCCGGCGGCGGAGGGTGACCTCTTGCTGCCACCCGGACAAACGGGGCGGGTGCTGCAAGACACCGCACTGCGCTTTTCACGCAATGCTGGCGAGCCGGTTCCGATCGGGAGCATGACCGGTTTCGTCAGCCATGTGGAGTTTGCGGACGGGCGCGTCTGGGTGCCGGGCCGCGCGGCGTTGTCTGCGGTGATGGCGCCGTCACCGGAAGAGCAGCGGCTGGCGGATCTTTATCGCACGAAGGGCGTGGGCGCAGTGGTAGAGGAATTGCGAAAGTACTAGCCGGTTCGCATTTGCACTGCTCGTTGCTTGATTCTCTCTTCGCGTTCTCGTAACACTCACTGAAGCTCGGGCACTGCCACGTTGTATCCTAGATATTCCTTATGGAACTGAAATCCGTTCCCCTCGAAGTTCCCGATGGCGGAAACGTCATTCTGGGGCAGTCGCACTTCATCAAGAGCGTGGAGGACCTCTACGAAGCGCTCGTCAACACTGTCCCGCAGATGCGGTTCGGCGTGGCGTTCAACGAAGCTTCCGGGCCGTGCCTCACCCGCGTGGACGGCAATGATGAAGCGCTGACAGCGATGGCGGCGCGCAACGCCACCGCGGTGGGCGCGGGACACATTTTCGTGATCGCCATGCGCGATGGTTACCCGATCAACGTGCTGGGGCGGATCAAGGACGTTCCGGAGGTGTGCTCGATTTTTTGCGCGTCGGCGAATCCGGTGACGGTGATCGTGGCCGAGAACGAGCAGGGACGCGGCGTGATGGGAGTGATCGATGGCGCGTGTCCCAAGGGCGTTGAGACCGCTGAAGATGCCGCCCGGCGGCGCGAGTTCCTTCGCAAAATAGGCTACAAACGCTGATGATCGCGAGCGAGCAGCAACTGGAGGAAGTGCTTTCGGAACCATCGCAAGCCGACGCCCGCGCCATGGCGGAGATGCTGGGTGACCTCATCATTCTTGGCGTGGGCGGGAAAATGGGGCCGAGCTTGGCTAAACGGGCGAAGCGCGCCTGCGAGCGAGCCAAGTTTCCCAAGCGGATTATCGGTGTTGCGCGCTTTTCCGATCCCGCCGTGCGGCAGGATCTCGAATCCGCGGGCATCGAGACCATCAGCGCAGATCTGCTGGCCCCGGGCGCTTTGGCCGCGTTGCCGGACGCTCCGAACGTGCTCTACATGGCGGCGCGCAAGTTCGGCTCGACCGGCGCCGAGCATCTGACCTGGGCCATGAACACGCTGCTGCCGGCGTTGGTGGCGGACCGCTATGCAGCCTCGCGCATCGTTGCGTTCTCCACCGGCAACGTCTACCCGCTGGTTCCGGTGGGGCAGGGAGGAGCGAGCGAAGAGATGCCGACCGAACCTGTCGGCGAATATGCGCAGTCAGCGCTGGGCCGCGAGCGGATTTTTCAGTTTTTCTCAAAACGGAATCAAACGCCGGTAACGTTGTTGCGCTTGAACTACGCCATCGATTTGCGCTATGGGGTGCTGCTCGACATCGGCCAGAAGGTCTTCGAGCGCCGTCCGATCGACGTGACGATGGGCCACGTTAACGTAATCTGGCAAGGGGATGCGAACTCGATCGCGCTGCGCTCGTTCGGCTTGGCTCAGTCGCCGCCGGTGGTGCTCAACGTCACCGGGCCCGAGACTGTGCCTGTGCGTTGGATCGCGCGCGGGTTTGGCGAGCGCTTTGGTGTGGAGCCGATTTTAGAAGGCACGGAAGCTGCGACCGCTCTGCTGAGCAACGCGGGCCGCTGCCACAAGCTGTTCGGCTACCCATCAGTGACCCTGGAGCAGATGATCGCGTGGGTGTCGGACTGGATTGGCATGGGCGGCGCAACCCTGGCCAAGCCCACGCACTTCGAAACGCGGGACGGCAGATTCTGATGGCACAGCAGGAAACCTGGCGGGAAAAGCTGCGGCGGGGAGTTGTGATTCCGGCGCACCCCCTGGCGCTTGACGCGAACCGCAAGCTGGACGAACGGCGGCAGCGGGCGCTCACGCGCTACTACCTGGCGTCGGGCGCGGGCGGCGTTGCCATGGGCGTGCACACGACGCAGTTTGAGATTCGCGATCCGCGCGTGGGGCTCTATCAACCCGTGCTGGCGCTTGCGATGGAAGAATTGCGAGCAACGGATGCGATTCGCATCGCCGGCATCGTGGGCGCGACGGCGCAGGCCATGAAAGAAGCGGAGCTGGCGGCGCGCTCTGGGTATCATGCGGGATTGCTGAGTCTGGCGGCGTTGCGGCATGCGAGCGTCGCCGAGCTAGTCGAACACGCGCGCGCGGTGTCGTCGGTGATTCCGGTGTTCGGATTCTATTTGCAGCCGGCGGTAGGCGGACGCGTGCTGCCGTCTGAATTCTGGCGCCGCTTTGCCGAAATCGAAAACGTCGTGGCCATCAAGATAGCGCCGTTCAACCGGTACCAGACGCTGGACGTGGTGCGCGCCGTTGCGGAATCCGGCCGGGTGGACGAGATCGCGCTCTACACGGGCAATGACGACAGCATCGTGGTGGATCTGCTGACCCCACTGCGTTTCGGCGGCCGCACGGTGCGCATCGCGGGAGGGCTTCTTGGCCACTGGGCCGTGTGGACGCGCCGGGCCGTTGAACTTCTGGAGCAAATCCATAAAGATCCGGAGTGCCAAGGATGGCTGACGCGGGCCGCGGAGGTGACCGATTCGAACGCGGCGTTCTTCGACACGGCCAACCAGTTTGCCGGCTGCATTGCCGGCCTTCACGAAGTGCTGCGGCGCCAGGGACTGCTGGCGGGCCGTTGGTGCCTGAATCCGGCAGAAGACCTCTCGCCCGGCCAGATGGAAGAGATCGAGCGCGTGTATGCCGCCTATCCGCATCTGAACGACGACGATTTCGTGCGCCAGAACCTGGACACCTGGCTGAAGTAACGCGCCGAGGCGGGTGCGCGTCTATACTCGAACCTGGGAGGGCGCATGAACCTTGCCCGCTTCGTTCTCCTCGCGGCGCCGGTGTTGCTCGTCGCGCAGCAACCGGCTACGGTTTCGTCACAAACCGGACAGCCGCAGCCGCTGCAACCCACCCGGCCCGAAGACTTGTGCTCGGTCGAGGGGCAGGTGGTGAATGCTGTTACCGGCGAGCCGGTCAAGAAAGCCGAGGTCAGCATGAACGGTCGTGTGGCACGGCGCATTGCCGTTGCTTTCGGCGCCACGAGCGACGCGACCGGCCGGTTCGTGATTGAGAATGTGGACCCCGGGCAGTACAACCTCTCGGCCGAGCGCAACGGCTTCGTCCGGCAGCAATACGGGGCGCGCGGTCCGGACCGGGCCGGTTCGCCACTCACTCTCAATCCCGGCCAGAATGCGCGCGATCTCGTATTTCGTCTATTGCCGCAGGGTGTGATTACCGGCCACGTTGTCGATGAAGATGGCGAGCCGGTGGAATATGCGCAAGTCCGGGTGATGCGCTACAGGTTCGTGCGCGGCCAGAGGCAGATGGCTGCCGCTGGAAATGCTTCGACCGATGACCTCGGCGAGTATCGCGTTTTTGCGCTCACTCCGGGAAAGTACTATCTCAGCGCCACCTACCACCAGCGGAACGTGATGATGGAGGCGCAGGACCGCACGCCCCGTGGCGCGGCCGAAGAAGGGTATGTGCCCACATACTTCCCTGGCACGAACGATCCGGCGGGGGCCGGCGTCATTGATGTATCTCCGGGAGCCGTGCTCAGCGGCGTGGATGTCGCGCTGCACAAGACGCGAACACTTCGGATTCGTGGACGCGTGGTCAATCCCTTGGGGGAAGGGCTGCCGCCGTTTGTGCAGATTCGGCTCGTATCTCGCAATCCGGCGTTGGCCGGTTTGAACTCCGCCGTCGCGCGGGTGGTGCAGAACCGCGGAGGCACATTTGAAGTACGCGACCTCACACCGGGTGCCTACTTTCTGATGGCGCAATGGCAGGAGGAGGGCAAGCCGCGCGTCATCAAGCAGCCGGTGGATCTGGGCAATAGCAATGTGGATGACTTGAGCGTGCCGCTGAGCGCCCCGCTGGATGTGAAGGGCCAGGTGCGCGTTGATGGTACGGGCGACGTGAATCTCGGGAACGTCACCGTTGGGCTAGATCCACAAGGTCCCATGTTCATAGGGAGAGCGAGTGCCAAATTGAAAGACGACGGTAGCTTCGCGCTCGATAAAGTCAACGCAGACAACTACGCGGTTTCCGTCTACGGTTTGCCGCAGAACTTCTACGTCAAATCCATCCGCATGGGTGACGTGGACGGCCTCGATGCCGGCCTCGATCTGACGCGCGGCTCCGCTGGCGCTCTCGACATCGTTATCAGCCCCAACGGGGGGCAGGTGGAAGGCACGGTGGCCGATCCCAAAGGGCAATTGGCTTCCGGGGCGACTGTGGTCCTGGTGCCGGATGCCCCGCACCGCGAGCAATCCGCGCTGTTCAAAACGGTGAACACGGATACGTCGGGCCATTTCAGTATGCAAGGCATCACACCGGGTGACTACAAGCTGTTTGCGTGGGAGGATGTCGAGAGCGGCGCCTATCAGGACCTGGAGTTTCTCAGACCATTTGAGAGCGAGGGTGAGAGCGTCACCATCCGCGAGGGCGGCCGCGAGAGCCGTCAGCTCAAGCTGATTCCGGCCGAATCCACGCCCAAGAGTTCCGGGAACTGAGCCATGGCTGGAGGGTTTCGTTTCATCTGGATCACGCTGTTTACCGCCGTGCTGGATGCGCAGCAGCCAATCCAGCCGCCTGCGAAATTGGAGAGCTGCTCCGTTGAGGGGCAACTTGTGAACGCAGTGACCGGCGAGCCCGTGACAAAGGCTGAAATCACGCTCTGGGGAATCGGAACGGCGCGAGATCAGCGTTACACCACAACCACTGCGGCCGCGGGACGATTCGCCGTGCCGGATATGGAGCCCGGAAAATACCAAATGAGCGCCAGAAAGCGAGGCTACTCTGCAGCCGATTATGGCGCTCGCAGTGCGGGGCGATCGGGGACCACGTTGTCACTTGATCCCGGCCAGCATTTGTCTGGCATAGTGTGGCGCCTGTCTCCGCAAGCAGTCATAACGGGGCATGTTCTGGATGTGGATGGCGAGCCCCTGCCCAGCATTGAGGTTGCCCTGCTTCAGCACCGGTTCGAGCGTAGCAAGCGGCAACTCGCATTTTCGGGCCAGGCCAGGACGAATGACTTAGGCGAGTACCGGCTGTTCGGGCTGTCGCCGGGAAGGTACTACTTGAGTGCCACCGCGAACCGTATGACACAACTGGGAGAGTACGACGGCAGGCAGGGCTACGCTCCGACTTACTATCCAGGGACCAGCGATCCGGCCGGCGCCAAGGCCATCGAGCTGCAAGCGGGAACGCTGCTGCGCGGAGCGGACATCACGTTGACGAAGACACGTACATCGCGGGTCCGGGGGCGGGTGGTCGATCCCGATTCCAAACAGCGTGTCCAAGGTGTGGGGATTTCGTTGCAGCGGCGCGGCGACGAGTCGCAATTCATTTTTTGGAGTAATTTCGCTTACCGCATCGACGAGCAGGGCAATTTCGAGATTAGGGGTGTTGTGCCCGGTGCGTACTATGTCGAGGCTGTCAAACAAGGAGAGGGTAAAACACTCCGGGCGCGGCAGCCCATCGACGTGCGCGAAAGCGACGTCGACAACGTTGTTTTGGAATTGCAGCCGGGCACGGAGTTGAAAGGCCAGTTGCGTATTGAGGGCCGCGCCGTCGGAGATGTAACCGACGAGCAGATCGCGTTGCAGCCGGATGATTCCAGCTACGGGGGAGGTGTCGGCGCTACTGTGAAGGCAGATGGGAGTTTCACTCTCGCGGACGTCCAACCCGCTCGTTATTTCTTGAGCGTTTACGGTGGCACTGATGTTTATTACCAGAAATCAGTACGTCTGGGCGCTCAGGACGTGCTTGAGTCCGGGCTTGATTTGACTCATGGTGTGAGCGGGACAGTGGAGGTTGTGTTGAGCGCCAACGGGGGCCAGATTGAAGGCGTGGTTTTGAACGCGAACGAGCAGCCGGAAGCCGCGGCCACGGTGGTGCTGGTGCCGGATGAGCCCCGCCGCTCTCAAACACGGCTATACAAAGACGCCACGACGGATCAGTATGGGCGGTTCACCATCATGGGTATTGCGCCTGGGGGATACAAATTATTCGCATGGGAAGAGGTTGAGGATGGCGCATACGAGGATCCGGATTACCTCAAAGCCTATGAGGCGCTAGGCGAGCCCAAGAACATCCGTGAACGCAGCCGGGAAAGCGCGCAGTTGAAATTGATTCCGGCGGAAGCCAAGAAGGTGCCGCCCCGCTGAGGCGTCCACCGGTTGTTAATGCCGGGCGGATTTCCGTGGATAGCCCCGGCCGTGCCGTTCCGGCTCCAGCAGCGAAAACTGCAGCTTCCGCTCCACCGTGTCCACGCGTTCTAGCAACACGTGGACGCGGTCGCCGATCGAGAACTCGCGGCGCGAGCGCTGGCCGATGATCTTGCGCACGTTTTCGTGGTAAGTGTAGCGGTCGCCGGGCAGGGAATCCATCGGCACGAGACCTTCGATGAACAGATCGGCCAGTTCCACAAACAGGCCATACTTGGTTGTGCTGATGATCAGAGCATCGAACTCATCGCCCACCCGGTCCGCCATGAATTTGGTCTTCTTCCACTCGACCAATTCCCGTTCTGCTTCGGCCGCCCGGCGCTCGGTTTGAGAGGACTCATCCGCCATGGCGCTCAACTCGGGTGCGGAGGAATAAGCCCATCCATCCATCAGCGCTGTCAGTAGCCGGTGCACTATAAGATCGGGATAGCGGCGAATGGGGGAAGTGAAATGCGTGTAGGTCTCGGCCGCAAGGGCAAAGTGACCCACGTTGTCCGCCGAGTACCTCGCCTGCTTGAGCGAGCGCAGCATCAGATAGCTCAGGATGCGCTCCTCCGGTTTGCCTTCGATTTTTCCGACCAGCTTCTGATAGTGGCGCGGCGAAATCTTGACCTCGCCCGGCAGTACGATCTCGCGCCGCACCTTGTGCCCGTCGCGCCGCTTATCCGCATAGCCGAACTTCTGCACGGGAATCGCGCCCACGCCGAGCGAATAGCCGAAGTGTGCCGCCACCTCCTCGAATTCCAGCACGCGCTTGGGATCGGGCGGCTCGTGAATGCGGTAGATGGAAGGCAAACCACTCGCCTGCAAATGCGCGGCCACGGCCTCGTTCGCGGCCAGCATGAACTCTTCGATGATGCGGTGGGCGATGTTGCGCGGCGCCCGCGCCACGCCGGTCATCGCGCCCCATTCGTCAAACTCGATCAGCGGTTCCGGCAGATCGAAGTCGATTGATCCGCGCCGCACCCGCTTGCGGTTCAGAACCTCCGCCAGTTCGCGCATCAGCTCGAAACGCGCGGCAAGCGCGTGATACCGCTCCCGAAGTTTCGCGTCCCCCTCCAGCAGGAGATGCACATCCGTATAGGTCATGCGCTCGGCGCTGCGAATCACGCCACGCACAAATTTCTGCGCCACCATGTCGCCGTGGTGATCGAACTCCATCAGCGCGGAAAGCACCAGCCGGTCCAGGTGCGGGTTCAGCGAACAAAGATTTGTCGAAAGCTCGAACGGAAGCATGGGGACGGCGCGATCGGGAAAATAGACGCTGGTTCCGCGAAGCCGCGCCTCCGCATCGATGGGCGTGCCCGGCCGGACGTAGTGGCTTACATCCGCGATATGCACGTGCAGCGCATAGTTGCCGTTGGGCAGCCGGTCCACCCATACCGCATCATCGAAATCGCGCGCGGTTTCGCCGTCGATGGTAACCACGTCTAGCGAGCGGAAATCCTCGCGGCCCGCCAGTTCCCACGCCGCAATCACGCCGGAGATCGCTTCCGCCTGCTCTACCACCTCGGGCGGAAACCGGTGTGGCAGATGAAACTTGCGGATGATGATCTCCACATCGATGCCAAAATCGTCTGGCGAGCCCAGAATCTCGATCACGCGCCCCACCGGACGCTCGCCGCGTTCGGCGTATTCCAGCAACTCGACGTTGACGATCATGCCGTCCAGCTTCTCCGGCTCGGTGATCTCGATCGGCTTCGGGCCCACCCGGTCGATTTGCGTGGCCGGCGCGGGAATCGCTAGCTCGTCCGGAATGTCGATCCAGTCGTGCAGCCGCTCGTCGTGCGGTACCACGTAGAACCCATGGCGACCCGTGCGGAACTCACCCACCACCGTGGGATGCGCACGTTTTAGAATTTTGACGACTTCGCCGTCCGCTCGTCCGCCGGCTTCAATCCGCGCAATCCGCACCACAACGCGATCGCCGTGCATGGCGCTCTGGGCCGATTCGGCCGGTATATAGATGTCGCCCGCAATGCCTTCGAGCGGCCGGTCGGAGATCAGGAAGCCGTAGCCATCGCGGTGCAGGGAGAGTCGGCCCACCGCGAATTCGCGGCTGGCGCGTGTCGCGGCGAAGTGGCCCGATCGCGTCTCAATCAGGTCGCCGCGGGCTACCAGGCGCGCGAGCAGCGTTTCCAGGTCCGCACGGCTCGCAATGCGGGCGCCCAACTCGCGCACAAGCTGTTTGAAATTGGCCTTGGCGTGCGGCAAACGGCAGATATGGTCCAGCAGGGCCGCCTCGGTCATACTCTCCATGGTACTCGCCTCGCGAGATTTCGCTGCAACGCTTGGTGTACGCTGTTCGTCAGAAGAGCGGCGAGGTAACGTCATGAAGGCGGCGGAGTGTACGTTAGTTCTGGCAGTGCTTCCAGTGGCGCTTATCGCCGCCCCCGTTCGGGTGGCGCGCGTCGGGGAACTGGAAGGCAGCGTCGAAGTGCAGCTCCACGCGGCGGACGCCTGGCGGCCAGCAGTACGCAACATGCCTCTGGTCGAATCGGCCAGGGTTCGGAGTGCCTCCACCGCGCATGTTGAGCTTGAGATGGATGACGGCAGCGCGTTCCGCCTCTCCGGCGATGCGCTCTGCGAGCTCTCCGACTACACGCGCCTTTCCACAGGCCAGCGCGTGACCCTGCTTTCGCTCGATCACGGTGTGGCATATTTTACCGGCGAGCCCGATCGTCATGATGCCCTCATCCTCGCCGTTCCCGGAGCGCAGGCCACGGTGCGTGTTGGCACGCGCGCGCGTCTTGAAGCCAACAACGACGCCAGCCAGATCGCCGTACTGGAAGGCAAGGTGCGTTTTTCCTCGCCTGTGGCGGAGCTGGATCTGAACGAAGGCCAGACAGCCCGTGTCGAAAACGCGAGCCAGCCGCGATTCTTCCTCGATCGCGAAGTCAAGCCCCTCGACAGCGATCGCTGGAATGAGCAGCGCGATCAGGCGCTCGCCTCCAGCGGCTCGGCGGGCCGCTTGCCCGGCTTGTTGTACGGCCTGGTCGATCTCGACGCGAGCGGCGCTTGGATGCAAAACGACGAATTGGGTGCGGTGTGGAAGCCGAAAGTCGCATCCGGCTGGACGCCCTATCACGACGGCCAGTGGATGTGGTACGACGAGCTCGGCTACACCTGGATTGCGAACGAGCCCTGGGGCTGGCTGCCGTTCCACTATGGCCGGTGGATTGAGCAGAGTGGTCTCGGCTGGGCGTGGGTGCCGGACAAAGGCACCGTTTTCAAACCAGGCGACGTATATTGGCTGCGCCAGGCGAACATCGTGGGCTGGGGTCCGCTTGCTCCCGGCGAGACTTGGGCCGCTTCCAGCACGCCGCGCTTGTATCTGCGCGCGAACACAACGCTCGCCCGGTGGACGCAGGATGCGCGGCTCCTGACGCCCGCAGACCCGGTCGAGAAACTAGCCACCAACGCCGCCGTGTTCATCATCGCGCCGCCTTTGCCCGCTTGGGATAACAGCAAGCTGGATGCAGTCCGGCCTTTGCTGAACGCCGGCAATACACGCATCGAGCCGCTTGTGCCCGGTGCCACTTACGCCGGTGATGATCCTCCGCCCGAACCACCTCCCGCGCCGGACGCCGCGGAGCCGCCGGCTCCTTCAACCGCCGCGGACGCCGCCATCCCTCCCGAACCGGATTACGGCCCCGGTCCCGTGCCTGAGCCGCCTGAGGTCTACTACCCCGCGCCCATCTACACCGGCATCATTGTGGTGAATCCCCCGGAGCAACCCTCGGCCCCTTCGGCATCACCGCCTCCTCATGAGCACCCAGCGCCGCCGGAGCATCACGAGCCGCCCAAGCCGTCCCATCCCAAGGATTCCGATGGATCAAAATCTACAGACGCCAAGCACTAAGCGTTAGTGGTCGCGTTCCGTCACCAGATCGGTGATGCCGTACAGCGCACGCTGATATGGCGATTCCGGAAACTCGCTGATCAATTGGCGCGCCTTATCGGTGAACGCCTGCGCGCGCTCGCGCACCCGCTCGATGCCGTGGTACTTCTCCACCATGGCGAGCACCTGACGGAAGGGCACGTTCTCGTAGTGCCGGTCGGCCAACACGCGCTCCACTAAGCGGCGTTCCTCGGCCTGCGCTTGTTCGAGCGCATAGACCAGCGGTAGCGTCACCTTGCCTTCGCGCAAATCGCCGCCGACCGGCTTGCCCAGCGTCTTCTCGCGCGCCGTAAAGTCGAGCACGTCATCCACCAGTTGAAACGCCATGCCCAGGTTCCACGCGTATTCGCCGAGCCGCTCCTCGGTGGCTGAATCCGCGCCCGCCACTAGCGCGCCCAGCTTGGCGCACACCGAGAACAGGCATGCCGTCTTGCGATCTACCAGCTCCATGCAGTCGGCCTCGGTGACGTCGATACAGCCAATGCGCTCGAGCTGTATCAGCTCACCCTCCACCATCAACTGCGTCAGCCCGATGAGCAGGTCAAGAATATGAAAATTCCGCTCGCGAAGCGCCATCTGGAACGCCTGCATGTACAGCCAGTCGCCCGCCAGCACACAGGTATGATTGCCCCACTGCACGTTCGCCGAGGGCCGGCCGCGCCGCGTCTCGGCGGTGTCGATCACGTCGTCGTGCACCAGCGTGGCCGCGTGGATCATCTCCACCACCGCGCCCATCCGGATCGCGCTCTCTCCGCCGTCGCCAATCAGCTTGGAGGAAAGCAGGAGCAGCGAAGGCCGCAGCCGCTTCCCACCCGCTTCTTGCAGGTACTGGCCAATCGCCGTGATGGCATCGACAGACGCCACCGATTCGCGGCTGATCTCCCGCTCGACGCGCTCCAGATCCTCCCTGACGAGATCGAACACCTCGCGCGCTGTAAGAGCCTGGCCCAATTTGCCGAATCCCATCAGAATTTAACCAGTTTACTTGCTAGATGCTTGAAGCCGCAAACCAGACTCATGCGTTCACCCCATCCATTCCGGATGTTCCGCCGTGCCGTCAAACTGAGCCGTGGTCTTAAACGGCTCATAAATGCCTGTCGCCGCAGCCTGCGCCGTCTTCGCCAGCAGCTTCGTCATCGCCGCTTCGCTCATGGGCTGGAAGGTCTGCGCCGCCTCGAACGCCTGTTCCAGCCGCTCCATCGACTCGCAGCCGTTGATCACCACCGACGTCGGCAGGCTCAGCGCATAGTGCAGGCACTCCATCGCAGTCACCACGCCGCTCTTCAACACGTTGCCGTCGCCCATCGGCTTCATCCCCAGCACCGCGATGCCTGCCTTCACGAGGCGCGGCACCACCTGATGCTCAAAGCTGCGGAAGTGCGCGTCCATCACGTTCAGCGGCATCTGGCACGCGTCGAAATGAAACTTGTGCTGCTCGGCCACTTCCAGCATGCGCAGATGCACCAGCGGATCTTTGTGCCCCGTGAACCCGATGTAGCGCACCTTCCCCGCCTTCTTGGCCGCGAGCACCGCTTCGAGCGCGCCATCCGGCGCGAAGAACCGGTCCGGATCTTCCAGCCGGATATTTTCGTGATACTGAATCAAGTCGATGTGATCGGTTTGCAACCGCCTGAGCGATTCGTCAATCTGCTTCGCCGTGGCTGCTTTCGTGCGCCCGTCGAACTTGGTCATGAGGAACGCCTTCTGCCGGTAGCCATCGCGTAGCGCCTTGCCCATGCGGATTTCGCTCTCGCCATCGTAGTAGTCCCAGCAGTTATCCAAAAAGTTCATGCCGCGGTCAAGCGCGCTCCGCACAATTCGCACGCCCTCCGCCGCGTCTTTCGGCATCCCGATGTGATACCCGCCGAGGCCGATTGCTGAAACTTTCTCGCCCGTAGCGCCCAGCTTGCGATAAATCATTGCCCTCCGCTCCCTTCCCGATTCAACCCCAGGCTCGCCAGCAGCTTTATCGCCTGCGCATGCGCCATCACGACGTTCGGATCGCGCTGCAGCGCTTCCAGGTAATGCCGCCGGAACTCGCCGCCTCCCTCCGCCGGCGCCACCAGTTCCCGTGCCTTCGCCAGAAAGCGATCCGCATCCGTTCCCGTCACCGCTGGCTCCTTCGCATCCAGCGCCTCGTCGATAAGCACCACCAGTTCCGAAAGCTCGTGCAGCCAGGCAAACCACGGATCGTGCAACACCAGCTCAAGCAACTGCCCGCGCGACCGGATTCTCCGAATGTCGCGATCATACACCGCTGTCTCCGAATCGAGCAGCGTCTTGTGGAGCCCGAGCAGCTCGTTACGCAAACCGGTTAACCGCGGCCGAATGCCATCCGGCGGTGAGGAAAGCGAAGCCATTAAGGACAGAGTAGCGTGTTTGGCCGGTGGTGCGGCCAGCCCTATTCCGCCTCCTCCGCGTCCGTCTTGTGTTCTTCCAACTGCCGCACCCTGTAATAGCCGCCCGCGAGAGCCGACGGGATCGATAGAAACATCAGCGCGACCGAATACCAAAGCGGCTGCGTCGTCGGATAGTACTGCACTTCAAGAATGCTAGCCGTAATCGAAAGCGCCGCCAGCCCCAGCGCGTGTTTCATCTCCGCGCGTCCCGCCAGCAGCGCCGTGACGTACCCGCCCAGGGCGATAAAAAAGAAGCCCGTACCCAGCCGGTATGCGAAGTACGCCGGGTCCGGCGGCTCCCCTGGCAGGGGCATGATTTCTGGAGCCAGCGCCGTCAAAGCCGTGTCTCCCCCCAATTGCAAAGCCAGCATCACGGCATATCCCAGGACCAGCGCCAGCACACTGCGCACCATCAGCGATTATGATACACGACCCCTGTGTCGCTCCCATCCTCGGCCACACCAGGGCGTTACGGTTCTGTCGCGGAAGGAAGTGTCACGGTGAAGACCGAGCCTTTGCCGAGCTCACTTTCCACGGTGATTCTTCCGTTCATCCGCTCCACCACGTGCTTGACGATGGAAAGCCCCAGCCCGGTGCCCCCCACTGCACGAGATCGTGCCTTGTCTACCCGGTAAAACCTCTCGAAGATGCGCGACAGAACTCCCGAGGGAATTCCAATCCCCGTGTCGGCTACCACGATGCGTACCCGCCGGTCCTTCACGGTGGTGACGTCGATCCGGACCTCGCCGAACGGGCGGTTGAACTTGATGGCGTTGTCCAGCAGATTGACCAGTGCCTGTTCCAGACGGATCTTGGATCCCGAGACGGGCACTTCTTCCATCTTGCCGCGGACGAGGCGCACGTCCCGCACGCGCGCCTCGGATTCCACGGTGCGAAGTGCGTTCTCGAGGACGCTGTGCACGAAGAACCGCTCTGGCTCGGCAGCCTCGCCCCTGTCCGACTCCAGTTCCGACAGTACCAGCAGGTCCGAGGCGATACTATTGAGTCGAGCTGCCTGCGCGTTGATGATTTCCAGGAATTTCCGGTTGTTCTCCGGGTCTTCCAAGGCGCCTTCGAGCAACGTGTCTGCGTACCCGCGAATCGAGGCCAGTGGCGTGCGCAGCTCGTGGGACACATTGGCGACGAAATCCTTGCGGACTCTTTCCAGCCGCTCGAGATCGGTTATGTCGTGTAGCACGGCAATGGCGCCCCGTTTGGATCGGCCGGCGAGCGGTGCCGCCTGCGCTTCAAACGAACGTCCATCCGCCGCGGGCAGTTCCAATCGGCTCTTCAGGGGCTTTCCGGAGGCCAGCGTTTGTGACAGCATGTCGAGCAGTCCGGCGTCGCGCACCACTTCGAGCAATGGCGCCCGCGGCGGTGTCGGTAACTGGATGCCGGTCACCCGCGCGAAGGACTCGTTACAAAATGTGACGTGCATTTGCTGATCGATGGCCAACACGCCCTCCGCCATGCTGGAGAGGATCGCCTCGCGCAGCGCCGACTCCAGACGCAGCCTCTCGAGCGAGTCGCGCAACTCCGCTGCCATGCGGTTCAAGGACCGTGCCAGCGAACCTAGCTCGTCGTCTGCCTCGGATCGCAGGTCCAGCGAAGCCCGGGTTTCCACGAGGCTCTCCGCAAACGACTGTATATGGCGAATGCGGTGAGTGAACCGCGCCGAAAAAATATAGGCGATGAACATCGCCAGCGCCAGAGCAATCAGCGAGGTTCCCAACAGCCGGCCGCGCACCGCCGCACGTGCGGCGTCCAGTTCCTCCAGTGGGACCGCCAGCCGCAAGATAAAACCCGCGGCGCCCCGGTACGGGAAGCTCAGGGCCACGTAGCAGAAATCCCGGTTTAAGGTGGCGCTATGGCGGATAGAGACGCCGGTCTGCCCGCGATGCGCCTGAAGAATCTCCGGCCGGTCGGCATGGTTCTCCATCGTTTCGGGATCGTGCTCGGAGTCGGCGAGCACGGCCCCTTGAGGATCCACGATCGTGACGCGGCTCTGCGACCGCGCCGACGCCTCTTTGGCCCAGTTCTCCATCCCGAAGGGATCAACGCCTGAAACCTCGTCTTCGAAAATGCGCGCCCCCGCCGTGAGCCGGTGTTGCACACTTTGCGTCTCCCGCCCCGCGACGTAGCTTGTAAGAAAGGAGTCCAGCACGAGCAGAGTGCCGGCAATCAGAACGAATGCGCTGATGAGCAGCTTGCGGAAAAGTGGGCTTCGAAGAACAGCCACGTGATTTAGTCTCCCGAGCCAGGCGCCGCGCATGTCAAGCCTCGGGCACGAAGGCGCGGATCACCACGAACACCAGCCACGCAATCACCGCCGCGGCCGGGATGGTCAGCACCCAAGCCCACGCTATGTTCCTAGCAATCCCCCAGCGCACCGCCTTGACGCGGTTGAATGCGCCAACGCCGGCAATCGAGCCCGCAATCGCGTGCGTCGTGGAGACCGGGAGCCCTAGAAAGGTCGGAAAGAAGATCGAGAGCGCCGCCGCGGTTTCTGCGCAGAAGCCCCCGCGCGGTTTGAGACGCGTGATGCGGCCGCCCATGGTGCGCACAATGCGCCATCCGCCGCTCAGCGTACCCAGACCGATCGCCGCGTGCGCCGAAAAGATTACCCACACAGGAACGTGCAGCGTGGGCAGGTATTTCGCCGAGAACAGCACCGCCGCAATAATGCCCATCGTCTTCTGCGCGTCATTGGAACCGTGCGCGAAGCTGAAAGCCGCCGCCGAGACCAGCTGGAACTTTCGAAAGTACTTGTCCATCTTGGCCGGCGTGGCTTTCTGGAAGATCCAATAGACCATGATCATGAGTGTGTAGGCCAGCCACAGCCCGATCATTGGCGAGAGCACGATGAAAGCCAGCGTTCTCGGCCAGCTTCCCAAAATCAGCCCGCGCACGCTGCCACCGAAGCCGTATAGAAAAGCCGCGCGCGCCATCGTCGCCCCGGCATATCCGCCGATAAGCGCGTGCGAAGAGCTGGTCGGCAGGCCCAGCCACCACGTGATTAGGTCCCAGACGATAGCGCCGATCACACCCGCCAAAACCACATAGGGCGTCACGACACGCAGGTCCACGAAACCTTTGCCCACTGTATCCGCCACTGCGGTGCCAAAGGTGAAGGCCGCAACGAAATTGAAAAACGCGGCCCACACCACCGCTTGCAGCGGGCTCAAAACCCTCGTCGCGACAACCGTTGCGATGGAATTGGCCGAATCGTGAAAACCATTGATGAAATCGAAGACCAGGGCTATGCCGATGATCAGGATGACCAGGCTGAGGGTGGACATCGCCGGATCAGCTATTCTTCACGACGACGTTTTGCAGCACGTCGGCCACGTCTTCGTACCGGTCCGTCGTGTCCTCCAGAAACTCGTAGACTTCTTTGACCTTGATTAGGGTGATGCAGTCCTTTTCCTTCTCGAATAGCTCACTGACCAGGCCGCGGACCAGATGATCCGCTTCATTCTCGAGGCGATTGATTTCGATGCAGTGCTCCGTCACTTCTTTCTTTTTGTCCAGCGCCTCAAAGGCTTTTTTTAGCGCCCGGCTGGAGGTGTAGATCATCTCGCAAAGTGAAACCATGCCCTGCGGAATCGGGCTGACGTGATAGGCCACCATCCGATGTACCGCGTCCTCAATGCCGTCGAGAACATCATCCAGCCCCGAGGAAACGGCATGGATGTCTTCCGGATCGAGCGGTGTGATGAATGTAGAGTTCAGGCGCGTGAAGATGTCATGAATGATGTCGTCGCCCTGGTGCTCCAGCCGCTTGATGTCTTTGGCGACTTCGGCCAGCCGTGCATTGCCGGCCTTGACGCCCTGTAGCAGCAGCCGCGATGCCTCCAAGATGATATCCACCTGGCTTAGAAACAGGGTGTAAAACTTCTCTTCGCGTGGCAGTAGTCGCATAAGAAGAGGTTATTTTCTCAATTTGGTTACACGTTGGTCAACAAACGATTACGATTGGGTTACGAAGCGCTCACAATGGGAAGTGCGGGCCAAGTTCTTCGCGGGGCGTATTCACTTCACTTTGCCACCTAGAATGAGTCCGGCCAGCGTCGTGCCGCATGAATAATTGCAACGATCTCGATCGCGCCCCTCGTTATCCGGTACACGACGATGCACGGAGCAACAATCAACTCCCGCGTACCCGCAACCCTGCCCTTACGGCCCATCTCCGGATGCCGCGCGAGCGCGGCAAGTCCCGATAAGCTCAGCTCCACCGTAGCGGCCGCAGAATCGTGCAGAGACCCCAGATCGCGCAGCGCCGTGGGAGTCCAGCGGACCATCATTTCTGGCGCAGTCGAGCAAGCGCCTCGCGCGTCTCCGGCTCAATACGCACCGTCATGGTTTCCTTGGGCACGTAATGCGGCGTAGCACGATGTAACGCAGATCACCCCACCGATACGCTCGCCAGCCGCCTGTTGATCAGAATCCCCGCAGTAATCAAGCCGAAAACCACCGCTGCGAATGGGGAAACCGGGGACAGGAAGGCGTGAAATAATCGTGCCGCGGCGCGGCGATGAGCGTTCGGTTTTTGGCGATCGGGCGGCATGGAGAAGGTACGTGCTTTGCTCCGTCATG
>Ga0181536_10001423_pt1 | contig 28123 bp, 18 predicted proteins | sample PEATcosm2014_Bin_41_FD_121105 | JGI IMG/M metagenome (GOLD analysis project Ga0181536, IMG submission 121105) | Peatland microbial communities from MTU Mesocosm Facility, Houghton, MI, USA - PEATcosm2014_Bin17_60_metaG | ecosystem: Environmental > Terrestrial > Soil > Wetlands > Peat | place...
GGAGCATGGTGTGTAGTGCTCTAACCCCTCAAAAGTGCGAAAGTCGGGCTAGGCGCCTGGGTCTTTCCCCTCCGTTACGGTCACCACCTGATTTGCCTTCACGCCGCCGATCCGGTCCACCTGGCCGCTGGGCCAATGGACCTCCAAATCCGCCTTCTGCGCGCGGCCCAGGCCGAAATGCACCCGCAGATCGCTCTGCGAAATATAGCTGCCGCCGCTGCGCACTTCGTCCATCAGCCGGCGTCCGCCGGCGGGCGTGCAGTAGATCCGTGCGCCGATTCCGGAGCGATTCGATTTCACCCCGATGGTCTTCACCTTGAGCCAGTTGTTCTTCACCTGGCTGTCGCAACGCAGCAGTTGCGGTGTGTCATTGATGCAATTGACGAGCACGTCCACGTCGCCATCGTTGTCGAAATCGCCGAAAGCGCAGCCGCGCGCGGAAGCCGCCTCCAGAATTCCCGGCCCGGCGTCCTGCGACACGTCCGCGAACCGGCCGTTGCCCAGGTTGCGATAAAGCACCTTGCGCTCCCGATAGCCTTGCTCGTCGTTGAGCTGTCCCACTTCCGGGTACACGTGGCCGTTCACCGCCAAAATGTCCGGCCAGCCGTCGTTATCGAAGTCGAAGAACCCCACCCCCCAGCCCATAAAGCGCGTATTGCGGCCCAGCCCGGCCTGAAAGGTGGTGTCTTCGAAGAAGTTGCCGCCCATATTGTGGTAGAGGCTCGAGGCGTCGCCGGCGAAGTTGGTCTTGACGATATCGAACCTGCCGTCGCCATCGTAATCGGCCACGGATACGCCCATGCCGGCCTGCGGCTTGCCGTCGGGGCTGTACGCCACACCTGCTTCGATGGCGATCTCGGAGAAGGTGCCGTCGTGGTTGTTGCGGTACAGCGCCGAGGAGGTGGAATCGTTAGCTACATAGATGTCCGGCCAGCCATCGTTATCGAAGTCGGAAACACCCACGCCCAAACCGTAGGTCCCCTGCGTCTTCAAGATCCCGGCCTTTTGGCTGACATCCGCGAAGGTGCCGTCGCCATTGTTGTGAAACAGGATGTTCTTGCCGCCGGCTAGTCCTGGCGGGCCGCACGCCACCACGATCCCCTTGAAAAGGCAAGGGCCGGATTCGGGAAGCGGCGCAGTTTTCGGATCGAAATCGATGTAGTTGGCGATGAACAGGTCGAGATGGCCGTCTTTGTCATAATCCACGAAGGCGCAGCCGGTGTTCCAGCGGCGCTGCCCGTTGCCGGGATCGGTCGAGACGCCGGCCTTTTTGGCGACTTCGGTAAACTTGCCATTGCCCTCGTTGCGCCACAGCGCGCAATCGCCCCAATAGGTGACGAACAGGTCGTCGTGGCCGTCGTTGTTATAATCGCCCACGCAGCATCCTTGGCCCCAACCCGTGCGCCCAATGCCCGCTTCGATCGTGACGTCGGTGAATGTGCCATCGCGGTTGTTCTTGTACAGCCGGCTCACGGGAGCTTCAGCCGCCTTCCAGTCGGCCTCGAAGCGCGTGCCGTTTACCAGGAAGATATCCAACCAGCCATCGTTGTCGTAATCGAAGAACGCGCATCCGCAGCCGGTGGTCTCCATCAGAAATTTGTTCTTTTGTTCACCACCAAAGATGGTCTTGGCTTGCAAGCCGGCCTCCCGCGCCACATTCACAAACCGCACGCCAAGGGGCAGCCCCATCACAAGGTGATCGAAGGAAAACACCGGAACGGCTGCGCATAGCGACCGGATGAACTGCCTGCGGTGAATCGCGGTTTGCCGGCTATTCATGATGAATGGGGATCTTGTTTGGAAAAAAACTGGCAGGGACCGGCAACAGTCGCCGGAACTTGCGCCACGTACTCCTATTATTGCACCCCCGTCAATGCCATTCAACTTCCTCGCGGCGAAAGCTTACAGAATTTGGTGGGGCAACGCCTCCTGGACCGGCCTCAGTGCCGGGCCGAAGGGACTGGACTCCTGCCCCACCCGTACAACCTTAGTTGTCAAACACGTACAAGCTTCCCGCGTTATAGGTAACGTGGCGATGTAACGTAGATGGAAAGCACTGCAAATAAATACCTTATGTCGTTTAACCGTAACAAACACACTTGGCACTTGTTCTACCTCTACTAAAGATCTATTATTCTTTCAAACCTTCGGATCAGTTGAAGGATGCATCGAGTGTGGGTACCAATCAGGTTAGTTTTGCTTTTCAACGTGTGTGGAATTTTGCCTCAATAAGGGAGAAAAAATGCTCAGTCTGCGAAAATTGGCTTTGTTCGCCGTGTTCGTTTCTTTGGTGCTGTTCTGCTTTAGCGAAACCCTCAGCGCCCAACAGGTCTTTGGCAGCATCGTGGGGGCCGTGACGGACCCCTCCGGCGCGGCGGTGGGCAGTGCCAAGGTAACCATCACCGACATCGAAAAGGGGACCAAATTCGACGTGACGACGAACGAGTCTGGCAACTATACTAAAGGCCAACTCATTCCAGGCCAGTACCAAGTGACCATCGAAGCGTCCGGGTTCCAGAAGTCCGTTTCCAACCCCATCACGGTACAAGTCGACGCCGTCGCCCGTTTCGACGTCACCATGCAGGTCGGCAACGTCACCCAGGAAGTGGAGGTAACCGCCGCCGCGCCGTTGCTGCAGGCTGACCGCGCCGACGTGGCCCAAACCTTCGACGCCCATCAGATCGAAGAACTGCCCAGCGTAGGGCGTAATCTCCAGGCCTTCGAGTTGTTGAATCCGGGAACGGTACCGTTTGGCTGGGCGCACGCCTCGGATGAAAACCCGCAGGGCAGCGTGCAGATGGTCGTGAATGGCCAAATGTTCTCTGCCATGGGTTACGAGTTGGACGGAACCACCAACCAAGATCCCATCCTGGGGATTATCGTGATCAACCCGACCTTCGATTCGGTCGCGGAGGTGAAGCAAGCCAACCAGGACTTCGATGCCGAATTCTCGTACACGGGCGGTGGAATTGCGAGCTACTCGACCAAATCCGGCACCAACGATTTCCATGGGGATGCCTTTGAATACCTGCAAGTGAATACCCCAGGCTTTCAGGATTTTGCCAGAAACCCCTTTACGAACGCCAACCCGGTGTACCGGCAGAACCAGTTTGGCGGATCGATTGGCGGCAGAGTGATCAAGGACAAGCTGTTCTTCTTCGGCGATGCGCAACTGAACCGCCAGGCGCTGGGCGGGTCCGTTCTGACATCGGTGCCTACCGCCCAGGACCGCACCGGGAATCTGGGTGATTGGCTGGCTGCCAGCCCGAATTACCAGATTTACGATCCGAACACCGGCAGCCCGACCACCGGCGTCGGCCGCACGCCATTCCCGGGTAACGTTATTCCTACGGACCGTTTGAGCGCGCAGGCTCTTGCGATCATGGCCTATTGGCCCCTGCCCAATACCAGCTCGACCGGCATCGCCTACGCCAACAACTATGATGCCAGCGGCGACGTCGCGATTACCGGCAACCTGTGGAACACCCGCTGGGATTATTACTTGAACCAGAAGAATTCGATTTTTGGCCGGTACAGCTACGCCGCCTATACCGAGCAGGCCCCGGGCGCCTTCGGCTTGGAGGCTGGCGGCCCCAACTTCGGCAACTACGCAGGCGATTCCAGCGCAAGGAACCAAAGCCTTGCCATAGGTTGGACCAGCACGATCAGTCCGACCCTTGTGAATGAGTTCCGGCTGGGCTACATGCGGTATTACGTCCAAGACGTGCCCAACGGCTACGGTACGGACCCAGCCACCACAGCGGGCATTCCGGGCTTGAACCTGGACAAGACCTACACTTCCGGCATGCCCTACTTCGATATCCAGGACGCTGGTGTTGGCGACACCAAGCTAGGATATGGTCTAGGCGTCAACCAGTGCAATTGTCCGCTGACCCAAAGCGAGCGGCAGATTCAGTTCGTCGATAACATTACCAAAATCCATGGCAACCACAGCTTCAAATTCGGCGCGGATCTTCGTTATGCCATGAACTTGCGGGTTCCCAGCGACAGCCACCGGGCTGGCGAGTTGTACTTCAATGGCAACTACACCGGCTCCGTCGCCTCAGCCGGCGCAAGCCCCGCCGACGGTCTAGGATTGGCCACGTTCTTGCTGGGAGGCACGTCCAGCTTCGACCGGTATGTCAGTTCCAGCACCAACGCCCAGGAGCGCCAGAAGCGCTTCTTCTGGTACGGACAGGATCAATGGCGCGTGACTCCGAAGCTAACCGCCTCGCTGGGTGTGCGCTGGGAAATGGTGTTTCCGGAATCCGTGAATGCCGCGGGGAATGGCGCCACACTGGATTTGGCCAACGGCTTGATGTACGTTTTCGGTCAGGGCGGCGTTTCCTCGCATGGGATCCAAACCATGAACTGGCACGATTTGGCGCCGAGGGTCGGCCTGGCTTACCAAGTCGACAAGAAGACCGTCGTCCGTGCGGGGTATGGCTGGTCGTATAATCTGGGAACCTTTGGCTCCACGTTTGGGCACAACGTGACGCAGAACCCGCCAGTGCTGGACTACCAGCAGATGAACAACCCGGCCTCGCAACCGTTCGCCTCCGTGTTTAACCTCAACCAGGGACCGGTGACTCTTGCCCCCATCACGGTGAGCTCCAACGGAACCTTCCCGCTCCCCAACGGGATCAGCCCGAAGTTCCGCCCCGATACCTTCACCATGCCGGTGGTCTACCAATACAACGGCACTGTCCAGCGGCAGATCACGGACAAGATCGCGGTTTCCGGCGGTTATGTGGGCAACTCCACTCGCCATGGCTGGATCGGTACCAGTAATACCGTTAACCCGAATGAGGCTATATGGAATCCAACCACCGAAACGGCAACACAGCCGTACGCCACGCTGTACGGATGGACGCAGGGCTTGGGCTACTATTGCAACTGCACCAACCAACAATACAACTCCTTCCAGTCTACCTTCACGATAAAAGCTTTGAGCGGTTGGACCGTCCAGGGGAACTACACCTACCAGAGGCTTAAGAGCTGGGACGGGCCCTACGATACCAATTACTACTTTCTCTATGGCCCGCAGAATGGGGCTGGCGGCTACGGCGACAGCAGCCTGTTACCGCACAACCAGGTGACGATCGCGCAAAACTTCGATGTCCCCTTCGGGCACGGCAAGAAGTTCGGTTCCAGCGCCAACAAGGGGATGGACTTGGCTTTGGGCGGCTGGAGCCTCAGTCTTATCACGACGTATTACAGCGGCCTTCCCTTCTCACCAAGTTTAGAGAATTACGGCGGGGCTTTGAAACCGAGTGCGGGCCCCGGCAATCGTCCCATGGTGGGAAGCGGAAGTGTGTATCCATCGACGCAAAACCGCAACCAATGGATCGAGGGTTGCCCCGACGAGGTGTGTTCGTCCGGCCCATATCTGTACCCGGCGAGTGACACATTCGGCAACTACCCGATCGATACGCTGATCGGTCCGCGTTTCATCAACTTCGACTTCTCGGCGATGAAACAGTTCCACATCACGGAGCGCGTCTCATTCGGACTCCGCATGGATTCGAGGAACTTCTTCAACCACACTAACCTCGGCGGCCCGAATAACGACGTCCAGGCCCCCAACGTCGGCCAGATCACCGGCATCGCTTTCGGCGGCGCTAACGGCACCGGGATGCGGACGCTGCAGCTCTCCGGAACCCTCAGGTTCTAGTGGGACAGGCCTCCTGGCCTGTCCCATGGCCGGCAGGGCAGCCGCTCTGCCGGCCTTTTCCATTTTGGCAGCTAGCCAGGGCTTTGCGATAATACCTCCATGCACCGGCTCGCGGCCACCGTACTCGTGCTCGCCTCGCTCGCGATGGGCCGCGCCGAGCAACCCTGCGCCCGCTGCCACCCTTCCGAAGTCGCCGCCTTCGAGCGGTCCCCGATGGGCAGATCCGTAGGCCCCCCATCTGTCTTTACGGAAGGCCGCATCGTCCACAAACTTTCGGGGAGCACCATCACCATCCGCCCGCGCGGCCCGGTGTTGGAGCATAGGCTGGAGCGGCGTGGCGTGATTGCCGAATATCCCGTCGCGTATTCCGTGGGAGTCGGCATAGTCGGATATAGCTATATGGTTCGGCTGGGGCGATACCTGTTTGAATCGCCGGCTTCCTACTACACGCAAACCAAGAGCTGGGACCTGACGCCGGGCTACGAGACCGAACCGAATCTGGATTTTACGCACCAGATCTCCAGCAGATGCCTGTTCTGCCACACCGGCTCCGTGAACTTCATCCCGGGAACCGCGAACCAGTTCCGCGATCCTCCTTTTACGGCGATCTCGTGCGAACGTTGCCATGGTTCGCCTGTGGCGCACCTCAAGAACCCCGTCCCTGGCTCTATCGTCAATCCGGCCAGGTTAGCGCCGAACCGCCGTGACAGCGTATGCGAGCAATGCCACCTGGAAGGGGAGGTCACGATACTGAATCCGGGCCGCGATTGGTGGGACTTCCAGGCGGGCCAGACTACCGAGAGCGTTTTTGTCACATACCTGCGGACTGCCGCTCCCGGCATGCTGTGGGCGGATAGCCACAGCGAGCTGTTGGCCCAAAGCCGGTGCGCCAGGCAAAGTGGCGGCCGCTTGTGGTGTGGCACTTGCCACAACCCGCATGCCAGCCAGCAGAACCGGGCGCAGGCCGTCCGGCAGGTGTGCCTCTCCTGCCATGGCGATCTCTTCGCCGTGGGGCGCCATCGGGCAGCCGCCGAATGCATAAGCTGTCATATGCCCCGGCTTCTGCCGACTGGCGTGGCGCATTCCGCCATCACGGATCACAGCATTCCGCGCATACCGCGCGCGCAGCAGCCCGAAGCGGACGCCGCCGATCCCGAACCGAAAGCGTGGCGCGAACCGGATCAGGCGCTGGTCCTCCGCGATCTCGGCTTGGCGTATTTCGATCTGGCGGCAAACAAGCACGCTGCGCCGGATCTGCAGCAGGCCTATCGGATCCTTTCCCAGTTGCCCCCGCAAGAGAGGCAGGATCCGGTAGTGGAGGCCGACCTGGGATCCGTCTTGTTGGCGCAAGGTGACACGGACTTCGCCATCCGCATGTTCACCCGTGCGTCCGCGCAGCAACCCTCTAACGCGCGATATATATATTGCCTGGGTGCGGCGCTCGAACGGGCCGGCAAAATGGAGGAGGCTGTTAAGGAGCTAAAGCGAAGTATCGAACTCGATCCGTCCCAGCCGGACGCTTACCTGGAGCTGGCCCAACTCTATCGGAAAGCCGGCCACGAAGCGGAAAGCCACAATGCGCTTCGGGAGTATCTGCGCTTCATGCCGCAGAATATCCAACTGCGATTGCCGGATTGAGCACGCCGGAATCGCGCGTGGCGGCAAACCGTTCCCTTACGGTCGCGGCTCGGTAGCCCTGCGAGATCAAAAGCCCCCGTTACCGAGCCGCGACCATCAGGGAGCGGTCGACGGTATTGAAGGCATCGAGGATTGTGGATAAAATTGTGGGCGTGAAGCCAACCGGAGTCGTGACCGTCGCTGAGGGTAAGGGGCTGGGATGAGTTTGGCAGACGTGCGTCTGATGTGCCTGCTGCTGATGGTCTCGTCGCTCGGCAGCTCCGCCGAAAGCGGCTATCTGGGCCGTGACACGTGCGCCGGCTGCCACAAAGACATCGCTGCTACGCATATCCGCACGAACATGGCGCGGACCTGGCAGGGCGTTGCTATTACCCAGCACGTCCCGGCGAACTATTTCCAGACGCATGCGGAGGGACCCGCGCCGGAGATCGAGTACGCACTCAAGAGAACCGGCCAGAACCTGCAATATCGGGTGCAAATGCCAGGGCAGCTACCGGTCGAGTATCCGGTGGAAACCATGGTCGGCGGGGACCGCCATGGGATCAGCTTTCTGTTCCGCGTTCCCGCTCTGGAGGGCTTGCCTCTGCCGCGTGCGCGTCTGCTCGAAGCCCGGTACTTCCATTATGCGGAGCAGAACCGGCTGGCGTTCTCGCTCGGCTTTCCCGAAGAGAAGCCCTCGACCTATGAAACGGCCTTGGGCCGAGTATTAACTCCGTATCTGGAAAAGAGATGTCTCGGCTGCCACGGCGCGCCGCGAACTCACGGAACGCGCGTCGAGACCGGCGTCGCTTGCGAGAACTGCCACGGCCCAGGCCAGCCGCATTTAGCCGCGCTCGGCGCCCACTCGCGAGACCTCCGCATATTGAACCCGGACAAGCTGCCCGTTGCCGAGCGGATGCGGCCATGCTCGCAATGTCATGCGGGCTCCAGCGTCATCGAAGACCCTATGCCGGACGACGCGCTGATTTCCGATCAAGTGACGGCCTTGAAAAACAGCGAGTGCTGGCGTGAGAGCGCGGGTCAGATCACGTGCACAAACTGTCACGACCCGCATCAGGATGCGCCCCGTCCTGTGCTGGTCGCCAGGGCCGAAAAAACGTGTTTGCGATGCCATGGCGCGACAGTTACGAATCGTGCGGGTTTGTGCCCGGTGAACCGGGTCACAGGCTGCGTCGGGTGTCACATGGCGAACGAGATACGCGGCGCGTTTGTCATAGCGGAACACTGGATTCGCGTCCATCCCGAGCAAAACGTCGATGTGCCGGCGCATAATCCGGCATGGCGAACCACGATTACTCCCAAGCATCTGTATCTGCGCATGATTGTGTTGGACGACTCGGGAAAAGCGTCGGCAATCCGGCAGCAGCTTTTGTCGGGAGGATCTTTTTTCGAACTTGCCCGGGCCAACTCGATCGACCGCGAAACGGGCGACAATGGCGGCTATGTGGGGGACCGTGACGCAAGCCAACTCGATCCGGCCTGGTCCGCGGCAGCGCTGAAGCTCCAGCCCGGAGAGATCTCCGATGTCATCGAAGCAAACGGAAAGTACGTCATGCTTCAGCGCATGCCGCGGAATTTCCGCGAAGATGCCGAAGCGGTATTCAATAAGGCGATGGACCTGCGGAAGCAAGGCAAGCAGCAGGAATCCATCAACGAATTGCTCGAAGCGTTGAAGATCTATCCGCATCTTCTGCGCGCGCTGACCTGGCTCGGCGCGGCGTATGGGCAAGGCGGCAATCCGGCCGTTAGCGCCGGAATTCTGAACATTGCAATCCGGCTCTATCCGCAGGACGCCGGCGCCCACTACAATCTCGCACTCGCCTATGGCGGGATGGGCAAGGCGGAGGAAATTCCCGAATACCGGCGCACCCTGGAAATCGATCCCGATTACGTTTTGGCCTATCTAAACTGGGGCGCCGCACTCTATGCCAAAGGCCAGTACGAAGACGCCATTAAGATCTATCGCGAAGGGATCGACGTAAACCCTCTATTCGCCTCTCTTCACTACAGCCTGGGAGTGGCATTGGAACAGGTGCAGAAGACAGCCGAAGCGGAGGCGGAAATGGCGCTGGCCGCGAAGATCGATCCAAACGTGGGCAAGCAGTAAGCTATGCCGGTCAAGGCGAATTGTGGGGCGGCCAATCTTGGCCGCAGCCGCCTTTTAGGCGGCCAGAGCCGGCTGAAAGCCGGCTGCGGGCAGAATTGCCCGCCCCACAATTGGGGCAAGAAGTCAGGGGGCGGTGCAAGCCTAATCATCAGCCTGGCTGCATGCGTATTTCCTTTGCATGGAGCGAATATCACGTTCTACCGGAGCGTTGCTCCCATCGTGTATCACTCCTGCGCGCCGTGCCATCGTCCGGGCGAGCCTGGCCCCTTCCCACTGCTCACCTACACCGACGTGCGCAAGCATGGCCAGCAGATTATCTCGCTAATCAAGCGCCGATACATGCCGCCCTGGCTGCCCGAAGCCGGTCACGGAGATTTTCAGGAAGAGCGGCGCCTCACCGACGATCAGATCCGGACCATCGAGGAGTGGGTGCTTCAGGGCGCTCCAGCCGGTTCGCCGGCCGATGCTCCTCCGCTGCCAAAGTTCGTTCCCGGCTGGCAGCTTGGCGAGCCGGACATGGTGATCGAGGCCACCGCCCCTTATCGTCTGCGCGCCGATGGCCCGGACCAATACTGGAACTTCGTGCTGCCGCTGAAGGGGCCAGGCACGCGCTGGGTCAAAGCTATCGAGATCCGCCCGGGCAATCTCCGCGCCGTACACCACGCGAACGTCCTCATCGATCGCAGCCGTTCCGCGCGCATGCAGGAGAAAGCTCCGGGCGCCGGTTTCGGCGGCATGGACCTGAACATCGAATCCGACACCTTCGATCCCGACAGCCATTTTCTGTTCTGGAAACCCGGCGGGACTCCCTGGGTCGAGCCGGCCGGCATGGCCTGGCGCGCAGACCCAGGCACCGATCTGGTCTTGAATGTCCATATGCAACCCACGGGCAAGCCTGAACTCGTGCAGCCTTCGATCGGGTTGTACTATACGGATGAGCCCGCCACGAAATACCCCATGTTGCTGCAGCTCGAGCACGATGGCGCGCTGGACATCCCTGCGGGCGACGCGGATTTCGCGGTAAGCGACGACTTTGTGACGCCGATGGACATGGATGTCCTAGCCGTATACCCGCACGCGCACTACCTGGGCCACGTGTTGGAAGGCTATGCGACGTTGCCCGGTGGGACGCGCAAGTGGCTGGTCCGCATTCCGGATTGGGACCCGAACTGGCAGGCCGTCTACCGCTACAAAGAACCCGTATTCCTGCCCAAGGGAACCGTGATTTCGATGCGCTACCATTACGATAATTCGGCCGCGAACCCGCGCAATCCCAATCAGCCTCCCCAGCGCGTGCGCGGCGGGAACCGGGCCACCGACGAGATGGCGCACCTCTGGTTGCAGGTTTTGCCGCGCGGCGTCGAGGACCGCCGCATGGAGCTGCAGGAAGCCATCATGCGCCATCGCCTGGAGAAGTATCCGGAGGACTTCACGTCGCAGTTCAACTTGGGCGCGCTCATGCTGGCGCGCGGCGATCACGCGGACGCCGTCACTTACTTGCGCGGCGCGGTCGCCGCGCGGCCGGATCATGCGGTGGCGCTGAACACGCTCGGCGCGGCGCTCGTTTCCGCGGGAAATGTGAACGAAGCGGCCGGATTCTTTGAGCGCGCGCTCGAGGCGAATCCGCGTTATACCAACGCGCGCTATAACCTGGCCAACGCGCTCGCCGAACAGCAGCGCTGGGAACAGGCCGCGGCCGCGTTCCGCCAGGTTCTAGCGGAGAACCCCAGCGACGCGGGAGCGCGGCAGCATTTAGGCGAGGTGCTGCGGCTGTGGGGCGACCAGAGCACCAAACAGGGCAGTCTCGAAGAGGCGGCCGCGCACCTGCGCGAGTCGTTGGACTTCCGGCAGGACGACGCCGTTCTGCACAGCGATCTCGGCACGGTGCTGGCCCGCCTCGGCCGCTTCCGGGACGCCGTTCCGGAATTCGAAGCCGCGCTGCGCATCGATCCGAAACTGGAGACGGCCAGGCACAACCTGCAGGCCGCGCGCGCGCGATTGGCGCAGTTGGAGCACTAAGGATGGGACCGCTGCTGCTCTTGTTCCTGCAAGCGAGCGCCTACCAGACGGGCGTGCAGGCGTACAGCGAGCATCGCTATGCGGAAGCCATTCCATGGTTTGAAAAGGCCGCGGCAGGCGGTTCGCAGGCGCTGGTGGCAGAGTTCATGCTGGGCAATGCCTGCCTGCAGGCACACCAGGATGAGAAAGCCGTGCGGACCTTCGCGGCGCTCTTTCAGGTGGCGCCCGATTCAGCGGCGGCTCACTTGTTGACAGCCGGGATGATGCTGCGCGCGCGGATGGCGCCAGGCGCGGCGGCCGAAGCCAGCCGCGCCCTGGAAATCGACCCGCACATCCCGCAAGCGCACTACATTATGGGTGGGGCAGCGCTATCTCAGGGTGACGACGTCAAGGCGCTTGCCGAATTTCAGAAAGAGGTCGACTCCAATCCGAGTTTTTCGATGGCCTACTACCGGCTCGGCGATGCATACGAGAATCGCGGCGCATGGGATGACGCCATCTTAGCACTGGAGCGTTCCATATGGCTGAATCCCAACCACAGCGGGCCCTACACGCTGATCGGCAAGGCGTACCTCAAGCGCGGCGACCTGGAGGACGCGGAGGGCGCCCTGCGCCATGCGCTGCAGATGGACCCGCAAGACCAGTCCATTCGCCAACTGCTCGACCAGACGCAGCCACTGAAGGGCGCGGCGGCTGCTAGTCCGCAGCCTCCAGCCGCTATTCCCCAGCCCCCAGCCCCCAGTTCCCAGCCCGCTGCCCCCAGTTCTGCCTACACTCGCGGCGTGGCCAGCTATCGCAATCACGATTACGCCGCAGCGGAGAAAGCCTTGAAGGAAGCCTTGCAGGCCATCTCCCCAAATAGCCTTCAATATGGCCAGACTCTTCAGATGATCGGGCGCAGCGCGTATCTGGCGGGGCACGTCCCGGAGGCCATTCCCTGGCTCGAGAAGGCGCGGGCGGCCGGCGCCCGGAACAACGAACTGTTCTTTGTGCTGGGGAACAGCTATCTGCAAGCGCATCAGGTCCCCAAAGGCCGCGCCGCGTTCGCCGATCTGTACGGCGTGCCGGCCGAGTCCGGTGCGGCCCGCCTGGTTATCGCGCACCTGCTGATGCAGTTGAAACTCGAAGACGAAGCCCAAGCCGAGCTGGAGGCAGCCATGGCGCGCGAGCCGAAACTTCCGCAAGCGCACTACATGCTCGGCGAAATCGCTATCTACCGCGGGCAAATCGAGCGCGCCGCGGACGAGCTGAACCGCGAAATCGCGCTCAATCCCGGCTTCGCCATGGCATACTACCGGCTGGGCGACGCCTACACCCGGCGCGAGGATTGGGAAGATGCCGTTCCCCCTTTGCAGCGCGCCGTTTGGCTCGACCCCACCTACAGCGGGCCGTATATCCTGTTGGGCAAAACATATCTCAAGAAGGGAGATTTGGTTGAAGCCGAACGCATGCTGCGCCGGGCTTTGCAGATGGACCCGCGGAATGCCTCGGCGCACTATCTGTTAGGCCGGACTCTCATCCAGTCCGGCCATGCGGAGGAAGGCAGGAAACTGCTGCGGCGATGGGAAGAACTGCGGCAGTAGGACAGGCCTCCTGGCCTGTCCATGGCGAGCTTCGCTCGCCGAAGAGCGGGGCTAAAGCCCCGCGCGGGCTGAAGCCCGCCCTCCATTGAGGGGACAGGCCTCCTGGCCTGTCCAAGGGCTTCCAACCTAGTTCCGCGCGGCTTTATCCGGCCACTGATCCAGCAGCGCCTTGGCCTCCGGATATTTCACTTGCGCGTATTCCAGTTTGGTTTTGGCCTCGTCGCTCCATTTGCCCTCGCTAACGAGCACGCCTCCCAAAACCAGGTTGGCCTTAAACGAATAGCTATGCAGTTTCATCGCCTGGCGCACGACAGCTTCGGCCTCCGCGTACCGCTTCTGACCGCTCAGCATCGTGGCCAGATTCGTGAACACCAGCACGTGCTCCGGGTTCGATTGCATCAGGCGCCGCAGCACCCGCTCTGCCTCATCCGCATTGCCGGCGGCATTCAACTCCAGCGCGAGATTGTTCCAAGCTTCAAAGTACAGAGGATCGAGGGCCACCGCCTCCCGGTACTTCGCAATGGCCTCCTGGTGCATTTTCTTCTTGGCCAGGTGCTCGGCTTTTGCAGCGGTTTTGCGCGCCGCAGGTAGAGGCGCATGTGGAGAAACGGGATGCGCGTTAATTGTCGGGTCGTCGGCTTCTTCGAACTTCAACGACCGCGCCGTGTCTTCAGGCCCGATGGTCGAATGGCCCATTTCGCTAACTGAAATAAGCATGCGCGTATACTCGGTGGTCATGCCAGGGTTCGCCTGTGCCAGCAGGGCCATTGCCGCTAGCAGCATCCCTGAGATAACTGGTAAAAGGCGTCGCATTCGCCAGCCTCCCGTTCTTATTTTACGGTGTCCTTCCTCTGCAGCATCTTGCCGAGCTCGGCCTCTTTCGCCTGCTTCACCTGCTCGCCCTTGGCGAAGGCTTCCTTGCTGCCCTCCACATCGCCTTTCTGCCGCAGCAACTGACCCAGCGTATTGTAAGGTCCCGGATCGCCGGGATCCAACCGGATCGCCTCGCGCAGCGCGGCCTCGGCGCCGTCGCGATCTCCCTTCTGCTTCAGCGCCGTGCCCAGCATAAAATAGGCCTGGCCATAATCGGGGCGCATGGCAATGGCTGCTTGCATCTCCTTGGCCGCTTCGTCGAACGCGCCCGTCTGCCAATACGCGATGCCCAGCGTATAGTGCGCCTCCGCCAAGGTGGGGTCCAGTTCCAGGGCTCGCAGCAGTTCGGTCTTGGCCGCCTCGATCTCGTCCTTGTTCTTGAGGGCGATGCCCAGGTCGTAGTGCGCGCCGGCCACTTCCGGCTCCCGCCGGATGGCCTCCCGCAACTGTTCCACCGCCTTGTCCAGGTCGCCTTCTGAATGTAAGCAAACCCCAGGTTGACGCGCGCCATGTTGTCGGATGGGTCCGCCTCCAGGATCTTCTGGAACTGCGCAATGCCTGCGTCGGCGCGGCGCGTCTTCACCAGTGTCGTGCCCAGGTTGTTCCGCGCGTCCGGATCGGCGGGATTGAGATCCACGGCGCGTTGGTAGGCATCTACGGCGGCGCCCAGGTCGCCGGTATTCTGTAGGGCCATCCCCAGGCTGTTCCACGCTTCCCAGTGTTTGCTGCCCGCCGCTACGGCGGCTCTTAGATGCGGCAGCGCGTCCGCGTATTCCCCCTGCGATTTCAGGGCTTCCCCCAGTCTGAACTGGTATTCGAAGTTGCCGGGATCCAGGGCGGCGGCGCTTTGCAGGTGAGGAATGCTGAGGCCGGGATTCTTCTCCAGCCAATACGCAGCGCCCAAATGATACTGCGCCGGCGCGAACTTCGGGTCCAGATCGAGGGCGCGCTGGAAGCTTTGGATGGCCTCCTCGCGGCGGTTCAGGACAGCCAGCAGAAAGCCCACTTCATCCTGCAGATGCGCCGATTGGGGATCCAGCCCGGCCGCCCGCTGGTAGATCGCCAGCGCGCCGGCGGCGTCACCCTTGGCCTTCAGCGCCGCGCCGCGATCCTCCAGATCCTGCACCGAATCGGCAGCGTGACACACCGCACAGAGCCAGAGGAGCGGCACGAGAAATCGCATTCGGCTCTATTATACTGGACGGTGGGGGTTGGTCTCTGAAAAATCGGGCCCGGCGCGGGCAAATACCGCGCAAATAATTGTTACTTGACTCCGCGTCCCGTTTTGCATAGACTTAGCGGTATTGTTAATCTCGCGTTAAATGAAAGATACTGGGGCCACGATCGTTGAACGGGAAGCACTGCACTCCCAAATCGAGAAGTTGAACCACAGCAGTATTCTGCGTGGATCGGAATCTTTGTGCAAACTCCTCAGGTATTTGGGTGAGCACTCGCTCGATGCGCCGGGCACTTATTTGAAGGAGTATCAGATCGCCACGGAAGTGTTCGGGCGCCCCGCCGACTTCGATTCCCGGGTGGATTCCACGGTGCGCGTGCAGACCGGCCGTCTCCGGTCGAAACTGGCCGAATACTATGCCGGCGAGGGAGCTTCGGACCGCCTGGTGATCGAGATTCCCAAAGGCGCTTATTCGCTTACGTATCATATCCGGTCGGCTGCGGTGGAGACGCCGACGCCGCCGGCCGCGCCTGCGCCCGCGCTTCCGCCGGCCCCGCCGCGGCGCAGCTATCCGCTTTCGTGGCTCTTCCTGTCGGCCGTGATCGCCGCGGCCGTAATTGTGGTGGCCGCGATCTTCGTGACTCGTTTCCTGATGCCAGTGCCGGCCGCAACACACCCGCAGCCCGCGCCCGCGCTGAAGGCTTTTTGGAGTACATTTGGCAGCGGTCCGGATGCGCCGCTGGTGGTTTACAGCAACGCCGAGTTTGTCGGACGGCCGGAAACCGGTCTCCGTTATTTCAAGCCCAATATGGATGCGGGCAAGCCGGTTCTGGATCACTACACGGGCGTGGGAGAGGTAATGGCCGTCCACGATCTCGACCAGGTGTTTGCCGGCCTGCAACGTGAGATTCACATCAAACGGGGCCGGCTCTTGACCTGGGATGACGCCAAGACCAGCGATCTGATTTTCATCGGCTCCCCATCCGAGAATCTCTCCCTGCGCGAGCTTCCCCGCAAACCGGACTTCGTGTTCACCCGCAAGCCCTCCGCTCCCCGCAAGGGCGACCTGATGATTTCCAACCTGCATCCCACCGCCTCCGAGCCGGCCACGTTTCTCGCATCCGAACCGCCCATCACCGAGGATTATGCGCTGGTGGCGCTCACCTCCGGTCTGAACGCCAGCCGCCGGGTGCTGATCCTGGCCGGGATCACCACTTTCGGCACGCAGGCGGCTGTCGAGTTTGTGTGCCGCGCACAGCGTCTGGAGGAGTTGATCGCGGCGATCTCGAAAGTGGACCCCTCGGCGCGCCGCAATGTTCCGCCGTTTGAAGCCGTACTTCGGGTGCAGGTGAGCGGTGGCGTGCCGGTACAGGCGGATTTGGTGAGTTTACACGTGCACGCGCGGGGGACGAAGGGCTCCGATTAGAGCGAGGAGCGCAGTAAAGCGCCTATTGCACACTGATCCGGATGCGCATCGCTCCGGTATATTGATCGGCGCCGCCATAGTACCCCGTCAAGTCGAGTGCGTCTCCCGGCCGCGGCGTTGCGCCTTCCAGGAAAATCACGTTTGGCACGGTCCCCACCAGCTCCCACTGGAGGCTCGGATGCATGAATGCTTTCCCGGAGCGCGCCAGCACTCGCCGCGGATCCGCTTTGTCGAACAAGATCCAGCCGGGGCCATACACCAGCTTGTCGTTGGCGCCGTTGTATAGCAGCAGAATGCCGGCGCTGGTCACCAGGGGCGGCGGCCCGGGCTCCATCACGCGGTCGTCGAAATCGCCCGGACGGCGGTCGAGCACCGGCTGACTGGTGGCATCCGCCCAGTGCAGCAGGTCGTCGGAACTGGCCAGTCCCATATAGTCGCGATCCTTTGCGTCGGCATCGTGGCGCGTGCCCAAATAGTACATCCACCATTTCCCGTTGATGCGCTCCGGCACGATGGCGCCGGACTTGGTCCATCCCGTAGTCCACGTGCCGTGGTACGCGGGCAGAATCACGCCGCGCCGGCGCCAGTGCCGCAAGTCGGGCGAAGTCGCCAGACACAGTTGCGCGTCGTGCAGGTTATATCCGGTGTAAGTCATGTAATAAACCGTACCGATGCGCAGCACGCGCGGATCTTCCACACCGCCGCCGCGTTCGTATGGCGCGGCGGGCTCCAGCACCGGCCGCGGATCTACTTTGAAGTGCAGGCCGTCCGCGGAGGCCGCGTATCCGATGCGCGACGTGCCATGTGCATCGCGCGCGCGGAACAACAGTACGGTCTTCCCGTTTACCATCGCGGCGGCTGGGTTGAACGCGCCGGCTTCCATCCACGGCGGCGCGGCGGGCCTCAGCACTGGCCGATCGCTCAGGCGCTCGGCTTGGATGGTGACGGCAGGCGGCGCTGCCAGCAACGCGGCGAAAAAAGCGGAAAAAATTCCGATATACATGGCTTAAAGTAATATACTGTCTTCTTGCGCCTGAGTAAACGCTATTTCGTCCCCGGACTTTTCGCGGCCCTGCTTGTCGCGGCACTCGCCGCGCAAACGGCCCCCCCGAAGCAGCCCGAACCGATTCAAGATTACATCCGCAAGATGTGGAGCGTGCTGACCCGGTCGAACCGCAATCTGGCGTCAGCCGCCGTCGATCCCAAATTCAAACCCTTGCCCGACGGCCGCTGGCCCGTTTACGTTCCGGCCAACGAGAATGTGCGGCTGATCGAGGCCGCGTTGCAGCGTGACATGGCGCCGGCCGATTTCGCAAAAATTGAAATCCGCAAGCTGCCCGGCGATCCCGCGCATATCCTGGCTGGGACAAAAGATCAAGGCCTGCTCTATCTGCCGCGGCCCTATGTCGTGCCCGGCGGACGCTTCAATGAAATGTACGGCTGGGACAGCTATTTCATCCAGCTTGGCCTGCTGCGCGATAACGACGTCGCGCTGGCCAAGGACATGGCCGACAATTTCCTGTACGAGATCCGCAACTACGGAAAGATCCTGAACGCCAATCGCACTTATTACCTCACGCGCTCGCAGCCTCCCTTCCTGACTCAGATGCTGCTGGGCGTCTACCGGCGCAACAAGGATCGTAAGTGGCTTGCCGGTGCCGTGCCCGCCATCGAATCGTATTACCGCTTCTGGACCAGCGAGCCCCACCTGACGCCCGCGACAGGCTTGTCGCGCTACTATGACCTGGGTGACGGCCCTGCGCCCGAGTCGCTTTCCGCCGAGCGCGACGCCCAGGGACTGACGCACTACGACCGCGTGGAAGAGTATTACCGCACGCACAAAGTCGCCGATTACGAAGTAGGCGAATTCTTCGACCAGAAGAGAAATATACTTACCGATCTTTTTTACAAAGGCGACCGCTCGATGCGCGAGTCCGGCTTCGACCCATCCAATCGCTTCGGGCCCTTCAGCGTCGATATCATCCATTACGATCCGGTGTGCCTCAATTCGCTGCTGTACTTGATGGAGGAGCAGACGGCTGAAATCCTGACGATCGTCGGCAGAGAGGCGGAAGCGGCCCCCTGGCGGAAGCGCGCGGCCGACCGCGCGGCGGCCATCAACCGGTTGATGTGGGATGCGCAGGATGGCTTGTACTACGATTACAACTTCGCGCATCGCGCCGTGCGGCGCTACCCGTTCCTCACCACGTTTTATCCTTTGTGGGCCGGCATCGCGAGCAAGGAGCAGGCGGCTGCCGTGGAGAAGAGTGTGGCGAAGTTCGAGCGCCCCGGCGGCCTGGCGACCAGCACCTTCGAGAGCGGCAATCAATGGGATCTGCCGTTCGGCTGGGCGCCTTTGGAGATGATCGCGGTGGAAGGCCTGCGGCGTTACGGCTACAACGCCGATGCGGATCGCATTTCCGAGGAGTTCTTGTCGCTGGTGCGGGACGAGTATCGCAAGGTCGGCTTCATCGTGGAGAAGTACGACGTGGTGCGCCGCGGCACCGACAGCAGCAGCATCCGCTTCGGCTACCAGTCGAACCAGGCCGGCTTCGGCTGGACTAATGCGGTGTACACGCGGCTGCTGGATGAATTGCCGGCGGAGAAGCGGTGACTTGGAGGGCGGGCAATCCTGCCCTGGGGTCCCCTCTGGGGACGGCTTTCAGCCGGCTCTTCAGGTTGAGCCGATCAGCTTCTTTATGGTCTCCATTGGAATGAACATCCGTCGTCCCGTTGGCAACTGCAGAAATCCGTATCGCCGGTAAAACTCTACGGCGTTTTCCTTCGCGTCGACCAGAACGGCGAACGAGGCCACTTGGCTTGAATGAACGTAGCTGCGCTCCAGCCCATCCATCAGAAGGATTTCTCCGATGCGCCGTCCCTGGTACTTCAGGTCCACTGCGAGCCTGCCCATTAGTGTAGCGGGGATGAGCGGGTACTTAGGCAGCCTCAGTTTCTTGACGACGTCCTCAGGCAGGGCGCTCCGCTCAATGCTGTGCGCGGAAAGCGTGTAATAACCGACAACTGCCGGGCCGTCCGCCATTACAAAAGCAGCCGCGACTTTTGCCTCAACTTCTTTCCTGATGCGCTCGTGAAAATAGCGGTCGAGCGCTTCGTTGCCACAACGGAAGTTTGGCCGGTCGTGTTGCGGGCCGAAGGGTTCGATTGGAAAGTTGAGCAACGGCTTCACCGGCGAGCGGATGCTTTGTACTTCCGGAACCGCTTGTACGCTTCGCGCAGTTCTTGGTTCGGCGCCGGAGCATCCGTCAGCGAGCTGATGAAAACCTTCTGCTGGTCCTGAGTAAGCTTCCAGACGGCGTAGTCCGCAATGGCTTGCTTGGCCGCCTCCTGCAAGGCGCTGACCACAAAATCGGTTACGGTCCGGCCTTGAACACGCGCGGCGCGTTCTATCAGTTCTTTCTGATCTGGCGTAATCCGTGCCTCGAGACGTTGATCCCGCCGGCGAATTGTTGTTGGTAGAGCCATTCCTATAATGCCTCCCTGGGCCTCTTCTATACATTGTACGGCAGATGGCCGGGTGATGCAAGAAACATCCGCCAGCGCCACTTCTGGCCCGACTCGCGCCGGTTGGGAAAAAGCGAGGACATCAAGGCTCGGCCTGTGAAGTTTCGAATAAGACGGATGCTTTCGTTTGCTTCGACTGTGTGTTAGGCTGGATTAAAAGGAGTTCACAGTCCAGCCATGGCAAGGGGCGGGTCGGGGAACCGAGCGCCTAGGCGTCGGGCAGGGCAACGAGGTCTATTACACCCCCAACCACTACGGCAGTTTTGTCCGCATACGGTAAACCATCCAATGTCTAACCGGAGCCCATCACTTTCCCTCTACCTTGACGCCGTGGTTGCCTCAATGAAGCGCCTCGGCGTGCAGTTCCAGCCTGGCCTATCGGATATCGAGATTATGAGCATCGAAAATGCCTGCGGTTTCCGCTTACCCGCTGACCTCGCGGCGTTCTTGAAAACGTCGCTCCCCGTCGGAGACGGATTCCCACCCTGGCGCGACCTCCATGCCACGGCAATGGACGGCGCTTTGTCATGGCCTTTGAGAGGGCTCTGCCTGGACGTCGAGCTCAACGCATTCTGGCTCCAAACTTGGGGGCCGAGGCCGACTTATCTAGCGGAAGCCTTGGAGGTTGTGCACGAGGCCGTCTCCAATGCCCCACCATTAGTTCCTATCTACAAGCACCGATATATTCCGGCAGAGCCAGCAGCCCCGGGTAACCCGGTCCTCTCTGTCTATCAGACAGATATCGTGCACTTTGGAAACGACCTGCCTGGATACTTCCATTTGGAATTTGGCGTGCCCATCCCGGATTGGGCGGCGTCGGAACCGCAGCCTGTTCGCTTTTGGGATGAGATTATAACAATCAATGACGCGCGCACTTAGAGAACAGTATGGCAAACGCGATAAGACGCGAGGCTCGAACCGACTGAGGCAGCGCGCAATGTCCCAGCCGCCAAAGGCGTCGATGCTTCTGTCCAACTCTGACGCGGTTCTGGCCAAAGAGACCAGTCGCGTGCTCGCCTCGCGCCTCCGCGATGGCGATCTGATACGTCTCCGGATCGTTGACGGCCCATCCCGGGAAATTGTCAAGCTACCCGCATCGGCGGTGCGGCTGCTGGTGCGCATCCTGGACGAAATGGCACACGGCAATGCCGTGACGCTGACTCCGGTGCATGCCGAACTTACCACCCAGGAGGCGGCCGATATGCTGAGCATTTCGCGCCCCTCGCTGATTCAACTCCTGAATGACGGCAAGATCGATTACCGCCGCGTGGGCACTCATCGGCGCGTGCGGCTCGATGCGCTGATGAAGTACAAGCGACAAGCCGACGCCGCTCGCCGCGCGGCGCTTGCCGATCTGGCCGCGTATGACCAAGAACTCGGAATCTAAGCGTCGTGTCCGGTCTTACGGCTTTCTACGACGCAAGCGTCTTGTACCCCTCAGACCTGCGAAATCTCCTCATGCATCTCGCTCTGACGGGCCTGTTTCGTGCAAGATGGTCGGCCGCGCGGGCCGGTCCGGCGGGGAACTCGCGTCTGGCACGGCCCGGCCGAAACGATCTTCCTTCACCACGCCCGCCCCCTCCCGAATCACCACTAGCCGATCGGCCATCACGCCCTCCACCCGCTCCCGACCGCCATTCGGCCAGCGTATCTCCAGGTCGGCTTTCGTCGCCGAGCCCAAACCGAAATGCAGCCGCCGATCGCTGGCCGAGTAAAAGCTCGACTGGCTCAATACCTCCTGCGCCTGGACCTTCCCGCCGTAGTGCGCCGTCACTCTGCCGCCGATCGCGCTGCGGTTCGACTTCACACCCTCCAGCTTCACTTTCAGCCAGTGCGCGCCGCCGCTCACGTCGTTGCGCAGCAGCGAAGGCGGCTCGTTCAGGTTCACGACCGCCATGTCGATGTCGCCGTCGTTGTCAAAATCGCCGAACGCGCAGCCGCGGCTGGCATGCGGCGACGCGATGCCCGGCCCACCCTGGTCCATCAACTCCTCGAAGTGTCCGTTGCCCAAATTGCGGAAGATGACGCGCGGCGTCTTGAACGCATAGCCGGGCAGTTTGGCTTCCACTTCGGGGTACACGCTGCCGGTCACGAAGAACAGGTCCGGATGGCCGTCGTTATCCAGGTCCACGATTCCCGCGCCCCACCCGATGAAGCGCGTCTCCACCGCCAGCCCCGCGCTGATGGTAGTGTCTTCGAAGTTGCCCTTGCCATCGTTCCTGTACAGAATGTTCGTATCGTCGGCGAAGTGCGTCTTGAAGATATCCAGGTTGCCGTCCAGGTTGTAATCGCCGATTCCCACGCCCATGCCGGCTTGCTCCATGCCATCTTCGTTCAAGGCCACGCCGCTCTCCAGGCCGATATCGGTGAACGTGCCATTGCGATTGTTGCGTAGCAGGAAACTGGGCGTCGAGTCGCACGCCACGTAGATGTCCGGCCATCCGTCGTTATCGAGATCCGCAGCCACGGCGGTCATGGCGTACCCCTTCAGCTTCGCCACTCCGGATTTCGCGCTCACATTCGTGAAAGTGCCGTCGCCATTGTTGTGGTAGAGCGCCAGGGAACCAGGCGGCAGACCGCGCGGCCCGCAGTTCACCGGAATGCCTTTCCAGTTGCAATTGGAGTTCTCTCCGGGCTTGGGCACGGAAGCGAAATCGAATTCCAGGTAATGGGCCACAAACAGGTCCAGGTTGCCATCGCGGTCGTAGTCCAGGAAAGTGCAGCCCGATCCCCAAGGCGTGCCCGTCTGTTGCAACCCGGCCTTCGCGGTGACATCCGTGAAGGTGCCGTTGCCGTTATTGCGATAGAGAACGTTCTGGCCCCAGTAAGTGAGGAAGAGATCGTCGAATCCATCGTTGTCGTAGTCGCCCACCGAAACCGCCGACGCCCAGCCGGAGCGCTTCAGTCCGGCCTGTTCGGTCACATCGGTGAAAGTGCTGTTACGGTTGTTCTTGTACAGCCGGTTGTAGGCGCCCGCGGGTGGACTGTCGACGCAGGTGCCACTCAGGATGAAGATATCGAGCCAGCCGTCGTTGTCGTAGTCGATAAATGCGACTCCGCATCCGACCGTTTCCAGGATGTACTCCTTACGTTTCGCGCCGCCGTAGATCACCGGCGCGCGCAGGCCGGCCTGCTCCGCGATATCGACGAATTGAGCGTGCCAGGGCAGGCCGGATGGTTTCCCACGCGGCATGGGCTTCACGCCGCGCGTAGACACGCCCTGTGCCCAGGCACGCACTGCGGGAACGGCGATAAGTCCCATCCAGGCTCGCCGGGTCAACCCTCTGCTCATTTCTTCAAGTATACTGGCCTGCGGAGCCTCGCAACTACGCGGCATTCGAACGATGCGGGGCAGCGCCGTGCGCCGCGGCGGACCCTCGGTCCTCCTCCGGACGGGCGGCGTGAGACGCCGCCGCAGCGCGAGGCGCTGCCCCACTGTGCGACTCGCTAGCCTGGCACCCTGCCCCCAACTATACTGATGGCTATGCATCCACCACTCCTGCGGCCGCTCTCCTTCCTGCTCGCCATGGGATGTTTCGCCGCCGATCCGCAGCTCTCGCGGCCGGTCCGCGCGGGGGAGTTTCTGGACGCCACAGGTCCGCGCGCCGCCCTGCTCGGCGCCGAAGATGGCACCCTGGAAGCCTATGTCTACCCTCTCAAGATCTTCGGCGGCCTGAAACTGCGGTTCATCACTGACGCGCAAGTCATTCCCGGAGAGAGCATGGCGCGCCGCATCACCGCGCGTCCGGGATCTTACACCATCACCTACGCCGGTGACGATTTTCAGGCTGACGAGACACTGGTCGCGCCCATCGACGAACCAGGCGTGGCGATCCTGCTCGATGTGCGCGCGCGCAGCGCGCTCCGCATCGACGTGGAGTTCACGCGGGACTTCCAACTGATGTGGCCTGCATCCATCGGCACGGGCTACGCCGAGTGGAGCGGCCAACTCAAAACCTTTCGGTTCGGAGCCGACGGACAGCCGTTCGCAGCCGTCTTCGGCTCGCCCGATGCGGCGCTCGTATCGCTTGAATACGCGACCAATTACGCGTCCGCCACGCACGCGGTGTTTACTCTCGGCGAAATTCAGGGGCACGCGCAGCGCGTGCTGGCGCTGGCCGCATCCGTGAAATCGGCCGATGAGGCGCTGGCGGCCTACAACCGGCTGATCGCGCGCAGCGGCCACCTCGTGGAAGACACGGAACGCTATTACCGCGACTATCTGGCAAACACGATTGAGTTATCCCTGCCCGACGCGCACTTGCAGCAGGCTTACGACTGGTCCCGCATCAGCGTGGTGAAGGGATTTGTGGAGAATCCATTTCTCGGCCGGGGGCTGGTCGCCGGCTATGGTCCGTCGAAGGGCGCTTACCGGCCGGGGTTTGCGTGGTTCTTCGGCCGCGATTCCTTCTGGACGTCGCTCGCGCTGACCTCCGCCGGCGATTTCGCAAACGCGCGCGCCGCCATCCAATTCATTTCGCATTTCCAGCGCGACGATGGCAAGATTCCGCACGAGATCTCGCAATCCGCCAGCCTGGTCGATTGGTTCAAGCAATACCCTTACGGTTTCGCCTCCGCCGACGCTACCCCGCTCTATGTAATCGCCACGGGCGATTACGTGCGCGCCAGCGGAGACGTCGCTTTCGCCCGCGAACAGGCGCCCCGGCTGTGGAAGGCGCTGGCGTTCATGCGATCCACGCTGGATGACGCCGGCTTCCCGCGGAACCTGCACGTCGGTCACGGATGGGTGGAGGGTGGACCCTTGCTGCCGGTCCGCGTGGAGTTGTATCAGGCCGGCTGTTACGTGGCGGCTTTGCGCGATCTGGCCATGCTGGCGCGGATGCTCAACGACGACCGGCGTGCGCAGGACCTCGATGCGGAGTTCGCCCAGAAGCGCCGGGCGCTCGAAGAGAGGTTCTGGCTGCCAGGGCACGGCTATGCATTTGCGCTCGGTGTCGGCGGCCAGCCGGTGGACCAGCCCAGCGTGCTGGCCACCGTCCCCATGTGGTTCGACCTGCTGGACCGGCAGCACGCGCAGGAGATGATCGGACTGCTCGCCCGCGAGCAGTTTGCGACCGATTGGGGAACCCGCATCATCTCATCCGAGAGCGCGCTCTACGATCCTTCCGGGTATCATTTTGGCTCGGTGTGGCCGCTCTTCACCGGCTGGGCCGCCGTCGGCGAATACCGCAACCATGCGGCCGAGCCAGCGCTGGCGAACCTGCGCGCCAATGCATGGCTGGCTTTGGATGGAGCCGGCGGCAACACCACCGAGGTGCTCTCCGGCGACTCGTATACGCCGCTTTCCACCGCTTCACCGCACCAGATCTGGTCGGCGGCGATGGTGGTGTCGCCTCTTCTGCGCGGCCTGCTCGGCCTGGAGACCGATGCGGCGAATCGGAAGATAGTGTTCGCGCCGCACCTCCCGGCGGACTGGCAGACGGCCGGTGTGCATGGCATCCCGTTGCCTGGCGCGCGCGTGAATCTGGATATCCGCCGGGATGCCGGCACGTTGCAGTTGACCATCAACAACTCCGGCTCCGAGGTCGTCCACGTGGAATTTGCGCCCGCCTACCCGCCTTGCGCGCACGTGGACGGCGCCACGCTCGACGGCAAGCCGGTCACCTGGACAACAGATTCCGAATACCTGGACTGGCACCCGCGCTTTGAAGTTGCCGTGCAGCCGGGCAAGAGCACGCTCAGCATCCGGCATCACGGCCTGTTCGGATACGCGCTGCCGTTTTCGCCGCCGCAACTCGCGGAGCGAAGCATGCACCTGAAAATCGTCTCCGAGCGGTGGACAGACAACGGCCGGCAACTCGTACTCACCGTTTCGGGCCGCCCCTCGCGCGAATACCGGCTGGAGTTGGTGAATGGCGATCTGCTGGCCAGCGTGGAAGGCGCCACCAGGGAAGGACCGGCTGGATTGATCGTGCGCATCCCCGCCAGCCCGACGGATGAGTACCTGGACCACCGGATCGCCTTTGCACTACGTTGATTTAATTGTGGGGCAGGCCCGTGGCTGGAGTGCCCTCTGGGCCCGGCCTCTCAGGCCGCCCAACGCGCGCAAGCGCGCGTCCGAAGAGCCACTCCACCGCCGTTCTGCCAAAGCCTGCCTTTTCGTCTCTTCTTCCCTTTTGGCTTTGTTCGGAACTATGCCGCAGTCGCAACAAATGCTGACCGCTGAAAGCTGACAGCTAAACTGCTATACTAATGCGAAGATCCAGTGTACGAAGGGGGGACCCCATGTTCGGGACAAGATGCGGGCACGTAGCGATAGCTGTCTTTGTCAGTGCGTGTAGTCTTACGCTCGTGAATTCCTGGGCGCAACAGGATGAGTCGAGCGACCGCAAGGCCTACGCCGACAAAATCCGCGCGACCTATAATTTCCGCTTCGGTACCGACAAAATCTCGACGCCGGGCAACGCGGCCGTCGAAGGCCACGATTTCATTCAACCGCAAGCCTTCCTGCCGGCCTCTTATTGCGGACGCTGTCATCAGGAGGCTTACAGCCAGTGGCGTCAGGCGCTGCACTCGAACGCATTTCGAACGCCCTTCTATCGAACCAGCGTCAACATTCTGTTGCGCACCAAGGGCATCGAGTTCACGCGGCACTGCGATAGCTGCCATAACCCCATCGGGGTTCTCTCGGGAGCGCTCACGCAGGATTCACAGGTGGACCGCAGCTTCGACGAAGACGGTCTCACCTGCACTACTTGCCACTCGATTCAACAACTGCAATCGACGAACGGGAATGGCGGCTTTGTCTTCGGAGTCCCGTCCGCGATGGTCGATGAAGATGGGAGCCGGATTCCCGGCATGGTGCCCGATGAAGAGATCAAGAGCCACCCGGATCGGCACTCCAGGGCGGTCATGCAGCAGTTCTACCGCACGCCGGAGTTTTGCGCGGCCTGTCACAAAGCCAACCTGCCGGATACACTGAACGATTACAAGTTTATCCGCGCCTTCACCGTATACGACGAGTGGCAGAACTCTAAATTCTCGCAGCGCAATCCGCTTACCTTCTACTCCACGGGATTCACGACCTGCCAGGACTGTCACATGCCGCGGGCGAAAGTAAAGCTCGAAGACTATGGCGCTAAGCACGGCACGCTGGCGTCGCATCGCTGGCCGGCGGGCAACACGGCTGTCCCGTTTTACTACGGCTTCGACGAGCAACTGCAGAAAACCGTAGAGTTTCTGAAATCGGGGATGTACTTGAACGTGGATCTGTTCGGACTCAAGAAGGACGGCGAGATGTCCATGACCGCGCCTCTCGGTTCGGCCCCGTTCCAGCTTGCGCCGAATGACATCGTGCAGATGATGGTGGTGATACAGAATAAGAACATCGGCCACTCCCTGGTTCCCGAAGTGCGCGACCTATACGAGCCATGGGTGGAGTTTGTGGTCCAGGATGCCGCCGGCAAAGAGATCTATCACAGCGGCTTTCTGAAGCCCGACGGCTCGCTCGATGAGCGGGCCCATAGCTTCACCAACCGGCCCGTCAATTTGGAGGGCGACTTCGTGGACAATCATAAGGTCTGGACCATCCACTCGGTCGCGTATGACAATACCATCCAGTCCGGCCGTTCTGCTCTGGTGCGTTATGAATTTCAAATTCCTGCCGATGCAACGAACCCGCTGACTGTCACGGCGCGCGTGAACTATCGGCACCTGCGTCAGAGTTACTTGAATAACGTGCTGGGAAAGGACCATCCCGCGTATCCGGTGGTGGAACTTGCCTCCCGCACCCGCACCTTGAACATCGGCGACAACCCAGCCACGCCTCCGGACAAGCAGGATAACCAGGACTGGATGCGCTGGAACAATCTCGGCATCGCCTATCTGGATCAACTCCAATACGCCGATTCCATGCACGCCTTTGAGCAAGTCACAAAGCTGCGGCCGGATTATGCCGACGGCCATATCAATATCGGTCTCACGTATATCGAGTGGGAAAAGTATTCCGAGGCCCGCGGCAGCCTGGAACGGGCGCTGGAGCTCAGCCCGAATAACGGGCGGGCGCTTTACTATCTCGCGCTGGTCGAAAGACGCGAGGGACACTACGACGAGGAAGTGGCCGACCTGCAGAGAGTAGTCA
>Ga0181536_10001424_pt1 | contig 28104 bp, 29 predicted proteins | sample PEATcosm2014_Bin_41_FD_121105 | JGI IMG/M metagenome (GOLD analysis project Ga0181536, IMG submission 121105) | Peatland microbial communities from MTU Mesocosm Facility, Houghton, MI, USA - PEATcosm2014_Bin17_60_metaG | ecosystem: Environmental > Terrestrial > Soil > Wetlands > Peat | place...
CCCATATCACCGTGATGGCCAACGCCGCGCAAAAGGCGGCGAAACGCCTGCTGCGCGATTTCGCCGAGGTCGAGCAGCTGCAGGTCAGCATCAAGGGCCCGTCCGACTTCGTCTCCCAGGCCGACATCCGCGCCGAGCAGACGCTGAAGGAGGAACTGACCAAGGCCCGGCCCGGCTACGCCTTCCTGATGGAGGAGTCCGGCGCCTCCGGCTCCGACAACTGGGCCTGGCGCTGGGTCGTCGACCCCCTGGACGGCACCACCAACTTCCTGCACGGCATTCCCCACTGGGCCATCAGCATCGGGCTGGAGCGGCGGTTGCCGGACGGCACGTCGGAGCTCGCCGCCGGCCTGATCTACGCCCCCGCCGCCGATGAGATGTTCTGGGCCGAAAAAGGCGGCGGCGCCTTCGTCAACGAGCGGCGCATGCGCGTCTCGGCGCGCAGGGACATGACCGAAGCCGTGTTCGCGACCGGCGTGCCGTTTCGCGCGGTTTCGGCGGCGCGGCGCAACGCGTTCACCCGGACGATGATCCACCTGATGCCCCAGGTCGCCGGCATCCGCCGCTTTGGCGCCGCCGCGCTGGACCTCGCCTGGGTCGCGGCGGGCCGCTATGATGGCTATTGGGAACTGGGCATCAAGACCTGGGACATCGCGGCCGGGCTGCTGATGGTGCGCGAGGCCGGCGGCTACGCCAGCAGTACCGGGGACGAGGACCCGCGCGACAGTGGCAACGTCGTCGCCGGCAACCCACATCTGCACGCGAAGTTGCGGGAAGTCGTGATCCAGGGCATGACACCGCCCACGTGAGCGCCTGACCCGCCGAATCGTTCCACCCCAATGGCGAGCGAGCGAGTGATCCCGTTGTTTCACCAATTGAAGGTTTGCATGCGCACCGCGGGCGGCCTGTCCCTCCTTCTGCTGTGCCTGACATCGCGCGCCCAGGGTCAGGTGTCGGTCGATATGCGCGCGCTGGACTCGCTCGGGCCGGCGCAGCCGGCGGCCCGCCCGGCTCCGGCGCCCGCCAGGAGTCCGGCTGCGGTACCGGCCGTTCACGCGACCACCAGCAGACCCGCGGGCGCCGGCGCTTCGGCATCACCCGCGGGCGCCCCGGCCGCGGCCGCGATGGTGGCCCCGGCGGCGGGCACGCCGGCTGCCGCGACGGCGGCCACGGGGACGGCCACGGCAGGGGATCACGCGGCTCGGCAGGCATCCACCGCCGGAACGGCCGCGCCGCGGATGCCGGCCGCCTCGAACGCCCCGGTTCCGGCGCTGCCAACCGCCCGGCCCGCCGCGCCGCCGCCGTCCACCATGGTTCCGGCACAAGCCGCCAGCCCCTCGCCGCTCCCGCCGCCGGTGCGGCTGGTGTTCGAGGAGGGCAAGACGGAACTCACCCCGGCGGATGAGGCCGCGATCCAGGGCCTCGCGCGATCCATCCCGGCGCCGGCGGCCGACAGTGTCAACGTCGTCGCCTACGCCGCCGGCAAACCGGACGATCCGTCGACCGCCCGGCGCCTGTCCCTGTCGCGCGGCCTCGCGGTGCGCTCGGTCCTCATGGCGAGCGGCATCCCGTCCGCCCAGATCTACGTCCGGGCACTGGGCGCGACCCCATCGGACGGACCGGCGGACCGGGTCGAGTTGACTGTGGCGCCGATCGGCACGGTGACGCGATGACGCCGCCGACCACCTACCTGATCCGCATGGCGGTGTTCCTGGCGCTGGTCGCCGTCGCGGTCGGCGTGCTGTCGCCCACGCTGTGGGGCGTGTTCTGGCACAACCCCGGCCTGAACGGCCTGATCCTGCTGGTGCTGGCGACCGGCATCGCCTGGAACCTGCGTCAGGTGCTGCGGCTAGCGCCGGAGGTTGCCTGGCTGGAACACTACCGCGCCGGCCCCGACCGGCTTTCCGCCGCGCCGGAGGCCCGTCTGCTGGCACCGATGGCGCGCATGCTGCGGCCCCGGCACGATGAGTCGGAGTGGCCGGCGCAACGGCGGCTCACCCTGTCGGCCGGCGCGATGCGCAGCCTGCTCGACAGCCTGGCCTCCCGCCTGGACGAGAGTCGCGAGTTGTCGCGCTACATGACCGGCCTGCTGATCTTCCTGGGACTGCTGGGCACCTTCTGGGGACTGCTGAAGACCATCGGCGCGGTGGCCGACGTGATCGGCGCGATGACGGTGGGTTCGGGCGATGTCACCGCGATGTTCGATAACCTGAAAGCCGGGCTCGCGCTGCCGCTGCAGGGGATGGGCACGGCATTCTCCGCCAGCCTGTTCGGGCTCGCCGGGGCGTTGATCCTCGGGTTTCTCGACCTCACCGCCGGTCAGGCGCAAAACCGTTTCTTCAACGAACTCGAAGAGTGGCTCGCCGGGCTAACCCGGCTGTCGTCCGGGGCGCTCGCGGAGGGCGAAGGTTCGGTCCCGGTCTATGTGCAGGCGCTGCTGGAGCAAACCGCCGAGAACATGGAGAGCCTCCGCCGCGTCCTGCTGCGTGGCGAGGAAGGCCGCGCCCACGCGCAACAGGCGATGATCACGTTGAACGAACGGATCGGCGCGCTGACCGACGCGGTGCGCGGCAGCCAGCAACTGATGCAACGGCTGGCCGAAGCCAGTGCCAGCGGCGATGAGGTGGCGCAGACCCATCTGCGCAACATCGACTTGTGCCTGCAGCGCATGGCGGCCGAGGCGGAGCAGGGCCGCGCCGAGACGACCTCCGATCTGCGCAGCGACCTGCGGATCCTGACCCGCACGGTCGCCGCTCTGTCCGAAGAAAAGCGGTAGCGGGCCATGGCGCTTCGCGCCCGGCGCGCCGGCGGCAACGGGTTGGAGGCCTGGCCCGGCTACGTCGACGCGCTGTCTACGCTGCTGATGGTGGTGATGTTCGTGCTGCTGGTGTTCGTGCTGGCGCAGGCCCTGGAATCCGTCGTGCTGGCGAAACGCAACGATCAGCTCCTGGCCACCAATCAGACCTTGACGCTGGAGCGGGAGCGGAACGCGCGGCTCAATCAGACCCTGTCGGCGGGGGACGCGGCGCGCGCCGCGTTGCTCGCGCAATTGCGGGATCTGAACACGCAAACCGCCAATACGATGGCGGAACGCGACAAGCTGGCGGCGTTGTTGAAAGAGGTCGAGCTGGCCGCCGCCGCCGCCGCGACGATGAACAAAACGCTGACCGCGCGCGTGACCGAGCAAACGCAGCGGGCCGACGCGGCGACGCTGGCCAACCAACAACTGACGGCGAATCTGGCCGCCGCCGAGGCGCGCCTGCGGGACATGCGAGAGCAGATGGCCGCGTTCGACCAGACCGTGATGGCGGACAAGGAAACCATCGACGCGAAGTTGTCGGAGCTGGCGCGGCTCGCGGAACAGACGCGCGCCCTGACCGCGCTGCGCGACGACCTGCTGGGGCAGGTCAGGACCGCCGCCGCCGCCGCGATGACGGAACAGCAGAAACGCCAGGCGGTCGAGGGGCTGTTGGCGGACGAAACGAAACTCGCCGACAGTTCGCGGGCGCGGATCGCGATGCTGACGCAGGAGGTCGAGCAGTTGCGGCGGGAGCTCGGCGTAAGCGAGCAGCAGCGGGCGGACGAACAGGCCAAGGCCACTGGCCTGACGCAGCAACTGAACCTCGCGCTGGCGGCGCAGGTCGAGGAGCTGCGGAAATATCGCAGCGATTTCTTCGGCAGGTTGCGCGACGTGCTGGCCGGTCGGCCAGGGATCACGATCGTCGGCGATCGCTTCGTGTTCCAGAGCGAGGTGCTGTTTGGTGTCAGCAGCGCCGACCTGACGCCGGCCGGGATCGTGCAAATGACCGACCTGGCGGCCACGTTCCGCCAGATCATCAACCAGATTCCTCGCGACGTGAACTGGGTGTTGCGGGTCGACGGCCATACCGACGCGACGCCGATCCACAGCGCGCGGTTCGCGTCGAACTGGGAATTGTCCGCCGCGCGCGCCATCACCGTGGTGAAGTTTCTGACCACGCAAGGGGTTCCCGCGACCCATCTGGCCGCGACCGGGTTTGGCGAGAACCAGCCGGTCGATCCCGCCGATACGCCGGAAGCGCACGCGAAGAACCGGCGGATCGAGATTCGGTTGACGGACCGGTGATCTGACGTGTCGCCCACCGAGGGCGGAGAAATGCCGATGTTGCCCGACAGTTTCCACACCGCGCGGCTGACCCTGAGACCGATCACACGGGACGATGGCGATGCGATCTTCGATAGCTACGCCCAGGATGCCGAAGTCACGCGTTTTCTGACCTGGCGGCCGCATCGAAGCCGCGCGGACACCGCCGCGTATATCGCGCATTGCCTCGCCGCGCCGTCGGCGGCCGCGCGAACTTATGTGCTGACCAGCCGGGAGGACGGCACGGTCCTTGGCGCCTTCGACCTACGCCAACCGGCGCCGCATCGTCTGGATTTTGGTTATGTGCTTGGGCGGCCCTGGTGGGGTCAGGGTCTGATGACGGAAGTGCTCACCGAGATCGCGGGGTGGGCTTTGCGTCAGGAGCGCGTGTTTCGGATCGGTGCCGTGTGCGACGTGGCGAATATCGGTTCCGCACGCGTGATGGAGAAGGCCGGTCTGGCGCGGGAAGGCTTGCTGAGGCGGTTGATGATCCATCCGAACATCAGCGACGAACCGCGGGACTGCTTCAGCTACGCTCGCGTGCGATAAAAGCGACAGCGGGACCCCACCCTGAAGGCCATGACACCGGAAGCTGACCCAAGGTCACCGGTCACGCGTTATCACCAAACGCCTTGCGCTTCAGGTCCTTCAATCTGTCCTCGCCGTTCGGTGTGCGCGGATCGATGTCCAGCACATGCTGCCAGGCGTCATAAGCGGCTTTCCAGTCCTCGCGCGCCTCGGCGATATGTTCCAGCGTCTGCCACGCGCCGAAATGACGCGGCTCCAGCCTCAGGGTTTCCTGGATGTCGCGTACGGCACCGACCGTGTCGCCGGCCTTGAACCGCGCGATGGCGCGTTGATGCCATGCCTCGGCCAGCGTCGGATCGAGCACGATGGCGTCACTGAACGCCGAAGCCGCGTCGTCCGGCGCATTGGCATTGGACTCGCGCAGACCGCGGCTCATGAGCAACGTCACCGCGGGCGTACTTGATTCGAGCCAAAGCTGACGGATCCTGTCTTCAAGCCCCGACGCGACCTGCTCGTTCGGCGCGGTGCGCAGCGCGTCGAGCATTTTGTCGAGCGCCGCCCGCTTGTCCGGCGGGGACTGCGCCAATGCCAGCGAAGGCAGCAGGCAAAGCGCCAGGATCAGGCGACGCATGGCACGCCTTCCGGCGGCGGGCCGCCCGCCATCCAATCGAGTAAGGCCACGGTGTGCACGACCGGCAGGGCGCCGCCCGACAACTGGGTGATGCAGCCGATATTGCCCGCCGCGACGAGGTCCGGTTTGGTTTTGCCGACGTTACGAAGTTTGCGGGTGCGCAGCCTGGTCGCGATGTCCGGCTGCAGCATGTTGTAGGTGCCGGCGGAGCCACAGCAAAGATGTCCCTCGGGCGGCTCGACGACGCGGAAACCGGCTTTGCGCAGCAGCGCCTTCGGTTCATTGGTGATTTGCTGGCCGTGCTGCAAACTGCACGCGGAATGATAGGCGACGGTCAGGCCGGGTTTTGGCCGTGTCGGTTCATAACCGATCCGGGTCAGCAACTCGGAGACGTCCACCGCGAGGCCGGCGATGCGTTCTGCTTTGCCGCGGATCGCCGCCGTTTCGGTGCGGAACATGAAGCCGTAATCCTTCACCGTCGTGCCGCAGCCCGAGGCGTTGATCACCACCGCGTCCAACCCGCCATGATCGATTTCCCGGCTCCAGGCCTCGATATTCGCCCAGGCGAAGGTCATTGCCGGGGTGTGTTGACCCATGTGGTGGTTGAGCGAGCCGCAACATCCCGCGCCCTCGGCGACGACGACCTCGCAGCCGAGCCGCGTCAGCAGCCGGATCGTCGCGGCGTTGATTTCGGGCGCGAGCACGCGCTGCGCGCAACCGGCGAGCAACGCCACGCGCGCCTTCCTGGGGCCGATGGCCGGGTGGACGCGCGGACCGTCATTGGGATCGGGGCCCGGCACATGCGCCGGCGCCAGCGCCAGCATGGCCCGCAGCCGCCCTGCCAGCATGCTTTGACCGGGAATGAGCCTGGCCAGCGGCGCCATGAGCCCCGCCCCCGCCAGCGCGAGACGGAACAACCCCGGCCGCGGAATGATCCGGCCGAGCACGCCGCGGATCAGCCGTTCGGGCAACGGCCGGCGGTAGGTGCGCTCGATATAATCGCGGGCATGATCGACCAGATGCATGTAATGCACGCCCGAGGGACAGGTCGTCATGCAGGACAGGCAGGACAGGCAACGATCTATATGCAGAACGACCTCCTCGGTCGCCGGCCGGTTCGTTTCCAACATGTCCTTGATGAGATAGATGCGGCCGCGCGGGCTGTCGAGTTCGTCGCCCAGCAGTTGGAAGGTGGGACACGTGGCCGTGCACAGGCCGCAATGCACGCAGCTCCGCAACACCTGGTTGGCGACGGCGGTGTCGGGATCGCGCAATCGCGCTTCGGTGAAATTGGTCTGCATCCCGCTATAGCCCCGCGTAAATTCGGCCTGGGTTCAGGATCCCGCGCGGATCCATCGCGCGCTTCACCCGCCGCGTGATCGCGGCGAGCGGCGCGGCCTCGGGCGGCACCACGTCCACGGCACTGCGTAACGAGTCCGGCGCGCGCATCAAGGTCCAGGTGCCGCCGGCCGCCCGCGCGGCCGCCTCGATCGCCCGGTGAGTCGTTTCGGTCGCGGGACCGGCGAACCACACCAGGCCGCCGCCCCAGTCGAGATAACCCGTCACGCCCTCCACCGCGCGCGACACGCCTGGTCCGGCCGAGGGACGCACCGAAACGCGCCAGATGCCGTCACCCTCCGTCATGGACAACACCCGCACGTCGCGCACCGCGCGCCACAGCGCTCGCGACGCCGGGTCATCCAGGATTTCGGCGCCGGGAAATCCCAGTTCGCCGCGCAGTTTTTCCGTGCGGTAGGCCACCGACGCGGCGAAATCCTCAATGCGGATCAGCGCGATCGACCGGCCGGGGGCGATCGGTTCCGGCAATAACGCGGCGGCATCGGCGGGCAGCCAGGCGGCGCCGGAGACGCCATACGGCGAACCAAGCGCCGCCGACAACGCCGCGACCGCCTGTTCCGCGTCCAGGCCGGGGATGACGATGGTGCCGACAGTCTCGGGCGCCGGCAGCACCTTCAAGGTGATTTCGGTGATGATCCCCAACGTGCCGTGGCTGCCGGTGAGCAGTTTGCATAAATCGAGACCGGTGACATTCTTCAGCACCCGGCCGCCGGAGTGGATGACCTCGCCGCGTCCGGTCACCGCGCGAATCCCCATGACGTGATCCCGCATCGCGCCCCAGGCGACGCGGCGCGGACCGGACAGGTTGGTCGCGACGACACCGCCCAATGTCTGAGTGTTCGCCGGAGTGCCGAGCAAGGCGGAGAGATCGGGCGGCTCGGCGATCAGATGCTGCCCCTGTGCCGCGAGGGCGGTTTCGATCTCGTGCAGCGGCGTGCCCGCCCGCGCGGAAATGATCAGTTCTTTGGGCGCGTAGAGCGTGATGCCGGTCAGGCCGGCGGTGGAAATCATGCCCGCCGCCTGCACCGGACGCAGCATGCCGGACTTGGTGCCGGCGCCGCGCACCAGCAGCGGTTCCCGTGCCGCCGCGATCCGGCCGGCGATCGCGGTCTCCGCCTCGCTCGGGTTCATGCCGCGCGCGGCAATTCTGCCGGCGGGCGCAACGGGAAGACCTTGCTGGGGTTCAACAGCCAATCCGGATCGAAGGCGGATTTGATGCGGCGTTGCTGTTCCAGTTCATGTTCCGCGAACTGCACCGGCATCAGGTCGCGTTTCTCGACGCCGACGCCGTGTTCGCCGGTCAGGCAACCGCCGACCTCGACGCAGAGTTTCAGAATATCGGCGCCAAACGTCTCGGCGCGCTGGAAGCTGCTCGGGTCATTGGCGTCGAACATGATCAAGGGATGCAAATTGCCGTCGCCGGCGTGGAAGATGTTGGCGACCTTCAGGCCGAAGCTGTCCGACATCTCCTGTATCCGCCGCAGCACATCTGGCAGTTGGCTGGTCGGGATCACCCCGTCCATGCACAAATAGTCCGGGCTGATGCGGCCGACCGCGCCGAACGCCCCCTTGCGGCCCTTCCAGATCGCCAGCGATTCTTCAGCGGACTGCGACACTTTCATGCTGATCGGATGGTGCCGCTCGCAGGTCGCCGTCAGGCGGGCCAGCAGATCGTCTTGCTCGGCGACGCTGCCCTCGACCTCGATGATCAGCATCGCCTCGGCGTCGAGCGGGTAGCCGGCATGGGCGAAAGCCTCGCAGGCATGGATCGCCGGCTTGTCCATGAACTCCAGCGCCACCGGAATGATCCCGGAGGAGATGATGGAATCGACGCAGGCCCCGGCGATCTCGTTCGACGCGAAACCCGCGAGCATGGCGCGGGCGCCCTCGGGGGAGCGCAGGATGCGCACGGTGATTTCCGTCACCAGCGCGAGTTGCCCTTCGCTGCCGGTCAACAGACCCAGCCAGTCATAGCCGGCGGCGTCGAGATGTTCGCCGCCAATGGACAAGATTTCGCCGTCCACCGTGACGATCTTCAGGCCCAGCAGATTGTTGGCGGTGACCCCGTATTTCAGGCAATGCGCGCCGCCGGAGTTCATGGCGACATTGCCGCCGATCATGCAGGCGATTTGGCTCGACGGATCGGGGGCGTAAAAGAACCCCTCCTCCGCCACCGCGTTGGTGATGCCGATATTGGTCACCCCGGCCTGCACGGTCGCGCAACGATCGGCGTAGTTGATGTCGAGGATTTGGTTCATCCGCATCAACCCGACGACCACCGTGTCGGCCATCGGCAGCGCGCCGCCGGACAACGAGGTACCGGCGCCACGCGGCACCACGCGCACGCCGTTGGCGTGGCAGAAGCGCATGATCGCGGCGACCTCCTCGGTGGTTTCCGGCAGCGCCACGGCGAGCGGCATCTGGCGGTAGGCGGACAACCCGTCGGTCTCGTACGGCTTGAGGCTGATCGGATCGGCGATCACGCCCTCCGCGTCGGCGACCGCGGCGCGCAGCCCGGCGATCACCGCGTCGCGGCGCGCCAGCACATCGGGTTTCGGGTCAGGCAGTCTGATCATGATGAGCCTCCGGCTTTCATGATGGGGCGTGCCCCCCGCCTGGGCAAGCGTTCTCGCGCGCCGTTCTTGCGCGCCGGGGCTCCCCCGCCTTTAATCCCGGCCAACATAAGGAGGAACCCGCATGGCCGATGTATCGACGTTCGAGGACGTCAACCTGCCCGCCGACACCGTCTGGAACGTGATCGGCGACTTTGGCGGCATCCGCAAATGGGCGGTGCTGGTGCAAAGCGAGTCGGTGGAGGACACGCCAGCCGGCAAAGTCCGCACCCTGGTCATGCCGGAGAACCGGGTGGTGAAGGAGCGTCTGGCGGCGCAATCGCAGTATTCCTACACCTACACGATGGTCGACCGGCCGGAGATGGCGGACTACCGCTCCACCGTCGCGGTCATTCCGCTCGATCCGACGCATTCGCGGATCGAGTTGATCATGCACCTGAGCCCGTCGGAGGGTCAGACGGACGAAGACATCACCGCCCGCTACACCCGCAACCTGCGCGGCAATTTACGGGCGATGAAGAAGGCGCTGGGATTGGCGATTTAAGCCGCCCCGCCGCCCTCCCTGTCGTTGCGAGCGTAGCGACGCAATCTACGCGCCGCCCTCCGTCGTCGCGGGTGCAGCGGAGCAATCCGCACGGAGCCCCTGTCATTGCGAGCGTAGCGAAGCAATCTCCATGTCCCCAATGATGGAGATTGCTTCGCTACGCTCGCAATGACAGGGAGGGCGCGACGCGGAGGGAACCTGGCCGGACGGTGCGCTCACTCAGACAATTTGATTGCGTAACGCCGTCTCGCCGCGCCAGAGCCGGTCGAGGTTCTCCAGCAGGATCTCGATGACGTTCGCCTCGTAGCGGGTGGTTTCCCCGCCGGTATGCGGCGTCAGGAACACGTTCGGCATGGTCCACAACGGCGAGTCCGCCGCGGGCGGCTCCGGGTCGGTGCAATCCAGCGCCGCCCCGGCGATCCGGCCCTCGCGCAACGCCGCGAGCAGCGCCGCTTCCTCGACGCAGCCACCGCGGGCGACATTGACCAACCAGGCCGACCGCCGCATCGCGCCCAGAGTGTCCGCGTTGATGACGCGCGCCGTCTCCGGTGTCAGCGGACAGGTCAACGCGACGAAATCCGCTTTGGGCAACTGGTCTTTCAGCGCCGTCAGCGCATGCACCGAGTCCGCCTCGCCAGCCCCGAGCGCCGGATCGCGGCGAAAGCCGATCACGGTCATGTCGAACGCCTTGGCCAGGCGCGCCAGCCGCCCGCCAATTCGCCCGAGGCCGACAATCGCCAGCGTCTTGCCGCCAAGCTCATCCTCGCGACGGCTGAGATCGCCGATCATGCCGCGCCAATGCGCCCGGGCCTGGTTGTCCCGCGCCTCCGGCAAGCGGCGCGCCAGAGCCAGGATCAGACCGATCGCATGCTCCGCCACCGCGCGCGCGTTCACACCCGCGGCGGACGCCAGCCTGATGCCGCGCGCCGCCAGCATCGCCTTGTCGTATTGATCCGTCCCCGAACTGATCGACTGAATGAACCGCAACCGCGGCGCGTTCGCGATCAACCCGTTGTGCCACATGCCTGACGCCAACACGACATCCGCCTCGCCGATCCGGCGGTCGAGGTCCGCGCGCTCACGCACCTCGAAGTTCCGGATGCCGGTGTTCAGCGCATCGAATGTGGTCTTCATCTGATACGCGGCATGCGCGAAACAGATGGTCAGGTCCTCGCGCCGGGGAAGCATGCGGATCGCCTTTCGCTCAGCGGCGGAAATCGGCGCCCTTGCGTTCCACCGTCCGCACCAGCGCCTTCCACTCCATCAGGCCATAGCTGTCGGTGCTCCGAATCCGCTTCATCCGCTCGGCGGCCTTGCCGATCACGTAATCGTCGATGTGCGCGATCGGGCCGTTCATGGTGCGCGCCATCACCTCCAGTTCGCAGGTGCGTTCCAACATATACAGCCGCATCAGCGCACCATGCGTGGTCTCGCCAAACGTCAGCAGGCCGTGATTGAGCAACACCACGCAGCTGCCATCGGCGCAGGTGCGGCCGAGCGCGTCGCATTCCTCCTGGGTCGCCGGCACGCCGTACGCGTGATAGGCGAGGTCGTCGTAAACCTGCAGCGCGTCCTGACTGATCGGACGGATGCCGTTTTCCAGCAACGAAATCCCCGCGCCGGCGCGCGTATGCGTGTGCAGCACGCAATTCGCGTCGGGCCGCGCCTTGTAGACGCCACTGTGGATGATGAAGCCGGCGTTGTTGAAGCGGCCGTCCTCGCCCAGAACGTTGCCGTCCAGATCCATTTTCAGCAGTGAGGACGCGGTGACCTCCTCGAACATTTCGCCGTAACGATTGATCAGGAAGTGATTCGGCTCGCCGGGGATACGCACCGACATATGGGTGTTGATCGTGTCGGTCCACGCGAAATGGTCGCAAATGTGATAGAGCGCCGCGAGGTCGCAGCGCGCCTGCCACTCGGCCTCGGTCATGTTGCGTCGGGTCATCTGCGCGGCGGCTGACATCGAAACTTCTCCTGGTTGGGTCGCCACATCCTGGTGGAACCGGCCCAAGCCGGCAAGCCCAGCGGAAAACAGCCCAGCGGAAAACACCCCGTTCGTCAACCTTCCATTAACCCCTCGCGCCTAGTGTGCCGCCGCGAGCGACCCGCGGGAGCGTCCAAATGTTCAACCGTCTCACGGTCAAAACCCTGCTGCAAACAACGCTTCTCGCCCTCGCCGTGGTGGCCGTCTTGCCGCTGAGCCTGCGCGCCTGGGACGCCTGGCAGGCGTTGCGGGCGAGTGCGCGCATCCTGGCGGTCGCCGACGCCTCGAACGACGCGTTTCAGGTCATGATCAACATCCGCTCCGACCGCAATACCGTCGCGCGGGAATGGGCGGCACCGAGTCCGATCAGCGGCGATGCCCGCGACTATACCAAAGCCATGCAGGACGCCGAAATGCCCCGGTTACGGTCGGCCGTCGCCCGGCTGGAAGCCATCGAATTCGCCGATCGGGCCCAGCTGCTGCCCGCCCTGCGCCAGTCGCTGGAGACACTGACCCGGCTGCAAACGGAATTCTGGGATGGTGTCACGAAACCGGCCGCGACAAGGCGCGCCGGCCTGGGCGATGAATATTTTCGCGAGGGCGTGACCCTGCAAACCACGCTGGAGGACATCTCCGCCCGATTGTTCGCGGGAATCCAGCACCAGGACGCGGCCGTCGATCAGATGATGGCGGTGAAGCAACTCGCCTGGCTGGCGCGCAACAGCGCGGGGGAGGCGTCGTTGCTGCTCTCCCGCGGCATCGCCGCCGGCTCTTTGCCCGCCGACGCCATCCGAAAATACGACACCAATCTCGGCGGCAGCAACGCGGCATGGAGTGCGATCGAGGAACTCCTGTATGGCGGCGGGACGCCTGCCGCGCTGGGTCAGGCGGTGGCGGCCGCGAAACAGGTCTATTTCGCCGCCGATTACGCGGCCTTGCGGGAAAAAACGTTGGCCACGCTGGTCGCCGGCAAACGGCCGGGCATGACGCCGGACGAATGGGCCGCCACCGTGGTACCGAAACTGGGCGCGATGCTGGGCGTCGCCGAAGCCGCGCTGGCGGCGGCGAAAGACCGGGCTGAGGAGATGAGCGCGGCGGCCCGTGACACACTGATCCTCGACGCGACGTTGCTGCTGCTGGTCGTGGCGGGGTCGATCGCCAGCCTGTTCGCGGTCAGCCGCCGCGTGATCCGGCCGTTGACCGCCATTCGCGACGCGATGAGCCAGCTCGCGAGCGGAACGCTGAGCGAAACCACCTCGTTCCAGTATCATGATGATGAGATCGGCGCCCTGGCCGGCACGCTGCATGTCTTCCAGGAACAGGCGGTGGCGAAGGCGGAAATGGAGGCGGCGGAACAGGCCGGTCGCGCCCGTCACGCGGCCCGCCAGGAAACGGTCGAGGCCGCGATCAGAGAACCTTCGAGGATAGCTCGCGGGCGGCGTTGGCGACCCTGACCGGGGCCGCGACGCAAATGCGCGGCGCGTCCGATGAAATGGCGGCGGTGTCCGGCCGCACCAGCCAGGGCGTGCAAACCGTGGCCGCGGCGGCGAATGAAACCTCGGACAGCGTCACCAGCATCGCCGCGGCGACCGAGCAACTCAGTGGCTCGATCAACGAAATCAGCCGCCATGTCGGGCACGCCGCCAGCATCGCCAGCCGCGCCGTCGAGGAAACCCGGACGACCGATACGACGGTGCGCGGCCTCGCCGAGTCGGCGAGCAAAATCGGCGAGGTCGTGCGGCTGATCAACGACATCGCCGGCCGCACCAACCTGCTGGCGCTGAACGCGACGATCGAGGCCGCGCGCGCCGGCGACGCGGGCAAGGGCTTCGCGGTCGTCGCCTCCGAGGTCAAATCCCTGGCGACGCAGACCGCCAAAGCGACCGAGGAGATCGCCCGGCAGATCACCGATGTCCAGAGCGTCACCGACGAGACCGTGCAGGCGATCCGGCGCATCGCGACGACGATCGACGAGGTGAACGACATCACGACCTCAATCGCCGCCGGGGTGGAGCAGCAAGGCGCCTCCACCCAGGAGATCGCGCGCAATGTCCAACAGGCGGCACAGCGTACGCGTGAGATGTCGGACACGATCGCCGCCGTCTCGCGGGACGCGCAGGTCACCGACGCCACCGTGCGCGACGTGAAGTCGGCGGCGGCGGAGGTGGCCGGCGGCACGGATACCCTCCGCCAACGCGTTGACGCCTTCCTGGAGGGCATCCGCGCGGCGTGAGGCGCGTCCGATCAGATCACCGTCAGACGACCCCGGCGTCTTTCAACTTCCGCACCTCTTCCGGCGGCAAACCGCACAGCGCGCCGAGCAGCGCCTCGGTATGTTCGCCCAACAGCGGCGGACGCTGCACGGTCACCGGCGAGTCGGACAGTTTGATCGGCGATCCGACGGTCTGGTAGGTGCCGCGCGTCGGATAATCGACGTCGACGATCATTTCCCGGGCGCGCAGATGCGGGTCCGCCAGCACTTCGCCGGTATCCAGGCAGGCGCCGCACGGCACGCCGGCGTCGCCCATCAGCTTCATGACCTCGTGCTTGGTGCGCTGACGGGTCCATTCGGCGACGATGGCATTCATCGCGTCGCGGTTCTCCCAGCGCGCCTCCGGGGTCGCGTAACGCGAGTCGTCGGCCAGCTCCGGCCGGCCGATCACGCCGAGGAACGGTTTCCACATCTGCGGTTGTGCGAAGATATAGACATAGTCGTTGGACCCGCCAGGCGCGCAGGGATACGTCGTACCCGGAATGGTGTGGCCAAGCTGATTGCCCGACCGCGGCATCGGGTGGCCATAGCGCTGATGGTCGCGCAACGACACGCGGATCAGGTTGACCACCGCGTCCTGCATCGAGACCTCGACATGCTGGCCCTTGCCGGTCTGATGCCGCTGCTGCAGCGCCGCCAGGATGCCGATCGCCATGTGCATGCCGGTGCCGGAATCGCCGATCGCCGGAAATGTAAAAGTCGGCGGATTCTCCGGGAACCCCGTCACGCTCATCGCGCCCCCCATCGCCTGGGCGATCGGCTCGAAGCTCTTGAACCCGCTGTACGGGCCGTAGGTGCCGAACCCCTTGATCGTCGCGTAGATCAGCCGCGGGTTCAGTTTCGCCAGCACCTCGTAGCCGAGGCCCAGCCGGTCGAGCGCGCCGGGGCCGAAATTCTCCAGCAGCACGTCGGATTGCTCGATGATTTTGCGAAATAGCGCCTTGCCCTGCTCGGTCTTCAGGTTGAGCGTCAGGCTCTGCTTGTTGGCGTTCAGCACCAGGAAGAACAGGCTGTCGCTGTCCGGCTTGTCGCGCATGTTCGTGCGCGCGACGTCGCCGCCTTTGGGTTCCTCCAGCTTGATGACCTCGGCGCCCAGAAAGCCGAGGATTTGCGCGCAGGCGGGGCCCGCCTGGTTGTGGGTCATGTCGATGACGCGAATGCCGGACAGCGCCTGGCTCATGATCTGCCTCCCCCAATGGATCTAACGGATCGGGGCAGCTTACAGGGCGATGGCGGGGTGGTCGATCAGGGACGCCGGCATCGGGAAGCGGCGCCGGGCCGGGGTCAGCCCTGGCGGACTTTCATCCGGGGGTTTTTCTTGTTGATGACGTAAACCCGCCCGCGGCGGCGGACCACGCGGCAGTTCTTGTCGCGCACCTTGGCCGACTTCAGGCTGTTACGAACTCTCATGGGAATGCGCTCTGTCCAGACGATCGAAGGCGCGGGGGATACGGGGCCGCGCCTGCGATGTCAAGCACCGCGGCGACTTGTTCAGGTTCCAGAGATCGACGTCCAGCAGCCATTCGCCGGCGACCAGCTTCCAGACGACCGCATACTTGCCGTCCGCCTTCACCCACTTCTTTTTCGGGGCCGGCGCGTCGAGGCTGAAGCGCCCGATCTCCCGTGCCGTATCCGGGCCGACCTGAGACACGTCGACGGCAGTGAGCGCGAAGTTCCTGATGCCGGTGCCGCCGAGGCCGGCGACGGTCTTTTCGATCGCCGCCCGGCCTTTTTGGATGTCCATGCCCGGCGGCGGCATGGTCGCGTTTTCGGTATACTTCGCCGCGACGGCCCAGGCCACCGCCGTGGCGAATCGCCGGCACATCGGTTAGCGAGACGTACCGCGATTCTGACACTGGTCGTCACATGCGAAACGCCATCTCGCTGAGTCCATCTGAAGCAGCCTGTCTGACCGCGCTTCGCTCCGGCACGGCGCGGAAGGCGAGGATCGCGCTCCGGGCGCGCCTGGACCTTCGGCAGACCAACCTGGCGCTCGCGGGCCTCGCCGCGTTGGATATCGCCGCCGTCGATCGCGATCGCACCTGGCATCTGACCAAAACGGGGAAGACCGCCGGGGTCGTCATCGCGCCTGCTGTCCGGACGCGCGGTCGCAAACGAGGGACAGGCTGGCCGACCGGCCCAGCCGCGACGCGATTGCTGGCATTGCTCGATCGGCCTCGGCACGGCGCCGAACTGAGCGTGCTGCTAGGTGTGACGCGCCAGCGTGTCCATCAACTGGTGGTCGCTCTGTTCGCGCGCGACCTGATCCGGGCTGGCGACGGGCGGAGCCCCAGCTTCGCGATCGCGCGCAAGGAGGACCCGTCGCTGTTGCTGCGCCAGGACCAGGAACGCGTGCTGTCCGCGTTTCCCGAAACCGAGGCGACGACGCTGTCGAAGATCGCGCGGATAACATCCGCGGCTCGGCCAAGGGTCGCGGCGATCACGGAGGTGTTGCGCGAGGCGGGCCTCATCGAGAAAACCGGTGTGGCGACGTATGGCGATCTGTATCGGCTGACGCCGGCCGGATCCGCGCATTGGCAACGATCGGCTTCCGTGCCCCGCGCCGATTTGCCGCCGCTTCCGTTTCGGTCCGGCCGGGTCCGCGATGTGCTGTCGTTCCTCGAACGCGAGGGACCGGTGCGCACACGGGACGTCGGCCGTCGCCTGGACATTTCCCAGACGTCGATCAACGCGCTGATGCAATACCTCAAGCGCAAGAGCGTGGTCCGCGTTCACTCGGATGCGCGCCACGCGCCGCACGAACTGACGCCCGCGGGACGGGAGATGCTGGCCCGGATGCGGCGCGAGGCGGCGGACGCGGCCTGAAGGCGGCGGCTGAGACGGCGGGCGACCACGCCGTCCTCTGGAGGTCGTGCCCACCCAGACCGTTTGTGCTATCCTGCGCCGCGAGGAGAATGGGACCGATGGACCAGGTCGGGACGCGGCCAGTGGCAGATGAGGTCATCGCGATCCCGCGGGCGCATGAGGCGGAATTGCGCGCGGCCGGGATCAAGAGCCTGTCGCTGTTCGGCTCCGTCGCGCGGGGCGACGCGGGGCCGGATAGCGACGTGGACCTCGCCGTGGAACTGGACCGAGAGGCGCGGATCGGGCTGTTTCGGCTCATTGAGTTGGAGGAGAAGATCGGGGAACTGGTCGGTCGCAAGGTCGATCTGCTTCCCGAGCCGGTCGAAAAAGCCCGTCTGCGGGCCAACATCGAGCGGGATCGCAAGGTTGCCTTCTAAACACAACCCGGCCGACTCGCTGGCCGACGTCGTCGAGAACGCGGAGCGTATCGAAGGTTATATCGCGGGGATGGAGCAAAGCGACTTCGACCGGAACGGCCTGGTGCGTGATGGCGCCGAACGTTGTCTGGAACGTGTTCGCGAGGCCATCTATCGGCTCGGCGATGAGGCGGAGACACTGATGCCAGGGCAACCCTGGCGACAAATCCGGGGCATGGGGAACCGGTTGCGTCATGCTTACGACCGCATCACCATCGACGTGTTATGGAGCACGGTCCGGTACGATCTGCCCGAACTGGCGATCGCGGCCGGTCAGGCGCTGGCGACACTCGAAGGTGGTGATAGGCCCGAAGGGCCGGCCTGATCTGACCCAGGCGCTTCGGTTCAACCGCCGCCCGGGAGAACCATGACCGGATGTCGCTCCACCCCGTCGCTACCCCAACGCCCGGTCCAGAATGCTCTTCAGCGTCGCGGCGCCGTGCGATCCCGGCGCCGCGACGTGTCCGCCATCCGAAATCCGCTTCGTCTGCGCGTCTTCCCAGTGGCGACCGTCGAAGAACCGCGTCGGCTTCAGGGATGGCCCGTCAATGCCATCGAGGCATCGCGCGTTCACCGTGATCTTGTCCGGCTGCGAGCGCGGCACGTAAAACGGATGCATGCCGCAATGCGAGCAGAACGGGTGTTGCGCCACGCCGGTCTCGAACGTGTAGACGGTCAGCGCGTCCTTGCCGCGCAACAACGCGAAATCGGCGGGGAACACCGGGAGGTGGAGAATCCCCTTCTTCGTGCAAATGCTACAGCTGCACTGCGACAGCAGATCCAGATCCACCTGGGCGCGGAACCGCACTCGGCCGCAATGGCAGCCACCTTCCCGGGTTTCAGGCATGACGCGGCTCCCCATGATGATCCTGGGCAGGTGTCGCAAATCGGACGGCCGGCGTCCATCCTCATTGGCCGGCACCGGAGCCGCGCCGTAGGTGCGGGCGGCGGCCGTCTTCGTCGACAATTCAAGAATAATGCAAAGAGACGGTAAGATTGCCTCCAACCAGCGCCTGCTCGGTTCGTCCCGATTGGCCGGAATCTGTCATGGCCTCCTGATGGTGAGATGATAGGCTGCCGCCGTAATCCGGAGATAGCGGGGGAGAACCATGCGGGAGCTCGCCGGTAAAACGGCATTCGTGACGGGTGGGGCGAGCGGTATCGGGTTCGCCCTCGGCCGGGCCTTCGCGGCGGCGGGCATGAAAGTGATGCTCGCCGATATCGAGGCGGACGCGTTGGCGGCCGCCGTCAAAACCTTGCGCGACGTCGCGCCGGACGTGCGCGGCGTGGCCTGCGACGTCGCCGATGCCGACAGCGTCGAGCGCGCGGCCGAGGCAGCGGGCGAGGCGTTCGGCAAGGTCCATGTGGTTTGCAACAATGCCGGCGTCGGCGGCGGCAGCGGCATCGACGACATCTCGGTCGACACCTGGCGTTGGGTGATCGACGTCAACCTCATGAGAGTCGTGCACGGTATCCGGAGCTTCCTGCCGCGCATCCGGTCCCATGGCGAGGGCGGCCACATCGTCAACACCGCGTCCATGGCGGGGATGAACAGCGGGATGGGGTTCAGCCCTTACTCGGCGAGCAAGTTCGCGGTGGTCAATATGTCGGAGGGTCTGGCGACGCGGCTCAAACCGCTCGGCATTGGCGTGACCGTGCTCTGTCCCGGGTGGGTTCGCAGCCGCATCAGCGAAAGCGGGCGCAATCGGCCGGAGCGCTACGGCCCAACGCGGACGCCAGACCCCGCGAGCCGGGCCGGCGGGCTGGCCGCGCAGATCGCCGAACTCGTACGGTCCGAGCTCGACCCGGCGGATGTCGCGGCACAGGTCCTAACCGCGATCCGCGAGGACGAACTCTACGTGTTCACGCATCACGGCGCGAACTGGCGGGCCGAACTGGAGGAGCGGTTTGCCGCCATCCTGGCGGCGATGGACAAGGCGGCGGATCGCTAATGGGGGTGGCCGCCGCCGCGCACCTATGCCCGCACTCATGTTGGTGCGGGAGTCAAGATTAGTGAAACAAACAGCCACCCTGCAATCATTCGCTATTCTCGTTGCATTAATCCGCCGCGGAATGCACGTGAGAAAGAACCCGCGCGGCGAAAGTCACGCGGCGCCGGGACGCGGCAGTCCCTCCCCTCCGCCGGGCGGCGGGCTCCGGCGACCGACGTCGTCACGGGTCGGAACGCGGCACTCATCCAACCCACGACCTGGCGCCATCGCTTGACGCCCGCACCCTCCCCCGCGTCCCATGCGCCGCGACGGGAAAAGGAACCCAGGCCATGACCAACCGGATCAACGGCGCCATCCAAGTGCTGGCCCAGGATCAGGCGATTTATTACGACGGACCGCACAGCGGCCACGTCCTCACCTACGCCCAGGGCCGCGAGGACGCCGCCACCTGGGCTGACTACATGAACGTCGGGATGGAGCACGGCTGTTTCGACATGACCGGCCTCGAGGCCTATATGCGCGGCCTCGTGGACGGCGGCCCGACCCGCTCCGGCCACCGCACCCCCGCGGTCATCGTCGAGGCACCCGTCAACGGCATCGACGAGAACCATGTCCGCACCAGCGCCTGGCAGTTCCGGCAAATCCTCGGCCGCGGCGTGCACGGCATCCTGCTCTGCCAGGCCGAGTCAGCCGCCGCCACCCGCGCCTTCGTCGAATCCTGTCGCTATCCGCACAACCTGAACGGCGTCGACCCCTCCATCCCCTCCCCCGAGGCACGCCTGCGGGGCGAAACACGCCCACCCAGCCGGGGACCGCTGCTGGGCATCGGCACCAGGGGACGAGGGTCGGAAAGCACGGCGGCGCCAATCTGGGGCGTCTCGGGCGAGGAGTACATGAACCGCTGCGACCCCTGGCCGCTCAACCCGGACGGCGAACTGCTGCTGGGGGTCAAGCTGGAGAGCCCCGAAGGCATCGCCATGGCCGACGAAATCTGCGCCGTCCCCGGTCTCGGGTTCGCCGAGATGGGGCCAGGCGACCTCAGCCTGTCGCTCGGCAGCACGAAGCTGTTGCGCGACCCGTACCCGCCGGTGATGCAGGCGGCGCGCGACAAGGTGCTCGCGGCGTGCCGGCGCAACGGCATCGCCTTCCTGGAAGGCTGCACCCGGGCGAACATCGCCGCCCGGCTCGACGAGGGCGTGCGGGTGATCGCGGGCCACGACCCGGAGATGGCGCGCATCGGCCGGGCGCATCAGAAGCGAGCCCTGCCCGCCTGACACCGGCGCCCAGCGCTGGCCGGTGATCGACCGGTGATCCGCCGGCCATCGGCCGTCGCGGTCAGCCGCCGCCGATCGCGTGCCAGCGCACCAGCCGGAGCGACCCGTGCTGCAGCAAGCGCAGGCGGAGCATCCACAGTTCGGCCTCCTGCACGCACCGCATCGCCTCCCGCCGCGTGGGCGGGACGTTCTCCATGGCCCTGACCGTCGAACGCCAACCCGTCAATGCCTGATGGGTGTGCCGGTCGGACACGTCCTCGGCGACCCGTACATCGAAGCCCAGACGGCCGAGGATGCGGGTGATCGCGACCTCGGTCGGCAGCGCCCTGGCGTCGCGGCGCTCCAGATGCGCCCAGGCGGCAACGACCGGATTGGCGGGGTCGAGCGGCGAGTCGGCGACCAGCTCGATCATCATCAAATGCCCGCTCGGCTTCAGCGCCGCCGCGATCGCCGTAAGCGTGCGCTCCGGCTGGCTGCCGTGCAGCGGCTCCAGCGCCAGGCCGTGATGATAGAAATGCTCGCGAAAGTTCGGTTCAAAGGGGTTCCAGCTCTCGATCTGGGCGCGCTTGGTCAGGTTCCGGTGCTCGATCCGTTCGACCGCCGCGGCGACCAGGTCGGGGTCGGACTCGAAGCCGCTCACCCACACGCCGAGCTGAACGGCCAGCGAACAGGCCGGCCCGCCACCGCCCGCGCCGATCAGCAGCAGGCTGGAGGCCTTGGACAGGCCCATCGGTTTGGCGAGGCGCAGGGTCTCGATCTCGCCGCCGGGGAACTGATATCCCGCGCCCCACAGCGCATCGGTGGTCACGAGACGGTCCCGGGTCCAGGTGGGCGGCGGTCCCGACAAGACCAACGGCGGTGCCTCGGTCATCGCCATGCTCGGCTCGACCCTCGGCACCCGGCGTGACGCTTCGGTCGGCGGGGGAATCGGCCGGCCAAACCAGTTCTTCACGGCGGACAACGCCATCGCTCACACCTCCGGAGGCGAACGTGACCGCGAATAGTTGATAAATTGTTGAGATCGCCGCCCGGTTCAGTCGAATTCGGTCAGCACGTAGCGCACGGTCTCGCTGCCCACGACGCGCGGTCTATGGCGATGCGCCGGGCCGGCCGGGATGTGGATCATGTCCCCCGGTCCGGCCTCGATCGTATGATCGTCGAAACGATAGCGGATTCGCCCGGACAGGATGAATATGGAATGGCCGGTCTCGCACCATGCGGCCTCGGGCGTGCCGGCTGGGTCGGGCGCCCGTTCCTGGTAGCGAAGCGCGATGCCGAAGCCGGTCACCGCCTCCCGGATCTTCAACCGGTCGCTGGCGGCGCGCAGCGGATGATCGGCGGCGGCGAACAAATAGGGGCTTGGGCTCATGACGGACAGTTTGCCCTCGGTTCGAGGCGTTGTCACAGGGCGATGCCTGCCACCGCCGGCGGCTTCCGTCATGACCGGAGCCGGCCGTGCCACGGCGGGTGAGCGGACCGCAGCGCGTTCGTCGCCCCGGCGCGGAGGCGGTCAGATCCGGGAACCCGCTCCGTTCCCACCTGATGCACCCTATGGTAAGCCGGTCCGCGCCGCACGGCCAGAACCCGCCCGCCACCTGGGCTCGTTGTCCAACCGAAACCGAGACACAGGACCGCGGGCCAACTCGCATGGGCACGAAATTGTTGAGGCACACAGCGTGGCACCCTCCCGCCATCGTCATCCCCCCATTGACGTCCCCCCCCCATTGTCATCCCCCCATGATCATCCCATGGGCGAGGCGTTCCCGCATGATCGGCATCGCGCCGACGCGGACGGAACCTCCGCGCCATGCCGTGGCGATGCGGCCAGGTGGCCCGGTACAGCCGGCGTCGCCATGACCGGACGGCGCGCATCCACCCGGTCCGCGGGCCCCGCATGACGTCGGGAGAACGTTTCGCACTCGGCAGCATCGCCCTCGGTTGCCTGGTAGTCGGGCTCAAGAGTCTCGCCTGGTGGCTCACCGGCAGCGCCGCGCTCTACTCGGACGCGCTCGAGAGCATCGTCAACGTCGCGGCCAGCGCGGTGGCTCTGGTGGCGTTGCGCTTCGCCGCCAGACCGGCCGACGCCAACCATCCGTACGGCCATGACAAGGCCGAGTTCTTTTCCGCCGTCATCGAAGGCGTGATGATCGTGGTCGCCGCGCTGTCGATCTTCGACGCGGCCTGGCACGCCTGGCAGACGCCGCGCACGTTCGGCGCGCCCGGGTGGGGCATCGCGTTCAACGCCACCGCCACGTTGATCAACGGTGTCTGGGCGTGGGTCCTGATCCGCGCCGGAAAGCGTTTGCGCTCCGCGACCCTCAACGCCGACGGGCGCCATCTGGTCTCGGACGTGGTGACGGCATGCGGCGTGGTGGTGGGGTTTGGCCTGACCGTTCTGACCGGATACCAAAAGCTCGACCCGCTGATCGCCGCGGCGACGGGCGTCTACGTGCTCTGGTCCGGAGCCTCGCTGATCCGCAGCTCGGTCGGCGGACTGATGGACATGGCCCCCGACGCGGACGTGCTACGCCGCATCAACGCGTTGATCGCCGAGAGCGGGGTCGGCTCGCTCGAAGTGCATGACCTGCGGGCGCGTCAGGCCGGTCGGCTGACGTTCCTGGATTTTCATCTGGTGGTGCCGGGCGCGATGTCGGTCAGTGAATCCCATGCGATTTGCGATCGGATCGAAACCGCGCTCAAGACCGAAATGGACCATCTCGCCATCACCATCCATGTCGAGCCGGAGGAAAAAGCGAAGCTGCGTCCTGAGACTTAGACCAACGCGCTTAAAGACTGACACCCGCGGTTGCCCTTCCGTCATGGCTGGCCACCGAGCCGGCCATCTCGTTCAGCCCGTGCCGCGCCAGATGGCCGGCTCGGTTGGCCGGCCATGACGGGGTTGGTGGGAAGAGTCAGACATTAAACGCGCCGGTACTTGGTCATCGTCGCGGACGCATTCGGCCGGCCATGACGGATGGCGGGCGGCCCGCCGTATCAGACCGGCAACGTGACGATGGCCCTCAAGCCGCCCTCGGGCCGATTCTTTAGCACGACGTCGCCGCCATGCGCGCGCAACATGTTGCGCGCGATCGGCAATCCCAGACCCACACCGCCGGTTTCGCGATTGCGGCTTTGTTCCAGGCGATGAAACGGCTCGAACACCCGGTCCATATCTTCAGCCGGAATACCTGGGCCGTCGTCTTCGATCGTGACCGTGACCGTCCCATCCACTGGCGGCACCATGGTGACCCGCGCCGATCCACCGTAACTTTCCGCGTTTGCAACGAGGTTGCCCAGCGCGCGTTTCAGCGCCACTGGACGCGCCCGGACGGTCTGATGCGCCGGCCCCTGATAGGTCAGGCGGTCGGCCGCCTCGGGATGCGCGTCGCTGGTCTCATCGAGGATGGTCCGCAACAACTCGACCAGATCGACGGACGACACCGGCTCGTTCGCCCGCGCGTCGCGGCCGAAGGCGAGCGTCGCCGATACCATCGTCTCCAGTTCATCGAGGTCGCCAAGGATCTTGGTCCGCAGTTCGTCGTCATCGATGAACTCGGCGCGAAGTTTGAGCCGCGTGATCGGCGTCCGCAGATCATGGCCGATCGCGGTCAGCATCTCGGTCCGGTCGCTGACGAAACGGCGAATGCGCGCCGCCATCGTGTTGAACGCGACAGCGGCGATCGCGGTTTCGGTCGGGCCGTTCTCGGGCAGCGGCGCGGCGTTGACGTCGCGGCCAAGCGCTTCCGCGGCGGCGGCGAGCACGCGCACCGGTTCCGTCAACCGCCGCACCGCCCACAGCGTCAGGCCGGCGGCGGTCAGGGTCATCAACAGGAAGGCGGCCAGGAAGGTCGGCGAATGCCAGGGCCGGATCGGTTCCGGATCGGTCCCGACGTCCAGCCAACCGCCTTCCGGCATATGGAACGCATACAGAATATGTCCCAGATGGAAGCCGCCATACAGCCGTAACTCCAACCAGCGGAGTTTGGGATCGCCGAGCCCGCCGAAATTCACGCCGATGCGAAACAGGCTCTGTTGTCCGCGGGGAACCTCAGGCAGCATTGTGTCCGGCGGTCCATCGCTCAGGTGAACCACCAGACCGGGCGGTATGTGTTGCTCGGCCAGAACCGCCTGGCGCCGCGATGGCTCGGTTGACGCGATCAACCGGTAAATCGGAATGATCCGGAACCCGAGGTTACGCGATTGGGCGAGGCGCTGGATGTCGATCCGGTCCAGCGTATGGATCGTGAGGCCGGCGATCTGCACCAGCGCCAGACCAACCAACACCACGAGCGCGGTCCGGGCCGCGAGACTTCTGGGCCAGAAACGCCATCTCACGCGCGATCGACCGTCGCCGCCAGAACATAACCGCCACCCCGGACGGTCTTGATCAGCTGTGCATTGCGCCCGTCATCCTCGAGCTTGCGCCGCAGGCGGGAGACGGCAACGTCGATCGCCCGGTCGAACGGCCCGGCCTGGCGGCCGCGCAGCAGATCGAGCAGCATGTCGCGGGTCAGGACCCGATTGGCCCGCTCGACGAGGGCCAGCAGCAGGTCGTACTCGCCGCCGGTGAGCGGCACCTCGACCGCCTCGGGATTGAGCAGCCGGCGGCGCGTCGGCTCCAGGGTCCAGCCGCCGAACCGGAAGCCGCGCGCGGAGACCTCGGTCCGGCTTTGCGGCGTATCGCCGGCACGCCGCAACACGGCCCTGATGCGGGCCAGCAGTTCTCGCGGGTTAAACGGCTTGGCGAGATAGTCGTCGGCGCCAAGCTCCAGGCCGATGATCCGGTCCGTCTCCTCACCCATCGCGGTGAGCATGACGATCGGGACATCCGACTGGCTCCGCAGCCACCGCGCGAGGTCGAGACCGGACTCGCCCGGCAGCATGAGGTCGAGCACCACGAGCTGGTAATGCCCGTTGGTCCAGGCGCGGCGCGCTTCCTTGCCGTCGCGCGCGGCGGTCACCCGGATTTGTTGCTTTTCCAGAAAGCGGGCGAGAAGATCGCGGATGTCGCGATCGTCGTCGATGACGAGGATATGTGGGACCGATTCCATGCTTTGTAACATAGCGGCCCAGGTGGCGCCGGGAAACGGCAGTTGCAATTCTTTGCAATTCGTCGCCCCGGTCTGGCTGACTTCGGTCCATTTGATCGCGACAATACTGACGTAACCGGGAGGCCCCCCGGGCCAGGAGGTCAACATGCGAAAAACCATCGTCACCGCCGTCGCGGCGTTCATTCTGGGTGCTGTCACGACCGGAGTTGTGATCTCCTGGGCGCAACCCGCCGGACCACCCGGCGCGCCGCAAGCCGCGGATGGGCCAGGCATGGGCCACGGGCGATGGATGGGTGCGGGACGCAGCGGACCATGGGCGATGCGGATGCAGCAGCGCGGGGGGCAGCGGATGGCGATGATGCGGACGTTCGCGCTCATCCACCGGGCCGAGGACCGGAAACTCACCCCGCCGGACGTGCAAAAGATCGCCGAAGCATTCCTGTTGTGGAACGGCAACCACACCTGGAAAGTGCTCAACGTGAAGCCTGAGGGAGACGCCGTCGGCTTCGATCTGGCGACGGGTGACGGCTCGGTGATCGCCCACTTCACCATGGATCCGACGACCGCGCGGGTGACCCGCGGCAGCTAGCGCGCGATTGCTCCGGGCAGAACCTCGGCGGCGTGTGACTCACGCGATCGAACCGAACGTCAGGCCATCTTCACCCCGCATGATCGGGGTGAAGATGGTCTGGAGCGCCTTCCGCCCGCTTGCGCCGCCCGCCTCCACCATGGACCCGGTCAATCCAGCCGTGACGGGGAAGGCCCATTCCACCCGCCGGCGATCCGCCTTACGATCGCGGCGTGGCATTTCCCCATCCGCCCGCTTCGGCGCGGCACGCCCTTAAGGAACTGATCCGCGCGGATCCGGACCTCGCAGCGATCCTGGAACGGGCCGGGCCGCTGCCCTGGCGCACGCGCCCCCCCGGATTTCCCGGCCTGCTGCAGGCGATCGTCGCGCAAATGATCAGCAATCAGGCCGCCGCCGCGATCTGGGGCCGGCTGCGCGCGTTGCCCGGGGCGCTGGAACCGGAGGGCTTGCTGGCCCTGCCGGACGACAGCCTGCGCGCCGCCGGCTTGTCTCGCCCCAAGGTCGCGCATGCCCGCATCCTGGCGGACGCCTTCCGAAGCGGCTCGCTCAGCGCCGCTGCCCTGGCAGCGATGGAAAACGACGAGGCGATCGCCGCGATCGCCGCGGTCAAAGGGCTGGGGACCTGGACGGCGGAAATCTATTTGCTGTTCGCCCTGCAACGGCTGGATGTGTTTCCGGCCGGGGATGTCGCGCTGGCGGCGGCGGCGGCCGAACTGAAGGGGCTGGCCGTTCGGCCGGATCCGAAAGCATTGCGTATATTGGCCGAAGCCTGGCGGCCGGCGCGCTCGCTCGCCGCGCGGCTGCTCTGGCACCACTGGCGACACCTCACGGGACGGCCCGCGCTCGACGATTTTCCCGCGTAAAGTCTGGCGCGGCAACGATTTGTTCATACTCCCGGCGCAGCATTCGGGAATGAACACGCCAAACCCGCCTCTGATCCAGTCCCATAAGGCGGCGAGCTTTCAGGAGCGGGGGGTCGCCGCGCCGTTTACCACGCCGCTCCTGGCGGGCGCGCGGATCCGGCCCGCCGCGCGGACCGGGACCGAATTCGTCGTGCCCAACCCGTCGGGCGGGCGTGGGGTTTATATCCTGAGCTGGAGCAGCGTGCGGCAACTGTGCAAGCCGACCGTGCACGACACGTTACTGCATCAGCGCATCTCCCGGCTGCCGGTCATGGAACCGGGCGCCGTGCGGCTCACGGCACGCAAACTCGCCGCCGAGGGCCTGGCGGGGCGGGAGGCGACCGCCGCCGCCGCCGCCGCCGCCGCAGTGGACCGCAAAGAACTGATCCTGGCGAACTTCCTGCTGCTGGTCATGCTGATGGAACAGGTGGAACCGGCGGGTCTGCACATCAGCGCCGACACCGAGCACACGCCGGAACTGGATCGCCGCGCCCGCCGGATCGTGACCCGTGTCGGGGCGGCGATCGGCTGCGGCGTCACCCAGATCAGCGAGGATCTGGAAGCCCTCAGCGCGCTGTTCGTACCCATCGGCCTGCCCGCCGAAACGCCCCCCGCGCGGCTGCCGAAACTGACCGCACGGATCGAGACCGCCGCGAACAGTCTGGGCCAATGGGCGCTGCGATATTCCGATGACGGCTGCGCGAGCCTGGCCTCGTCGCTGTCGCGATCCGCGGCCGTGACCGCGACCTGCGCCACCTCGATGCTCAGCGCCGCGCGGGGCATGACCGAGGATCTGCCAGGCCTGCTCAAGGCCTGGGCCGCCAGCCCGGCCGATGTCGCCAAAAAGGCCAGCCGCGCCGAATGGATCCTCGACGGTTGGGAACGCCTCTGCCTGTTGTGGGAAACGGCTGACAATCCCAGCCTGCAGCGCGCCGTCCTGCGGGAGATGGCGCAGCTGGTCCCCATGCTTCCCAAGGAAGGCACCGATCTGGGCGGCGAGCGCCTCGAACTCGAAGAACTCGAGCCGGTGCTCCGGGC
>Ga0181536_10001425_pt1 | contig 28088 bp, 26 predicted proteins | sample PEATcosm2014_Bin_41_FD_121105 | JGI IMG/M metagenome (GOLD analysis project Ga0181536, IMG submission 121105) | Peatland microbial communities from MTU Mesocosm Facility, Houghton, MI, USA - PEATcosm2014_Bin17_60_metaG | ecosystem: Environmental > Terrestrial > Soil > Wetlands > Peat | place...
CCATGCCGCAGCTCGGCTCGGGCACGCCGCCGCCGGGCGGGTACCAGGTCAGCGCCGACTGGGGGATCTTCCCGAACCTGATGTCCCCGCTGCCGCCGACACGAGACTTCCTGGCCGAGATCTTCGCCGAGCTCCTCGGTGCCATACCGGGCGCCGGCGGCGGCGGCAGGTACGTGCACATCGGCGGCGACGAATGCGTCCTGGACTCCTGGCGGGATGACCCGCGGATCGAGGCGTACTGGCGGCAGCGCGGCCTGTCCGGCCCTGCTGGCCTGCACGCCTGCTTCCTGCGGGACGTGGCTGACCTGCTGGCCGACGACTTCGGCGCCAGGGCGCTGGTGTGGGACGAGGGATTCGCCAGTGCCGCGAGCGGATCCGGCACGCCGGCCGCGCCGGGCATCGCCGGCCCCGCCGCGGCGGCCGGGCAGCTCCGGCCGGACACGATCGTGATGGCCTGGCGGGGGACGGGCATCGCGTGCCGGGCGGCCGGAGCCGGTCACGACGTCATCGCAGCACCGGTGCTGCCCACTTACTTCGACTACAGCCAGGCCGACGACGAGAGCGAGCCGGCCGCGATCGGCGGGCCGATCCGGGTGCAGGACGTGGCGGCGTTCGAGCCGGTGCCCGCCGACTGGCCAGACTCTGCACGCCGGCACCTCATCGGCACCCAGTTCCAGGTCTGGACCGAGTACATCCCCGATGCCCGCGCGCTCGAGTACATGATCTTTCCCAGGGCCTGCGCGCTGGCCGAGGTGGCCTGGGCGGGCAGGCCGTCTCCCTGGCAGGACGATGCGCGCGGATCCCGCCCGCCGCTGCGGCCGCGGCTGGCCAGTCACCTGGGACGGCTTGCAGCGGCCGGGATCGAGTACCGGCCGCTGGACGGGCCCTGGCCCTGGCAGCGCGGCGGGACAGGACCGCGGCGGCACCGGGGCGGTTACCGGGTGCAGGACGTCGCGGTCCGTCTCGGCAACCTCGCGGCCGGCGCGGGTGACTAGGTGGTCCGCGGCCGCCGCGCAGCACGTCCGGCCGGGGTGCCGCGGCCTGCCAGGATGGTTTGACCAGGACCGGTCCTGCGCCTAAGTTGGGCCGACTGGCCGGTATCCGGCCAGCTGGCCCCATCACGGGCCAGCGGCCCGGATCAGCACGGGAGCAGACGAGCATGACGCCGACGGCGCGGCACACTGCCAGCGCCGCTGGCCGGGACGCGGCGAGCCCGGTGCGGGAACGGCTGCTGTCCGTCGCCACCCGCCTCTTCGCGCAGAACGGCTTCGAGGCCACATCGGTGCAGCAGGTCGTCGAGGCCGCGGGCGTGACCAAGGGAGCCTTGTACCACTACTACGACTCCAAGGACGACCTGCTGTATGAGGTTTACCACCGGCTGCTGACCATGCAGCGGGCCAGGCTGGACGAGATCGCGAGCGGCCCCGGCGGCCCGGCCGAGCGGCTCGAGGCGGCCGCGGCTGACGTGCTGCGCACCACCTTCGAGAACATGGACGACATGATCGTCTTCTTCCGCTCGCTGCACCTGCTGCCCGCGGCCAGGCAGGCCCTGATCCGGACGGAGCGGCGGAGTTACCACAAGCGGTTCCGCCAGCTGGTCGATGAGGGCATCGCCGCGGGGGCGTTCCGCGCTGACGTGCCGGCGGACATCGTCGTGCAGTATTTCCTCAGCGCCATCAATCAGCTCGGCACCTGGTACCGGCCCGATGGCCCGCTCAGCCCCGACCAGATCGGCCGGTACTTCACCGGCCTGCTGATGACCGGCCTGCAGGGCAGCTGAGCCCCGGCCGCGGGCTCGCGGGCCCGGTTCACGTCACCAGCAGGCGGGATGACGCCACGCCCAGGGCCTGGCCGCCTCCAGCTGGGCGCTCAGCGCGATCAGCGCCGCCTCACCGGCGGGCCGCCCGGCCAGCGAGACGCCGATCGGCACGCCGTCGCCGGTCCAGTGCAGCGGCAGGCTCACGGCCGGCTGCCCGGTCATGTTGTACATCGGCGTGAACGGGGTGAAGACGCCCTGGCGGCGCAGGTTGTCCAGCGGCTCGCCGTCCTCGCTGAAGTACCCCACCGGCTGCGGCGGCAGGCCGAGCGTGGGGGTCAGCACCGCGTCATAGCCGGCCGTGGCCACGATGGACCGGCGGGCCGCGACCTGCATGCCGGTCACCGCCGCGGCGTAGGCGGCGCCGCTGATGGTCCGGCCGTGCTCGCGCCACGCCCTGGTGACCGGCCGCAGCTGCATCTCCTGGTCCGGCCCGACCTGCGTGTCCAGTGACTTCACCCCCCAGATGGTGGCGAAGTAGCCGGGCATCTCCGGCCCGAACGGCAGCTCGATGTCCTCGACCTCGTGCCCGAGCGAGGCCAGCAGCTGCGACGCGTCCTCCCAGGCGGCGATGCAGGCCGGGTCGGCGGCCGTCCCGTTGGCCGCCGCCCGGTAGCGGCCGATCCGCAGCCGGCCGGGCGCCTGGCCAGCGTGGCCCTGGTCGGCCCAGCCCAGGAAGGTCTGCCCGGCCGGCAGCGGAGGCGCCCAGTACGGGTCACCGGGCATCGAAACGGCTATCGCGTCGAGCATCGCGGCAGCGTCGCGGACTGTCCTGGCCAGCGGGCCCTGGATCGACAGGCCCGGAGAGTCGCCGTCCGCCGGGCCGCTGCTCACCCGGCCGCGGGAGGGCTTCAGGCCGACCAGGCCGCACACGCTGGCCGGGATCCGCACCGAGCCGCCGCCGTCGCTGCCGTGCGCGAACGGGACCAGCCCGGCCGCCACCGCGGCCGCCGAGCCGCCGCTGGAACCGCCTGCGGAGCAGCGCGGATCCCACGGCGACCGGGTCGGCCCGGTGAGGTCGTTGTCGGTGTAGCAGCAGGTGCCGAACTCCGGCGTGCTGGTCTTGCCCAGGCTGACCGTGCCGGCCGCCCGGAGCAGGGTGACCGAGTGAGCATCGGTGTCCGGCACGTGACTGGCGAAGGCGCGGGAGCCGTACGTCGTCCGGATCCCCGCCGTCGCGGTCAGGTCCTTGATGGCGACCGGCACGCCGAGGAGCGGGGGGAGGCCATCGGGGCCGTTCCGGAGGCGGGCGGCTGCCGCCTGCGCGTGCGCCTTCGCCCGGGCTAGGGCCAGCTCGGGCGTCACCGTGATGAAGGCGCCCAGCGACGGGTTGAGCCTGCTGATCCGGGCCAGGTAATGCTCGGCCAGCTCGGCAGGGCTCAGCTCGCCGCGGCGGATGGCGGCGGCCTGCTCCAGCGCAGTCAGATCGTGCGGCTCGGTCATCTCCCGAGTCTAGCCAAACCGACCGGTCGGTACAGAAATCCCTGATTCATGCCAGAACGCAACCCTCGTCCCCGTCTCGTCCGCGCCGGCAGCCAGTCGTCCGCCCGCCTTGCCCGGCGGGCCGGGCGTGTCCGGGCCCTGCTTGCCTGCGGCATGACCAGCCGGGGGGTCATCATGGGGGGGTGGCGATGGCGGGACGGCACTCGGCGGCGACCCCGTTCGTTGGCGGTTCACGATGGTGACGTCGCCGCCGCTGGCCGTGGGCCCGCCGGCCGCGGAGTCCGGAACTGGCGTAACGGAGCGGATGTAACGGTGCGGGAATCATCGGGGGACGTGGCGCCGGGAGATACCACCCCGGGCAGGCCGGCCGCGTACTGGCCGCAGCCGCAGCCCTGGGAACCGGGCTGGCGAGGGCCCGCGCGCCGATGGCGGCGCCGGCTGCTGCGCCTGACCGGGCTGTGCCTGGTGATCGTGCTGATCGGGCTGGCTGCCTTCGGCGTGCTGCTGCTCGTCACGCCGTCGGTCTCCGGTGCCTGGCAGCTGGCGAGGTCGGAGGCCGTCAGCCACCATTCGGTGTTCCCCGGCCCGGCCGTGCCGCCGCGTTTCGCCACCTCGCTGGAGGCAACCGAGGACCACAGGTTCAGCGAGGAGCCGGGCGTCGACCCGATCGCCGTCTTGCGGGTGATCGAGGGGAAGATCACCGGGAAGGGTGACCAGGGCGGTGCCACGCTGTACCAGCAGCTGGCCAAGATGCTGTACACGCCCGGTCGCGCCGGGCTGCGGGTGGAGGCCGAGCAGGTGGCGCTGGCGGTCAAGCTCAAGTTCACGTACTCAGGGCCGCAGGTAGTCCGCATGTATGCCGATGTGGCCTATTTCGGCAACGGCTTCTACGGCCTGAAGGCTGCGAGCTGCGGCTACTTCGGGGTGCCGCCAGCCGGGCTGTCCTGGCCGCAGGCGGCCCTGCTGGCCGGCCTGGTGCAGGCTCCGTCCCTGGATGACCCGCTGCTGTATCCGGCTCAGGCGCGGATCCGGGAGGAGCACGTCATCGGCAGGCTGGTGGCGATCGGCGCGCTGACCCAGGCGCAGGCCAGCGCCGCGCTGCAGACCCCGGTGTCAGGCCTCGTCGCTGGCGGCGGCCAGGGGTGCGCGGCTTAGCTGGCCGGGCATTCCTGCCGGGACCGTCATTGCCGCGCGGGCGCGCCCGCGCGGCCGGGCGTGCCGGGGCCCGGTCCGCCGGCCCGGCAGGTCCGTCCCGGCCGGCTCTCGCCACACCCACTTGCGGTAGGACCAGAACCGGAACAGCGTTCCCAGGCCGGTGCCGACGACGACAGCAGCCAGGTAAGACGCCCGGCCGGTGAAGCCGAGCAGGTCGTCGGCCAGCCATACGCATGCGGCCTGGATCAGCAGCCCGATGCCGTTCAGGACTGTTCCCTAACGGAACGGCCGAGCCTGGTCGGGGAGTGTCGTGTCGGCCTGCGGCCGCGATGGCTGGGCGGGCAGCGGCTGGGCCTGAAGCGGCTGGGCTGGTAGTGACTGAGACGAGGGCTGGGCCTGCGGGGAGTCGGCCAGCCCGGCGGGCGCACTCGGCGTCATGGCCGGCTCCAGCAGCTCAGCCTGGGGACCGACGGCCTCGGGAAGGACCCCCGCCGTGGCGTCACGACGCTCCACCCAGACGAACCTGCGGTAGGACCAGAAGCGGAACAGGGTCCCGAGCACGATGCCGATCAGGAGGGCGACGTTGGACGAGAACTTGTCCGTGAGGCCCAGCGCGTAGTTGGTGAACCCGAGGCAGGCCAGCTGAATCAGCAGGCCGATCCCGTTCAGAACGAAGAAAAGGATGGTCTCGCGATGGATGGCCGTCCGCTCGCGGTGCCGGAATGTCCAGTACCTGCTGCCGAGGAACGTCACGATGGTCGCCGCGACGGTGGCGATCACGTTGGCCTTCAGCCAGCCCAGCTGGAACTGGGCGCGCAGCAGGTTGGTGCCGCCATCGGTCACCAGGAACCCGATCAGCCCGACGACGCCGAACTTGGCGCCTTCATGGATCAGCTGCCTGAATCGCAGGTAAAGATCGCGCAACATGCCCACTCGGGCGACCTTCCTTCTCGGATTCGCCGGGTCAGTGCCGTGCCGTAGAGCCGTTCAACCCCTGCTACTCAGCGGAACTGGGCAGCCTCGCGCCGTGATCTCGTGGCTCCGGACCCGCCACGGCAGCCTCTGCAGAGGGTACCGCTAGTCCAGCAGCCATATGGCCGGGAGCCCGGTCAAGGCGGGCATGCTTTCGCTGGCATCCCGCGCTGCCCGCCAGCATCTTCTGTACCCGATCTTCTGTACCCGCTAGCCAGAAACTCATTCGATACCTCAGCGCACGCCGAGTACCCTCGCGGGAGTGCCCGATGCTGACGTCCTGATCCGCGCGAGTGGCCTGACCAAGAAGTTCGGCGACTTTACCGCGGTGGACGGGATCAGCTTCGAGCTGCACCGCGGAGAGGCCTTCGGCTTCCTCGGCCCCAACGGAGCGGGCAAGTCGTCGACCATGCGCATGATCGGGTGCGTGTCACCGCCGACCGGCGGCGAGCTCTCCATCCTGGGTCTCGATCCGGTGCGGGACGGCCCTGCCATCAGGGCCAGGCTCGGCGTCGTCCCGCAGGAGGACACCCTGGACGTTGAGCTTACCGTCCGCGAGAACCTGCTGATCTACGGACGCTACTTCGGCCTGCCGCGAGCGGTGATCTCCGAGCGGACCGCCAGGCTGCTGGACTTCGTGCAGCTGGCTGACCGCGCGGAGGACCAGGTAGAGCCGCTATCCGGGGGGATGAAGCGGCGGCTGACCATCGCCCGGTCGCTGATCAACGAGCCGGAGATCCTGCTGCTGGACGAGCCGACCACCGGGCTGGACCCGCAGGCCCGGCACGTCGTCTGGGACCGCCTGTACCGGCTCAAGCAGCAGGGCGTGACGCTCGTCCTGACCACGCACTACATGGACGAGGCCGAGCAGCTCTGCGACCGGCTGGTGGTCATGGACCGGGCCAGGATCGCGGCCGAGGGCTCCCCGCGGGAACTGATCGAGGCCTACTCCACGCCCGAGGTGCTGGAGCTCCGGTTCCGCATCGCGGAGCACGATCAGGCCGCGGAGAAGCTGGCCGACGTGCCGGCGGACCGGATGGAGGTGCTCGCCGACCGGATCCTGCTCTACGTGCCGGACGGCGATGTCGCGCTGGCGTCGGTCCGGGCCCTCGGCCTGGAGCCGCTGACCTCCCTGGTCCGGCGCAGCACCCTGGAGGACGTCTTTCTCTGGCTGACCGGCCGGCGGCTGGAGGACTGATGGCCGCACCGGTAGCGCCCCCGGCTGACCAGCCGCGCGGCCTGGCCCCGGCCGCGGCGGCCGGCCCGTGGCAGATGGCGCTGCGGGAGTTCCGGTTCTGGCTGGTCAACTACCGGCGCACCTGGCGCGGGTCGATCTACTCCAGCGTGCTCAGCCCGGTGCTGTACCTCGGCGCGATGGGGCTCGGCCTGGGCACGCTGGTGGACGCGCACGGACTCGCCCGCCTGGGCGGGGTCAGCTACCTGGACTTCCTCGCGCCCGGCCTGCTGGCCGCCGCCGCGATGCAGACGGCCATGGGGGAGTCCACCTATCCGGTCCTCGGGTCGGTGAAGTGGCTGAAGACCTATCAGGCGGCGGCGGCCAGCCCGCTGCGGCCCGCGGACATCTTCCACGGGCACCTGCTCTTTACCGTGCTGCGGCTGGCGATGAACTGCTCGATCTTCCTGGCCGTGATGGCGGCGTTCGGCGCGGTCCGGTCCGCCTGGGTGCTGGCCGCGCTCCCGGCCGCGGTCCTGACCGGGCTGGCGTTCGCGGCCCCGATCGAGTCCTACGCGGTGACCAGGGACAAGGATCAGTCCTTCGCGATGCTGTTCCGGTTCGGCATGATCCCGCTGTTCCTGTTCTCGGGGACCTTCTTCCCCGTCACCCAGCTTCCCGCCTGGATCCGCCCGCTGGCCTACGTCACCCCGCTCTGGCATGGCGTGGCCATCTGCCGGTCGCTCAGCCTGGGCACGGCTGATCTGCCCGGCGTGCTGGCTCACGCCGGTTACCTGGCCGCGGTCGCGGCGGCGGGGATCGCGGTCGGCCAGCGTGCCTACCGGCGGCGGCTCTATGTCTGAGCGGGCGATGCCAGCCGGGGCGACGGCAGCCGGGGCGACGGCAGCCGGGGCGACGGCACGGATGGCAGGCCGGGCAGCGGCAGGAGGGCCTGCGCCGTGAGCGCGCCGTCGGTGCGGTCGCTGCCGCTGCGGATCCTGCCGCTGCCGATGCTGCTGGCCCGCGGCGGCGGACTCGGCGGCCGCGGCAGTGCCCGCCTGATCGAGCGGCACGCCCGCGCCTACCGGCATGCCTGGCTGGTGCTGATCTCCGGCTTCTTCGAGCCGCTGTTCTACCTGCTGTCGATCGGCGTCGGAATCGGGTCCCTGGTCGGGCACGTGGTCGGGCCGGGCGGCAAGGCGGTCGGCTTCACCAGCTTCGTGGCGCCGGCGCTGCTCGCGACCTCGTCCATGAACGGGGCGATGTTCGACTCCACCTTCAACGTGTTCTTCCGGCTCAAGTACGCCAAGCTCTACGACTCGGCGCTGGCCACGCCGATGCGCGCTGGCGACGTGGCGCTGGGCGAGATCGGCTGGGCGCTGATCCGCGGCGGCCTGTACGCGGTGGCCTTCCTGGTGGTCATGCTCGCGCTGGGGCTGGTGCACTCGGCCTGGGCAGTTCTCGCGCTGCCGACCGCGCTGCTGATCGGCTTCGCCTTCGCCTCGGCCGGCATGGCCGCGACCACCTACATGCGCAGCTGGCAGCACTTCGAGTTCATCACGCTGGCCACCCTGCCGATGTTCCTGTTCTCGGCGACCTTCTACCCGCTGAGCGTCTACCCGCGGCCGCTGCAGATCGTGGTCGAGTGCACTCCGCTGTATCAGGGCGTGGTGCTGATGCGCGGGCTGACGCTGGGCGTGGTCGGCCCCGGCCTGATCGGGCCCGCGGCCTATCTCGCGATCATGGGCGCGGCCGGGCTGACCCTGGCAGGCCGCCGGATCAGCCGCCTGCTCCTGAAGTAGGCCCCTGGTCTCAGCCCGCGCTGATGCCTCGTCGCCACGCACGGGCAGCTGGCCTGGCGCGGTCATCCTCTCGGCTAGATCGAGCCCGATGGCACCAGCGTGCTGACGCACACGGCAACGTCGTCGCGCTCATTCGCCGCCAGCGAGCGACGCAGGGATACGCACTGATCGCTTAATGCAAGGGTGATCTTTAGCGGCATACCGGCGGGCCGGCCGAACACGCTGCGCGTGGTGGAGTTCGATCTGAAGGCCTTCTTAACCGTCGTCGGGGAAGACCCGCTTGCTGTTGCCGTGACAGGCCGGCGCAGTCCAACCCGGTCCTGCGGGGCTGTCCGCCCGCTGTCAGGGCGGATCGCGGAAGTCGGATCGTGCCGCTGGTGCGGGTGCCGCGCATTCTGCCGAAGATCCTGCAACCTGCCAGGCGGGCCGACCGGTTGCGGTGCTGCGCACGGACCGGGACCGGGCGATGGTGCTAGCGGTGCTGCTGGCTGGGTGTGCCGCCGCGGCAGCCAGGCGCACTCCTTCGCGATCTCCACTTTGCTCTCGTGGAGGGGCCAGTGGTACGTGGTCCACCTCGGCGGCCACGTCCGGACCAGCCGTGGCGGCATGGTCAACCAGCACGCTGTGCCGCCGGGCGTACCGGGGCCGCCCGGCGGCTGCTTACCGGCAGCCCGCACTGGACGCCCATGCAGGCGAACGCCGTTACCGATGGCGGGCGGCGGCCCGCGAGCACCGCAGGAACAGGGCCTTGCGCGCCGCTTTAGCGACCGGCCTGACCGGGTGGTGGGCGCCGATAGCCTCCAGCACGGACTCGGCCGGCGGCGCTGGCGACCGGCCGAGCTCAGTGGCCAGCCGGGCCTGCTCCTCGTCGTCGCCGGCCAGCGCCAGAGTCCCCAGCATCCCTGCTGGCCCAGTCGTGACAAGCCGCTGGAACAGCACCTGGGCGAAGCTGTCCCGGTCCCCGGGGTCGAACCCAGCCAGATCCGCGAACATCCTCAGCACCGGGGCGGCCGCCTCAGACGCCTGGACCGCCTCCGGTGGCGGCAGTGGCACCGGAGGCAGGGCCATGGAGGACTGCGCGCTCCTGTCTGCGGCGCCGCCGGTACTGAAGGCGTTGTCGGGCAGGACGGCCTTCCGCTCCTCGTCGCTGAGCGAGTTGAACCTGGTGACCCACTGCTCCAGCTGCGCCGGATCGCTCGGGTCGGCGCCGTCCGCGAGCGCGCCCGAGAAGATGGACTTGGCCATCCCGAAGTTGGCGGGGTCTCCCATAGCCGCCACGAACTCGCTGGCCGCGCCGGTAGCGGCAGCGCGGAGCCGCGCCGGAGACGCCGATCCCGGCGCGAGGAGACGCTCGGCCGCTAGGTAGTCGGTGAACGCGGCGATGCTGCCAGGGATGGTCACGCTGTCCGCTTGCGACACACTGAGCTTGCGCGGACACCAGCTGAGCAGGAACTCCGCAACGTCGCTGGTGGTCCAGCGGCCGAGGTGGCCGTCACCGTAAGCGAACTTCCACTCCAGCGCGATGCCGGCGTCGACGGTCGCGTCGTCCGCCGCTGCCTCATCGAGCCCCGGCTGCGCCTTCAGCCAGCCACCGAACCCGTCCAGCAGCCGACCCCGGACCCGACCGAATCCAGCCTCGTCGTCCTGTCTGAGCTCCAGCTGCACCGGTCCAGCATTCCATGCGAGCGGCGCGCGGGCGCTGGATCTGCCGCCAGCCGATAACGACAGCGATAGGAGCGGAACGGGGCCGTTTCCGCCGACGGCAGTCGCCGCACGCACACCGCCATTCGCTTCGGCCGATGCGCGCCATCGTTGCGATGGCGACGGTTCCGCCCGGCTGGACGACACGGACGAGTTCTGTAACGGCTCGGTCGCGGTCAGGTGGACTGATGAGGTGATACATCAGGCCGAGGGACAGGGCCGCGACGAGGACCGCGCCACCGGTGGTGATGTCGTCCTCGACCAGGACGACGTGCTGTCCGGCGGATCGTCGCCCTCGGCTAGCTTGCACGTGAGTCGACAGCGCGCATCCATGTCGCGGGCGAGCTGCTTTGCGCGTCGGCCGTACCTCGATCCTCGAGGCACCGGCCAGCCATTGTCAGTCGGTGCCGCAGGCAGCGAGTTTCCCACCCGGATGCGATGCGTCAGAGCAGGTATTGCATGTCCAGTCCATGCGGCATGCCGGTAAGAGGGCCCCCTGTGCGCGTAGCATCGCAGTGTGACGTTCGAGCGGATCACGACAAACCCTGATGTCATGGGTGGCCTGCCGTGCATCAGGGGTCTTCGGTTTCCCGTGGCGACAGTGGTCGCGATGGTCGCCGATGGGATGACGGTCGAGCAGATTCTGGCAGAACATCCCGATCTGACGCGAGAGGACGTCAGGGAGGCCCTGCTCTACGCTGCTGAGGCCGTGCGGGAGCGGGAACTGCCGCTTCGGCACTCGGCGTGAAGTTCCTGATCGTCCTGGCGGCCAAGGGCCGCACGCAGACTCGGCCGCAGCAGGATATCGAGGTCGTGGGACCCAGCAGTAGGCGGCAGGTTCGAGTCGCGCTCGGGGCGCCCGGGTTCGATGGCAAGTCAGCGGGATGGCGGCTGGGCACCGGGTCTAGGACTGGCGGGCGAGTAGCTCCAGGCGCGCGTGCAGCTCGGGGACGTGGGCCTCGTGCTCGGGCTTCATCAGGACGCTGCGCAGGATGCGGGCGCCGTCCTGATCGGCCACCGCTCCCCGATGCCGCCGGGCGAATGCTGCCTCGGGCACTCGCAGCGTGCTGAGGAAGACGGGCCGGGCGGCGTCCGCCATCCCGGCGCGCATGATGCGGGCGGAGGCCGCGTCGATCGACGACATGCTGCGCTCGCCGGTCACCGGGAAGTAGCAGACGATGTCCAGCTCCGGCGGCTGGTACAGCGCCAGCCTCGCCGAGGACCGCAGCAGCTCCGCCCAGGCCAGTGCGGCCCGGCGGCCGGCGGCCAGGACCTGGCCGAGCCCTGCGGGGGTGGGCGGCAGCAGCCGGAAGGTCAGCCAGAGCGCCGCGGCGGCGGCGCCGGCCCGGGAGCACTCCAGGCTGATCTCGCCCAGGTGCAGCTCGCCGGAGGTGAAGTAGGTGTACGGCGAGTCGTGCTGGTAGAGCCGGCCGACGGACGGGTCGCGGAACAGCACCGCGCCGCAGCCGTAGGGCTGAAGGCCGTGCTTGTGCGGGTCGACCACGATCGAGTCGCAGTCGGCGAGCGCCCGCCACGGGGCCGGGTCCAGGCCGGCCGGGTCGTCCAGCCCCGCCAGCAGGGTGAAGAAGCCGCCGTAGGCGGCGTCCGCATGTACCCGCACGCCGTGTCGGCGGGCGATGGCCAGCACCTCGTGCACGGGGTCGATGGCGCCGAGGCCGGTGGTCCCGGCCGTGGCGACCACGGTGCCGATCCCCCCGCCGGCCAGCAGCGCGTCCAGCGCGGCGAGATCCATCCGGCCGGCCGCGTCGACGGGCACCGGCGTGCCCTCGACCCCGAGCACCCCGCACATCCGGCTGTGGGTGTAATGCGCCTCGGCGCTGTAGGCGACGCCCCGGCCCGGGTGCAGCTCGCGGGCGATGTAGAGGGCCTCCAGGTTGGCGATGGTCCCGCTGCTGGTGAGGTGGCCCAGGTGCGGGGCCAGCCCGAACATGCCGGCCAGCTGGGCGATGACCTCCTTCTCCATCCGCGCCGTGGCCGGGCCGCCGTCCAGCGCGTGGTTGTTCGGGTTGATCAGCATCGCGGTAAGGTAGCCGACGATGGCGGCGGGATGCGGCGGTTTCAGCATCTGGCCCGCGTAGGACGGATGGAAGAACGGGTAGTTGTCCCGCAGCCGCTCGGTGAAGGCACCGAAGGCGGCAGCGAACTGCTCGTCGCTGACGCGCAGCGAGGGAACGGGCTCGAACGGGCCGAAGGCGGCCTCCCAGCTACTGACCGCCTCCACCGCGCTACTCAGCCAGCGCTGCACGTCCATGGCCGCCACCTCCCTCCGTTACAGCCGGGCTAGCGCCTCGCGCAGCGGGTCCAGGCCGAGCGATCCGAGGGCGAGGGCCTGGCGGTGAAAATCGCGCAGGTCGAAGGCCGGCCCCTGCCGGGCGCGGGCCTCCTCGCGGGCCTGCATCCAGATCCGCTCGCCGAGCTTGTACGAGGGCGCCTGGCCGGGCCAGCCGAGGTACCTGTTCAGCTCGAACCGCAGCATGTCGTCCTCCACCTGCACCAGCGAGCGCAGGAACTCCCAGGCCAGCTCGGCATTCCAGGTCTCGCCGTCATGCCAGCCCGTGCCGCCCGGGATGGGAAGCTGCAGGTGCACGCCCAGGTCCACGACCACGCGGGCGGCCCGCAGCAGCTGGCCGTCGAGCATGCCCAGCAGGTTGCCGGGGTCGGAGAGGTACCCGAGTTCCTCCATCAGCCGCTCGGCGTACAGGGCCCAGCCCTCGCCGTGCCCGGACACCCAGCACAGCAGGCGCTGCCACCGGTTCAGCCGGTCCTGCTCGAAGACGGCCTGCGCGATCTGCAGATGGTGCCCCGGCACGCCCTCGTGGTAGATGGTGGTGATCTCCTTCCAGGTGGAGAACTCCTCCACGCCGTCGGGGACGGCCCACCACATCCGGCCCGGCCTGCTCCAGTCCTCGCTCGGCCCGGTGTAGTAGATCCCGCCGTCGCTGGTCGGGGCGAGCATGCACTCGATCCGGCGGGCCGGCTCGGGGATGTCGAAGTGGGTGCCATTCAGGTCGGCGACAGCGCTGTCGGCGAATCCCTGCATCCAGTCCCGCAGGTTCTCCCGGCCGTTGATCCGGCGGCCAGGGTCGGCCTCCAGCGCGGCGATGGCCTCCGGCAGGCCGCCGCCCGGCACGATCTGGCCAGCGACCCTGGTCATTTCCGCCCGGAGCCGCCTGACTTCCTCCCAGCCCCAGGCGTAGGCCTCATCGAGGTCGATGACGGCACCGAGGAAATTGCGGGATGCCAGGGCGTACCGGTCGCGCCCGACCGCGTCGCGCTCGGGTGCCTGCGGCAGCAGGTCGGTCTCCAGGAACCGGCCGAGGCTGGCCGTGGCCGCGCTCGCTGCCTCGGCAGCCCGGTCCAGGTCCGTGCGTAGCGCGCCCTCGGCGCCGGTCCGCCCGACCAGGTCGCCGTAGAAGTCACCGCTGCCCGACCACTCGGCGCACTGCCGCGCGCATGCCAGGATCTGGCGGCGGGCGGCTACCCGGCCCTGGCTGGCGGCCTCGGCATAGGTCTGCCGCAGGCCCGCGTACGCCCCGGGCACCGCGGCCATCCGGGCGGCCAGGTTGCGCTGCGCCTCCTCGCCTTCGGCGGGCATGAGGTCAAAGACCTGGCGGACCCCCTGCACCCAGCTGGCGATCACGTTGATGTCGCTGGTGACGACTCCCGCGTCATACAGCTCGACGGCCACCGCGAGGCGCTCCAGCATGGCGGCCTGCGCGACCCGCTCGCGCTCGTCCGCCGGGGCCAGCCGGCGCAGGGCGGTGATCGTGGCGCGGTCCAGCTCGGCCCTGGCGGCGAAGCCCGCCGGGGTCAGGTCGGGCATCCGGTCGTCGTGGCCGGCGATCCCGGCCATGGTGGCGGTCACCGGGTCGAGTTCGGCTACCTGCGGGACGTACCGCTCGGCGATCTCATCGACTGTGCTCATGGCCGAAGACCTTACCGAGCCGCCGCCGGGCTGCCGCGCGGCGTCCGGCTCCGGCGGCGGTCAGGCGGGCGCGGTGAAGTAGCGGCGCGGGTTATCCACCAGCATGGCCCGGATCTGCGCCTCGCTGACCCCGCGGTCGCGCAGCGCCGGGAGCACGTCATCGAAGATGTGCTGGTAATGCCAGGCGGGCGCGAACAGCGGGATCTGGTCCTGGCGGAACCAGTCGATGTAGCAGGCCGCGTCGTGCGAGAGGACCATGCTGCCGGCGTAGCCGCGCGCGCACATCGCCGCGACCGTGTCCACTCGCTGCTCGAACTCCGCGGTCACGTAGAGGCCGAACCTGTCCATCCCGAGCAGGCAGCCGGCCTCGGCCAGCTCGGACAGGTAGGCCAGATCGGAACTGTCGCCGCTGTGGCCGAGCACCACCCTGGCCGGATCGGCGCCTTCCTCGCGCAGCACCCGCAGCGCGGTCAGTCCCGACCGGGACTGCGGGTACGTGTGCACGGTGACGGGCGCGCCGGTCACGGCGTGCGCGCGGGCCGCCGCCCGGAGCACCCGCTCTACCCCCGGGGTGAGGCCCGGCTCGTCGATCGCGCACTTCAGGAAGGCCGCCCTGACCCCGGTGCCGGCGATTCCCTCGGTGATGTCGGCGATGAACATGGCCGTCATCGGGTCCGATGCCGCTCCGCCCTGCCCCCGGCCCCGGTAGCGGAAGTACAGCGGAAGCTCGTTGTAGGTGTAGAGGCCGGCTGCCACGATGATGTTGATGTCGGTGCGTTCCGCCACCCGCCGGATCCGGGCGATGTCCCGGCCGAGGCCGAGCACGGTCGGGTCGGCGATGGTGGCGCAGCCGCGCTGGTGCAGCGCGGTCAGCCTGGCCGCGGCGTCGGCGATCCGCTCGTCCTCATCCCAGCCGGCCGGGTAGTTCTGCCGGATCTCCTCGTTCAGCACGAACACGTGCTCATGCATCAGCGTGGCCCCGAGCGCCGCGACGTCAACTGGGCCCCGTACCGTCTCGACCTGCGGCATGAGATGACCGTAGCGTGGTGTCCATACCGCCCGGTAGGTAGTCTTGTCCGGACTCTCCAGGAGGCAGCCGATGGATTTTGCCTACGACGCGCGCACCGAGGAGCTTCGCGGGCAGCTGCTGTCGTTCATGCAGGAGCAGATCCGCCCCGCGGAGAAGGTGTTCGCCGAGCAGGTGGCCGAGCTGGCTGAGCAGGGCAGGGTGTGGGAGCGCCCCGCGGTGATGCAGGAGCTGAAGGCGGAGGCGCGCAGGCGCGGGCTGTGGAACCTGTTCCTGGCTCACCATCCCGCGGGCGCCGGCCTGACGAACCTGCAGTACGCGCCGCTGGCGGAGATCACCGGGCACAGCCCAGCGCTGGCTCCCGAGGCGCTGAACTGCGCCGCCCCGGACACCGGCAACATGGAGCTGCTGGCCGAGTTCGGCAGCGAGGAGCAGCACGAACGCTGGCTGCGCCCGCTGCTCGACGGCGAGATCAGGTCCGCCTTCTGCATGACCGAGCCCGACGTGGCCTCCTCCGATGCCATGAACATCGCGACCAGGATCGAGCGCGACGGCGACAGCTACGTGATCAACGGCCGCAAGTGGTGGTCCTCGGGCGCGATGGACCCGCTGTGCCAGATCCTGATCGTGATGGGCAAGACCGACCCCGCGGCCGAGGGGCACCGGCAGCAGTCGATGATCCTGGTCCCGCGGGACACGCCGGGCGTCACGGTGCAGCGCGGGCTGCACGTCTACGGCTACACCGACGGGACCCACGGCGGTCACGCCGAGGTCGAGTTCCGTGATGTCCGCGTGCCCGCCGCCAACCTGATCGCGGGCCAGGGCGACGGCTTCGCGATTGCCCAGGCCAGGCTCGGCCCGGGCCGGATCCACCACTGCATGCGCCAGATCGGCGCGGCCGAGCGGGCGCTCGAGCTGATGTGCCGGCGCGTCAATGAGCGGATCGCCTGGGGCAAGCCGCTCGCCGAGCAGGGCGTGATCCAGGACTGGATCGCCGAGTCCCGGGTCCGGATCGAGTCCGCCCGGCTGCTCGTGCTGAAGACCGCCTGGCTGATGGACACGGTCGGGAACAAGGGGGCGCACACCGAGATCCAGGCCATCAAGGTCGTCACGCCGCGGATGACGCAGTGGGTGATCGACAAGGCAGTCCAGGCCCACGGCGCTGCCGGCGTCAGCCAGGACTTCCCGCTGGCGCAGATGTGGGCGGGTGCGCGGACCATCCGGCTCGCGGACGGTCCCGACGAGGTGCACAAGCGCTCGCTCGCCCGGCGCGAGCTGCGCAAGTACAGCTAGGCGACGTCCTATTACCTTTCACCGATACAGCAGCTACCAGGAGGACACAGACATGTCAGAGGCAGCAGGCCGGGTCGCCATCGTCACCGGCGGGGCGCGGGGCATCGGCGCGGGCACCGCCCGCCGCCTGGCCGCGGACGGGCTGGCGGTCGCCGTGCTCGACCTTAAGGAAGGCGACTGCACCGACACCGTCGACGCGATCACCGCGGCCGGCGGCAGGGCGCTGGCGGTCGGAGCCGACGTGAGCAACTCCGGGCAGGTCGCCGCCGCGGCGGACAAGGTCGTCAGCGAGCTCGGGCCGCCCGCGGTGCTGGTCAACAACGCCGGCATCATCCGCGACAACATGCTGTTCCGGATGACCGAGGAGGACTGGGACGCGGTCATGGGGGTGCACCTGCGGGGCGCGTTCCTGATGAGCCGGGCCTGCCAGAAGCACATGGTCGACCAGCACTTCGGCCGGATCATCAACCTGTCGTCCAGCTCCGCGCTGGGCAACCGGGGGCAGGCTAACTACTCGGCCGCCAAGGCCGGCATGCAGGGCTTCACCAAGACGCTCGCCATCGAGCTTGGCCCGTTCGGCATCACCGCGAACTCGGTCGCCCCCGGCTTCATCGCCACGGACATGACGGCAGCAACGGCCGCCAGGATCAAGATGGACTTCGAGGAGTTCCAGAAGGCCGCGGCGGCCCAGATCCCGGTCCGCCGGGTCGGTCAGCCCGAGGACATAGCGCACGTGATCTCGTTCCTCGCCAGCGAGGGCGCGGGATTCGTCTCCGGCCAGGTCATCTACGTCGCGGGCGGCCCGCTGTGCTAGCCAGGGGCGCTGTGCCAGCCAGGGGCGCTGTGCTAGCCAGGGGCAGAGCCGGGGGTACGCGGCTCGCGGCTGGCCAGCGGCTGGCCGGCCGGTGAGCGCCGGGGACCTGCGCGAGCAGGTACGCGAGTTCCTGGCCGCGCATGACCCGGCGGCGAGCGACCGGCTGGAGTTCCTGCGGGCCCGGTTCGATGCCGGCCTGGCCTGGGTGCACTACCCGGCCGGGCTAGGCGGCCAGGGCCTGTCCCGCTCGCTGCAGCCGGTGGCCGACGCCGAGTTCGCGGCGGCGGGCGCGCCGACCAACCGGCCCGAGCGCAACGGCATCGGGCTCGGCATGGCCGCTCCCACGATCCTGGCCTACGGCAGCGAGGAGCAGAAGGGGCGCTGGCTCCGGCCGCTGTGGACCGGCGAGGAGATCTGGTGCCAGCTGTTCAGTGAGCCCGGCGCCGGCTCTGACCTGGCCAGCCTGGCGACCAGGGCCGTCCCCGACGGTGCCGAGTGGGTGGTGAACGGGCAGAAGGTCTGGACCTCGTCGGCCCATGTGGCCCGCCGGGCCCTGCTGGTCACCCGGACCGACCCGGACGTGCCGAAGCACCAGGGCATGACGTACTTCGCCCTCGACATGACCGCGCCTGGCGTCGAGGTCAGGCCGCTGCGCCAGATCACCGGCGAGGCGGAGTTCAACGAGGTTTTCCTCTCCGACGTCCGGATCCCCGACGCGGACCGGATCGGCGCGGTCGGCGAGGGCTGGCAGGTCTCCACCGCCACGCTGATGAACGAGCGGGTGGCCATCGGCGGCACTGCCGCGCCCAGGGAGGGCGGCATGATCGGAACCGTGGCCCGGACCTGGCGGGAGCATCCCGAGCTGCGCACGCCGGGCCTGCACGACCGGATGCTGCGGCACTGGGCCGACGCCGAGGTGGCGCGGCTGGCCGGCGCCCGGCTGCGCCAGCAGCTGGCCGCCGGCCATCCTGGCCCGGAAGGCTCGGCGGCCAAGCTGGTGTTCGCCCGGCTGAACCAGGAGATCTCGGAGTTCGAGGTCGAGCTGGGCGGCGCTGACGGCCTGCGCTACGGGGACTGGACCATGCGCCGTCCGACCGGGGCCGATTTCTTCGGCCGCGACCCCGGCTACCGGATGCTGCGGGCCAAGGGCAACTCGATTGAGGGCGGCACCTCGGAGATCCTGCGCAACATCATCGCCGAGCGGGTGCTCGGGCTGCCCCCGGAGATCCGGGTGGACAAGGACGTGCCATGGAAGGACCTGCCCCGGTGAGCCAGACGACGACGCAAGCGGAGCCCGGCCGCGCCGCGCGGCCGGACCAGGCCGCGGGGCACCCGGCCGGAGTGCCCGACCTGCTGTACGGCGAGACGGAGACGCAGCTGCGCAGCGCGGTCCGTGACCTGCTGAGCGATCGCGCGGCCTGGCCGGACGTGCTGGCCAGGACCGAGACGGCGGACTCCTGCGACGCCGGCCTCTGGCACACGCTGGCCGCCGACGTCGGCTGCGCCGGGCTGCTGGTGCCCGAGGAGCATGGCGGCGCGGGCGCATCGGTGCGGGAGGCAGCAGTCGTCGCCGAGGAACTCGGCCGCGCCGTCGCGCCGGTGCCGTTCCTGGGCAGCGCGGTGGTCGCCACGACCGCCCTGCTGATCGCGGGCGACGGCGAGCTGCTGGGCGGCGTCGCGGCGGGAACGGTGACGGCGGCGCTGGCCGTGCCGTTCGCGGCCGGTCCCGGCTCGCGGCCCGCGCCGACCGTCCGGCTGGTCGCGCCGCAGGACGGCGACCCGGCCGGGACCGCCCGGCTCACCGGGTCGGTCCGCGGGCTGGCGGACGCGCTGCCGGCCGACGTGCTGCTCATCCCGGCCGACGGCGTGCCCTATGGCCTCTACGCGGTGCAGGCCGGCCAGGCGGGCCTGATCCGGACGCCGGTGACCTCGCTCGATGCCACCCGGCAGCTCTGCGACCTGACCCTCGACAACGTGCCGGCCCGGCAGATCGCGGCGGGCGGCACGGCCGAGCGGGCCGTCGCGGCAGCGCTGGCGGCCGGGGCCGGGGTGCTGGCCTCTGAGCAGCTGGGCATCGCGGAGCGCTGCCTGGAGATGACCGTCGCTTACGTCAAGGAGCGGCGCCAGTTCGCCCGGCCGGTGGGCTCGTTCCAGGCCATCAAGCACCGGCTCGCCGACCTGTGGGTCGCGGTCACCCAGGCGCGCGCCGCCGCCCGGTACGCGGCGGCCTGCCTGGCCGCGGGCGATCCGGACGCGGCCGTCGCGGTGGCGCTGGCCAAGGCGACGTGCTCCGACGTCGCGCTGAAGGCCACCCAGGAAACCGTGCAGCTGCACGGCGGCATCGGCTTCACCTGGGAGCACCCGGCGCACCTGTTCCTCAAGCGCGCCAAGGCGGACTCGATCGGCTTCGGCACCGCGGACGCGCACCGGGCGTCGCTGGCCCGGCTGGCTGACCTGCCGCCTGCGGGCGGGAGCAGCTGATGCGCACCGTCGCCGGTGCCGGAGTGGTCGTGACCGGTGGCGGCAGCGGGATCGGGGCCGCGCTGGCCCGCCGTTTTGCCGCTGAGGGCGCGCGCGTGGTGGTCAACGACCTGAACGTCGGCGCCGCCAGGGCCGTGGCCGATTCGTGCGGGGCGGTGGCCGCGCCGGGGGACGCGGCCAGCGAGGCAGGCGTGACCGCGCTGATCGCCGCGGCCCGCGAGCAGCTGGGCGAGATCGACCTGTACTGCGCGAATGCCGGGATCGCGCGCACTGGCGGCCCGGAGGCGCCGGAGGCGGACTGGGACGCCTCCTGGCAGGTCAACGTGATGGCTCATGTCCGGGCCGCGCGGCTGCTGACCGGCCCGTGGCTGGAGCGGGGGAGCGGCCACCTGATCTGCACGGTATCGGCGGCCGGGCTGCTGGCCATGCTGGGCACCGCGCCGTACACCGTGACCAAGCACGCGGCGCTCAGCTTCGCCGAGTGGATGGCGATGTCGTACTCGCACCGCGGCATCACCGTGCAGGCCATCTGCCCGCAGGGCGTGCGCACCGGGATGCTGGATGGCAGCGACCCGGCGGCGGAGAAGCTGCTCGGGGACTCGGTCATCCAGCCGGAGGCGGTCGCCGGCGCCGTGATCGAGGCGATGGCCGACGGCCGCTTCCTGATCCTGCCGCATCCGGAGGTGGCCGGCATGTACGCGGGGCGTGCGGCCGACACCGACCGGTGGCTGCGCGGCATGAACAAGCTGCAGCGCTCCGTCGAGGCAGCTAGCTAGGCGGCTCCGCGATAGTCGCACCCGCCAGGAGTGAACGGCGCGATAGCGACCCGGCCGCCCTGCTCGTCGTGCTCATTGCGCTCCACCCGCTTCACTGCCATGCCCGTTCCTCCCGCGTATTGTGACAGAGACATGACGTTCAGTAACCAAGACGGCAGGCAAGTCCGCCCGTCACCACGGGGCCCGCTCGCGCGGGCGGGCGAAGCCGGTGCGGTGGCGGGTGCAACACTGGGTGCCATGCGGCGAGCCGCCGGCACGGCGCTGGCGAGCCCTGTCGCAAAGGTCTGGTAACCCGGCGTGCTTCCCGGCGAGTTCCTGCTGCCTGACGGCACGCCCGCGATGATCTGGCCGCTGCTGCCGACCGATGTGCAGGCGCTGCGGCACGCGTTCGATCGCCTGTCGGGAGAGTCGCGCCAGCGTCGGTTCCTGTCGATACTCGGCGAGCTCGACGACTCGATGATCCGGCAGCTGGTCGGCACGGTGGACGGCATCCGGCACGTTGCGCTCGTGCTGACCGTGTTCCCGCCGGATGGCGAGGAGGGCCAGGTGGGCGTGGCGCACCTGCTGCAGTACTCCGCTGATCCGGCCACGGCCGACATCGCCGTCACGGTCGCGGACGACTGGCAGGGGCGCGGCGTCGGCTCCGCGCTCGTCGCGGCGCTGCTGCAGCGGCCGCCGGCCGTCAGGCGACTGCGCACGGTCGTCGACCCGGTCAACCGGGCCTCGCTGACGATGCTCGCCCAGGCTGGGCGCCTCTCCTGGGGCTTGCCCGCACGGGGCGCGCTCGACGTGACGGTGGATCTCGACGAAGGCTAGAGCGGTGCCAGCAGCGGGTAGCGTCCGTGCCGCCGCGGCCGGCGATCCTCTGCTGCTGCGTGATGACCCGGATCGCCAGTCCGGATCCGGCCATGATGAGCAGCAAGGCAACGAGCAGCACAGCGGTCAGCGCTGCCGCGCGCCGCGCAGGCAATGAGCAGGAAAGGCGTGAGCAGGATGACGGAGAACACGGTCCGGCTGGAAGCGGTCAGCGTGCGCAAGCCGGACGACGTGAACGTGATCATCGGCCAGTCCCACTTCATCAAGACCGTCGAGGACCTGCATGAGACGCTGGCGGGAGCGAGCTCCCGGCTGCTCTTCGGCCTCGCGTTCTGCGAGGCATCGGCAGCCCGGCTGGTGCGCAAGTCGGGCAACGACGATGAGCTGACAAGCCTGGCCGTCGCGGCTGCCGCCGCGATCGGCGCGGGGCACGCATTCGTGATCATGCTCAGGGAGGGCTTCCCGGTCAACGTGCTGAATCCGGTCAAGTCCGTCCCGGAGGTGTGCACGGTATTCTGCGCCACCGCGAACCCCGTCGATGTCCTGGTGGCGGTCACCGATCGCGGCCGGGGCGTCGTGGGCGTCATCGATGGCTCGCCGCCGGTGGGCGTGGAGGCAGACGCCGACGTAGCCGTCCGGCACCAGCTGCTGCGTGATATCGGCTACAAGCTGTGATCATCACCGGCTGACATCGTGGCCCGCCATCACGGCCGGATAGCCCACCTTGCTGCAGGCGCAGTCGGCCCTGGGGCCGGGTGTCACTCAAGACGGGCTGAACGTCCCTGTTCCGCTTGGCCCCGGTGGCCGACTGTGCCGGTCAGGGTGATGAGCTTCCCCTGATCGACACGGGCCCGCGGGCGGCCGCGCGGTGCACCCCGGCGCCGCGCGGCCGCCGCGCCCGGCTGGCGTCCCTGCCGGGCGGGCCTGCGGCTAGCTCGCGGTCTTGCAGGCGGCGGGCAGGCTGCCGGTGCTGCCGCCATTCTCGAGTGCCAGCAGGCTGCAGAAGCTGGCGATGCCGACCTTCCAGGTACCGTCCTGGTAGACGGCCGTGCCGGTCTTATTCGACAGCGCGGGCGAGCCGCTGACCAGGATCGTGTAGGTAACCGTGGCCTGGTCCGGGGAGACGATGGTGACCTTGGTGACCTTGGCGCTGGCCTCGCTGGCCAGACTGGAGCTGGCCAGCGCCTTGACCACCGGGGCGAACGTCGTGCCGTCCTGCAGAAGCGCGACCCGCCTCGACTCCGGCGTCTTGGCGTCGAAGAAGGCGACCCAGTCCGCGGCTACCTCACTGGCGGCAGCGGAAGTGCTGGACGCGGAGGGAGAGCTGCTCGCCGGAGCCGAGGTCGCCGCCGCGGACTTTGAGCTGGAACTGCTCGGGCTGCTGCTGCCACAGGCGGCCGCGCCGAGACCGAGCGCGCACGCGAGCACTATCAGCGGGAGCGGCCGATGAAGGTGCATAAAGGACATTTTCCTGGCCTGCCTTAATTGTCAGCGGATCAGTGCCTGGCAGCGACGTCTCCGCCTGTCTGGGTGGCCTGATGAAAGCCGGAAACCGTATTCTCCGGCTTCCTGCTGCCGGCGGGGCCGGAACGCGCGGAACTGCCGTCCCGCACCCCGGCGTCTCATCAGCTTGCCGTCTGGATCGCGATCCGGCGCCCTTCCGGGCCGCCAGCCGAAACCGGGAAGCTGACCTCAAGGATTCCCTGGTCGTAGCGGGCTGTCACATCCTTGACGTCCGCTGCGGCGGGCAGCGCAACGGACCGGGTCAGGGAGCCGTAGCGGAATTCGGAGTGAGCCGCACTCTTGTGCTCCTCGCGCCGCTCGGCGTGAATGGTCAGGGTCCGGCCGTCCACCGTTACCTCGATGTCCTTCTCCGGATCCAGGCCGGGCAGCTCGGCACGGATGACGTAACGGTTGTCCTGAATGTAATTCTCGATGCGGAAGGTCTGGCTTGCGGTGAACGGCAGCAGAGCCGTCCACGGCGAATCGAGCCAGTCGAATCGGTCCTGGAAGAGAGCGGGCGCCTGCCGGCGCACAGGCTTGGCCATGACGATCCCTCCTTAGCTTGTTCCCCCTCTTCCGATGCGACTCCGGGCTACCCCGGCAACTCAGAGGCCGAGTACCCGGACTGAAAGGACCTTCGGCCTCTTACGGTGACAGCGTGATCAGCGCCAGCGTCCGGCAGGCTGTGGTCCTGGAGCGAGGCCCGGACAGCCCTCGGCGGGCCCGGCCGCCCCTGCCGGGCGCCGGGGGACCCGGGCGGCCGGGAACCCGGGCAGGAACCGGGGCCGGAACCGGGGGCCGGAACCGGGGAACTCCGGGCAGCCCGGACCGGAAGTCCCGTTTCCCGGGCCGTTCGACCCTGGCTTGCGCAGCCGCGGCGCGCTGGAGTCGCACCTGACGGATCCGATCAGGTGCGGCTGCCCGAGGAGTGCATGGCTGATGGTGCCAGGAGTACGGCCATGACACCGCTGGCGCCGGGCGGCGGCAGCTACCGGCTGGTAGTGCTGCGCCACGGGGAGAGCGAGTGGAACGCCAGCAACCTGTTCACCGGTTGGGTGAATGCCGCTCTGTCGCCAGCCGGAGAGCGGGAGGCCGCACGCGCCGGGCGCATGCTGGCCGAGCACGGATGGCTGCCCGCCCTGGCGCACACCTCGGTGCAGCAGCGGACGATCCGCACCGCCGAGCTCGCCCTGGCGGCGTGCGACCGGGACTGGGTCCCGGTCCGCCGGTCCTGGCGGCTCAACTCCAACCACTACGGCGCCCTGCAGGGCAGGAACAAGGATCAGGTGCGGCGGGAGTTCGGCGAGCGGCAGGTCCTGCTATGGCGCCGGTCCTATGACGCGGCGCCGCCTCCGCTGCCCTCCGATGCCGAGTTCTCGCAGTTCGCCGACCCGCGCTATGCGGGCCTGCCGCCCGAGGCACGGCCGCGCACTGAGTCGCTGCGGGACGTGCTGGCGCGGCTGCTGCCGTACTGGTACGACGCGATCGTCCCGGACCTGCGCACCGGCGCATGCGTGCTCGTCGTCTCGCACGGCAACACGCTGCGGGCGCTGATCAAGCATCTCGACGGCATACCTGACGAGCAGATCGCGGCGCTCAACGTCCCGACGGGCATCCCCCTGGCCTACGAGCTCGGCCCGGGCATGCGCCCGGTCGCCAGGGGCGGCTGCTATCTCGGCCAGCAGCCCGCAGGCCGCCAGCCGAGCCGGCCACAGGCCGGTTCCGGTACCCGCCGAATCCGGCACACGCCAGTCCGATGACGCTCGACGGCACTGGTGCCAGCACAGCACACGACCAGCACAGCACACGACGGGAGAGCAACCACATGACCGGCTTCGACATCACGGAACTATCGGCCCTGGAGATCCTCGACTCGCGGGGCCGTCCGACCCTGGCGGTGACCATCAGGCTGGGCGATGGCACGACGGCCCGGGCCGGCGTGCCATCCGGTGCCTCGACCGGGTCGCGCGAGGCGGTGGAGCGGCGCGACGGAGACCCGGCCCGGTACGAGGGCAAGGGCGTGCTCGGCGCGGTCGGCGCCGTCAACACTGAGCTCGCTGACCTGCTGCGGGGCCGGTCCTGGTCCGCGCTGCCCGAGGTCGACCAGGCCATGATCAACCTGGACGGGACGGCGAACAAGAGCAGGCTGGGCGCGAATGCGATCGTCGGCGTGTCGATGGCGCTGGCCCGGGCCCTGGCGGCCTCGGCCGGCGTTCCGCTGTGGCGGTGGCTGGCCCCGGACGGGGTGACCCCGAGCCTGCCGGTGCCGCACTTCAACGTGCTCAACGGCGGCGCGCACGCCGCCAACGAGCTGGACTTCCAGGAGTTCATGATCGCTCCGCTCGGCGCCCCCTCGGTGACCGAGGCGGTCCGGGCGGGCGCCGAGGTCTACGCGGCGCTGCGCCGCGAGCTCACCGCCCGCAAGCTGTCCACCGGGCTGGGTGACGAGGGAGGCTTCGCGCCCGAGGTCAGCGAGCCGGAGGAGGTGCTGCGGCTGCTGGTGCAGGCCATCACCGATGCGGGCTACCGGCCCGGCCCGGACGGGGTGTCGATCGCGCTGGACCTGGCCGCGTCGGAGTTCCGCCAGCCGGACGGCAAGTACCGGGTGGCCGGCGAGCAGCTCAGCAGCGGTGACCTGATCGAGCGGCTGGCCCGGATCACCGCCGACTTCCCGGTGCACTCGATCGAGGACGGCCTGGGCGAGGATGACGACGAGGGCTGGATCGCGCTGACCGCGCGGCTGGGCGGGGTGGTGGAGCTGGTCGGTGACGATAACTTCTGCACCAACCCGGCCATCATCACCGCGGCGATCAAGCGCGGCATCGCGAACGCCTCGCTGATCAAGCTCAACCAGATCGGCACGGTCACCGAGACGCTGGAGGCCATGGCCATCTGCCGGGACGCGGGATACCGGCAGTTCGTCTCGCACCGATCCGGCGAGACCGAGGACTCCTTCATCGCCGACCTGGCGGTCGGCACCGGCTGCGGGCAGCTGAAGACAGGCGCCCCGGCCCGCGGCGAGCGGGTCGCCAAGTACAACCGGCTGATGGAGATCGAGGCCGCCACGCCCGGACTGCGCTACGGCGCGTCCTGACCTGCGCCGCCGAGAGCGCGGAGACGCCAGCGGGCGGGCGGCCGGGACAGCGCTCCCGGCCGCCGGCCATGCTGGCGGCATGACCATGTCGCACCGGGTCGGGCGGCGGCATGCGCCTGCCGCTTGCCGCCACGAGACGGCCCGCGGATGAGCGCGCCCGCCGCGGGCAGCCTGCACCACGTGGAGCTCTGGGTGCCCGACCTGGACCGCGCCGTCGCCAGCTGGAGCTGGCTGCTCGGCGAGCTCGGCTACCAGGCCTGCCAGGACTGGCCGGCCGGCCGGAGCTGGCGGGCGGGTGACACCTACATCGTCGTCGAGCAGTCGCCTGACCTGCTGCCCGGCCGGCCCGAGCGCTGCCGGGCCGGCCTGAACCATCTCGCCTTTCACGTCCGTGACCGCGCCGCGGTGGATGCCCTGGCTGCCGCGGCGCCTGCGCACGGCTGGCAGCTGCTGTTCGCCGACCGGCACCCGCATGCGGGCGGCAGCCAGCATTACGCCGCCTACCTGGAGGACTCCGACGGCTTCGAGGTCGAGCTGGTCGCGCCGCCCGGCTGAGCTGGCTAGCTGGCCAGCCGGGGGCAGGGCTCCCGGCCGGCCAGCGGCATGAGGCCGGCTCGCTAGCGGGCGAAGACCGGGGCGGAGAGCCGCAGGTTGCGCGAGGAGCGGCCGGCCAGCACCGTGAACTGGCCCGGCGGCCAGACCCAGGCGGCCCGCTCGGCGCGGTAGCGGGCGAACGCCCGGGCCGGCACCGTCATCCGGGCCTGCACCGCCTCGCCGGGCGCCGCCTGAACCGTCGCGAACGCGGCCAGCGCGAGCACCGGCCGGCCGGCGATGGCGGTGATGACGTAGAAGCCGATCCTGCGGCTGATCACGCGCATGGCGACCCCTCAGGCTGCCGGGGCAGAGACGGGCAGCAGCGTGCCAGCCGGGCAGCCGCAGCTCTGGCGGCGGACGACCCGGGCGGGCAGCACGATGTCGCGGCCGCGCGGTTCCTCGTGGCTGATCATCGAATACACGGTCTCGAAGGCCGTCACGCCGAGGTCCTGAATCGGCTGGCGGACCGTGGTGAGCGGGGGCCGCAGATGCCGGGCCACCGGGATGTCGTCGAAGCCCGTCACGGCGACCTGGCCAGGCACGTCGAAGCCGTGCTGGGCGAGGGCATGCAGGACGCCGATCGCCGACTGGTCGTTGGCGCACATGATGGCGCGCGGCAGCTCGGCCCCGCTGGCGATCAGCCGCTCCATCGCGCTGGCCCCGCCAGCGGCCGAGTAGCGGCCCTGCCACTGCGGACCCTGCACGAGCACAGCGCCGCTGCTGGCCGCCTCGGCGGCCACGGCCTCGAGCCGCGCCACGTTGTCGGGGCTGTCCCGGTGGCCGGCCAGGTAGCCGAGCGTCAGGTAGCCGTGATCGGCGATCAGGTGCCTGGCCAGCTCGCGCATCCCGGCCTGGTTGTCGCCGCGCACGTTCACGGTGGTCTCCGTCGGCGTGCCCGCCAGCGTCACGACCGGGACCTGCCGGGAGAGCTTGCCAAGCTGGTGCGGCTCCAGCACCCGGTCGTGCAGGATGAGGCCGTCGCTCTTGCGGGCGAGCGCGAAGATCCGCCTGCCCTGGTCATGGTCATTGAGCTCCACCGATCTGACCAGCAGGTCGAATCCGTGCAATTGCGCCACTACCTCCATGCCGCGATTGATCATGTCGGGGAACTGCAGGCTCTCGTCCTCGTCAGCGAACATGCTGTCGGTGTCCACCCACTGAGGTCGCCGGACGACTACCCCGATGACCTCCTTGAGGCGCGCACTCAGCGCGCGGGCCGCGCCGTCCGGGACGAAGCCAAGCTCGGCGACGGCCTCCAGCACTCGCTCCCTGGTCTCCGGGCGGGGATTGCGGCGGCCGTTGAGCACCCGGGAGACCGATGCGATCGAGACCCCGGCCACTCGCGCCACGTCGTAGATCGTGGGCGATGCGATCGCCGTCTCGCCGTTGTCGGTCACCGGGTACCTCGGGCCTTCGGTAGGGGACTGCTCGCCGGTAAGCGCTTACCCAGGCAACCGGCACTGACCTGCGGAAGCTTCTGCATCGGCTGCCTGGTCGAACGGTAAGCGCTTACCGGAGGGTTGCGAGGACCATAAGCCCGGCCGATCCGGGGCTCAAGAGTAAACGCCAGGAATGTTACATGACCGTTACATTCGGGCTAAGGGGCCGGACCGGGCGGATGCCCCAGGCAGCCGGCGCCAGGGCGGGGAGGGATCGAGGCTTGGCGGGGAGGGATCGAGGC